>Ga0306920_100012614_pt1 | contig 11472 bp, 9 predicted proteins | sample flu12Cox44000170_FD_204666 | JGI IMG/M metagenome (GOLD analysis project Ga0306920, IMG submission 204666) | Lab enrichment of tropical soil microbial communities from Luquillo Experimental Forest, Puerto Rico - flux4day.12C.oxic.44.000.170 (v2)... | ecosystem: Environmental > Terrestrial >...
GTCGGAACAGATGGCCGACGAGGAGCGCCTCGCCAGCATGACGGCGGAGGCGTCGCGGCTCGAGGCGGAAATCTTCAACCAGCCCTTCGATTCCACCTGGAGCAACAACCCGGTCGTCGTCAAATATCTCAAGCTGCAGCGCGCGGTGTACGACCATCGCCAGGCGGAATACCGCGCTGCGGTCTCTTCCGCCGACGCCGATGCGGCCAAGATCGAGGCGCAACTAGTGACCAACCGCAAGGCGCAGACTGGCCTGCAGGAACGCGTGAGCGTGGTGTCTCAGGTCGAGGACATGCGAGACGAATTGTTCAAGCTTTCCGCCGGCTCGCGCCTCAACCTGCTACAATCGCGCCTCGACAAGCTCACCCTCGTCGACCAGCTGGGCGAACGGAAGAATCAGGAAAAGGAACTCGAGGCGCAGCTCGCCTCCGCCCGCGAGCAGAAAGAGAAATACATCAACAATTGGATCCGCGAAGCGGGCGAGCGGCTGACCACTTTGCAACAGCAGATTTCGACCGAGCGGCAGAAGCTCACCACGGCGGAACGGCGGCGCAGCCTCGTGGAACTGCGCGCCCCGGCGGACGGCGTCGTGCTCGAGCTCGGTCAGCGCGCGATCGGCTCGGTCGCCAAGGAAGCCGAGCCGCTCATCACGCTGGTGCCGCGCACCAACAAGATCGAGGCGGAAGTCGACGTCGACTCGGCCGACGTGGCGCGGTTGCGGGTGGGCGACACCGTGCGCGTCAAGCTCGACGCGCTGCCGTTTCAACGCCACGGCACCGTTGGCGGCACGGTGCGCGTGATCACGGAAAACTCGTTCCAGCCGGACAAGAATGCGGCGCAGGCGCCGGGCGCGCAGACCGGCAAGGACCCCGACGGGCGGCCGGCGTTCTTCCGCGCGCGCATCACGCTCGGCCCGCTGACGCTCCAGGACGTGCCGCCCGATTTCCGGCTGATCCCCGGCATGACCAGCACGGCGGAAATCCTGGTGGGCAAGCGCACGATCATTTCCTATCTGCTCGATCCGGTGATCCGGGTGTTCGACGAGAGTTTGCGCGAGCCGTAGTACTCCGCGCTCGTCATCGCCCGCGAAAGCGGGCGATCCAGTAAACGGCGACATTTCAGATAAAGCTGCAACGGTAATGTTTACTGGATGCCCCGCCTTTCGCGGGGCAGGACGAGTTCAATACACAATCACATCTAACAAAAAAGGCCGGCCTTCGGGAGGCCGGCCAAGTGTGCCCCGTGGGTCAGAAGCCGTCGGTGTCGGACGGGTTGTGGCGATCCATCTGGGAGCTCTGCCAGGGCTGCCACGCGTCGCCGCGCACCGGCGCGGCGGAAACGTTGCCGATGAAGCCGAGCGAAACGCCGGCGAGAACGAGCGAAAGAATAAGGGTCTTGGCGAACATGGGTGTCTCCGTTGGGTCGGGTCGGTCCAACCGTCGCGGAGACCTTCGCGCATTCGAGCGATTCTGACTGTGAAGCGGCTCACCCTACGCGCATTTCGCGGCAGCGGCGGTGAAACGGCCGCCGCTCCCGCAGCCGATTTACTTGCGCGCGCCGACCTGCTGAGTCTCGGGCATGAGCGCGATGCGCGATTACCGGGCGCCGTGGTGGTTGCCCGGCAGCCATCTGCAGACCATCTGGCCGGTAGTGTCGTGGCGACCGGGCCTCGCCCAGGCCCTCGGCTACGCGCGCGAGCGCTGGCGCGCGCCTGACGGCGACTTCATCGACGTCGACCACCTGCGCGCCGCCGCCGGCGCACCGTGGCTCGTGCTGTTCCATGGGCTCGAGAGCTGTTCGACCAGCCGTTATGCCGTCGCCTTCGCGCGAGCAGCCGCCGCACGCGGCTGGCACTTCATCGTGCCGCATTTCCGCGGCTGTTCGGGCGAACTCAATCTCGCGCCCCGCTCCTATCACTCGGGCGACCACGACGAGATCGGCTGGCTGCTCGGCCGCATTCGCACAACTGCCGGCGCGCCTGTGCTGGCGGCCGGCGTTTCGCTCGGCGGGAACGCCCTGCTGCGCTGGGCCGAGGAAGCGGGAGACACCGCCGCATCCGTGGTCCGCGCGGTCGCCGCAATCTGTGCGCCGCTCGATCTGGCGGCGGCCGGCGCCGCCATCGACCGCGGGCTTAATCGGCTCATCTACGCCCGCATGTTCTTGCGCACGATGAAGCCGCGTGCGCTCGCCAAATGGCAGCAGTTCCCCGGGCTGTTCGACCGCGAACGGCTCATGGCCGCGGGCACGCTGTACGAGTTCGACGAATGCTTCACCGCGCCGCTGCACGGCTTCGCCAGCGCGCAAGACTACTGGCACCGCGCGTCCAGCAAGCCGCACCTCAACGCGATCCGGGTCCCGGCCCTCGTGCTCAACGCGCGCAACGATCCGCTCATTCCCAGCGCTTCGCTGCCCCAACCACATGAGGTCGGCGCAAACGTCACCCTGTGGCAGCCGGACGACGGCGGCCACGTCGGTTTCGTCACCCCCCCGTGGCCCGGACATGTGAAGGCGATGCCCAATGCGACGTGCGACTGGCTCGCTCAAGCGGGGCTGATGGCGGTTACCGCGGCCGCGTCGGCGTGATAGACTTCGCGTCGCGCGATGCGTTTGAGTTCACCTTCCTGATCTGCGCTCCCGTCGCCAAACCTAATCGGGATGCCTGCCATGGACCGAAGAAAGCTCCTGGCCCACGCGGCGGCGCTTCCGTTGCTGCCTTTCATTTGGCCGCCGCGCCCCGCGGGCGCACAGCAGCCGGCAACCGACAATCCAATAGCGAGGACGACGGCCATGCCCCGCCATTTCGGAATGCTCATCCCATCGACCAACACGACCTGCGAGATCGAGTTCGGCCGTTTGCCGCCCGATTTGCAGGTGCACACGGCACGCCTGGGCAAGGACGGCGCAACGCCATTTCATCCCAGCCGCGACGCCGACGTGACCTACCAGTCGAAGATGTTGGGGGACGCTCGCGTCGAGGTGATCGCGCTCATCCAAACATCGGCGAGCCTGTTTGCCGACGACTACGACGGCGTGACGATCAAACGAATGACCGAAGCGTCGAAGGTGCCGGCCTTGACTTCGGCCCAAGCCATCGGCCGCGCGCTGCGCGCTCTTGGGACGTTGCGGGTCGCGATTGCCACGCCCTATTCCGAGGAAGTGATCGGGCGCGCCAAACGCTATTATGAGACGAAATATGGGGTCTCGGTTATCTCGACCCACAGCCTGGGCGCGACCGACTCCTATCTCATCGGCAAGATGGACGCGGGCGCGGTGCAAACCGCCTTCGACCGCATCGACCGGCCGGAGATCGAGGCGCTGATGGTCCCAGGGGGCAATTTCCCGACGATGGATTCAATTGTCGCGTGGGAGCAGCGCTTCGGCAAGCCGGTGATCACCACTAATCAGGCGGCGCTCTGGGCGATCCTCAAACATATGAAGATCGCGACCCCGCTCACCGGCCGCGGGCGGCTGCTCGAGCAATTGCCCGAGGGGTGAGGCGCGCTACGCCGCCCCGAGCGCAATATCCAACCAACCGAGCGGCGTGGTGACGGCGCGCTCGCCCGGGCGAAGCAGGATCGTGGTCATCGCCGATTCCACGATCGCCGGGCCGTCGATTGTTTGGCCCGGCGCCAGCGAGTCGAAGGAATAGACCGGCGTGGTCAGAAACTCATCCAAATAAATCCGGCGCTCGCCCATGGGCGGTGACGGCGCCGCCGGTGAGAGCGCCGGCTCGTGCGGCAGGCCGGGCAGCACGCCGACCACGGCAACACGCAAATTGACCAGCACCGCTTCCTGGTCGCGCTGCGCATAGGTGTAGAGCTCCTCGTGGCGGCGGTGGAAGCGCTCGACGATCTCCGCGAGCGGCTTCTCCTTCCAGTCGACGCCGTCGAGCGGCACGTTGATCTCGAACACCTGCTCGCCGTAGCGCATGTCGACCGAGCGATCGCAGCGCACCGTTCCGTCGAAGGACGCGCGCAGCCGCTTGGCGCCCTCGGCCTCCATCGCGGCAAACATTTGTGCGATCTCGTTCTCGTCGAGACGGCCGGCGTCGCCGACGTGGCTCCGCGCCATCTCGAAGCGCAGATCGGTCGCCAGCATGCCCCAGGCGGAGAGCACCGCGGCAACCCGCGGCACGATCACGCGGGTGAGCCCAAGCTGGCGCGCCACCGCGGTCGCGTGCAGGCCGGAGGCGCCGCCGAAGGCGAGCAGCGCGAACTTGCGCGGATCGACCCCGCGCCGCACCGAGACGAGGCGAACGCCTTCGGCCATCGTCGTGTCGATCACGCGATGAATGCCGTAGGCCGCCGCCTCGCGGCCGATGCCGAGCGCGCCGGCGATGCGGTCGACCGCAGCCTCCGCGGCGGTGCGATCGAGCCGGCGCCGGCCGCCGAGAAAATTATCCGGATCGATGAGCCCGAGCACCACGTTGGCGTCGGTGACAGTAGCGCCGACGCCGCCCAGGCCGTAGCAGGCCGGGCCGGGATCCGCGCCGGCGCTCTGCGGCCCGACGTGCAAGATGCCGCCGGCATCGACGCGCGCGATCGAGCCGCCGCCGGCGCCAATGCTCACGATGTCGAGGCTGTCGAGCGCGACGCGATGGCCGCCCACGGTACGGTCCATGACCAGGCTCGAAGCGCTGTCGACAATGAGCGAAATGTCGGTCGAGGTGCCGCCCATGTCGAAGGGGATGAGATTGCCTTCGTTGAGCAGCTTGCCGGCATGACGGCTGCCGGCAACGCCGCCGGCGGGTCCCGACAGCACCGCGCCGGCCGCGAGTCTCACCGCCTCCTCGATCGGCAGCACGCCGCCGTGCGACTGCATGATCAGCACCGGGCCCGCGTAGCCGGCGCTCTTGAGCCCTTCCGAGAGCCGTTCGAGATAACGCCCGAGCCGCGGGCCGACGTAGGCGTTGACCACCGTGGTGGAGAAGCGCTCGAACTCCTTGATCTTGGGCAGCACCTCCGATGACAGCGCCACGTAAACCTGCTGCATTGCGCGGCGTAGCGCTTCCGCGGCGATCTGCTCATGGCGCGGATCGCGCCAGGCATGGAAGAAACAAACAGCAACCGCCTCGACCTCGGCGGCCCGCAACGCGGCGATCGCCTGATCGAGGGATTTCTCATCGAGCGGGATTTGCACGCGGCCGTCGTGACGCAAGCGCTCGACGACCGACAGGCGCAGCGCGCGCGGCACCAGTTGCGCCGGTGGCGGCATCCGCATGTTGTAGCGCTCGACCGGTTTGAGCCCCTCGCGCATCTCGATCACGTCGCGGTGGCCCGCCGTGACCAGCATGCCGGTGCGCGCCCCCTTACCTTCGAGCAGCGCATTGGTCGCGACTGTGGTGCCGTGCACGATGCGATCCGTTGAGGCAAGCAGATCGGCGGTCGGCAGCGCCAGCGTCTCGGCGAGCCGCGCCAAGCCGTCGAGGACGCCGCGCGAGGGATCGTCTGGGGTCGAGGGCACCTTGGCGAGCGTCGCCACGCCGCGGTCGTCGATCGCGACCAGGTCGGTGAATGTGCCACCGACGTCGATGCCAACGCGCATCAGGAAACAAACCCACTCTCGACGTCGTCCGCGCGCGCAGCTGCGCTGCGGGCCGCGGGATCGCCCCACCCTCCCCCGCCGCCCGAGGCGACCTCGAATCGGTCGCCGGGACGAACCTCGATGCCGGTCTCCTTGGTGCGGATCACGCGCGGCGCACGGCCGGCGGAATGCAGGACGTAACGATGGGTCGCGCCGTCCGCGCCGCCGAGGATCCCGCAGGCGCCATGGCGCACGCCTTCGCCAGCGGTGTTGGCGAGCGCCGGCTCCTCGATCTCGACCGTGAACGAGAGCAGCCCGCCGGTTCCGCCGCGAAAGGTGCCCTCGCCGCCGGAATCGGGGCGGAACTCATGACGGCTGAAAAACAGCGGAAAGCGCGCCTCGGTCACTTCGAGGCTGCCGAACTTGATGCCGCCGGCCGAATGCCACTCGCCCGCGCCGGGCCAGCCGTCGCCCGCCGGGGAAGCGCCGCCGCCCGGCCGCGCCTGAAACATGTGCCAGATGAAGCCGCGCCCGGTGCGCGGATTGCGCCCCTGAATGGCGATGCGGAACCGCCGGCCCCAGCCCGCCATGGCGCGGTCGGGAGCGGCGGGCGCGAGCGCCTTGATCACCGCCTCGATGATCTCGTTGCCGCAGTGGCTGGTGCACAAGGTCACCGGCGCGCCGGCATTGGCCCACACCACGGTCCCCGGCCTGGCGATCACCTCGAGCGGCCGGAAGGCGCCGTCGTTCTTCGGCGTGTCGGGATCGATCAGATAGGCGAGCGCGGCGGCGACACCGGCGCGCATGTTGGCGTATGAAGAGTTGACGAAGCTCGTCACCTCGGGATCGGAGGCGGACAAATCGACGGTGAGATCGCTGCCTCGCTTCGTAACGGTGGCGCGGATGACGATGTCGTCGTTGCCGCGGCCGTCATCGTCGAGGATCGCCTCGGCGCTGTATACGCCGTCGCGCCACGTGGCGATGACCGCGCGCGCCTGGCGCTCGGCGCCGTCGAGAATGGCCTCGATCGCCGCTTGAGTGACCGACCAGCCGAACTCGGCCGCGAGCGCGACGAGCCGCCGCTCGCCCAGCCGCGCGGAGCCGATCATGGCGTTGAGGTCGCCGCGGAAATCGCGCGGATGGCGCACGTTCGCAACGAGCATTTCGATCACGTCGCGCCGCATGGTGCCGCGCTCGGCGATCTTGAGCGGCGGGATGCGCAATCCCTCGTGCCAGATTTCGGTGGCGGCCGCGTTGTAGGCGCCGTGCGTCGCACCGCCGATGTCGCTCTGATGCGAGCGGTTGATCGACCAGAAGCGCGCCGTTTCGCCTTCGAACACCGGAACGAAGACGGTGACATCGGGGAGATGATTGCCGCCGTAGTAAGGATCGTTGAGCAGGAACATGTCGCCCGGGTAGATGTCGCCCTTGAAGAACTCGGCGACCGCGCGGGCGGCATAGGGGAGCGCCCCGACATGGATCGGCACATGCTCGGCCTGCGCGATCAGGCGGCCGTCGAGATCGCAGATGGCGCAGGAGAAATCGCGGCTCGAATTGAGGATCTGCGAGTAGGCGGTGCGCAGCATCGCCTCGCCCATCTCCTCCACGATGGCGTGCAGGCGATGCTGGATGACCGAGGTGACGATGGGATCGAGGGACATGGGAGGCTCGCGGGCGGGATAAGGAGGCAGTTTCGATCACCTATGACATGCGCTTCGTCAAGCCGCTGCCGCAAATTTCGCAACGGCCGATCTGGCAACGCGCCAACCGCTCCTCCCCTTCCGCGTCACCACCGGCCGATGTAGCCTCGTGTTGAGCTGGCCCGGCGTCATTCAGAGGGGAACGCCATTGCAACTTCCTCGCCGCAAATTCCTGCATCTCGCAGCCGGTGCCGCCGCGTTGCCGGCAATCACTTCCCGCACCTGGGCGCAATCATATCCGACGCGGCCGGTCACGATCATCGTGCCGTTTCCCCCGGCCGGCGGCACCGACTTTGCCGCGCGCGTGGTCGGCGAGCACATGTCGCGCACGCTCGGACAGCAATTCATCATCGAGAATTTCTCGGGCGCCGGCGGCACCACCGGCTCGATCCGGGCCATGCGGGCGGCCCCCGACGGCTACACCATCGAAATGGGCCACATCGGAACGCACGCCATCGCGGTCTGGTTCTATCCCAATCTCGCTTACAAGCCGGACGTCGACTTCGCGCCGATCGGCTTGGCGATGGAAAGCCCGCTGGTGATCGCCGCGCGCAAGGATTTTCCGGCCGACAACCTGAAGGAATTCATCGCCTACGCAAAAGCCAACCAAGAAAAGCTGAACATGGGACATGGGGGCGTCGGGGCCATTCTGTTCAGCTTCGGCCTGCTGTTCAATTCGATCATGGGCGTGAAGCCGACGTTGGTGCCTTTCGGCGGCGGCGGCCCCGTCACAACCGCCTTGCTCGGCGGTCAGATCGACTACGCCTGCAGCGGAATCACGGACGTCGGTCCGCAGGTTCGTGCCGGCGCGCTCAAGGCCTTTGCAATCGTCGCCGAGGAACGCAACGCCAGCCTGCCGGATGTTCCGACCACTAAGGAATCCGGGCTGCCCGAATTCACGGCGATACCGTGGTTTGGCTTGTTTGCACCGAAGGGCACGCCGCAACCGATCCTCGATAAGCTCAGCGACGCTCTCGACAAGGCATTGGACGACCCGGCCGTGCGCAAGCGCTTTTCCGACGTGGGGGGCGACGTTCCGGCCAAGGCCAAGCGAGGCCAGCAGGCACTCGCCACGGTGGTCAAGGACGAGATCGCCCGCTGGGCGCCGATCATCAAGGCCGCGGGCCTCAAACGGTCATGAAGATCGCGCGCGTCGAATGCCTTCCGGTTCACTCCGGCTGGCGCAAGAACTTCGTGTTCGTCCGGATCGAGACCGACGCCGGCGTTGTCGGATGGGGCGAGAGCTACAGCCAATATGATCGTGATCGCGCGATCGGCGCCCAGGTCGAGGAGCTCGGCCGCTATCTGATCGGCCGAGATCCGTTCCACATCCGGCATATCCTGCAGATCGCCTTCGACGATTATGCGCAGCGGCGCGGCTCGCTCGAGTTCTATTGTGCGGTGTCGGGCATCGAGCAGGCCTTGTGGGACATCGCGGGCAAGGTCACGCAGCAGCCGGTCTATAATCTTCTCGGCGGACCCTGCCGTTCGCGCGTGCGCGTATACGCCAACGGCTGGAGCTACAAGCTGCAATCGCCCGAAGACTATGCGCTCGCGGCGGAAGCGGTGCGCAAGCGCGGTTTCACCGCGATGAAACTCGATCCGCTGCCGGGCCCGTGGCGCACCTATGTCCCGAAGCAGCACATCGGCCGCGCCGTCAGCGTCATGCGCGCGATGCGCGACGCGGTCGGCCCGGACGCCGATATTCTCCTCGACATCCACCGGCGGCTCGCGCCGATGCACGCGATCGATCTCGCCAATGCGCTCGCCGAGTTCAGCCCTTACTGGCTCGAAGAACCCTGCCAGGCGGAGAACGTCGAGGCGCTCGCGGAGGTTCGCCGGGCGAGCCGCATTCCGGTCGTCACCGGAGAGGCGCTGCTGACGCGCGCAGCCTTCCGCCCGGTCTTTCGCGCGCGCGCCGTCGACATCATCAACCCGGATGTCGCGAATTGCGGCGGGATCCTGGAACTCATGTATATCGCCGCGGCGGCTGAATCCGAGGCCATCGCGGTTTCACCGCATAACTACAATTCGACGACGCTGGCGCTCTCCGCGACCGTCCACGCCTCCGCCTGCATGCCTAATTTCATCATTACCGAATATTTTCTTCCCTTCGAGGACCTCGGCCGAAGCCTGTGTTCCAACGTGCTGCGACCGGTCGACGGATTTATCGCGCTGCCGGAAGGGCCGGGCCTCGGGTTGAACGTCGATGAAGCGGCCGTGCGTGCGCACAGTGGAAAGCAATTTCCCGCCCGAACGTTTCGTGGCGTCGACGAGGAAGGTCCTTAAACATGGATTTGCCGATCTTTCGCTATCATCCCGATCCGGTCGCGAGCGGAAGTATCGTGGCGTCCGATGCGCCATGCGCCTGTTGCGGAAAGCCCCGCGGTTTCATCTACACCGGGCCTGCCTGTACACTGCGGAAATCGACCGGATGCCGTATCGGGCCCGAATTTCAACACTCGGGTGGACGGCTGGATTCTTTCCAGCGCCGGCTATCAGCTGTCGGACTTTTTGCTTCGGCGCAAGACGGATGATGGCGGCAACGAGCACTGTGGCCTGCGGCTCGGCATCAAACGCATGCCGAAGCCGATGCCGCGATAAACGCGCCGCGGAACGGCGCTATTTTGCTTGGGGCATGATCTTTTCCGAAAACCGGTTCCCACTTTTCGGGATCATGCTCTATTTCCCCATCGCCTCGCGCTTCCACAGCTCCCACGGGCGGATGTAGTCGCGCCGCGCCTCGATCTTGCGGCCCTCTTCGGGGTCGAGATAGTTGACGGTGCCGCCGAGCGCGATCGCCTCGGCCTGCAGCTTGGCGGCGACGCCGATATAGATGGCGCGGCCGACCACGTACGGCAGCGACTTTCCGGTCGCCGCGAAACCGTGCCCGCGCATCAGGATCGCGGCCTTGTCGCCGAGCTTCTCGGCGAGCGCGTGGCCAAATTTGGCGTTGCTCACCAGCATGTCGGTCATGCCGCCGACTTCGCGTATCTCGAAGTTGGGCAGGCCATCGGCGAGGAAGCCGCCCGAATGGGCGATGGCGCGCAACGGCACGCTGCTCACCGTGAACGGGACGACGCTCTCCGTATGCGCGTGAATGACGGCAATGACATCGGGCCGTAGCTTGTAAATCTCGCCGTGGATGTAGCGCTCCGAATATTGGCGCCGGCCCGGATCGCGCACCGGGTTGCTGTCGAGGTCGTACTCCATGATGTCCGCCTCGGTCACCAGCTCGGGCGCCCGCGCGAGCGACAGCAGGTATCGGTTGGGATCGCGGTTGTGGCGCACGCTGACGTGCCCCATCGCGTCGACGACGCCCTGCTTGGCGAGGATGCGGTTTGCGACGATCAGGTCTTCCATGAGCTGGGGATCCACTGGGCCGGCAGATGCGGGACGCTCCTGCGCGAGCACCGGGGCCGCCGCGAGCGCCGCGACAGTGAAACAGATAGTCCAAAATCCGCATGCGAACCTTTTCATCGACCAGTTCCCCTCATTCAGCGTCCGCGAAAATTCGGTTTGCGTTTTTCCCGGAAGGACAACGGCCCCTCCTTCGCGTCCTCGCTCAGCCGCACCCGCTCGACCGCCTGTTGGGTGAGATACATTTCTTCCACCGGGCTGCGCGGGATGGTCCTGAGCGCCATGTCCTTGAGCGTGCCGACGACAAGCGGCGCGTTGCCGGCAATGGTGCGCGCGATGTCCTTCGCGACGGTTACCTGCTCCCCGACCGGCACGATCCGGTTGACGAAGCCGACCTGGTGGGCGCGCGCAACGTCCATCGCATCGCCGATTAGCAGCAGCTCCATCGCGATCTTGTAAGGAATGCGCGCCCCAATCGCCGTGATGACGCCGCCGGTGATGCCGACCTTCGCTTCCGGATAAATGAACGTCGTGTTCTCGGCGGCGACGCACAGATCGCACATCGCCACGAAGGTGACGCCTCCGCCGACGACCGGACCCGCGACCGCCGCGATGATTGGTTTCGACACCGGGACGCTCAGGTTGGGCACCGCTTCCCAGAACCGCGCCGGCGGGTCGTTGAGATCGGCACCCGCGGTGAACACGTTGTTCCCGGCCGCGGTGAGGATGGCGACGCGGTCCTGTTCGCTCGCGGCGAAACGCCGCCAGGCGGCGTGCAAGGCATCGCACATCGCGGAGCTCAGAGCGTTGCGCTTGGCCGGCCGATCGATGGTGATCAGCGCGATGCCGTCGGCGGATTCATAGCGGATTTCATCCTGCGGCATGACCG
>Ga0306920_100012616_pt1 | contig 11471 bp, 9 predicted proteins | sample flu12Cox44000170_FD_204666 | JGI IMG/M metagenome (GOLD analysis project Ga0306920, IMG submission 204666) | Lab enrichment of tropical soil microbial communities from Luquillo Experimental Forest, Puerto Rico - flux4day.12C.oxic.44.000.170 (v2)... | ecosystem: Environmental > Terrestrial >...
TCCGTTGCACCCGTGAGGTTTCCGCCGGGCCGGTTGAGGTTCGTGACAAGCCCGGCTTCAATCGGGTCGAGGCCGATAGAAAAGACGATCGGGATCGTGGTGGTCGCTGCTTTTGCGGCCAGTGCTGCCGGGCCGCCGGCTGCGGCGAGCACGCTCACCTGCCGTCGGACTAGGTCGGCAGCAAGCTCCCCAAGGCGATCGTATCGATCCCTTGCATGGCGGTACTCGATCGCGAGGTTTTGGCCTTCGACATATCCGGCGTCCTCCAGGCCCCGCCGGAAGGGCGCCACGCGAAACGCATCGCCGGCCGCGGACGCTGCTCCGAGAAATCCCACGACCGGCATCGGTTGTTGCGCCCGCGCCGCGAGCGGCCACGCCGCCGCGCCGCCGAGCAAGGATATGAATGCGCGCCGTCGCATAAGCTGCCCTCAGACGAGGCCAACAAGCTACCACATTATTGGACGACGAGGGCGCTGTGCATTGCAGCGAAATTTTCCGGCTTATGTCGGCTCGGGGTCACAACCCGAATTGCCGTCCGACAGGCTTATGTCAGCTTCCACCAGCTGCGGACATCACGATCTGTTGGTCAAGCGAGCAACCCGAGGCTGGCGATTCCCACTACCGGCCCCGCAGCGGGCGGTGCGGCATTGTGGTCCTCCCCACACCCTCGTCCATGCCGCGCCACCACTGGTCTTTCGTCACCGTCGTCGTCGCCGGCTCGGCGAGGAAGGGGGCGCTGGTCAGGTAGCGACGGCCATCTCTGGCGATGGCGTAGCGCCGCTCCTCCTCGTCTTGCGTGGACGCTGGCAGCGTGCGCGCCATGGCGCTCTCGAGCCCTTCCAGCAGGGTGCGGTAGATCCCCTCGTGGGCTTCCTCGGCGACTGGCACCCCCGCAGAGCGGGGGTCGGTCGCGCGCGCATAGCCGGCGGCGAAGCCGTTGCAGACCCAGCGTGCCCCCGCGCTCACCTGTAGCGGCGGTCTGCCTTGGACCTGTTGCGTCATGAGCGCACGCAGCACGGAGCGTCCCTTGGCGACATCGCCGCCACGGTGCAGCTCCGCCGGCAGCCGGCGCACCGCCCCCACCAGGCCAATGGTCTGGTAGGGGCGGAAATGCTGCTCCGGGGCAGTCAACCGGAGCCCGCTGCCGAAGGTGAGGCCGGCATCGCGCATGATCTCCGCGAGTGCGCTTCCGGGGTCGCCCTCCCGCACCCAGTCCGCCAGCACGTTGAGTGTCTTGCCTGCAAGCTGGACGGCGACCGCGGTCGTCACCACCGCGGTGGCGTTGAGGCAGAGCCACACCGGTGCCTCGCTGCCTGCGGGCAGCTCCGCATGGGCGACGTGCGCGCGCGTGAAATCCTCGTAGATCGGCTGCCCGGGCCGCATCAGCAGCGCGAAGGCGAGCGCATTGACGAAATCGATCTTGCCGGTAGGGAACGACAGGAATTGCTTGAGCGCCGCCATGTCCTTGGCGAAGGTGATCTCACCCGCGTTGAGGAACGGCTGCAACGCCGCGATAAACGCGAGCTTGCCGCGTGGCGCTTTGTAGCCCTGGATCGGAACGATGATGCCTCGTCGTAGCTGCTCGGCCCGCAACGGCTGCAGAACCCACTCCTCCAACCCATCGCGCTCGACGCCGATCACGACTGGACGGTACTCGGCGGCGATCCTGAAGACGTGATTGATGATCTCATCGGGCTGCCACAGCTCCGCTCCCCCATCCCACACAATGAGCCGGTTGCCGACCCAGCTCCAGACCGCCCAGCCGGTCGCCGACGAGCGGTCGTTGACGGTGCGTGCCGGGTCGATGAACGCGAACGTCGCTTCCCATGTGCGCGCGCTCGGCTCGACGCGCAGCATCGAGGCGGTGAACACCTTGCTCGCCGCGTCCTCCGGCTCGCACAAATATTCTTGCGCGTAGGCGTGGCTCATGCCGGCATCGTCGAACTCGCGCTTGCGCGCGTCGACCCAGGCCAGCGGATAGCGCGCCGGCCAGGTCGCGCAGCGCATGCCGGTCCGCGCGTTGACGTGCTCGACCGGATAGACCCTGGTGACCCATCCCGGTTGCCGGGCCAACCACATCGGCAGCGACTCGCGATTGAGCGGGGTGGCTGCGATGCGCACGCGCGCGCCACGGTCGAGCGCAGGCATCAGCTCGCTCATGAACCAGGCCAGCGTCTGCTGGCGCGCCACAGGTGTGGCTACGTGCTCCAGTTCTTCAATGTCGTCGAGAAAGGCGAAATCGGGCCGCACGTCGTGATGCTTGATGCCGCGCAGCGCCTAGCCGCGGCCGAACGCTTGCAGCACGGTGCCGTTGGTCAGCTCGACGCGCCCCTCGTTCCACACCGGGCCGCGCAGGTCGCCGAACAGCTCGAGCAAGAGCTCGTTACTCACAAGCTCGTGCTTGATCGCGCGCAGCCGGTCGTTAGCGCGCTCGCTGTTGGCGCCGATGATGAGCACGTTGCGAACGAGCTTCATCGCCGCGGCGAGCACGATGGCCTCCTCGGCGAGCGTGCTCTTACCGCCGCCGCGAAACGCCATCACCAGCACGCGCGAAGCGCGCGAGTGCATGAGCTCAATGAGCTCGTCGTGGAATTTCGGCGTGGTCGAGCCGTGCCTGTGAGCGAACAAGCTTTGATGTCCGATGACGCGGTCATCGGCGAACTTGAGGATGAGCGCCTCGCGTTGCTCGGGGGTCATGCTGCGGCATTGATGCCCCGGCGGCAGCCGGGGTCAAGCCACGTCGTCGGGCGTGGCGTCGAGGTCCAGCTGGCGATCGCGGCGCTTCTTCTCCTCGAGCGCTACGCGCTCGAGGAACTCAGGCAGCTTGTCGACGGCGCGGGCGCGCAAGAGATTTTCATCGGCCTTGAGCATCGCGCCCAGAGTCGAATTGTAGACGCCGCTAGTGAACCGCAGCAGCGCCTGATAGTTCGCGTCGCTCGCATCGAACGGCCTGCTCAGCGTTTCTCGGATGCGCTCGATTGCGAGCCTCCCAATGGCGGCGATGTCACGGGCGAGCGCTTCGACATCGTGCACCAGGGTGAGCTGCGTTGATGTCTCGCGCGGCTCCACGCGCGCGGGCTCGTGCGACACGACCAAGCGCGGCTTGCGCGCAGCCTCGGCGGCGGCTTGCGCCGCGAGCTCGCGCTTGTACTCCAGCACGCCGGGGATGACCGAGCGTATCAGATCGCTGTCCCACCATTCGCGTTCAGCCATGGCTTTCTCCTGTTGCTCGATGGTGGCGAGCGCACGCCGGCGCTTGTCGGCTGCGGTCATGCGGGGAGCAATGCGCATGCGGCCTTGCGCAAGCCCCTTGCGCGGCCCCGGCTTGCCACCGGCATCGCGCCAGCGTTCGTAACCTGCAACTAGGGATTTAGTACGCATTTTCACCTCAAGAGCGCTCAGCGCGGGCGTCACCATTGTAGATCAACTGTTACTGACATGAAACATAAAATAGCTAGGGGTGTTGCCGAATGGTGACATAGTTCTCTGGCACGTCCACACATTTCCCCCTCGACACCTTATCGGGAAAATTCGCGGGCCGGTGGCCAGGTGTATTTTTAATGCCCATTCCATGCTGATTTCTTTTTTTTCTGGAATTAAGAAACAGACCGTGGCCGGCCATGGCCGGCCACGGCCGACCAAAGTTTGAAAAAAATTCCTCTAAAATAACAAGTTATTGTAAACGTTGATAAAATAATTTTACAGGCAGCCGGCCACTGGCTCTCAGGAATCAAGTGGGGGAAGAGAGATTACGAGCCCACGCGTCCTCGAACTGGGCGCGTGCATACCAAAAATGCCGTCCCTCGGCGCTGCGATGTCGCTCGGGCCTGATGTCAAAATTGCGCAGATGCTTTGCAACCCAAAATTGATCAACCCCGCCCAACCGCGAGGTTCCCCACGGCCGGTCGTGTAGCTGGTTCAGCGCTACTGGCAGCAGATCATAACGAATCCAATCCGTAGCCTGCTCGTCAAATATCTGCTTGCAGTCGGCCAGCAGCGGCACGTCCATGTCACTCTCTTCTTCGCTGCGCCGAGCATCGAGCTTTATCAGCTCGGCGGCAACATATTGCACCTCGGGTAAGAAACCGGTCGCTTCCGCAATCGCAAACAACGGGCGCCACTTATCCGCGAGCCGGTTGGTCAGCGTCGCATCGTCTGCTGTGCCTTCGCCGGCACGCTCGCGCTCGATCCGAGCGATCAGCAGCTCGCACACCCGATCCCGGTTGTCGTCACGCCAGCGGCGGGCTTTTCGCGCTAGCTGCTGAAGGGGCTCGACGTCGTGGTACAGGCTGAACAGCACGGCATGCTCGCTCCTGGCTTCTTCTTGAGCGGAACATGGATGCTGCGCGTCACCAAGGTGCTGGGTAGCTTAGTCTTGTTGAACACGGCGAGACACACGGGGGCGTAGACAAAGAACTCGTGAACATCATGCTCCTCGCCGACGGCGCGGATAATGCTGCGGCCAGGCTGAAACCCCCCGTCCAGGATCGCGATCACGAGGTTCAGCAGCTCGCGGGCTGCGCCATGCTCAGCGTCGAATGTTCTGGAGGCTTCATCGAGCAGCACCGCAGGCTGGTATTTATCGATTGATCTGAACAATGCCGCCGGGGTCAAGCCAATCGTGCTCAAGGGACGCCATACCAGATAAGAAAGCACCTCTATCAGGAGGGATTTGCCGCAGCCCTCTGTCGCCGCGCCGATGATCAGGCGCGGCGTACACTTAAGCTCCTCGAGCAGGTAAGTGTGGATGACCCACAGTGCGAGTACGAGCAGGTACTCTGGAGCCAGGACGACGTTGTGCCGTATCCTCCCGCCTATCTCGCACACCAGCTCGTGACCATCGACCGGGACGGACCAGGCCTCGGGCTCGACGAAATTGAGCGCTTGCCCCTGCTGGGTGTCGTCCTCCTCATCTCCGTAAATCCTCCGCCTGGTCTGCTCCACCGCTGCGTCCAGGAGGTCGAGCCTGACCTTGAATTTTTTCGCGGCATCCTTGCGCTGCTTCTCGTATTGCCAGGTCGGAAGACGCGCCAACCGGTCGATCTCCGCCCGCTCCTCAGGGGTTATGCCTTCATCTGGCACCTCGACTGGCGGTGGCACCAGCGCCTTGATCTCGTCGGGCACCGGCTTGAGCGTGCGGCCGTCCCATCCGGCATCGAGAGCGCGCTTGAAGATCGAGCCGAGGGTGGCGCGCTTGCCATTGTAGCCGCGCCCAAGGCTCTCCCAGGTCTTATCCTGGTCGGCCTCGTCGAATACCTTCGCGTTCTCGGGAGAGGGGTCCATGTGCCACGACCACCAGTCCCACAGCGCACGGCGCAGGTCCTCCGGCCAGCCGGCGAGGTCGCGGATGGCGCCGCCGAACGGCAGCCAGACCTCGTTGCGGTCGCGGGAGTCCGTGTAGGTCAGGGCGGTGTACACGCGCGCGATCTCGTGTTCGGTGGGCGGCGGCATCGCGCCGGTAGGCTGCGCTACCGCGGTAGCGCCGTCGGCGGCACCGCCGGCGGCGGTGCTGCCGACAAGGATCGACGGCCGCTTGGAAGCAGGCTGCTTGCTGGGTTGATGATCGCCGCGCTCGATCTCCTCCTGCCAACCCTGCCACTGGTCAAGGCACTCGCGTATGCTGGGGTCGACATTCGGCAGCACCTGCTGCAACGGGGCGCCCGCGCAGTGGCGGAGAAGCACAACCGCCGTCGCCAGCTGCACCACGCTCCGATGCAGATCGACATAGGCGGGGCAGGCGAGCTCGCCGTCCTCCGCCCACGCGATCCACTCGCCGCTCAAGACGTGGACCGACGGGGGCAGCACTGTCTGCTTGCCCACGCCACCCTGCGCGTCGGCACGCAGCTCGACAAGCATGCTCATGTCGGTGGGGTCGCGGAATGCGCGCGACAGCGCGGGCCCGATACGCCAATACAGCCGATGCGAGCGCGGCGCGCTGGCACGTCCGAAGCTCGAGCCGGTGGGCAGCAGATATTTGTCGGCCAGATTGAGAGCTTCCAGGCAGTCGACATCAACGTCGATCAAATTGCTGGCCTCACCGAGGATGCCGCCGACATTCACCACGCGATTGTGGAAATACTGGTGAACCTGCTCCGCGGTCTTGATGCGCAGGTGCTGCCAGTTCTTCAGCAGAGGCCGCTTGCCTACACCCCCGTCATTGCTGGCCAACGGCAACGGAACGACCGCCCAGCCGCGCTGGGCGTAAACGAGGGCTGCTTCGTGCACCGCACCGGGACGGGTGTTGTACAAAGCGAGGGCGCGGGCGAGAGCAACCTCGATCTCCTCGGGGGTGTGGCGTCGTTTACGCTGCATGAGTAAAAATCCTCACTTATTGAGGTGATTTGTTAGTTCGCGTGCCCGCAGCTATGCATGACAGTTGCCTTCCTCATCGGTCGATGGCGTTCACCATCGATCACCGATAGTGGAAGTCCACGATGTTGCACGGGGCCGTGTCAGATCGTGCTTTGTCTCGTCTGCCTCGGCACATTTTTCACAAACAAACACCGTCGGCTCGTTTACGCCCTGCACGCGCCAACGGGCGGCGACTAGCATCGATTTCACCATCGACCAGCGGTAGTGGAAGTCCACGCAGTGGAATTTGGCCAGGAACAACGCCCCGCATTCTCCGCACCTGGGACGGCGCCAGTCCCCTCGGCGCTCAATATTCACTTTAGGAGTCATTTTCTCACTTCTTTCATGTACCTGCGCCACAGTTGCCCGCCTGCGATGCGCCCAGCGCGGGCGCGCACGCTTTCGCCGAGCGTTGATGGCTTGATTGTTTGTCGGAGTTGGGCTACAGCATCGCAGTTGTTCTCACTTCCACAGCATCAGCTTCAGCCCCTCGCGGCGGGCATTCCGCGAGGGGTTAATCGTTTTCGGCAGGGGTTCCCGCTTCGCGCATCGTCGGGAGCTTGCGCGGCTTGGGTTGGCGGGCGGCCAGTAATGCCGGAATTGTGCGGGGACGCTCTTCTTGCGCCGCACCGGGCCGCGCTCCAGCTGAAAGCGTCGGAAGCGCCTGATCGAGCGCATCGTCACCCAGTGCTCCCCCTTCGGTAGGCCTCATGCCCGGGCACCTCGAGCTCGAAGACGGGAAGGGCGCACGCCGGAATCTCCCTCTTGTCGGGCAAGGGAGAAGATGCCAGCACAAATCCCGAGGCTTTGCAATTTTTAGATTATATCAATCAATATATTCTATTTACAGTTGTCAAGACTTGATGCAGGTTAACCTTGTCTTTAGCGGCTTTGTGCAGGGTTTTTAATTGTGGTCGAATTGTGGCAGTCGGCGCGGCCCGTAGAGCGCGATGGGCAGCTTAAGCCCTCCTGCCGGAGCGGCTAGGCGCGCCCCCGGCGAGCTCCCTCGGCAACAGTGACGGTCATAACACCCCTAACGGTTGACATGTCCCGACCCCCCGTTGTAACATGACAACCAGCATTGGGATGGTGGGGGCTACAACCCAGGGTCATCGCTGGGGTGAAGCGAAGGTAATTTAGTATGAGCAAGCGGGATCGACCGCTCAAGGACTGCATCACCTATGCCCGGGTCTCGACCGCCGAGCAGGGCCGCTCGGGCCTCGGGCTTGAGGCACAACAGGACACGCTAGCACGATTCTGCCAGCGGGAGCGCTTCAACGTCGTCGCAAGCTTTGTCGAGGTCGAGAGCGCCAAGGGCGATACGCTCGCCCGGCGGCCGAAGCTGCGCCAGGCGCTCAAGGCGGCCAGGCGCATCGAGGACGAGGACTACAAGTGCGCCCCCATCGTGGTCGCCAAGCTCGACCGGCTTTCCCGCGACGTACATTTTATTTCCGGGCTGATGGCCGAGAAGGTTCCGTTCATCTGCGCCGATCTGGGCGTCGATACCGACCCGTTCCTGCTGCACATCTACGCGGCGTTCGCCGAGAAGGAGCGCCGCATGATCAGCCAGCGCACGAAGGAAAGCCTCGCCCGCGCCAAGGCGCGCGGCGTGAAGCTCGGCGGCATCAATGCCGGAAGCCTCGATACCGCGCGCAAGGCGCGCGAGTATGCCGAGCGGCTGCGGCCGGTCATTGCGGAGATTACCAGAGAGCGGCCCGATCTGAGCGCGACGCAGATCGCCAACGAGCTCAATCGCCGCGGCGTCGAGACCGCAGGCCGGGTGGGGCTGTCCATGTCGAAGTGGCACGCGCAGACGGTCATCCGGCTGCTGGCGCGGCTCGAGCGGGCAGCCCCCGCGCAGGAGGGGGCAGCGTCATGAGTGGACCACTCATTTCGACACCCAGGGCCAAGGTGACAGGCGCGCTATGACCGTCCTCGAGCTCGCGCCTGGTCCGAATGTCCAGACGACCGTCGCCTATCCGGCAGGTCCTTTTTCGCCCGTGCTTTGCCGGCTCGGGATTGTGGGTCCTGTTCACTGGCTATGCGATCAGCAGCACGCAGCACCCGAGCGCTTTCATCGGTTACATTATCGTCCCACCGATCGCCGTAGGGCGCGCTCGGGCTGATCCTGCGCTGGGCCTTCCTGCCCCTCGTCGGACGAGGGGCGCGCGACGGGGGTATGGGCGAGCATTCAAAGAACGTGACTTGGCGAGCGGCGCGGGCGGATCGTCGAACGTCATTGTTCCATCCACTTGGCCACTACTTCGCCAAGTCGCGTCGCAAACTCGTCCAGGTCAATCCCGAAGGCGACGGCGCCTCGCTTACATGCGCGGATAGCGGCAAAGCACTCTTCCTCCCGGTCGCTCGCAACCCCCCGAGCCAAATTGCGCAATACCAAATCATGCGCTTCCCAGGTGCGGGCAATGCTGGAACTCCTCAATGGAGCAGAGCGACTTGCCGAAGTACGCACAACCTGTCCTGCCTCATCATCGCCTCTGCAAAAGGCACGGTGGTGACCAAGTGTTCGGGATGCAGCATGAAATCGTCGTCTTCGGTTGCGGCGAACTTGAGCAGGGCCACTCTAACGGTCGCGGTGGTTAGGCCAATTGGAATTGCCATCCGGTATCCATCTCGGCTGGGCTCGAAGAACTCCATCCCCAGCATCATAGCGAAAAGTTCGCCGTCCTCAGTCTCAAGATTCAGCACGAAGCTCGTCCCGTGCTCCTTTAGGTGCATTACCATCATGAATGCTGCTATTCCGAAGTCTGGAGTGCAAACAGCACAAACGCTTACCACTTGCTTCCTAAAATCATCATTTTCGTAAGCCTTCCGCCAAAAACTCTCAGCTTGAGCAGCGGCTAACAACCATTTGCTCAGGAACTCGGCGTCACCCCATGCCGGACCTTGTATGAGGACGCAGTGGTTTAAGTTATGCGCTGCGGATGTGGTTTCCATGAGGGTCTCTCCTTTGAGGCAGCGGCTCGCTGGTGCTACTATCAGTATTTCTTTGGAAGCTTCGATATCCGCCACTGGAGCGCAGCTATGGCGTCGTCAGGCGTTCGAATAACTGGTGCACTTTCGTTAGTGCAGCTCGCGCTTCGGGCCCGAGCTTCGTTCTCCGGCAATTTCAGATCGCAGCCGATGAAATTGCGCCCAAGCTGGCGGGCAGCGTGCAGCACCACAAAGCTGCCAGCCGCGGGATCAACGACGAGGTCGCCCGGATGCGTAACTGCACCAATTAGCCGCGTGATGAGGCCGATCGGCTTTATGTGCGGATAGAGTTTGTGCGGATAGAGGTCGCGGGCGATCTTCTCGACCCAAATCTCGCAAATGCGGTGGTCCGTCCAATTTTTGGCGATCACCGTCCGCTTTCCGGTGCGAGAGATTTTTGGTTTTTGCAGAACAAGAAGATGACCACCGCACACCTGCGTACTCGGTGACCTTGACCATAGAGCTTTCCATTATCCCAATTGATGATGTCAACGGTTTGCAACACATCGGCAGTGCGCAGATGGTAGCCTTCGCCGAGACGGTAGGTGTCCGTCCATTGCATCAAATAACCGAACGTCACGAGCGTCCGTGCGATCTGGCGGATCACATCATCGATATAGGCGTCACTCATCGCGGGCAGTGCGATGCGCGCTTTCTGCGGCCCACGACCTTCGTTGCCGTATTTCTGCCGATCCAAATTGGAGCGATGCTGCGGATCAAAGAACGCCAGCGGCGTGCAGCCGTCTGGCAATGACCGCAGTAACGTGAGCGCATCGCCAAGCTGCACAGCATTGAGCACCGCCCCCGCTTGCGGCGGTGGCCGAGTAGTCGCGTGCTGGTTGGATAATGCGGCAAATTCGCTTTTGCTCTCAAAGTCTCGATTTGGCTCGGTTGGATAAACCAGCTCATCGAGATTACTGGTCGGTGGCACGCCCAGCGGGCTCACCAAAAATCCCGATAAAATCGATACGACTTGATGGTCGTCTGTAAAGGCCCTCAAAGCCGAGTTTCCGTAGCACGGCCGAGCAACGCAGCCGTTCGCCCCGAAGGGTTCGACCGCTCAAAGACAGTGTGTGAAGCGGCTCACACAGATGTCTTGTCCCCTGGCTGTACCCTTACAAGCTCGATTCACCAACACAGCATCCTAAATCCGACCGCGAGGTAGGGAGTGCCCTATGCGTCAAAGTGCGCCCAAAATGTCGCCCAGTGGACTTCTCGCCCTCTCGGAACGGCTTCAGCGTCATGCGAAAGCGGCCCATCGCGACCAAGGATTCGCGGCCGATCTCAAATATTCCGCTTTCGCCGTTCGCAGGCTCGCGTGCATCGCAATGATGCTGGATGAGTCCAAGCTCGAGGTGAATCCTCAGCAGAGGGAGAGCATCGAGCGCGAAGTAATAGCCCTCTGGCAAGCATGCCTCTGAGGGGGATCGCAACCTGCTCCGTTTCATCGGCACGCCATGCCCGCTCACCCCATGGTTTCCGTTGCCGACTCCGGGCGATTGCTTGAGGCCGGCGTCTGCAACAGAGCCTCAATACCATCAACGGCAGTATTTTCCTCGACTGTTGGCGCGGCCGGCCCGGACGGAGGCGTAGTCGCGGCAGCAGAACTTTTAATCTCCATGTGAACTGCTTCACACAGATGCTCTGCCCCTGGCTGATACGCTTTTGCAATGGAGACGGCCCTGATCGACACCCTGATCGACCCGCATTCGCTGGCATTGGTCGTCAGTGCGGCAATTCTTGCCATGGGAGTACTCGGTTTCATTGTCCGCCCCATTTGGCAGTCATGGCACGAGTGAAAGTCGAGGCCGCCCGCTCACCCCGTGCCTCTTGTTGCCGGCTCCGGGCGATTGCGCGAGGCTAACGTCGCGAGCAAGTCCTCGACACTACCCGTAACGGGCTGACCGTCGCGCGGTCCTACTTTGAACCTCATCGCGAGTGGAGCTGTTACCCAGAAGCCACGCCGTACGAACTTCTCTCTGCCCTGGAGATTGAGGCAAGGGCCGCCACAAAAAGAAACCCCAAGTCTGGTACGCAACACAGGTCGGGGTTGGGGAGCTTGTTGCCTCACTTTGGCTTCTAAGCTGGGTGGCCCGCCCCCAAGGGGGATTTTCTTATGCAATGGTCAT
>Ga0306920_100012618_pt1 | contig 11470 bp, 7 predicted proteins | sample flu12Cox44000170_FD_204666 | JGI IMG/M metagenome (GOLD analysis project Ga0306920, IMG submission 204666) | Lab enrichment of tropical soil microbial communities from Luquillo Experimental Forest, Puerto Rico - flux4day.12C.oxic.44.000.170 (v2)... | ecosystem: Environmental > Terrestrial >...
ACTCAATCTCCGTTTTTGAACTGTCCCGACAGGGCGGAGGGCCGGTAGTCTGCTCACGCCACCCCGGCTTGTCAACGCGACTGCGGGTTGCGACGCGCGCGGCGCGGCGCATTCACATAAACTGGCCGCCATCCCGGTGTGGCGCTTAAGTTACATCGAAATTAAACCATCAGGATCAATCGCTTAAACGGGCATGTCGGTTCGATCATGCAACTGATTCGCGGAGTCAACGGCTTACGCGGCCGCGGCGCGGGCTGCGCAGTCACCATCGGCACCTACGATGGGATTCATCTCGGCCACCAGGCGTTGCTGATGCGCCTCAGGGAGCACGCGGCACGCCTCCGCACCGCCGCGGTGCTGCTCACCTTCGAGCCCACACCGCGCGAGTACCTGGTGCCGGCGAACCCGCCGGCGCGCCTCACGAGCCTGCGCGAGCGCTGGCGCCTGCTCGCGCCGCTCGGGGTCGACTACCTGTGGCTGCTGCGCTTCAACGAGGCCTTGCGTAACCTCTCCGCCGAGGGGTTTGCGCAACTGCTGGTGAGCGAGCTTGCCCCGCGCCTCGTGGTCGTGGGACACGATTTCCGCTTCGCCAGGCACGGCGAGGCGACCGCGCCCGTGCTCGCCGAGGCCGGCCGGCGGCTCGGGTTCGAGGTCGATGTGCTGCCCGCGGTGACGCTCGAGGGCGAGCGGGTCAGCAGCAGCGGGGTGCGTGCCGCGCTCGCGCGCAGCGATTTCGTCCTCGCGCGGCGCTGGCTGGGGCGGCCCTGGTCGATGCGAGGCCGGGTGCAGCCTGGCAGCCGGCTCGGTGCGCAGCTGGGCTTCCCGACCGCCAACGTGCCGCTCGAGCGCCGCCGGGCTCCGGTGAACGGGATATTCGCCGTGCGGGTGCACGGCGTCGCGGGCGCGGCCCGCGCCGGGGTCGCGAGCCTCGGCACGCGGCCCACGATCGGCGGCACCGAGGCGCTGCTCGAGGCGCATCTGTTCGACTTCAAGGGTGATCTCTATGGCCGTGAGATCGAGGTGGAGTTCGTGGCGAGGCTGCGCGATGAAGAGTGCTTCGCATCGCTCGAGGCGCTCACCGAGCAGATGGAGCGCGATGCCGCCGAGGCACGCAGCATCCTGAGAGCCTGAAGGCCGAGATGACCGACTACAAGCACACGATCAACCTGCCGCAGACGGCTTTCCCAATGAAGGCCGATCTCGCGCAGCGCGAGCCGGCGGCGGTACGCCGCTGGAAGGAGCGGGGCACGTACGCGCGGCTGCGCGAGATCGCGCGCGGCCGTCCACGCTTCGTGCTGCACGACGGCCCGCCCTACGCCAACGGTGCCATCCACATCGGTCACGCCCTCAACAAGATTCTCAAGGACATCGTAGTCAAGTCGCGCTCGCTCGACGGCTTCGATTCTCCGTACATCCCCGGGTGGGACTGCCACGGGCTGCCGATCGAGCAGCAGGTGGAGAAGAAACACGGGCGGCCCGGCCAGAAGCTCGACGCGCGCGCCTTCCGCGCCGCCTGTCGCGCCTATGCGCAGGAACAGATCCAGCTGCAGCGCAGCGACTTCGAGCGGCTCGGCATCCTCGGCGACTGGGATCGCCCCTATCTCACCATGTCCCCGCGCTACGAGGCGCAGCAGCTGCGCGCCTTCGGCCGCATCATCGAGAACGGACACCTCTATAAGGGCGTGAAGCCCGTGCACTGGTGCCTCGATTGCCGCTCGGCACTGGCGGAAGCGGAGGTCGAGTACGACGAGAAGGTGTCGCCGGCGATCGATGTGGCGTTCCGGGTGAGCGATAACGCGGAGCTCGCCCGGCGCATCGGGCTCGGCGCGGCCGAGCTCGGCAGCGCCCCGGTGGACATCGTCATCTGGACTACGACTCCGTGGACGCTGCCCGCCAACCAGGCGGTGGCGCTGCGCGCGGAGTTCCGTTACGCGCTCGCCACGGGGCGGCGGCGCGGCGAAAGCCGCCGCGTGATCGTGGCGGCGGAGCTGCTCGATCCCTGCCTGCGCCGCTTCGACATGTCCGAGGCGACCGTGCTCGCGCAGTTCGATGGTCGCGTGCTCGAAGGTCTGAAGCTCGAGCATCCGTTCCAGGAGCGGCGGGTGCCGGTGGTCCTCGGCGAGCACGTGACGCTCGATGCCGGCACGGGCGCGGTGCACACGGCCCCCGGGCACGGCCAGGAAGACTTCATCGTGGGTCAGCGTTATGGACTCGAGGTGCTGAACCCGGTCGGTAACGATGGGCGGTTCCTCCCGGGCACACCGCTCGTGGCGGGCCTCAAGGTGGAGGAGGCGAACCCCGTCATCATCGCGGCGCTCACCGAACGGGGGCGGCTGCTGCACGAGGAGTCTTTCCGCCACAGCTATCCCCACTGCTGGCGGCACAAGAGTCCGGTGATCTTCCGGGCGACCCCCCAATGGTTCATCAGCATGGAACGCGCCGGGCTGCGGGCCCACACGCTGCGCGACATCCCGGGGGTGCGCTGGACGCCGGCGTGGGGCGAGCAGCGCATTACCGGCATGATCGAGAGCCGGCCCGACTGGTGCATCTCGCGCCAGCGCACCTGGGGCGTGCCTATTCCGCTGTTCGTGCATCGCGAGAGCGGCGAGCGGCATCCGCGCACGCTCGAGCTCATCGAGTCAGCCGCCGCGCGGGTCGAGCAGGGCGGCATCGACGCATGGTTCGCACTCGAGCCGCGTGAGCTGCTCGGCGAGGAGGCCGAGCACTACGACAAAGTCACCGATGTGATGGACGTGTGGGCGGATTCGGGACTGTCCTTCGAGTGTGTCGGCACCGAGCGCCCGGAAGTGGCAGCTCCCGCGGAGCTCTACCTCGAGGGCTCGGACCAGCACCGCGGCTGGTTCCACAGCTCGCTGCTAATGTCCGAAGCGCTCTACGAGCGCCCACCGTACCGCGGCGTGCTCACTCACGGCTTCACCGTCGATGAGAAGGGCCGCAAGATGTCCAAGTCGCTCGGCAACGTCATCGCCCCGCAGAAGGTGATGAATACGCTCGGAGCGGATGTGCTGCGACTGTGGGTGTCCGCGACCGACTACGCGAACGAGATCGCGGTGTCGGATGAGATCCTGCGGCGCATGGCGGACTCCTACCGCCGCATGCGCAACACGCTGCGCTTCCTGCTGGGCAATCTGCACGGTTTCGAGCCCGCGCGGCACGCGTTGCCGCCGGAGCGGCTGCTGGCGCTCGATCGCTGGGTGCTGTCGCGCGCCCGCGAATTGCAGACGCAGGTCCTCGATGCGTACCGCAGCTACGCTTTTCACCTCATCTATCAGAAGGTCCACAACTTCTGCAGCGTCGACCTCGGCAGCTTCTACCTGGATGTGATCAAGGACCGCATGTACACGACCGCGGCGGCCGGCACACCGCGCCGCTCCGCGCAGACGGTCATGTGGCACATCGCCGAGAGCATGGTGCGCTGGCTGGCCCCGATCCTGTCCTTCACCGCGGAGGAGGTCTGGGGCTACCTGCCGGGCGAGCGGCGCGAGTCGGTGTTCCACGAGACCTGGCACGCGCTGCCGCAGGCGATGGATGACCCCATCGACTGGGATGCGCTCATCGCGCTGCGCAGCGATGTCACGCGCGAGCTCGAGAAGCTGCGCGATGCCGGCCTCATCGGCGCACCGCTCGATGCGCGCGTGGACGTGTATTGCAGCGCCGATGAGTGCGCCCGCTTCGCGGTTCTCGGCGGTGAGCTGCGCTTTCTGCTGATCACCTCCGAGGCGCAGGTGCACGCCGTCGAAGCGCCGCCGCCCGGTGCGGTCGCCGCCAGCAACACCGGCCGCAGCGGCGTCTGGATCCTGGCGCAGCGCACCGATGACCCCAAGTGCGTGCGCTGCTGGCAACGCCGCCCCGATGTCGGCGAGGATAGCCGCCATCCGCAGCTGTGCCGGCGCTGCGTGGGTAACATCGAGGGGCCGGGCGAGGACAGGCAATTCGTATGAGCGAGGCGGAGCGGGAAGGCGTCGTGGCATCAGGGACTGCCGAGTTGCGCACCAGAGCGCGCCGGCCCACCCTGCCTGCGGCGGCAAGCGGTTGGTGCTGGCTGGCGCTGTCGGCGGCGGTGATCCTCGCCGACCGTGCGGTCAAGGTGTGGATCACGCATCACTTCGCCCCGTTCGAGCGCGTGCACGTGCTGAGAGTCCTCGACATCATCCTCACCTATAACACCGGTGCCGCGTTCAGCTTCCTCGCCGAGGCTTCCGGGTGGCAGCGCTGGTTGTTCGTGCTGCTGGCGCTCGGGGTGAGCGGGGGCCTGATCGTTTGGATGCGTCGCCTGCACGCCCGCGCTCAGGCACTGCTTGCCTGCGGACTGGCGCTCATCGTCGGCGGCGCGCTCGGCAACATGATCGATCGCCTGATGACCGGGCGGGTGGTCGATTTCATTCACGTGCACTGGGGCCGGGCGTACTTTCCGGCCTTCAATATTGCGGACTCCGCCATTACCATCGGCGCGCTGCTGCTGCTGCTCGATGCCTGGCGGGAAAGCCGCAGGGCAGGGAGGCCGAAGATCTGATGCAAGTACTGCTCGCCAACCCGCGCGGCTTCTGTGCCGGGGTCGATCGCGCCATCGACATCGTCGAGCGTGCGCTGGAGCTGTTCGGTGCGCCGGTGTACGTGCGGCACGAGGTGGTGCACAACCGCTACGTGGTCGACCGGTTGCGCGGGCTCGGCGCGATCTTTGTCGAGGAGCTGCGCGACGTGCCGCACGGCGCCACGGTGATCTTCTCGGCCCATGGTGTGTCGCACGCGGTCGAGCACGAGGCGCGCGCGCGCGGGCTCACCGTATTCAACGCCACCTGCCCGCTGGTCACCAAGGTGCACATGGAGGTGCAGCGCTACGCCCGCGAAGGACGGGATGTGATCCTCATCGGCCACGCCGGTCACCCCGAGGTCGAAGGGACGATGGGGCGCTTCGATACTTCCGCGGGCGGACGTATGCACCTGGTGCAGAACCTGGCGGATGTGGCCGCGCTCACCGTGCGCGATCCGTTGAATCTCGCGTTCGTCACACAGACGACGCTCTCGGTGGATGACACCGCGGAGATCGTGGCGGCATTGCGGGCGCGCTTCACGCAGCTTTCCGCGCCGCGCCGCGAGGACATCTGCTACGCGACGCAGAACCGCCAGGACGCCGTGAAGAAGCTACTTGAGCAGTGCGACGTGCTGCTGGTGGTGGGATCGCGCGCCAGCTCCAATTCCAACCGCCTGCGGGAGCTCGCCGAGCGGGGAGGAATTCCCGGCTACCTGATCGATGGACCCGCGGACCTGCGCCGCGAATGGCTCGACGGCAAGCGGGTCGTCGGCGTGACGGCCGGCGCCTCCGCTCCGGAAGTCCTGGTGCAGCAGGTGCTCGAGCAGCTCGCCCGCTGGGGCGCCGAGTCGCCGCAGGAGATCCGCGGGCGCGAGGAACAGGTCATCTTCGCACTGCCGCGTGAGTTGCGCCGCGCCTCGGAGCCGAAGGGCTGACGGGAACGGCATTCCGCAGCCAAACGCGGCTACTTCCCCTGTAAAACCGTCACGCCCGCGGCGCACACTTACCCGCAGAGATCGGGGGAGGCGTGCACATGTCGAACACGCGGCGCATCGAACTAGCGCTGGCTGTGGCGCCACTGTGGGGTGCCGCGCTTGTGCTCGGCGCCTGCGGTGGCGGCACGGGGAGCACCCCGACCGCCATGGCGAGCGATGTGATGGGTTCGGGGTCCATGGGCATGAGCTGCATGGGCAGCAGCATGGACACGGGGAGCATGGGCATGAACAGCATGTCCTGTCCCGCACCGGCCATTGCCCTCGTGTCGCCCCCTGGCATCGTCAGTCGCACGGTGCTGCTGCGCACCCGGGTTAGTTTGAGCCAAGGTGATATCCTGACGCGGGTCGACTTCCTGGTCGATGGAGCGCGTGTCGGCACGGCTACCACCGCCCCCTTCAATGTCAGTTGGGACAGCACCACGGTGGGAGATGGTCCGCACGCGCTCACCGCGATGGCAACCGACGGCTCCGCGAAGTCGATCGGCGCAGGCCCGGTCACGCTGCAGGTCGACAACCACCCGACGTTCACGGTCACGCTCTCGGCGGCGCAAATGGTTCCGGCGCCGGTATCGGATGCCTCGGGTAGCGCGCACCTCAGTGTCGATCTCGGCAAGGGCACTGTGGGCGGCAGCGTCGTGCTGAGCGGAATAACCGCGACCGCGGTGACGCTGAGCCGGGCGTTTGCCGGCGATTCTGGCGCGCAGCTCGTGGCGCTCGAGCCCGGCGCCGGCAGCGCGCAGTGGAACCTGCCGGCGGGTGCGCTGCTCACCGATGATGAGGTGACGACGCTGCTACAGGGCGGTCTCTACCTGAATGTGAGCTCGCCGGCGAATCCCGCGGGCGAGCTGCGCGGTCAGATCACTCCCGCCAACGTCATGGTGACCTTCAGCACCCTGAGCGGCACGCAGGAGGTGCCGGCCGTCGCCATCAACGCCACGGGGGTCGCCGCGACTACCGTGGATACCGTTGCCAACACCCTCACCGTGCACCTGCACTCGAGCGGCGTCGCGGATGCAATGGCGGCCGAACTGGTCGAAGGTGCCGCAGGCGCGATCGGCAGGCCGCTCGCCGCGCTCGCGCGCGATCCGGTCGATGCCGGGCACTGGTCGGCGCCGCTCGTCACGGTGAGCGCCAGCGATGTCGATGCCTTCAAGGCCAGCGGTTGGTATCTGAACGTGATGACTCCTGCGGATCCCGACGGTGCGATTCGCGGGCAGGTCGAGCCCGGCGGTCCCTGAGCCGCATCATCCCCTGGGAAGCCGCTTGCGGCTCCCGCTCGCCGGTCCGCTGAAGGACGAGTGGACCGGTTTTTTTATGCGGCAGGTGCCGGGCGCGGGCGGCTCTGGTAGAGCGAGCGCCGGAGCTTCCACCGCTTGTGCGACCAGGGCCAGTCAGGGGGCGCGGCGTGGATCTGCTGCTCGACGAGGCGCGCGTAGCGCTCGGTGAGCGCACCGGAGGGGCCGACCTGACCGCCGTGCTCGGTGAGCGGCTGGAACTCCATCTCGTAGTAGCCGCGCGCCGTGCGGCGCATGGCGATGAAGAACACGGGGAAGCGCGTGACGCGCGCGATCTCCTCGGGGCCCATGTAGAAGGCCGTGTCCCGGCCGAGAAAGTGGGTCCAGTACTTGTGCTCGCTGGTGGTCGGCTCCTGGTCCGCCACCATCGCCACCGCCCGCACCACCTCACGACGCTTGAGGATGTCCGGCAGCAGATCCTTGGCGGGTACCAGGCGGCTCCCGAAGCGCATGCGCAGTTTCTTCATCTCCCGCTCGGCCCAGCGGTTGACGAGCGGCTTGTAAGCCGCATCGAGCGGATAGCCGAGCTCGATCGAGAGCGCGAGCAGCATCCATTCCCAGTTGCACTGGTGAGCCGCCACCAGCAGCACCGACTGGCCCTGTGCGAGCAGGGCGCGCGGCGCCTCGAGATTGACCATGCGCACGCGGCGGCGCAGCTCCTCCGCCGGCATACTCACGGACTTGATGATCTCCATCAGCATCTGCGCAAAGCCGAGGTAGTAGCGGCGCATCACCTCGCGCAGCTCGGCCTCGCCGAAGTTGGGAAAGGCCCGGGAGAGGTTCTCCCGTACCACGGACTCGCGGTACGGGAAGAAGCGGAAGGTGAGCCACCCGGCGAAACGCGCGAGGCCATAGAGGACGCTCAGCGGCAGCCGTGCCAGCAGCCGCGCCCACCACACCGGACGCCCGGGCGCAGGCTCGGGCGTAACGGGGGAGCCGCCGTTGTCAGCGCGGACCTCGGTGAGCATTTCCGCGTTATTTTACCGGATGCGGGTGCGGCGGCGTTCCCGGGGGCTGCGGCTGCGCGGTGAGCACGCGCCCGAACCTCGGCGCGAGCCAGCGTTCGATGTCATCGAGGAGCGTGAACGCCGCGGGCACGATCACCAGCGTCAGCGCGGTGGAGGTGATCAGGCCGCCGATGACGGCGATGGCCATCGGCTGGCGGAAAGAAGTGTCGCCGCCGATCCCGACCGCCACGGGCAGCATGCCGGCGATCATGGCGACGGTCGTCATGACGATCGGGCGAGCGCGCTTGTGACCGGCTTCCAGGATGGCGGTCAGCCGGTCCTTACCCGCACGCATCTCCTCGATGGCGAAGTCGACCAGCAGAATCGCGTTCTTGGCGACGATTCCCATGAGCATGAGAAAGCCGATCATGGCACCGAGCGACAGCGCGCTGCCGGTGAGCAGCAGCGCCGCGACCGCTCCGCCGAAGGACAGCAGCAGCGAGCCGAGAATGGTGATCGGCTGCAACACCCGCGCGAACAGCAGCACCAGTACCGCGAACACCATGAGGATGCCGGTGACCAGCGCGATCGAGAAGTTGGTGATGAGCTCCGCCATGTACTTGGCGTTCCCTACATCGACCTGACGTACGCCGGGGGGCAGGCTCTTCAGCGCCGGCAGCGCTTTGATCTTCTCCATCGCGGGCCCTAGCTTGGCGCCGTTGTTGAGGTCCGCCACGATCGACAGACGCCGCGCCTGGTTGTAGCGCCGCACGCGCGTCGGACCCTGTCCGAAGCTGATGTCGGCGACCGCCTTGAGCGGCACTGCGCTGCCGCTCGCGGTCGGTACCGGCAGATTCTCGAGCGTCGAGAGGTCGCGGCGCCGGTCCTCGGCAAGGCTCACGCGGATCGGCACCTGGCGGTCGGCGAGGGAGAACTTGGCGCTGTACTGATCGAGCTCACCGAGAGTTGCGATACGGATGGTGTCACTGAGCGAGGCCACCGTGACGCCGAGCTGGGAAGCCAGATCGAGGTGCGGCTTGATGAGAATCTCCGGACGCGGCATGTCGCCGTCGATCTCCACATCGCGCAGCATCGGCAGCTGGCGCATCTGCTCCACCACCCTGCGCGCGCTCGCCTCGGCGAGCCGCGCATCGTCACCCGTGATGTAGATGGTGATGTCGCGGCCGTTGTCATTGTCACGTGCGAAGTGAATGCGGGCGTCGGGAATGGCCGCGAGATCCCTGATGACCCGATCCTCCCATTGGCGCTGCGACAGTTTGCGCTGGCCCGGCTGCACGAGCGTGATGAACAGACTGGCCGTGCGCACCTCGCCGAACTCATCCCCGCCGATCTGCTCCACCACCGACTGAACCTCCGGCTGGCGGGCGATGATGCGATAGGCAGCTGCCGACACCGCCGCGGTGTCTTCCAGGCGTGCCCCCGCTGGCAGCTCGATATTGAGCATCGTCCAGCTCTCATCGGATGCGGGTATGAACTCGGTCGGTGTCAGCATGAGGCCGACGATCGACAACGCGAAGAAAGCCGCACCGGCGCCGAGCGTCTTCCAGCGGTGGCGCGTGCTCCAGCGCAGTACGCGCTGGTACCAGCTCATGATCGGGCCGTCGGCATGGGCAGCGATCCGGTCGGGCTTGAGCGTGTAGGCGGCCACTACCGGAGTGATGAGCCGCGCGACCAGCAGCGAGAAAAACACCGCCGCCGCGACCGTGAGCCCGAACTGCTTGAAATACTGCCCGGTGATGCCGCCCATGAAGCTCACCGGCAGGAATACCGCGATGATGGTCGCGGAAGTCGCCACCACCGCGAGTCCGATCTCATCGGCGGCATCGAGCGCCGCCTGGTAGCCGTTCTTGCCCATGCGCATGTGGCGCACGATGTTCTCGATCTCGACGATGGCGTCATCGACCAGCACCCCGGCGACGAGCGACAGCGCCAGCAGGCTCACCTGGTTCAGCGTGAAGCCCATCCACTGCATGAATGCGAACGCCGGGATCGCCGAGAGCGGGATGGCGAGCGCTGCAATCAGCGTGGCCCGCACGTTGCGCAGGAACAGGAACACGACCAGCACCGCCAGGATCGAGCCTTCTACCAGCGCTTCCATGGCGGAGTGGTAGGTCCCCTTGGTGTAATCCACCGAGGTGTAGGCCTGCGACAGCACGATCTGGGGATTTTCCTTCTCGATCTTTTCGAGCTCGCGCTGCACCGTGGCGAGCACGTTGACGTCGGAGCTGCCTTTGGCCTTGAAGACACTGAACATCGTGGCCGGTCGGGCGTTCAACCGTGCCAGCGAGCGGATCTCGGCCACGCTGTCCTTGACGTCGGCGATATCGGACAGGCGCGTAAAGCGTCCGCCGCGCAGCATGATTTGCGTGTCGCCGAGCGCTTTGGCGGTGCGTGCCTCGCCGAGGACGCGGATCGCCTGCTCACCGCCGCCGATCTGCGCGCGGCCCCCCGGCGAATCGAGGTTCAGCGTGCGCAGCTGCTGGTTGACCTCCGCCGCGGTGACCCCGAGCGCCTGCATGCGCGTTGGATCGAGCTCCACGCGGATCTCGCGGCTGACCCCGCCGCCGCGCGTGACCTGGGAGACTCCTTCGACGGCCAGCAGGCGCTTGGTGATCGTGTTGTCGACGAACCAGGACAGATCCTCCTGGGAGAGGGTGCTCGAGCTCACCGCATAGGCAACGATCGCGTTGCCATCGATATCGATGCGCTGGACCACGGGCTCCTGGATGCCTTGTGGCAGATCCACCCGTACCTTGGCGACCGCATCGCGCACGTCGGCCACGGCACGGTCGATGGGCGTGCCGATGTTGAATTGAACGAAGGTGCGTGACTGGCCCTCGATCGCGAGCGAGATGATGTTGTCGATGTTACCGACACCGGCGACCGCCCCCTCGACCTTCTGCATGATCTGGGTCTCGATTTCCTGCGGCGAGGCGCCTGGCTGAGCGACCTGCACCTCCACCACCGGAAAGGCCACATCCGGGTTGAGTGTCACTGGCACCCGCATGAATGAGACCGTGCCTATGAACAGCAACACGACAAACAGGACGATCGGAGAAACCGGGTGTCGGATCGCCCAGGCAGAGATGTTCTTCATGACCTGCGGACTCTTACTGCGTGCCCGCTACCGACTGCGGGGCGACGGCCGGCGGAGCGACCTTGACCGTCTCACCATCGCGCAGGAAACCGCCGGCGGTCGCGACCACGCGCTCGGTGCCGGTGAGCCCGGCGGCGATGATGGCACCGCTGTCGGTCGTGCCGGAGACGCGCACCGAGTGTCGCTCGACCTGGTTGGCGGCGTTGACGAGCAGCACGTAGCTGCCGTTGGAGTCCGCCATCACCGCGGTCTGCGGCAACACCGGACGCTGCATCTTGTCCGTCCCCACCACGGCGCGCGCGAATGCGCCGGGTCGCAGCGCAGGATCGGGCTGGAGGCGCACGCGGATGTCACCGAGGCGGGTCTGCGGGTCGATGATGGCGCCGAGCAGCCGTACCTCGCCCGAGAAGGGGCGGTCGATGCCGGTCAGGTACACCGTGGCCGGCTGCCCCGTCTTCACCTGCGCGAGGTCCTGTTCGGCGATCTGTCCGCGCATCTCCACCTCGCCTCCGCTCTCGAGGCGAAACAGCGGGTCGCCGCCGGGATTGGCAATCTGCCCGACT
>Ga0306920_100012620_pt1 | contig 11468 bp, 10 predicted proteins | sample flu12Cox44000170_FD_204666 | JGI IMG/M metagenome (GOLD analysis project Ga0306920, IMG submission 204666) | Lab enrichment of tropical soil microbial communities from Luquillo Experimental Forest, Puerto Rico - flux4day.12C.oxic.44.000.170 (v2)... | ecosystem: Environmental > Terrestrial >...
TTTCGCTCTCGAGCCGTGCAGGAGTTCTCGAAGAAGTTTGGGTCGGCGGCGAGGCAGTGGTTGTCGGCGAGGGAACGGTCTTCGACTAGCCGGCTGCTGACTAGTCGCGATTATTGCACTCTTCCATTTTGTGTTTTCTTCCCAAGCGTTTTTTCGAACCAATAGTGAGCGTAGGGCTCGGCGTTGAACGGCTTAACTTCGACATAACCTGAACGTTTGTAAAGTGCGATTGCCTCGCTTAGTGCCCGGTTTGTCTCAAGTCGAAGGACAACGGCACCAGCAAATCCAGTCATAACGGATCAAGACGTTCGCCTTGTGAGCTGCTGAAACATAGGGTAGGGTAGAGAATTTTCAGAACCGATCAGAACGCACCCGGGGACTCATAATCGCGCGTGCCGTACTCGAGGCGACCTGCCGCGCTTCATCATGCTTGCTAGGCAACATTTTTCGAATCTTGCGGCTCAACTCTCCTGGTGTGAAGGGTTTCCGGATCAGCGACACATCTTGATTCAACATGTCCGCTCGGATGAAAGCGCCGCTATGCCCGGTCATGTAGAGTACCTTCGTTTCTGGATGCAGCGAACGAACTTCCTTGGCCAGTGACGTGCCGTCCATGCCGGGCATCACCACGTCTGTTAACAGGAGATCGATTGCGGCTTTCCTTCCTCTGGCAAGCTCTAAGGCTTCTTCAACATTGCACGCCGTTAGCACACCACAGCCATAGCTGCTCAAAGCTTCACAGATCAAATCGCGAAGTGGCTTCGCATCTTCTACGACGAGAACGGTTTCTTCCGAAAAATCTGGGCTCCCCGTGCATCCCGCAGACTCACGAGCTAAAACGGCATGCTTTTCGGCAGGAAGATAGATCTTGAATGACGAGCCGTGACCCACTTTGCTCTGAACTTCGATTCTGCCATTATTCTGCTTCACGATACCGTAAACAGTCGCCAGTCCAAGACCGGTGCCTTTGCCCACCGCCTTCGTCGTGAAGAATGGCTCAAAGATACGAGCCTGAGTGTCATGGTCCATGCCCGTTCCCGTATCGGTCACCTCCAAAAGGACAAAGCGGCGGGGCAAAATGCCCGATTCCGCCTGACCGGAATCATTCCTGATTTGGACATTGTGCGTCTGGATCGTTAGCTTTCCACCCTTCGGCAACGCATCCCGTGCATTCACCACCAGGTTCAAAATTACTTGCTCGATCTGTCCAGGATCTGCGTTTACGAGATCGAGATTAGGCTCCAAGATCACCGCAAGTTCGATATTCTCCTTAATCAAGCGCCGCAGCATCGTTGTTGTATTGCGAACGATCTGGTTAATGTCCATCACCACTGGTTGGATGATCTGCTGGCGGCTGAACATTAGGAGTTGGCGTGTCAGCCCAGCCGCGCTGTTCGCGGCGTGCTTGATGTGCTCAAGTTTTGCCCGCCTGTGATCGGATGAGTCAAGGTTTTCAAGTAAGAGATCACTATAGCCAGAAATCACTGCAAGCAGATTGTTGAAGTCGTGAGCCACCCCCCCTGCAAGTCGGCCGATCGCTTCCATTTTCTGGGATTGCAGTTTTTCGGATTCCGTGGGGGTGGCTTGGGTGGCTGTCTTTTCGGCTCGGAAGTGGTCGAATACACTCCCGAACACCCACAGAATTGCTACGAATAGCGCAATTTGGCTTGATCGAACGTCAGCGTTGAATAAGCACTTTGACAGCACGCCAAAAAGCAGGGCGGAAAAAATGACCGCGATGGCACGCACCATGTTTTTCTTGCTGATCATTGATGGCGCGCGGACGGAAGAGTGGCCCGCGTTGTTTTGATGTTTGTCCATCGCATCCAGACCTTTAGCTCACAAGCGGCTGCAAAAGCCCACTAGGACACTCGAGTAGATTGTCCTGGTATTGAAGAGCGAAGCAAAGGGTACGGAGGATTTGTAAAGACAGTACTAGGGTAATCATGAGTAGGGGGAGGATTCCCTGATTGGAGAGAACAGGGCAGGGATTCAGGTTCGCCCGCAAAGCATCTCCGGCTGATTATTTCGTGCCTTTATTAAAGTAATCAGCTTGCAAAAGCATCAAAACTGCAAAACTGGGTGCTCACGGACCGTTGTGCTTTCGTGGGGATAGTATCTAGCCCCCGTTTGAACGCCTCTCTTCGCCTAAGGATATGAAATGTCGGGTCAAAATCAGGGTTTGGAGGCACTGTAGAAGTACCCGTAGCGATGTAGGCGAAGGATATGGCGCATCTCTAAGAGTCGGGTGGGGTAAGTACGAGAGAGGCACAAAAATCAAAAACCATAGTTTTCCTTGTGTTCCAGCGAGGTATGGCGCACCTCCACCCCGTGGAGACAGTTTTTATTGAGTAGAGTTGAAAGACTCTCCTCATGAATTGATTCGTTAAAAAACCTGCAGTCGTTTCTCACCCTAGCGACCACGATAAAGTTTTCTAACGATCTGATGTAGTGACTTCTGGAACCACTGTTTTTTCCTAATGGAGGTGCTTTTGGACTTTCCCCTCCGCCCTCGTGAACACGAAGCTAATGGGAATTCCTCGTCATGACGAACGTTAGATAACCTTTTGGAATTCCGTGGTCGTTGGTTAGCGACAACTGCGGGCCTGAATCGAATCCCAACATTGGTTAGAAATGTGTAGTTTTCTGATGTCTATTGTCATGAGTGATCTGGTGAATTTTTCAAACGCAAGCGTGCGGAAATAAATGCAGATCAGCACCTTGTGCTTTGCCAGCCATCTACGAGATGGCCTGGCTTGTCGACCACGGACTAAGGGCGATGTCCCGATGGAGTTTGTGTGGTGAGACGCAGAACCAGGGTGTCTCGCATCTGCAGTCGGGCACGACGAAGCCTTGTCTTCACGTTGGCTTCGCTGATTCGCAAGATCTTAGAGGTCTCGGCGATGCTCAGGTGCTGCACATCTCGTAGCACCAGCACGGTTCGATATTCCTCAGGTAAGAGGTTCAGAGCGGACTTCAACGCGTCCCTCAGTTCCTTCTGTTCCAATGCGGCCGACGGAATCTCTCGCCAGTCGGCGAAGTCCCTAGGAATATACTCGCCTTCTTCGCCGCGCTGTCCTTCGTCGATCGACTCGTACAGGTGGCGTCGGTCTTTGCGCAACTTCATCCTCGCTTCGTTGATCGCAATCTGAATAAGCCAAGTGCTGAATTTAGCTTCCTGGCGGAAACGGCTGATGTTCTTGAACGCCTTCAGGATCGCTTCCTGCGCCACCTCTTCAGCATCGGCCTCATTCTTCAAGAGTGAGAGAGCCGAGAGGAATACCGCCCGCTCAAACGGTCTCACCAGTTCGTAAAATGCATCCGCATCGCCTGCCTGCACGCAACGGATCAGCGCGACTACGCGCGATTCCGACTGCGGCGTGATCCCAGGCGAATCACTCCCGTATGCCTGGTCCGATTCTGACGTCTGTATCGCGGGACAATTTGCGGTTGTCATAACGCCGCCTCCTTCAATTGCTGAGTCAGAAACTGTGAGCAGTTAACCTGGGAAACTTGGCGTCTGGCGAGTTCATGCAACAGGGCAACGCCGTGAGCATCCGCGAACAGGACTCTTTCAAGGTCGATGATTATTGATTTGTCTTTAGAGAGCGCATGCTCAGTGAGTCGACGCAACTCCCCGACCCATGGTCCAACAAGCTTTCCTTCCAGTTGTAAGGCCACCGCATTTCCGGATTCGCTGATGGAAATCTTGAGCACGATCACTGCCTCCACGAATGACTCCTCCTAATGCACGGTCTTTGCCAGGTGAATGGGCTTTCGTGTGGAGAAGACGCCGCTGATTCTTAAGGAGTTATGGTCTTTCCGTGAGGTTTACTTCAGGCAGGAACCACGAGAATTCGTGGGGCGGCTAGCTCGCGGCCTCGTGGCCTCGAGATTTCGTGGCAGTGCGTCCCGAATCGGAGGACGAGCGCTCTATGCGGAGCTTTTTCATTCGGCTCCGCAAAGTGTTGGGGTTTAGATCAAGGATCTTGGCAGCTCCGCGATCGCCTTCAATGACCCACTCGGTCTTCCGGAGGATCTCAAGGATATAACGCCTCTCCACCTGCTCAAGCGATGCGGCACCTGCAGATACCTGATCCGCTCGCTCTGAGGGCGCAATGCTTTCCTGCATAACTGGGCTCGACACCGGCAAGAGATCGGCTCCAAGTTTCAGGTAGGGGCTCCGCGAGAGAACCACGGCTCGCTCGATTACGTTCTGTAATTCGCGAATGTTTCCCGGCCAGTCATAGCTGGACAGTAGATCCATCGTTTCCTGCACAACGCCCTTGATCTGCCTTCCAAACTGTCTCGCAAAACGCTCCACGAAAAAAGTGGTGAGCAGAGGAATGTCACTGCGGCGTTGACGAAGTGGTGGAAGCACGATGGGCAAAACATTCAAGCGGTAGTAGAGGTCTGCGCGGAACCTGCCTTCCTGCACAGCTTTCTCAAGATCACGGTTACTCGCCGCGATAATGCGAACGTCTACGTGCAACGTGCGGCTGCTGCCGAGCGGCTCAAATTCGTGTTCCTGCAGGACACGCAGCAGCTTTACTTGAGTTTCGAGCGGCAATTCACTGACCTCGTCCAGGAACAGCGTGCCGCCATTGGCTAATTCAAATCGTCCAACGCGACGCTCTAAAGCGCCGGTGAATGCTCCCTTCATATGTCCGAACAATTCACTCTCTACAAGGCCGGTAGGAATCGCGCCACAATTGAGCTTTACTAGCGGTCGATTCTTACGCAGGCTCCGGCTGTGCACGGCACGCGCTATCAACTCTTTGCCGCAGCCCGTCTCGCCCATGATCAGCACAGTGGAATCGGTAGCCGCCACGGTTTCCACATGTTCCAAAACCTGGATGATCTCTCGGCTATTGCCGACGATCTCTTCAAAATTGTGCTCGCGACTGATTTCCTCTTGGAGGTACACGTTCTCCGCCTCGAGCTGCTTTTGAAGCTTCTGCACCTGCTCGAGCGCGCTCTGCAGGGCGGCCTCGGCCCGCTGCCTTTTCAACTCCGAAGCTCCGCGCGACGCGAAAATCCTTACGACATCGATCGCCTGCTGGGTCAAAGCCATGGGTTCGGTGTGCAGAATCGCAATGTGGCCAATGACTCTGCCACTAAGGTCTAGCATCGGAACGCCAAGATAGCTGTGAGCATTGATTGTCTTGAGGAATTCTTCGTGTGGAAACATCTCCTGAAGCCCGTCGCGGTAATGGCAAACCTCGCCCTGCACCACTTTCATGCAGGGAGTACCCGCAACGTCGAATTCCCAGTACGGACCGAATTTCTTGCCATCCCAGAACGCCAAACCCCGCGCGCGGGTTGCATCGTCACAGGCAGTAACGTAGGCGTAGCGGGCATGCAGCGCGTCAGCCAAGCTGCGAACCAACGTCGGAAAGAAATCTGCTCCCGTGCTGGTGGCAGTCCCGATCACTACCGAGCGGAACATTTCCTCGGCCAGATGCCGTTCAGTTATGTCTCGGACCAGACCGATCACCCCAATGATTTCCCCCCGCTCGTTGCGATGAGGAGCGAAGGTGCACGACTCCCACACATCCTGTCTCCCATGCGAGTGCTTGGGAACGAGCACATCGGCTAAGGCGACGATCTCGCCACGCAAAGCTCTGCGCAAAGCACTTTCGATGCCACTGGAGGCGAGCCTTGGGAAAACCTCGGTGGCGATCTTTCCCAGAACTTCTGAAGCACGTTTTCCGGTAAGCCGCTCCATCAAGGGGTTGAAAACCCTGTAGCGGAGTTCGGTATCGTACGCGACGATTCCCTCGGCGGCGCCATCGATGATTTCCTGCCCGAGCCAGATCGGGCTTTTCTCGGTTTCACCCGAGTGCGCTGATGAAGACATCAGATCAGACATAGAGGCCGCCCAAGATGTGTCTTATGGGCTGATCGTCGTATTCAAAGCCGTTGCCGCAAGTCTTTGCCCAAAACGCCGGATAGAACTGCAATGAGCGGGAGTTTAGCAAATTAACGGCGGACGTCCAATCAGGAACATCAAGCCGTGTTGCGTCATGCGCTCGAGACCCTGCCTGCGCAGGGTTATGGCCGACCGCAGGCACGTTCAACGGTACCCGATGCAAACCGGGCCGCGCACGTAGGATTCGGGGGGGCCGAGAGAAGGTTTCACAACAAGCGGGCAATTAATTCAGCAAACATGCGATGTCACTTCGAAATCCGTAACGCATCTTAATAGCAATGGTCCAACTTTCCGTACCGACGGCACCGCCAGCCCTCTGCGAGTGGACCCGCGGGAAGTTGTCGGCCTATCTCGACGGCGACCTCCACCGGGGCGCTCGCGCTCAAATTGATTCGCATCTCCGTCTTTGTCGCGCTTGCCGCGTGCATTACATCACCCTTCGAAACGTTGTGGCCCTGCTCGGTGATCGCCGGAGCATGCCTCTTCCCGTCGGGTTTAGCCAGCGCTTGCGCGAACGAGTGCAACAGTCCGTGCGGTAGAACTCTTTGCACAAAGGAAATCAGATGGGTACACCGTCATACTTTCGTCCTTGGCTCGAGAGCCAGGGTGTCACCTTCTCTTCTGTCCCGAATCAGAACGCGCAGATTTCTCATGAATGGCGCTGAAAACAATGCGACTGTGAGTACGCCAGACCTGGCGTCAACTGCGCAGTCTGCTTCCGCTGCTCGCAGGGCTGTCGAACCAGACGCCTGGGCGGCGTTCTCAGCACACTGGCCCGAATACCTGATGGAAGCCGGGCTGCTTGGCGCGTTCATGGTATCTGCCTGCATATTCGGAGTTCTTTTCAGATTTCCCCAGTCTCCCGTGGTGCGTGCAGTTCCTTCGGAGTTTCTCCAACATCTGTTGGGCGGCATCGCGATGGGTCTGACTGCGCTTTCCATCTTTTATTCGCCCTGGGGAAAGCAGTCGGGGGCGCACATCAATCCCTCGGTCACACTCACTTTCTTCCGTCTACGCAAAGTGAAGTGTTGGGACGCGGTCTTCTATATAGCCTCCCAATTTACTGGTGCTGCATTGGGTGTGAATCTGGCTGCGCTCGTCCTTGGTTCGCAGTTGTCAGATCCTGCGGTGCGCTTCGTAGTGACCGTCCCTGGCATGGGGGGCCCGGCAGCGGCATTCGTTGCTGAGTTCGCAATCGCGCTCGGCATGATGACTGCCGTGCTCCACTTTTCAAATCACCAGCGACTTGCCCCTTACACGGGGATATTCGCAAGCCTACTCGTTGCTACTCACATCACACTTGAATCTCCCTTCTCGGGGATGAGTATGAATCCCGCGCGATCTTTCGGGTCGGCATTTGCTGCCGGTATCTGGGACCACTTCTGGATTTACCTGACTGCTCCGGTCCTGGGGATGCTCAGCGCCGCGGAAATCTTCCTTTGGCAGCGCGGTCTACCGGCCGTGGGCTGCTGCAAGATTCAACATGACACCACTAAGCGCTGCATTTTTTGTGGAGCAAACGGAGGCTTCTCTCAATGAGCACTCATTACGACGTCATTATTATTGGGACCGGCGCCGGTGGTGGAACACTCGTCTATCATCTCGCTCCTTCCGGCAAGCGAATTCTCATTCTCGAACGAGGCGGATTCGTCCCACGCGAAAAGGCGAACTGGGATCCTCAGTTCGTCAACGTGGACTCCGGCTACAACACAAAGGAGTCTTGGCTCGATCGCGACGGCAAGGAACTCCATCCACATACGAACTACTGCGTAGGCGGGAACACGAAATTCTACGGAGCAGCACTATTCCGGCTTCGCAAAGAAGATTTCGGCGAAGTGCGCCATCATGGCGGCATCTCGCCCGCGTGGCCGATTGCTTATGAAGATCTAAAACCCTATTACACGCAAGCCGAGCATCTTTATCACGTGCACGGCAATCGTGGCGAAGATCCTACTGAGCCACCCGCAACCTCTCCGTATCTTTGGCCGGCGGTGAGTCATGAGCCGCGCATTCAGCAACTTTCTGACGACTTCGCTCGTTCGGGACTGAAGCCCTTCCATGTCCCCGTGGGAGTCATGCTCGACGAAAAGAATCCCCAGAAGAGCCGCTGCATCCGCTGCAACACTTGTGATGGATTCCCCTGTCTGATCGGCGCCAAGTCTGACGCGCAAGTCGTGTGCGTGGATGAAGCGATGAAATATCCCAATGTCACGTTACTGACCAACGCGCTTGTAAAGCGACTGGACACCGACGCGTCAGGCCACACGGTTACCACGGTAGTCGTGGAGCGGAATGGCAGCACCGAAGCCTTCTCCGGCGACTTCGTCGTGGTTTCTTGTGGAGCGATCAATTCCGCCGCGCTGCTACTGCGTTCCGCCAACGACAAACATCCCCGCGGGCTAGCCAACCAATCCGATCCTTCGTTGGCAAGCTGGATGCGATCACGCTGAAAGCAGGCGCTCCGGCCATCGCTCCTAACTTCACCCTTGATTTGATGGCCAAGCACTCGCTCGATTTTTGGCTGACTTCCGAAGACCTGCCCGATCCCGACAACCGTGTGACGATCGACCGCAACGGAAAGATCGTTCTCTCGTACGCGCCGAACAATCTGCAGGCCCATGGGCGCTTGCAGGCCAAGCTGAAGGAGGCCATGAAGCAGACCAGCTGCCCCATGCATGGTCGCGACTGCCACCAGGGACTATTCGGCCGCAATCTCTATGTGGGCCAGCGTATACCACTCGCCGGCGTCGCTCACCAGAACGGCACGATCCGCTTTGGCCACGATCCGAAGACCTCGGCTCTTGATGTGAACTGCCAGGCCCACGATCTCGAGAATCTATACGTCGTGGATGGTAGTTTCTTCCCCTCAAGCGCGGCGGTGAATCCGGCGCTGACCATCATGGCGAATGCCCTGCGCGTGGGCGATCACCTGCTCGAGCGCATGGGTATATCGAAACAGCCTGTGGCGCTCGCAACGGCGGAAGCTTAGAGGCAGATTCGCTTGAAATATTTACAATGAGCAAACACACAATTCGCCAAGGCACTCTCACCCTCGCGCTCACAACGCTGATTCTGTGCCTTGCGCTTCCGCTCTGGGCGCAGAACAAGCCGACCGTCACAGGCGTGGCCGCGATCGGGATAACCGTGTCTGACATGGATCGCGCTGTGGACTTTTATTCTCGGGTCCTCACCTTCCAGACTGTCTCCGATAGTGAGGTGACTGGCCCAGAATTCGAACATCTGGAAGGGATCTTCGGTGTCCGCATGCGGGTCGTCCGCATGAAACTGGGTGACGGATTCATCGAACTCACGGAATTCCTGGCGCCCAAGGGCCGGCCGATTCCTGTTGATCTCCGCAGCAACGATCGATCGTTTCAGCACATTGCGCTCATTGTCAGCGATATGGACAAGGCCTACGCGCGGCTTCGTCAGAACAAAGTCGAGCATGCCTCATCCGGCCCCCAGCGCTTGCCTGACTGGAACAAGAGTGCCGCGGGAATTTCGGCGTTTTATTTCAAAGATCCCGATGGACACCCGCTGGAAATCCTGCAATTTCCTCCTGACAAAGGCCAGCCCAAGTGGCATCAGCTCAGCAACAGGCTTTTTCTCGGAATCGACCACACGGCGATCGTGGTCTGGGACACCGAGGCAAGCCTAAAGTTCTATCGTGATCTGCTGGGGCTTCATGTGGCCGATCACGTCCTTGCGCGGGGAAGAAGGCCCCGGCATTGAGCTTCTCGAATACCTGGCGCCACGCGACGGCCAGCCCTTCCCCGCAGATGAACGCGCGAATGATGTCCTCCACCGCCAGACCATCCTGCTGGCACGCAATGCCGAGGAAGCCGCAAAACGAGTCTTGGCGCAAAAGAGCGCCTTTGTTTCCTCTGGCCTAATTGCGAATCCAACGGGACAGTTAGGCTTCGAGAAAGCCTTCCTCGTGCGTGATCCCGACGGACACGTACTCGAAATCGAGCAGCCTTAAGGAGCGGCCGTGAGCAAAGGCATTCTTCATCTGGCATTAACTAATCGCGAGCTGAGTTTGGAATTGGAATATCGTGAGCCCGCCGATGGCGCTTCGAATATTGCAGCGCCATCCGGTGCTTCGGACTCGCGTGAACGGGAAGGGACTTCGTGGCTCGAGTTCTGCCGTTCCATTTTTCAGACAGAAGCGGTCGAGATTTTCTAGAAGATCCCGGTTCAATCCGGGCTCAGCACTCGAATCAGGAGAGACCAGCAATGAAAGCCATTAGCGTGTTCCCGGGCAAACTGAACAGCGTGCACCTCGCGGAACTTCCCAAACCTTCAATCAACGAGATCCCGAATGGACGAGGAGTACTGGTGAGGGTTGTGCGCGTCGGTGTGGATGGAACCGATAAGGAAATTAATGCTGCTGAATACGGTGCTGCGCCTCCGGGATACGATTTCCTCGTCATTGGCCACGAAGGCTTCGGACAGGTCGAAGCGGTCGGCGAGAACGTCACCGAGCTGAAGCCAGGGGACTACGTCGTTGCCACGGTCCGCCGCCCAGGCAACAGCATTTACGACCTGATCGGAACCGACGACATGACAACCGACGACACCTACTACGAACGGGGCATCAACCTGCGGCACGGATACCTGACCGAGCACTACGTCGACGACGCCGAATTTATCATCAAAATACCGCAGGGGTTGAGGAGCGTCGGCGTCCTGCTCGAGCCGCTCACGGTCGTTGAGAAGGGTATCCACCAGGCGTACGAGATTCAGCGCCGCCTGAAGGTTTGGCAGCCTCGCCGTGCCGCTGTCATGGGCGCAGGCACAATCGGGCTGCTCGCAACACTTGTTCTGCGCCTCCGCGGCATCGAAGTCACGAGCTTTGCTCGCAACCCCAAGCGGAGCCTGAATGCCGAGCTCATGGAGTCCATTGGTGCGCGGTACACGGAAGTGCCGATTATCGAAGCTGGAAAGAAGTTTGGCCCGTTCGATCTAATATTTGAAGCCACCGGGAACTCGAGCGTGGTCTTCGACAGCATGCAGGCACTTGGCAAGAATGGGGTGCTCGTTCTCTCAAGCGTCACCGGCGGCGACCGTATGGTGCAGGTGCCGGCCGATCGCATCAACCTGGAATTTGTTTTGGGGAACAAGGTTATGGTGGGCACCGTGAATGCAAACCGGGAATACTTCGAAACGGGCGTCCGTGACATGGCGCAGGCGGAAGCGGAATATCCGGGATGGCTGAGCCGGTTACTCACAGATCCAGTTCGCGGGCTTGAGAACTACACAGAGTTGTTCCAAAAGCTCAAGAATCCGAATGGCTCAATCAAAGTGTTCTGCGAGGTGGCCGAGGTTTAGTCGGGTTGCGATAGGAAAGTGTCGGAGAGACTTCTGTGGCTTCATCAAAGAAAACTCGGATTCTGATTCTCGGCGGCGGTTTTGCGGGTCTGCACGCGGCTATTCACCTGGACGATACTCTAGCTCGTGATCCCGACATCGAGATCATGCTTGTGAACCGCGACAACTTCTCTCTCTTCACGCCAATGCTGCACGAAGTTGCGGC
>Ga0306920_100012622_pt1 | contig 11468 bp, 9 predicted proteins | sample flu12Cox44000170_FD_204666 | JGI IMG/M metagenome (GOLD analysis project Ga0306920, IMG submission 204666) | Lab enrichment of tropical soil microbial communities from Luquillo Experimental Forest, Puerto Rico - flux4day.12C.oxic.44.000.170 (v2)... | ecosystem: Environmental > Terrestrial >...
TCCAATTCTCCTCTGACCGAGTTTGATAGGCACTGCCGTATCGGAAAGACCCGCGTAGCAAGTAACCGTTGCCGGTCGGTCCTTTGCTGCCTCAACCGCCCGCTGTTGGACTTCCAGGCACGCGGCACAGGTACGATTGGCCTGAGCCATCAACGCACAGAATGGATTCTCGTTACGTCGATTCCGATGAGGAAGATTCCAGAACTCGGTTGGACGAATGACAACGGGTAACCCGGTGGCATCTTCAAAGGCGGCCTGATATTCAGAAAATATCTCCGATTTGCCGATCCGGCGAATTAAGTCATCATCTACACGCATAACAACCTTGCCTCCTCCGATTATTAGTTGCCGCTCTTTTTTCCTCCTAAGAATCGTAACGTTGTACGTAGCGGATGCCTCACCACGGGTTGGCAAGATCCTTCCATCTTTTGCCTGTCTATGTTGCGGCGGTGCTGGCCGCGCACCGCCAAAAGAGGGCAATCATTGAACAAACTGGGGAGAGTATCACTTCGCGACCGGCGTCAGCTTGATCGATAGATGACACCATTTATCGAATCTTTAGGCGATCCCCAATATTTATCGCCGTTGCGTCGCGTGGACCCCGGCTTGGTAAAGTTTAAGACTGACTGGGATCAGATTCTTTGCGATGACCGGGTAAACGACAATCTTGCAACAAACAGCGCGTCACAACTGCCTCGGACTTTTGAAATCGCCGGTCCTCGAGAGCGAATTTATTTCGACCCCGCAAAAACCGTTGCCGCGCTCGTGACTTGTGGTGGCCTGTCTCCAGGGCTTAACGACGTTATTCGAGGCATTGTGATGGAACTTTGGCACGGATACCGCGTCGTCGAAATCTTGGGTGTCCGTTACGGCTTCGAGGGCTTGGTCTTGAAGAATGGGCATGCTCCTTTGAAACTGCGACCTGAGGCAGTATCGAACATCCACAGTTTCGGTGGCACGATTCTTGGAACGTCACGTGGCCCCCAGGAAATCAACGCCATGGTCGACGGCCTGCAGGAGCTTGGAGTGGATATTTTGTTCGCGATCGGAGGGGATGGCACTCTTAGGGGCGCTTCGGCCATAGCAGCAGAGATACAGCGCCGAGGTCTTCGAAAGAGCGTCATCGGGATACCCAAAACAATCGACAACGATATTGAGTATCTGGACAAAAGCTTCGGTTTCGAGACCGCTTTCGCTAAAGCCGTAGAAGCGGTCTCTTGTGCCCACGTCGAAGCAATCTGCGCGCACAACGGTATCGGCCTGGTCAAACTCATGGGGCGGGAATCCGGCTTCATCGCTTGCTATGCCACCCTTGCCAGCCAACAAGTCAATTTTTGTCTTGTTCCCGAAGTCCCTTTCTCCTTGGACGGACCAAGTGGATTTCTTGAAACTCTGGGCCGCAGGATCATGCTGCGAAAACACGCCGTGGTTGTGGTTGCCGAAGGAGCAGGCCAGAACTTTCTGACAACCGATTTATCCGCTACAGATGCATCCGGGAACAGGCGATTGGGTGACATCGGCATTTTCTTGCGGGATAAGATCATTCAATTTTTCAAATCCAGAAATACCCCCCTCACACTGAAATACATTGATCCCAGTTACGCCATTCGAAGTGTGCCTGCTTCTCCTCAGGATAACGTTTATTGTTCAATTCTGGCACAGAATGCGGTCCATGCCGGGATGGCTGGAAAGACAAACATGTTAGTGGGACGATGGCATGATTCATTCGTTCACATACCGCTGAAGCTCGTAATCCAGAGCAGGCATAAGATCGATCCCGAGGGCGACCTATGGCGGTTCGTACGTGAAGCAACGGGACAGCCCGCCAGCATGCTATAAAAAGTACTCTTTATTACCATGACCACGTCCTATCAACTAGCAGTTATCGGATCCGGCGCCGCCGGGAGAGAGGCGGCGATCTTAGCAGCCCGAAACGGACTCCGTGTTGTATTGATCGAACAGAATGGATTGGGAGGCACCTCCTTTCATCGTGGTTACTATGCTGTCAGAGCGTTTCGAGCATGCGCTGAGAAATCGCGAAAAAGCTCCCGGGTGACGCCGCCCAATCCACCTTCCGGACAAGAATTGCTAGACTGGTTAAGCACGCGGGCGCAAGTGACTGCAAGATTAGTTCGCGAGCTTCAGAGGACACTTGATCGCGCGGGCATTGATATCCGCTTTGGACGCGGATCACTCCTTGACGCCAATACAATACGCATCGAGAGCGATTCGGCGAGAACGGACCTTGTCCACGCCGACTACATCATTATCGCAACGGGTTCACGCCCGAGACTTGACGGCAAAGACCTGGGGCCCGCATTCGTAAATATCGATCAGTTCCTGGCCAGATCGCATTTTCCGCAACACTTATTAATCGTCGGAGGAGGCTATATTGGATGCGAGATCGCCTCCATTCTTCAATCCATCGGATCCAGGGTTACACTGGTCGAGAAAAGCCGTCTCTTGCCTGATTGGGATGACTTCATCAGCGCATTTATTTCACGAACTCTGCTTGATTCAGGTGTCGGGCTTCATTTTGGGCACGAGCTTGATCTGGAGCATCCGAGTGGAACAAGGGAGGAACCGTCTTTTGCACTTGGGGGAGGATTGACCGTCTCGGCCGATCTGGTGCTGGTAACCATCGGGCGAATACCAAATATTGAGGGGCTTGAGCTCCAGTCATTGGGAGTTGAGGTCGCGCCTTTCATTCGGGTAGATGATCATTTGCAGACATCATTGCCGCAAGTTTTTGCCATCGGTGATGTCAACGGCCTGGGTTCGATGGATAGCCTCGCGGTCGCACAGGCCCGCACAGCGGTAGCAACGATTCTCGGAAAACGCACGCCGTATGCTCCGAGATGGCTACCCAAATGTATTTATACCAATCCAATTGTCGCGTCGGTTGGCTGGACTGAGGAAGAGGCCGGGCGCGCGGGGCTAGCCGCGATTGCGCAGAGCGACTCTTTCCTAATGGTTACAGAGGATGAGCGAAGCGTGCTTGAGCCCATCCGGCTGATGCTGAAAATTCTTGTTGATTCCGAATCGAGACAGATCCTCGGTCTTCATGCAATCGGCCCTCATGCCGTTGAACTAGTGAACGCTGCCGCCTTGGCGATTAGGTCCGGTATAACAATTGATCAACTAAGCGAGATAATATTTGTTCATCCAAGCCCGATCGAAGTAATTCAATCGTTTTCGATCCGTCTGCGTTCGCTCAGAGATGGCTAACGCTAATCCCATCAGGGTCAACCGGCCAAGGAAAGGTTCATTTCCGCCAATTTGCGGCGAGCGGTTCACTGTTGAGGAAGGGATGATTATGCCATGAAAACTATTTCCAATCCCACGCTCGGTAAAGTTTGGGCTGAGATCAACGCCACATCGCATGACGGGCTTTGCCGCGAACACCGGGGTGGGTTCAGCATTTGGACGCCTTCTTTTTGCTAGTCGGAGCAATGGTTCGCTGGTTGCCCGGACTTCGGGGCTAGCAGCCGGTTCGGCTCGTACAACAACCTTAAAGCCGCATTCATCCCATCGGTAGATCACGAGTCTTCTGCTAATTTCTATATGAAGAAGATTGAAGCTATTATTGATGCAGCAGCCCTGGACGCGATCAAGCTCCACCTTGCAGAAGCTGGAATTGACGGGCGGCTCACCGTGACAGAGGTCAGCGGTCTGGACAATCTTGGTCGATTTTATCAACACAAAACAACCGCCGAGAATCCTTGGAAGCCGTGTTTGAGGATCGACTTGATCGTTTCTGATCGCCAAACTGAATCGGCAGTCAACATCATCTTGCGACAGGCAAACCTGGCAGGCGGGCGACGCACTGGTGGGCATATTAATATTCTCTCTTTGGATGCCACTCTAGAGATTAGCGCTGAAGAAACTTCATCACTCCCCAAAGAAAAGAGGGGACCCCCAAGAAGAGAACGAACGCCAACCCGGGTTGTTCGCCCGCCTGAAGGGTCAACACAAGAATCTGGTCGACAAAGACCCGAAGAATTATGACCACGGGCTAATGCTGCGTACGCAACCAGCGGGTGGTCGGACTTTCTTGATTGTTCCCGCGAAGCAAGCACCGGAGGATCGGTCAGGCCGCCTGCCGGCACAGCAACATGCGGTGAGGGTCCACCAATACTTGGAAAGCCAGTTCTCACAAAAAGTATAAGGAAACTTATATGAATACCGTTGAAGATATCATCGGGACCCATCCTTTTTGGAAGGGGCTAAATCCCCACTATTTCCACATTCTCAGAGAATGTGCTGTCTATTCAAGATTCGGCCTGGACCAATGCATTTTCAAAGCTGGAAGTGATGCGGAGCATTTTTATTTGATCCATCACGGCCATGTCGCTCTAGAGACGTTCATGCCCGGAAAGGGTCGCGTCACGCTTCAGACTATTGGTCCGGGTGAAGCGCTGGGTTGGTCTTGGCTGTTTCCGCCCTATCGTTGGCATTTCAGCTCCCGCTCGATCGATTTCACCGAAGCTGTCTGTTTCGGAGCACGAGCTCTTCGTGACTATGCCGAAGAGAATCACGATTTTGGCTATGACCTGGCGGTCCGCGTCGGACGTGTCATTTTGGAACGCTTACAGGCAACACGGTCGCTACTAGCAGATTTTTACGGGGGTAGCGGCGAGTGAGGACAACGGACAGACCAGCGTGGTGAGAATCTGGACCAGGTCGATCGCCGTTTTCCCGGAAATGCTGACGACTACGCTTTGCAAGAGGAGTAAAGGAAATACCCGGCCACCGACGCCTTCAGCCAATGGAATCCGGATTTCCTCGCGTTTGGCCGATTCCGCACGGATCGATGAGGCAGAGCTCTGTCGCCTTCTGCAGACTTCGGTTGACGGGCTGCCAAAAGAGGAAGCCGAGGTGCGCCGTGCCCGGTACGGACCCAACGAGGTCACTTTTGAAAAGCGCGGGGGTTGGTTGCGGCGCCTGCTTAGTGCGATCCGCAATCCGCTCGTGATCCTGCTCTCTGCGTTGGCAGCGATATCGTTTGCCACCGGTGACGTTCGGGCCGGGAGCGTCATGTCGCTGATGGTCATTCTCGGTGTAAGCCTGCGGTTTGCGCAGGAATCTCGAGCTGATGCAGCGGCAGCCCGGCTTAAGGCGATGATCAGCCTTACGGCGACCGTCATCCGCGAGAGAGAACCACAAGAGGTGCCGCTGAACCAATTGGTTCCCGGCGACGTGATCCTGTTGTCGGCGGGAGATATGGTTCCTGCTGACGTGCGACTCATTGCAGCTAAGGACCTCTTCGTTTCGCAGGCGACGCTGACCGGCGAATCCCTACCCGTCGAAAAGCACCATGCTGCTGAGACGCGGGGACCTGTTGCACCGCTGGAGTACACAAACATTTGTTTTCTTGGGACCAGCATTGAGAGCGGTTCAGCGAAGGCCGTCGTCGTTGAAACCGGTTCGCAGACCTACTTTGGGAGTATGGCCGGTAGCATACTGGGCGCGCAGCTGGAGACCAGTTTTGACAAAGGGATTCGACGTTTCACCTGGCTGATGATCCGGTTCATGGCCGTAATGGTGCCGCTGGTGTTCGTGATCAATGGCGTGACAAAGCACAATTGGAATGAGGCATTTTTCTTTGCGCTTGCCGTGGCGGTCGGGCTGACCCCCGAGATGCTGCCCATGATTATTTCTGTGTGTCTTTCCAAAGGAGCGATCGCGATGTCCGGCAAGAAAGTCGTCGTCAAGCGGCTGGATTCAATCCAGAACTTTGGAGCCATGGATATCCTTTGCACGGATAAAACGGGCACGCTCACCCTCGATCGTGTCATTTTAGAACGTTATTGCGACGTGTTACAGGCTGAGAATGAAGATGTTCTGCTCGACGCGTATCTCATCAGTCATTTTCAGACGGGCTTAAAGAATGTGCTCGACCGTGCCGTGCTAAAGTACCATGACCTGCACAAAAGATTCTCTGTCGACAATTTCACGAAAACCGATGAGATCCCCTTCGATTTTTCGCGCAGAATGATGTCGGTAGTTGTCGCTACTCCGGACAAATGCCACCGGATTTTGACTAAAGGCGCTCCTGAGGCCGTCTTCACGCACTGCAGCCGTTTTGAGCTGAATGGGGAGCTTTATAAAATGGAGCCAATTCTCGTCGGCGACTTAATGGAACAATATCAAGAATTAAGCAAGGACGGGTTTCGTGTGCTCGCGGTGGCATACAAAGATCTGGAGGACCGTGCAACGTATTCAAAACAAGACGAATCCAACCTGATCTTAAAGGGTTATATCGCCTTCCTCGATCCGCCAAAGGAAACCGCTGCAAAGGCGATTGAAGCATTGGAAAAACATGGCGTAGAAGTTAAAGTTCTGACCGGAGACAACGAGCTCGTAACCCGTAAAATCTGCCACGAGGTCGGTATAGCAACTGGGAACATCCTCCTTGGCAGCAAGGTTGAGACCTTGAGTGATGAAGATCTTGCCGGAGCCGTGGAGGAGACCCAAATTTTCGCTCGTCTCTCGCCTGCGCACAAACAGCGCGTCGTCCGAGCGCTTCAGACCAAAGGACATGTTGTCGGTTTTTTGGGTGACGGGATTAATGACGCGCCGGCTTTGCGAGTCGCAGACGTCGGGATTTCTGTCGATACCGCTGTTGATATCGCAAAAGAATCCGCATCAATGATTCTCCTGGAGAAAAGTCTCATGGTTTTAGACGATGGCGTCATCGAGGGGAGAAAGGTCTTCGTGAACATCCTGAAATATATCCGGATGGGGGCCAGCTCGAACTTTGGGAATATGTTCAGTGTCCTCGGTGCAAGCGCCTTTCTACCATATGTTCCAATGGCTCCCCTCCAGGTGCTAACCAACAACCTTTTTTACGATTTTTCGCAAGTTCCTATCCCGACTGATTCCGTCGGGCCGGAACAGACGGCACACCCGCGGCCATGGCATCTCGGTGAAATCACTCAGTTTATTCTGTTTATCGGCCCAGTTAGCTCTATCTTCGATTATTCGACTTACTTTATGATGCTATACATTTTTGACTGCTGGAATCCCAGTCGCGCCTCTCTATTCCAAACAGGGTGGTTTGTCGAATCACTTATGACACAAACGTTGATTATTCACGTCATTCGCACCGATAAGTTGCCATTTATTCAAAGTCGAGCCAGTTGGCCACTTACCGTAACGACGGTTTTGATCATGGCCATAGGGGTGTGGCTACCGTTTTCGCCCCTTGCCTCAGTGCTTGGCTTTACGCCACTTGCCCAGCTCTACTGGCCATTTCTCAGTGTAACCCTGGTTTGCTATGTGGTTCTCACTCAGCTCGTCAAGATGTTGCTGATTGGACGGTTCGCGACGGAGCGAATCTCGAGCAACCATCTGTCCGCATCGCCCTAAATAATTACTCGCAGTGGCTCTGCCAACGTTTGCTTTCCGAACGCGAGGGGCTTTAGCACGCATTTCTCACGCCCCGTGAGAAATGCGCACCCATGCCGCCGTCCCTGCCAGGGACAATCCAGCAAAGACCGTACCTGCGATGAACGTCGAACTTGGGCCGAGAGTACTCCAAAGCCAGGCCGCGGAGAGTACTCCAAAGCCAGGCCGCGACAACGCTTGCCAGGAGCAAGGCAATGCCGCTAGACAAGTTGAAAATGCCGAACGCCGTTCCGCGCAAATCTTCAGGACAACTATCTGCCGACAGGAGCCCCTCGGTGGCACCCATGTGTAAGCCCCACAGCACCGCACCAAAATATACAGCCAGAACATTCTGAGCTCCCGCCAGCACGACGTTTGCAGCGATCAAGAATATGATACCGAGCCCAAGCAGCCTCGGCTGCGCGACTCTGTCCGATAATGCGCCAAACGGGTAGGCGCTGAACGCGTAAACAATATTCATGACGATCAAAACGGAAGGAATAAACGCGACGGCGAGCCCGACGTTTTGAGCGCGAATTAGTAAAAACGCCTGGCCATCTTCGTGGGCATCATGACGCACACCTTTAGTTTTCTCACGGACGTCGGTTTGCCCGATATCTGGGTCGTTGATCCCCAGGTACAATACATCGAGGACATCAAACCCTTGCGCGACACGGAAGTGCTGCGCGTTCGGGGGATCGAGGGGAGGTACAGCAAGCAGTTGAGGTGTTGCAGAAGGTAGGCTTCGATGAGTACATGACGCGTTCCTTGCCTATGGATCTCTCAGGAGGCCAGCAGCAGCGCGTGGCAATTGCTCGGGCATTAGTCCATAACCCACGCCTGATCGTTTGTGACGAGCCAACGAGCGCCCTCGATGCCGAAACCGGCCGGAACGTGATGGAGCTAATGCGCCGACTAGCTGTTGGTAAAGACCGCGCATTGATAATCGCCACACATGATGCCCGCATCTTCGAGTTTGCGGACCGGATCGCCAAATGAATGACGGGCAGATTACTGGAGTCGTGGATTCGCGAGAGCATCCGAACGAAATCTTAAAACGTTCTTAAGGCGCAAAATTATGTTTCGCAAATATATCCTGCCCTTACTGACATTGGGTGGAGTGGGTGTTGGGATTTTTGCTGCGGGGCATGACACCGAGAAAACTCCGCCTGTGCAACCCGTGTCTCATGCGCCGCAGCCGCCCTTTCAGTCCTTTGTCGCTGGTGCGGGGATCGTTCAAGCCATCTCGGAAGACATTTCTATTGGCACGCAGATCGCCGGAATCGTGTCAACACTCCATGTCCAGGTGGGGAGCCGGGTGAAAGCGGGTGACGCGCTCTTCACGATCGATGATCGTGCTCAACGCGCGCAAGTCGCAATACAGGAGGCTACAGTTCGAGTTGCCGAGGCCGAATCTCGGCAATGCCAAGTACGAGTTAACGATTGCCAAAGGATTAGCCGAAAAACATGTAATGAGAATAGAGGATCGCGACACGCGCCGCTTCACCGCACAAAAGGCCGGAGCCACACTGGCTCAAGCTCGCGCAAATCTCCGGTCCACTCAGACCGATCTGGAACGACTCGCGGTGTACGCTCCGGTAGGTGGTCAAGTGATGCAATTAAATGTCCATCTGGGTGAATTAGCGTCGACCGGTGCGCTCCAGACTCCGCTTATTCTATTTGGAAACGTCGAGGCCGTTTACGTTCGTGTGGATGTGGATGAAAAGAAGCTTGGCGGCTGCGGACCGACGCGGCAGCGATTGGATATCTCGGTGGCAACAAGCATGTCAGCACACCGCTTAAATTCGTTCGATTCGAGCGGTATGTCCTGCCTAAAACGTCTCTTACCGGCGACAGCACCGAACGCGTTGACAGGCGCGTGCTGCAGGTGATCTACTCTTTTCATCGCGCCAATCGACCGATTTATGTTGGCCAACAGATGGATGTGTACATTGACGGACCGGGACATCCGGTAATCCAGTAAGCATACCGTCTATTGCAAGAAGAACAAAGCTTGGTTGCCTTTGGACAATGACGGAGCAGCGCCGCGAGTAATCCTGGACAAAATTCAGCCGTGAGAAATAGAATTTCACTCAGCGAAGTCGTCGGAGAGACAGAGCACCCCGAAGGAAGATGTGAGATTTGCACGAGCGCGGAAGGCATCCACAAAGAAGAGAACGAACAGCTGACCGTCGAGTTGGACTGCTGGCTTCGTCCAGTAATAACGGCTGAGCAGGGCAAAAAAATTCAAGCCGATTGGTTACCTCGAGCCGAGACCGTAACTGCTTCGGTTCCTCGATCTGAAGCTTCTGACATGACGAAGGACATATTCGCTAGCTGGGTTAAGCTCGTGCGAAAGTCCATTTCGCAAGGCAATCTTCTCTGCTTTCACAATGACCTCAATCCTCGGAAATGAAAGTCGCCGCCCCGGAGAAGTTCAGCTCTGTCGCTCCCATATGGGAATGAAAGCTATGAGCCATCAACACAAACTAATTGTCATTGGATCGGGATCGGGCGGGAAGGACGCCGCAATTCTGGCGGCTCGGGCCGGCCTGAGAGTTTTGCTCGTGGAGAAGGAAAGTCTGGGCGGCACCTGTTTTCATCGCGGCTGTCACGCCATTCGTGCGCTCCGGGCGTGCGCCATGCATTATGCGGAAGCTGAAAGAAGTTCCCGGTTCGGGCTCTCGGCCGATTTTTCGGAAACGGGATTGGCGGACTGGATTGCCACCCAGAGGCGCGTATGCGCCAGGCTCACAGAACAGCTTAGCCTAACGCTCGAAGCATTGGGTGTTCAGATTCGTTTCGGGACTGCTAAGCTCTTAAATCCGAACGAAATAGAGATTTCCGATCCTTACGGGGCTCAAGACCGAGTAACCGCGGAAAGTATCATTATCGCGACCGGCTCGCGGCCTGCTTTCCCGAGCGTCAAAGACTCGAAAATTCTGAACAGCGATCAGATGCTCAAGAACGCGCAGATTCCAGAACAACTTTTAATCATCGGCGGAGGCTACATTGGTTGCGAATTCGCCACGATTTATCGAACGCTGGGAGTCCGCGTGACCCTGATTGAGGAAAAACAAAATTTGCTTCCAACCTGGGACCCTATCGCCGGTAACCAGATCTGGGATTCGCTCCTGAAGCAGGGTGTAACCATTTACCTGAACGCTAAAGTCGATTTGCCCGCTCCGGAAACCTGGACGGCGCGTCCGGTTTTCGATCTGCGCTACGGCACCAATGTATCCCCGGACCTCACGCTGATTGCGACAGGACGTAAGCCAAACGTTGAGGAATTAGACCTCGAATCGATCGGTGTCGTCACCGATAAGTTTATTCCGGTGAATGAAAAGATGGCGACAGCGCAGCCAAACGTCTTCGCGATTGGCGACGTGAATGGGTTGGCGGTGCTCGATAGTGTGGCTTTCGCCCAGGCGAGAGTGGCCGTTCAGACCATTCTGGGCAAGGCTGCTCGCTTTGACTCGCGTTGGGTACCCCGCTGCGTCCATACCGACCCGCCGGTCGCTTCCGTCGGTTTCACCGAAAAAGAGGCGATTGACGCGGGCCACGAAATCGAAGTCTTGGAAGAGACGCTGCGATTGGTGACGGACGACGACCGCAGCGTCGTGGATCCCGCGCCGCTCCAAATCAGGCTGGTCGTTAAACCGGAAACGAGAACCCTACTGGGCTGCCAGGCTGTCGGCGAAAAGGCTGCTGAAATCGTGAATCTAGCCGGAATCGCGCTCAGCACCGGGTTATCCATTACCCAGCTTGTAGACCTCGCAATGGTTCATCCAAGTGCCTCCGAGGCGCTCGTGCGCTGTCTGCAGAGTCGTTTCGATAGGTCTACGCGATCAACGGTCGGCACTTGAAGCGAACGCATCCGCAAAATGACCCGCGCGGTGAGAATTAGCAGGGACTGACAGATAAGGAGACAAAAGAGATGGATAGAGGTTGTCGAATTCAAAGAGCCAGGGCGTTTGCACGGCAGTTTAATAATTTCGAATGGAAAGACCTTTGTTCCTACCAGTGGTTTCTTACACTAATGAATCACGGATTGGAGACGGGAGATTTCTCTGCCGCTC
>Ga0306920_100012624_pt1 | contig 11467 bp, 16 predicted proteins | sample flu12Cox44000170_FD_204666 | JGI IMG/M metagenome (GOLD analysis project Ga0306920, IMG submission 204666) | Lab enrichment of tropical soil microbial communities from Luquillo Experimental Forest, Puerto Rico - flux4day.12C.oxic.44.000.170 (v2)... | ecosystem: Environmental > Terrestrial >...
GCGGCTTCGACAATGTCGCGTCCCTCCTCGACCGAGGACGCAATCGGCTTTTCGACCAGCACGTGGATGTTGCGCGCGATGCAGGCGAGCGCGATCTCATGGTGCAGATGGGTGGGTGCTGCGACCGTCACGGCATCGACCCCTTCCGCGATCAGCGCCTCGAGCCGGTCAAATGTACGGCAATTGGCGAGATCGGTGACGCGCATCCGGTGCGCCGGCAAGGGATCGACCACCCCGACAAGCTCGATATCGGGCAGGCCAGCAAGCACGCGCGCGTGATTGCTGCCCATAGTGCCTGCGCCGATGACGCCGACGCGCAGCGCGCGCCGAGGCGCAGCTTTGATGGCCGATCCGGACCCCGTAGAACTCATGTGATGCACCCCAAGTCTATTACGACGCGAACACCCACTCGCTCTCTAGCACGGCGTCATACATGTGGCGAAGTGCCGAACCGCGGTCCCGGACACGATTTGATGCAAAAAATTACACCGGCGAATCACTAAAAAGTTGTGGATTCTGAAGCGGCTGATCAAGAGACCCTGAACAAGCGCGTATCGCAGCCGATCAAAAAAAAGGCGATTAGGAACGGCGATCTCCGCTCAAGATTTTGTGCCGACAACAAACTAGAGATAAACGCCGTGCAAGGCGGGGATTTTTCTGCCCTCAGCAGCCGCCGGGCCGAGCAATCGATTGCGCGGAGCTCTCGCGTTGTAGGGCTAGCTGATCGTTTCGGCAAATTACAAGCGATGGTTGCGTAGTGCGACTCTTAGTTGCGCCCCGGGACAATTGTTCCCACGCCGTTTTGCGCCAATGCGATTCAACAGGAGGCCAAATTGTCCAAGTCTCAAGAGCAGAAATCATCTGAGGACTCAGAAGTCGCTGCTCGGCTTTGGCGATATTTCAAGGAAACGCGATTTCTGCAGGGGACCTTTGGAGAAATTCTCATCGACCCTTACACCATTTCGCTCAGCAAGAAACATAATCGCGGGCTTGTGCAGGTCTTCAAACGCTCGCAGCTGAATCCCAAGAATCCTGATCATTGGAAATATTTGCTTTCTGTGCTGGCCGCGGCGCTCTACCCGCCTTCGCCCCACGAAGAAGCTCGCCTAACAGAGAAGAAGCACAAATGGACCGACGAAAATATTCGTCTCTGTTTCGTTGAAGTCGCCAAAACATGTCTTTCCAGCAATCAGCCCGCCGCCAAAGTTCTGGAGGGAATGACGCCAGAGAGGCTGGAAAAAATGAAATTGGAGGAGCCGGCAAGGTATGAATCGCTCAAGCATCTCAGATACCTCAGCGATCGGGGTCGGCAAAACTGGTTTTCCAACTGTCGGCGTGCAGCCAGGGACGCCTGTCGTTCGGGACAAAGACTGTCATGGTTTGGGACCGACAATAAAGTTTGTCGCTTAGTCGAAAAACTCGAGAAGGCGCGCATACAGGGCAAGAAGAGTCAATCACAAAAATTTGGGCCCCGAATTCGGCATTAGTTTCGTGATTTTCAAAGGCGGCGCGGCTGCATAAAACCTTCACGACCAAAACGGAAGCAATCTTCGGTTGATTTGCCCGTTAGCTGAATTGGAGAAGATACTTATGTTCAAAGTTGAGATGTTCCCTCTTCCTGGTGCGTCCTGGATGTTTTTGTGCGGACCGGACCTGGCGAAGCCGCGACCCGCTTTCAACCCCTTGCGGATAACAGCAACCATTGATTGTGCGAGCAATCGACACGTCGACCAGTATTCCATCATGCTTAATTTATGCAGGCATATCGGGGTCCTCGAAGTCGTGGGCCGGGAGAGCGGGATTCGGTCGGTTGGCGTGACTAATCTCTGCCTCACAGTTCCCGAAGCCGTGCCGGTGGCCTGGCACGTTCTCCAAATTGCAGAAATTCCAAACAGCGTACCGCGCGCTGACGTTGAGCGGGCGGCCGCGAAGCATTTCAAATCGTACGCTCTCGAGTGGCCCGACGGCTGCTGGGAAACCGAGATCCACGATTTACGGCCGCGCACATGGTTGGCGCCGTTGCAATTCCCTAGCGTGTTGGCTCGCGAGTTTGTTTGTATCGAGGAAGATGTCCGGGAGAACCATGAGCCCGCTGCCACAGTCCTGGAGAATGGACGTCGCCTGTTGCCGGCGAAAAAAGCGAGAGACAAAAAAGTAGAGAATTAGTCCGCGAACTCCGCGGTGGCTGCACTTGTCCGCAGAACCTTTGCAGCCCGTCATGAACTTGGCCCGGCACTTTGGATGATATGGACATGAGGAAAGGGGGTGCGTCGCGGAATAACGCCGTTTCGCATGGCGTTTTTGCATCAGATGTCGTTTCTTGTGAGGAAGCCGACGATTTCAATCAGCTGCACAAAAGTTTGAAAGAGGAGCTGGTTCCTAACGGGGCGGCCGAAGAGGAAGCCGTCCGTGGAATTGCGCTGCTTTATTGGAAGAAGCGGTGCGCGATCGGCTTTTTCCAACGCGCATCGCGGCGTTTAACCGGTACTGACGAGATCCAAACACTGGGCAAATCGGGACACGACCAGGTCGCGCACCAGGACGCGACCGGTTCTACACAGCCCCGACTAACAATGGAGACATTGCGCGCGATTCTTCAATCCCATGCGAGCGCGCTGCACCGGATCTTGCAAACTGTGAACAAGGAAATCCAAAGCCCCAGCGGGCCTTCAAACGAAGCCGACGCCGGCAATGGTCTCAAAAGTGATGGGCGTCGCGCGAAACCAGCCGATACCACGCGGCTCGAAATGCTTATGAATTTGGCACAGGCTTTGAACAGTGTTGGCGCAGGTGTAATCTCGCCGATGCTCAAGATGATCGAGAGCAATGATTTTGTGGAAGCGGTTGCAGAGCTAGGCTTCCATCCGCACCTTATGGAGCGCGAGCTGCATTTGCTTGCACTCGTGGACAAGCAAATTGAGAAGGCAATGACGCATCTTATCCATCTTAAGGAATATAAGCGGGTATATAGAGGGCCGTTGTTGAGCCCAAAGAATGCGGGGTGAGCCGACGGCAGAAATCTCTTCGCTTGCCCAAGACCATTGATATCAACATGAAAAATTGGGTTCGTTTCGTACAACCGAACCTCAACCTCCTAGCGCGGTGGCGCGGAGGGTTCGATCCCGCTTGGCGACGGTCCGGGCCTCATAGCGTTGTAATCGCATGAAGGGTAGGAACGACAATCACCGGCCGGACAGTGCGTTGCGGCTCATCTTTGAACACCGGTGGCATTATGGAGAGTCGTCAGAGCGGCATCGCGAACAAAAATTGGGTTCGTTTTGCGGGATCCGAAGGCTTCGGACTTCAAGTTGCACGTTTGACCTGACCCTCGCTTTCCATGGGAGTGCGGACCGCGCGGTCTCTGCTGCGCGCTGCGGCACGGGAGGGTGTCGGGAAGGATGTGTATGTAGGTTTCTGTGAGTTTACCTTTAACGAGACTCACATGCCTGATCCGACAATAACCCCTGCACTGCTTGATCAACTGCTTGCCAATTACGAGAAGCCCGAGGACCTGACTGGAGAGAACGGGCTGTTCAAACAGCTGAAGAAGGCCTTGAACGCGCGCTTGGCGCCGAGCTGACCTCGCATTTGGGCTATGAGAAGGGCGACCCGGCCGGCCGTGGCTCGGGCAACGGCCGCAAATGGGGCGAGCTCGAAGACGATCCTGACCGATGATGGCGAGATCGAGATTGCGGTGCCGCGTGACCGCGTCGGCAGTTTCGAGCCGCAGCTCGTCGCCAAGGGACAGACGCATTTTACTGGCTTCGACGACAAGATTTTGAGCTTGTACGCTCGCGGCATGACGGTGCGGGAGATTCAGGGCCACCTGGCCGAACTATATGGCACGGAGGTCTCGCCCGACTTGATCAGCCGGGTCACCGACGCCGTCCTCGACGAGGTGCGGGAATGGCAGAACCGGCCGCTCGAGGCGGTCTATCCCGTGGTGTTCTTTGATGCGCTGCGGGTCAAAATCCGTGACGAAGGCCTGGTCAAGAACAAGGCCGTTTACGTGGCGCTGGCGCTCAATCCGGACGGCGAGAAGGACGTGCTCGGGCTCTGGATCGAACAGACCGAGGGCGCCAAGTTCTGGCTCAAAGTCGTCAACGAACTCAACGCGCGTGGCGTCAACGATATACTGGTCGCTGTTGTCGACGGGCTCAAAGGCTTTCCCGAGGCGATCACCTCGGTGTTTCCGCAGACCATCGTGCAAACTTGAATCGTGCACCTGATCCGCAACAGCCTGGCCTTCGTGTCCTGGAAGGACCGCAAGGCGATCCTGCCTGCGATTAAGTTGATCTATCGGGCTGAGAATGCCGACACTGCGCTTGCTAGCCTCGAGGAGTTCGAGGCCGAATGGGGCAAACCGGCGATCGGAGCCGCCTGGCGAACAGCCTGGGACCACGTCGTGCCGTTCTTCGCCTTCGCGCCAGGCATTGGCAAGATGATCTACACCACCAACGCGGTGGAAGCGTTGCACCGCTCTTTGCACAAAGATCATCAAAACGCGCGGCACCGAACGATGACGCGGCGCTGAAGCTGCTCTATCTCGCGATCAAGAATGCTAGTCTGCGCCGGCGACGGGCGATCAAATGGGCCGCCGCAATGAGTGAATTCGCCATCCAATTAGGCGAGCGTTTTCCAGGAACAACGCGATGACAAACCGCATAACGGCAACGGCAATGATCGCTCGGCCCGCGTCAAGTCCCGCGCCTATGGCGCGCCGCTCCGCGGCTTCGGGACTTGACCGCTCGGCGCGGCCAAGCAAACTCGTCAGCCATGCCACTGCTGGTATCTTGTTCTCGATGCTCGGAAACCAAATTCACCTGTCACAGAGATCCCTTACACAAAGCTCCTAACACTCCCCGGCGCTCGAGGTTGGAGCAAGGCACCATTGATCAGCCCTGCCCTTGGTCTGAAGCAACCTTAGGACCTCCTAGGCCAGCTTCACGATCTAATCTGCGGGCCAACCGATGCGCGAGTCTATCGGTATTGATTCGATCTCGGGGGGACCAATGCCGAAGCCGTATTCGCAGGATTTGCGTATGCGGGTACTCGCCCCGACCTCAACCCGATTGAGCCGGCCTTCAGCACACACCGCGGTTTGAGCGTCCTTAGAAGCAGATGAGCCTCCGTGGGCTGCCCGCAAAAACAGGGAAAGTGCCAGGACGAGGCATGATATAAATCAAAGGCACCCGCCACTAGAACCCAAGGGGGCGTGCTCTTGATCTGCCTCGACAACGCCGTTTTAGCTGCTGTTGATGCTAAGACCACCGACCTTAGCTATAGCGTCGGGGACATTGTCTTTGAACGTGGTGGACCAGCACAGTTCGTTTACGTCGTGAAAAGAGGCGCATTATGTCGCTTCAGAGCATCGCCTGAGGGTCGCCGCTCGATCCTGCAATTCCTTTTCGCCGGCGACGGCTTCGGCTTCGAGACAGGTCGTTACCACCGCGACACTGTTCAGGCTTTGACAGGCACCGAGGTACTTGCCGCAGTGAAGGAATGCTCTTCTGGCAGCCTCGACGTCACCCAGCTCAAACGTTCTCTTCGACGCTGCAGCGCGGGCATATGTAATGTCAGAAGAGCAAGCCATTCTTCTCCGCGGGACAACCGCAACAGAGCGAATGGCGCTCTTCCTACTTGAAATGAATACCCGACTCTCAGTGCGCGGCCAATTCGATCTGCCGATGAGAAGAACAGATATCTCTGATCACTTGGGGCTGACACCAGAGACGGTCTCGCGGGCAATGAACGAATTTCGCCGGTCAAAGATCATCGAATTTGGGGACCAGGCGCCACGTCGGATCGTGATTCGTGACAAGACACGTTTAGAGCAGTTGGCGTCCGCTCCCTCGGAATTCGAATGGTGGAAGCGCTACAGGTAACGCTTGTGTTCCTCGTGGAGGCGCTGGGCGCCATATGCATGCGACCAGGGAGACTATGGGGTACGGGTGATGCCTTTAATCCAAATCAACAGATGCTCCTCTCGGCTTAGGCTCGATCCCAGCAGCAAGCGTGCGGAGAATGGAGATGGAGCGGATAGCGGAAGCTGATTTGCGTTTCGGCGACGCCGAGCGCGCTGTCGCTCATCAGATGACCGAGATAGCAGCCCGATATTGTCTCGCGCTGAAGCCATCAACATTATGATTCGTTGTTCGGCCCCTGGCGGTCGTCAAAAACAGGACGTATCCACCAGGAGCAGCTAACTAGCCAAGCACGATTGCAATTCCAGACACGGCGGCTGCGAAAATAGCCTGGGAGCTGGCACCAATTGGCCAGCTCAGCTCTCGCTTCGCATGAATCCACTGGTGGAAGCGCTGCAGAGATTTGAGCGGTTCGCGGGGATACAGGGCGTGCACGACCTGCAGAGGGTCCGGCACCATGGCCGCAACGGCTCCGAGCAGGATCGCCCCAATTGTCGCCGGGGTCGCGAACAGCCAAATCGCAAGGGTCAGGCCTACGGAAGCGTCGAGCGCGATCAAGCTCAAATCTCCCCATAGCCGGCGATCCAGATTCAAAGCGGCGCTCCCGGCAGCGGGTCCTACTGAAATCGCCTGAAGCGGATAATCCCAGTGCGGGATCGCGTCGATTGCAAAATGACTGGCAAAGCCTGCGGCGACGACCAGCGCAGGATGCGATGGAAACAGGCTGGCGATAGCACCGCCAACAATTGCGTGCGTGCTCAATATCATCTCATACGCTCATAGCTGTTCATACGCTCACAGCGGTTCTAAGCCCCAAGCCGGACCAGACGATGGCCTCAAGGTCAAGCAATCGCGCCCTTTTCGCGCGAGCTTATTGTCGTAAAGGTTAAAGCTGAAGACGCTCCGAGCCGACAAAGAATTGAGTCCAGCCGACTAGCCCACCGGTCCCTGTCCTTCTGGTCGATAAACTCGACGCCGGCGGCAGCTTCCTCGCTTTGCGATTGCTCGCGGATTGGGAGCGATCTGAAGAGCTCAAAAGATTGGGTTCGTTTCGCAAAAACCGCACATCGCATGAAGAAGGCAGCCGCAACCATCAGCGGACCTACTCGGATAATGGTTATGCCGCCGGGCACTTGCTCAGACTGTCATCATACGAATCGGATCAGAAGTTGCGCTGAACACGGAGGCTGAGTGAAGCATTGCCGTTGTTGCCATAGTTGTAGGTCGTGTTCGGCAGCACCTGCGTTGACGCCGGCGCACCCGTTACGGTACCCGACATGTTGGTCTTCAGGTAGGCGTAAAGAGCTTCCGCACTGAATGTCAGGTTCTTGACCGGGGTCCAGCGAGTGACCAGGCCGATTTCGGAGATCGTGAAGCCAGGATCGCAGGTCCCAACTACAGCGCCACCGCCACCACCACCGTTAGTAAAGAGGCCGGTACCAGCGATGGCTGCGCCGGCTGCCGTCGAGTAGGTATTACAGAACAGCGTCTTCGCCGTGTTGTTGTAGCTCAGCCCGGCGATGCCGCCGAACAAGCTGCTCGACCAGTAGGGATCCCAAGTGTGGTTGTAGGCACCGCGGAAGCCCCAGCCGCGGGTCAGCTGCAGACCAACGTTGCCCAGGCCGCCGACTGCGCCATTCGGGCAGCCGGCAGTACCGGTGACGCAGTTTGCCGTACCGGTGTAGATCGAGTCCGTCACGACACCCATGGCCAATTTGAAGCCGCTGTAGATAGCGAACGAGGACGGATCTGGCGAGCTGGTGCCCAGCACGTATTTCGACGCACCCAACGACCAAGCACCCTCGATCTTGATGTCGTCCCCGGCCCCCGTCGGGATGTTCTTGATCTGCAACGCGGCCGAAACCGCGCCACCCCAGGCATCGCTCGGGTGACCGAAGTTGATGAAATTAGTCTGGTTGGCACCGAGCTCCAATACTGAGTTGGACGAAATGTTGGCACCCGCGAAGTAAACAGCGCGGTTGTCGTGCAGAGCACCGGAGATCTGGAACAGACCCCAAGCCTGGTCGACGCGGAAGTTGCCCACAATATCGGGTGCGAGTGTACCGGCGTAAGCACAGCCAACGGGCGTGTAGAACCCGCTGCAGGCGCCCGTGAAGCCAATCGCGCCACCTTCTTGACCACCGATTGCGTTGATGATCTGCGTGCGGTTGAACTGGCCCGCACTGTTCTCGTCGAGACCGATCGTAGCAGACAGGCCGTTGCCGAACTGCCAAGAGTACTGCACGTTGTTGATACCGGTGACCGTGTCGTAGCCGCCGACCAGGAACGAGGTGTTGTTGCCTGGATAGCCGTGCCACGGCGTGTTGTAGGCTGAAGCGGACTTACCGAAGGTGAAGCCGGCGAACTGGATGAACGCCATTTCGACCGCGACATAGCCGTTGCCGACCGTGTCGTTGTTCACCTGACCATTCATGGCATTCGGCAGAACATTGTTGCCATAGCCGATGCCGCTTGTCGCACCGAAGGTCGAGAACTGGAAATCGGCCTGAGCGAAAGTGCGGACCACGCCGTATTCGGTCGCGGTACGGGTATCGACCGTCAGCGCCATACGCGAACGATCATTGTAGAAGTTCGTATAGCGATCGCGGATGCCGGGTTCACTGTTCCAGAACGGGCCGTCATAGATTCCGCCATTGACCGTGAGGTCGACGCGCAGGTAACCGCCGAGCTTGATACAGGTGTCGGTGCCAGGGATGTAGAAGAATCCAGCTCCATACAGAGAGCAGATCCTCACGTATTCGACCGCCTTGGCCTTTACGGGAAGATCAGCCGCCTGTGCGCCGCTCATGGCAAACAAAGCCGCCGCTGCGGTCCAGGAAACGATGCTTACGGGACGGCGCATTGCAATTCCTCAGTAAAAAAGCGCGGCGAATCCGACCAAGAAATACCAGGCCATTTGCGTTTTGGCCGTGACATTAGTGTCACGGTCAGAGCAAATCTAAACAGGCGGAGTAATTTATCCCGACGACAGCGTGAAATGGCCCGAGCGGCGGCAAGGTGCTGCTCGTCCGCAATATGCCTTCACTTGATTGCAGGAGCCTTTGGTGTCTTGTTATCTATCTGATGATCAATCCGGCGCCTGACGGGGATATGAAGGCGCTACCGCCTCCACGTAAGTTTTCGCAAGGGCAACGGGCCGCCCCTCCGACCGACGGCGAAAGTGTCTTCGGCGACGCAAAATTATTTCAACAAGAAATCGAGGAAGCGCAGATGCTCTCGCACGAAGACGGGACGTAGATGTGTGAAGTCTGAGTATTTCGGCTCGGCCGCTCCAAAGAAAGGCAAGCAGCCGTCAGCGGTGCCGCAGATGTCGGGAAAGGGATCGAGTAGCGTCGCCCCAGTGTGCTCGCCGACGGTACGCAGTTTGGCGTTGAAGGGAGCAAGCGGGGCTTGCAACTCGGTGATGGGTATTGCCTCCTCAACGTTCGGAGCGACCCGAAAGCCGGTCATGCTGCGCGCCACCATCTGCCCGGGATCGAAGCGGTGGTGAACGGGCGCTCCCAGCACCAAATAGACCTTGGCTCCCTGAGCTTGTAACAAGCGTACATAGTCTTCAAGATTGGCGTAAAAGGCGTCGATGCCGTCACTTGTGTTTAAGGGCAAACGCCTCCCCTCTCGTTCGATCAGCATTCCTTGTTCGCTGAAATAGCCTGACCATGCGGCACCCAGCACCACCGATTGCACGTTCTCACGCCGTACCAGGTCGACCAAAATGCCTGGCAAATTAGCGCAAGGCGCAAACTTGTCCTGCTGGATCGCGCGCGGCACCGGAGGGCATTTGCCGCCTGCCACGAAATAGGTGTTAGCAGCCAGCCGCCCATCGTCCGCGAGTTGCTGTACTCGGGGGCCATATTGAAACAGCAGGCTGTCGCCGCCTAACGCAACCTTGTGCTCGCCGTCGCCCAGATGCGTCACCACAATCGCGCCGAGGTCTAACACCTCCATGCCCTTGGTGGGCTTGAACGGCGCATCGAGTTTGGCCTCAACAATCTTTCGAATTTCGATGCCGGGGAGGGCTGGGAAACGTTCTGGGAAACCACTTTTCGTCCACACTGCCAGCCCGCAAGCACCAAGCACCGCCACGCACGTAGCGACGATCTTGGCGGCACGATGACGGTGGGCACCAAAGCGAGCCGGATACTCGACGTAACGGTAGGTGGCCCAAGCAAACAGAAAACTGATGGCCACAAGTGTCGTGGCCATCAGAGGGGTGGGCACCTTGCCAAGGCGAATTACATAGGCGTACGAAATCAGTGGCCAGTGCCAGAGATAAAGCGGATAGCTTATCAGTCCCACGAAGACGACGACACGGTTGGAGAGGACCATTCGGTTCACCAACGTTTCGGGGCCGGCTAGGATTATCGCCACGGCCCCCACCACCGGCATCACAGCAAGCCAGCCTGGAAAACGCATTTCTGGCGTGAACAGTGTCACCGACGTCACCAGCGCGACCAAGCCCGCCAAGGAAATCCAGGACCGAACATTAGGCGTAAGGACAATCTCGCGCCGCCAGCCCAGCCACGCCCCGGCCAAGAGCTCCCAGAAACGGGAGACGGGTAGGTAGAAATCATCGGAGATGCTGGTGATAGACAGCCCGACATTGGTCGCGAACGAGGCCAGAAATAGCACTACCAGCACCCGTCCCATCTTGGCCTTGATCCGGAAGGCGATCCACAGCAAGGCTGGCCAAACGATGTAGAACTGCTCTTCGATACCCAGCGACCAAAGATGCAAGAGCGGTTTTGAACTAGCGGCGCTGTCGAAATAGCCGCTCTCGCTCCAGAGCACCATGTTGGAGAGGAAGCCTGCGCCGAAGAACACGTGCTTGCCAAGCCGCGCCAGCTCGGACGGCATCAGAGAGACGAAACCGTAAGCCAACACGGCGGCCAAGCAAACAGCAAGGGCCGGGAAGATGCGCCGGATGCGTCGCCCATAGAAGGTCGCAAAGGAGAAGCGGTGCTCAGCTATTTCAGCGAAAAGTATTCTCGAGATGAGAAAACCGGAAATCACGAAGAAAACGTCTACACCCACATAGCCGCCGCTAACGCCTTTCGGAAAGGCGTGATAAAACACTACCGAAAGTACGGCGAAGGCTCGAAGCCCATCGATGTCGGGGCGGTAATCATTTATAGGGGGAGCCGTGCGTATGGGTGCAGTCATCTGGGTTCTGAGAAGGTGCCCGTGGGCTGGCGAGCTCTGGGCTAATCTCCAATTTGGGCGACATACAGGCCGGCACGATTCCCTCTGGGGCTTTGGCGGATCGGGACACGGCGGTGGACCGGGCGATCCGAGATGAGTTGCAAATGAAACTTATTCCGCCAATGCCGCAAGGACCGAGCATAGGGCCGTTGGCTACCCCCGGTGGGGGAGGTGCTGCTGCACTGCTCTACATGGTGGGGCTGCTGTGAGAAAACGCCTGTCTTGGGGGATGACGATCCTCGTGCTCCTGCTTTGGCTAGCGATGATCTCGCCGATTGTCTATTTCGGCTGGAGGGTAATCGGAGTAGTGCAATGAGCGGCGG
>Ga0306920_100012625_pt1 | contig 11467 bp, 14 predicted proteins | sample flu12Cox44000170_FD_204666 | JGI IMG/M metagenome (GOLD analysis project Ga0306920, IMG submission 204666) | Lab enrichment of tropical soil microbial communities from Luquillo Experimental Forest, Puerto Rico - flux4day.12C.oxic.44.000.170 (v2)... | ecosystem: Environmental > Terrestrial >...
GCAGGGCACCGGCATCCGAGGTGATCTTACCGCCATCAAACGCGCCCACCACCGAGCGTCCTTCGACGCGTGCAAATTCGAATAGCGTTGCGCTACACTCTGTCGGCATCGGGACTCCCCTTGACCCTGAGATAAACCGTTGAGCCAACACGATTTTCTCAGAAATGGAGCCCCGATGCACCTGCCCCTATGAGAAATCCGGGCTAGCAGCGCGCTTTGAAAGCCTGGCGGACCATCTTGACCACCGGGCGCGCTCGACGACAGTAACACGCTCAGCATAATGCGCGCCGCCGCGAAATTGTTGTCCTTGATCATTGCGGGAGTGGTTGTGTTCCCCGCGGCCCCAATTTCGGCGAAAGAGCAGAGATCCCGAGCGGTAACACGCGAGTTCCAACGGGAGCATCCCTGCCCCTCGACTGGGAAGACGAGCGGCGCCTGTCCGGGCTACCGAAAGGACCACATCGTCCCGCTCGGATGCCGCGGACCCGACGCGGTTTCAAATCTCCAATGGCAGACCGTCGCCGCGGCGAAGGCAAAGGACCGCTGGGAACTCAGAGGGTGCGCGCGTTAGGTAAGCTGGCAACTCACTGTGCGACGCAATTAACTAACATTTGAGCCGTACTTTAACGGTTGAGTAACCGCCTTCTGGCATTCCGTGAGCATGCCAGATGAAAACCCGTCAAAATTGTATGATCCAGGCCGAACTTACCGCGAAATTGCCAGTCAGCTCCGCGAGCTAGCTCGCCGATGCTGGGTCAAGACCGGACGCGGCGAGTTGGTACAGCTCGCGACCATATTCGAGCATCGAGCCGAGCGCTTTGACAACGGCTGGCGATAGCTGTGATCGGAGAGACGCCCGAATGGGCGTTGTGGGCAATGGCCGGGCTCATCGGTTCATGATGTTCCTGCCGCTGTTGAAGCGCTAACAGTCGCCCCACCGACGACTGCCGGTCTAATCGAGCACCCGTCATCTCGCTGCCGCAGCGCTCGCTTGCTCGGCCGGATCGGGCTCGCTCCGTTCCTGAAGTTGCGTCGGGCCGATCACAGCGTCCGGTGCAGCCCTGCCCCGACCCGCGGCGCCGGCTCGTCCTCGCGCACCTGGAACACGCCGCCGGCCGCCTCGGTTTTCGACCCGACGCACCATCGTGCAACGAAGGCGCTCGCGAGCATCGGGAAGTAAATCGAGATACCGTCGTTCAGCACCCCGCGCATTCCCGAAGGCGTCATCGCCTCGCCGGGTTGTTCACGGGCGACACCGCTACGCGCGCGCACCTAACCAAGGCTCGTTGCGGGCACACCGACGTACCCACTATGCTTAACGCCGCTGCTGAGGCTTCGTTGCGGGCGCGATAGAATGGGTAACCGCTCGCCAGGGAGGGATCGGGCACTATGGATTTTGGCAGCGTATTTCTAGGTGTCTTTAAGAAGGAAGGGCCGATAGCGCTAGCTCTCGTTGTCGTGCTACAGTTCGTCACTTGGTTATATTTTGAACAAAACCCTCCTTCGCTAACCCAAACCCAGTTCGTTGGCGATCTGGTCTTCAATGGGGCGATCGTAATCCTTGGTCTTGCGATCTACAAAAAAGCATCCAGGCGGACAAAACCGTCAAAGAAGCGGAGCAAGCGATGACGATCGGGCCAACCGAGGGGGTCGTGGCCTTGATGGCCGCGCTAGCCATCGCGGCATGCTCCCCACAAACGATGACCCTCAAGCCAGAAACAACCACAGTCGAGGTGGTTGGCAAGGGTGCAGATGGTGCCGTCGTCGGCAGTCTCCTTGGCGCCGCGCTCGGTGGAGCTATTGGGGGTTGGAGAGGCACCGCAATCGGTGCCATCTCCGGCTCCGCGTTACAAGCGGAGGCGTTGGCGCGAGGGCTTGTTCGGCCGACAGATCGGGTTCCCTCGGATTTCGCGTATTACAGTTACCTTCTCTTCCTGGACAACACTGAGCTTACACGGGCTACACGATACGCGGCCATTCATGCCTTTTGGTGCATGTTGAGCGACACTTCAGAAGTTACGGCCTCAATCGACCGTAGCCGTTTGGAAGTTCTCTTCGTACCCATCCGAGCGAATACTGATACCAGAACTTTGATCCAGTCAAAAGATCCGATGGACTTGTGGGCGGCGTACGATTATGACTATGCATTGCTTATCGGACGACATCTTCGTTTGGTCCATCCTGACCACGGCGCGCCGAATACAGTGCTTGTAGGTTATCCAAAGACAATCACACCAGCGGATGTAATAATTCCGATCAACTGGTTATTGTAAGCCTCCAACGAAGCCCCGCCGACATAGAGGGAATTTTCCGCCTTTACAGGCAAAGTCTTTTATTGAATGGAACTCAGAACGTTTCGACGTCATCGTTTGCCGACGCGTTCCGAAGTTTCTTAGATCAGGTGGGCCGTATGGTTACTCAAACGGCGGGGGCGCCGCCGGCAACTGCATCCACTTGCCGGTAAAGAGATGCGCCATCTGTGGTCGCGTCCGCCTCTCCTCCGATGTGAGCGAAATCAAGCTCGTCTTCTCGATCCCGTCTCATCGGCCTACGCCCAACTTCCCGCCGACCTGGAACGCCGCGCCGACTGATCTGCTGCCCGTGATCCGCTACGATCGGAAGGCCGGCGAACGCAGCCTGGATCTTCTGCGCTGGGGTCTCGTGCCGTTCTGGGCAAAAGACATCAAAGTCGGGTTCGCGAATATCAACGCCAAGGCCGAAGGGATCGAAAGCAAGCCGGCATTTCGTGAGGCATTCCAGCGGCGCCGCTGTCTCGTGCCGGTCGATAACTTTTACGAGTGGAAGAAGACTGCGACGGGAAAGCAACCCTACCCCATTACACTCGCAGATCGGGGGCTGATGGCTCTGGCGGGACTGTGGGAGAACTGGCGCTCGTCCGCGGGCGAGTGGGTGCGCAGCTTCGCGATCGTCACAACTACACCCAACGAACTGTGCGCGGAGCTACACAATCGGATGCCGGTGGTCTTGGGGACGGAGACATGGCCGGTTTGGCTCGGGGAGGAGCCGGCGGACCTGCGCCAACTCAAAGCCCTTCTCGCGCCTTATCCGTCAGAGGCGATGACTTGCTGGCCGGTGAGCACGCGGGTCGGCAACGTCAAGAACAATGACCCGAGCTTGATCGAGCCAATTGCTTCAGATTAGGAGGCTGCTGAAAGTCGCGGAAGGGGCAGCCGGTCAACGGTGTCGCGGATCGAGCGCGTCGTCGGTGACGGTCGCCACGTCGTCGGGAGCGAGGTCGTCAGGCATCTAGATTGTTGACGGAGATTGGCGATTTCTCCCTCGCTGTCAGCACGTGATGGCGAAATCTTGTGTCAACGATCGCCGTCGGTCTTGGCGCAATTAAAGCCGGTGGTCGGTGCGCGCGAGCCAGGCTCGGGCCCATATAAATAATCATGGCGAAGTCTTCTGATGCACTAACCTCCGATCACGTGATGGCGATAGGGCAACTCGTAGTCGGGGTTTCGAAGATCGATTTATTGTTAACCGACTTGGCTAGTGTTCTCCTTGGAACTGGCATCATTTTAGCTATTGCTGCCATTCACGATAAGCCGATGGCGAACAAAATCGATACTGTCAAAACGCTCGCGAAGCTGCGTCGGTGGCCCACCGGCGACCCAGAGATCATTAACCTGCTCTCCGAAGCAAAGCGTGTGAACGACTACCGGAACACGATTGTTCACGGGCATTGGACCGTCGATAAAGAAGGGGAAGCCTATGTGGTCCGGTTCCAAACGCGCGGCAAATTTGAACGGCCCAAGAGGGCGATAACTGCTGAGGAAATTCTTCAAAAGGCTCGACAAGCCGATGACATCGCAAATCGGCTGGGTGCGCTTCGCGATAAGCTTACATCTCCGTAATCAGGAAGAGACCCCCTATTCTCGATCGCCGGAGGGTCGAGGGCGTAGATCGCGCCGCAGTCGATTTTTTTGTGGCGAAATGAAAATTTCCCAGCCGGTGCCCCAGGTCGAGGCCCGGCGCGGGTTTCCCTGTCCCTGGCATGGCGCCGCACGGCACCCGTTCTCAGTCCCAGCCGCCCTGGAAAGTGATCCTGACCCTCCAAACGAGATTACTTAAAAAGCCATCTGGCTCATAACACTAATGAATTCCCCAAGTTAGATCATAATCTGTCGCTTTACAAAAACGCGGGGTAGCATTTTCCGTGAAGCCTTTAGTTTTCATGCACGCACTCAAATAATTGTAATATGGGCTCCATTCACCGAGGTGTTCCGGCCGTCCACTTTTGTATGTCTGGAGCGCGCTAAATTTGCATTCGGTTAGCGACTTTTCTTGACCTTCGTCACAACCGGCCAAGAAAGCTGAGAGCGACAACACCAATAACAGTGGTTTTTTCATGCTGCTAGGGGACGTGACGGTCACTTGGCGCACATTCTATCAAGATGCGGACGGCGGCCTCGCGCGGGATCGATGACATCGCGGCCCTTTGGTCGATTTCCGATACGAACGTGTGCCGACCCTGTCGAACGGTTCGGCAACAGCGCCACAGATCCCCACGGCGGCCCGCTGACGCGAGTTTCCCGCACGACGAGAGAAAAGAACCATCGGGCCGCGACCTCGCGGAAGGTGCGGCGCGGTCGGCTGTAAGGTACAATTGCGAAGCAGAAGCTGCGGCGCTCAAGCTCGGGTGAAAAGAAATCAGTGTTCCGATTGTAGCTTCCGCTCAAGATCATCAAAGAATTTTGCGATGGTGCCCGACGGTCTATAGCAACGGGGGTCTGTCGAGCACCCTCCGCTTTCGTAGCCACGCGAGGCCATACAGGCAGCGAGAAACTCCCTATACTGGCTATAATGCGCCATATGATCGGGGTATATCTTCGTTCCTTCGACTTCACATCCAGCGAAGTTTTTTAGGGTTTCACCCTTACACGCAAAAAGAGAAAGCAACAATAAGGTCGCGGGCACGGCGGCGGCAATGGTGTGTTTCACGGCTACTTCTTGTGCATCAGCCAGCCCGCCGGGTACCGCCAGCATCAAGCGCCCGGCGCTGGTGCCGGTATCGGCCCACGGCTGGGCGAGGCTACGGCCTGTTAACAAAGGTTAACATCGTTTCAAAATCCCCGCGCGAAATACGATCCTGGTATATGCCATCACTGCCGGCGTATGCCACCCCCCCGCCCGACCCCCACCCCCGGTCTCTGCGGCTTTCGATAAAGCGCGGCATGGTCGCAGGGCCAGATGGAAACCGCGGGCCTACTGCGTTCGACCCACTTCCCATACGGGTTAGGAAAGGTCTTCTATCAACCTCACCGCACTGCGTGTCAGAATGCCGTTTGGTGATCTGAGTTCTTCCATGCCCGTATAGTGGTTGGCATTTGGGATCGGGATCAATGAGCCGGGTTGATGAGATTGCGCCCGGTGGGCGTGATATACCCGACTGTTGCGAACGAGGGCAGTCAGTTCGGCAGTTCCATAGGTAATCGCAAGGGGCTTGCTGACCCCCGGCAGACGAAGGGGGGAAAGGGTGGCAATCTCCTCATCTGTTAATTTGAGGCGTTCATTGAGATAGGTATCTCTGATAGGTCCGAGTTCAAAGATCCCTGAGATCGCTAGACCGCCCGTACACTGGGATGGTCCAACAATAGCGCAGTGAGATGCCCGCCTGCTGACCAACCCGATATAATCACAGGTCCCGCGATGCCATGTGCGCTGCCCTGCGCCGCAAGCCAGTCGAGTGCGCTGCGCACCTCGTTAACGATCTGCGTCAAGTTCGCAGCAGGAGCTAATGTGTAGCCGGGCAGTGCGGCTGACCAGCCTCGGGCGAGTACTCCCTCAGCAAAACAGGAAAAATGTTCGCGATTGCGCGATTGCCAGTAGCCTCCATGTATGAATACCAAGCACGGGGCAGTCGGATTATCGGCGGGAAATAAGTCCCACTTGTTTCGCTCGCCCGGACCATAAGCCAAATCAAGGTACTTCGGTCGCTGCGAGCGAAACGTCGCCGATGCTGCAACCCAGCGATCGACAATTTGCGCGCTATCACTGACGGCCGCTGAATTGTTGTAAGCAGCATCACGCCCAGCGTGGCTCAGCGTCCCCCAAGCCATATTGTGGGCGGTGGGCGTTTGAGCATGAGCGAGATTGGGCACAATTACCGTCGCGGCAAACGCGGCCATAAATGCTCTACGTTGAACGAGACCCATCCTTGCTCTCCCCAATGCGTTGCTGCCGATTGCAAAAACCGGGACTTCGCCCTTCCGTTTGCCCGCTCTGGATTATGCTACGCTGGTGTTCTGTGTCAGCGCAATGTGTAACCCCTCCTGCTGAAATTCACGTCCTCGGTCAACTACCACCGGCGCAGCTTCCGCTCTGCGATGCTCTCGAAAACGGGTGTTAGGCTTCAACGCAACGGTCGAGGATGGGCCGCTTGGACGAATTATTGACTTAACTCCAGCATTTTAGCGGTCTTATGACGGTTTCGGAGAAACTGCCCGTGCAAGAAGAGACCGCGGCCGACGCCTTCTGGGCCTCGACTTAGATGACCGATCAGCCGCGCGTTTGGTGCGCGATGATTTATGTGGCGGACAGTCGTGACGTAGCCGGGGCCGTGCGGCGCAGCAAGCGCCTCCACTGGAAGCAGGCGGACGCACGCCGAGAAGTCGAGGGCTGGCTGACAGAAATGAGGCGCGACCCGGTTCGGTGGGAAATCGCCGATGACGAAACCCTTGTAGGGCGCCTCCCTGGTTATTTCGCGGTGCTGTCGAGTTTTTTTCTCCCGAAAGAGCAGTGAGCTCTTTAGGCCGCGGACGACGCGGATCTCGACCCCGAACTCTACCTTCTGCCAATCGTGGTTCCAGCGGGCGTGCTCGGGGGCTGAAGCGGCCACCCAGCAATCGCGATGCTAGGGTCTCAGCGGGTTTCGGGGTAGACTTCGCTGAGCGCACCTTGCCTCGGGCGAGCCATGCCCCCTGTCCGCCGTCTAACCGCGATCCTCGCCGCCGATGTGGCGGGGTACTCGCGGTTAATGGGGGCGGATGAGGAGGGGACGCATGAGCGCCTCCAAGCCCACCTCCGGGAACTGGTCAATCCGAAGGTCAACGAGCTTCGGGGCCGCATCGTAAAGAACACCGGCGACGGCTTCCTTGCCGAGTTCGCGAGCGTCGTCGATGCCGTGCGCTGCGCTGCCGAGGTCCAGCGTGGGATGGCCGAGAGGAACGCTGCCATCTCGCCAGAAAACCGGATCGAGTTTCGCATTGGGATCAACCTCGGCGACGTGATTGCTGAGGAGCACGACATCTTCGGCGACGGTGTGAATATCGCCGCGAGGTTGGAGGGGTTGGCCGAGCCCGGCGGTATATGTGTGAGCCGGGTCGTTCGAGATCAGGTGCGGGACAGGCTCGACTACACCTTCGTGGATATGGGCGAGCGGCAGGTAAAGAACATCACTCGGCCAGTGCGGGTATATGCCCTGCACCGCGAGCCCACGCCGGCATTCGCCTTAGCCGGCGCCGTCGCAACCTCGCATATAGCCGCCGCGCCGCGCCTATCGATCGTCGTGCTGCCGTTCGACAATATGGGAAGCGACCCGGAACAGCAATATTTTGCTGACGGCATAACTGAGGATCTGACAACCGATCTGTCGCGGATCAGCGGCATGGTCGTGATCGCGCGCAACACGGCGTTCGCGTATCGCAACAAGCCGATTGACACCCGACAGCTCGGTCGCGAATTGAATGTGCGTTATGTGTTGGAAGGCAGTGTTCGTCGATCAGGCGATCGCGTCCGCATCAATGCCCAGCTAATCGATGCAGAAACCGGTACACATTTGTGGGCTGAGCGTTTCGACCACTACATTGACGACCTATTCGTGTTGCAAGACGAGGTGACGTGCCGCATCGCTATCGCGCTCAACGTCGAACTGGTCAGCGCCGAGGCATCACGACCAGTCGAAAATCCTGACGTGTTCGACTACATCCTGAGAGGACGGGACGCCTTTGATAACTACACGAAACCAAGGCGTCAGAGCCTTGCGACGGCGGTACGCTTCTTTGAGAACGCGCTGGAGCTGGACCCCGGTTCTGTCGACGCGAAAGCCCTACTGGCCTCAGCACTTATCGCCCGCGTGCTCGATCAAGTCACCGTGTCTGTCGCAAGCGACATCGAAAGAGCGGAGACCCTCGTAGAGCAAGCCCTAGCAGCATCTCCGCGCCACGCGGTGGCGCATTTTGCCAAGGCCCAGGTCTCGCGCGCACAGGGTATATATGAGACAGCCATTCCCGAATACGAAGCCGCGATCGCGCTCAATCCCAACTGGGTGCTCGCAATAGCAGCGCTTGGCCAGTGCAAATTTCTCGCTGGATCGATTGATGAGGCAATTCCGGCCCAGGAGCTAGCGATCCGCCTTAGCCCCCGCGATCCTCGGGTCGTAAACTGGTATTGGCGGATTGGCATGGTTCACCTGCTGAAATCGCGTACTGATGAGGCGATCCTCTGGCTCGAAAAGGCTCGGAGCACTGACCCTGAAGTTGCAGGGCCACGCGCTTGGCTGGCCTCCGCTTACGCCCTCAAGGACGAGATCCAACGCGCCGCGTTTGAGCTAGCTGAGGCGCGGAAGTTAAGTGATGATAACCGCTACTATAGCATCGCTAAATTGAACCAAGCCGCACCTTTGGCTCCGAACATCCGCGCTCTCGCCGAAGCAACCTTTTTCGCGGGCCTGCGAAAGACCGGAGTTCCAGAGGAGTGAGGCCCTTGTCCGGCGTCATTGAACGGCGCCAAGCGGCCTCGGGAGGGGGGTTCGTTAACAAAGGTTAACGTCGCCAAAACACCACCGCGCGCAGCACGGCCGAGGTATATGCCATCGCTGACGGCGTATGCCACCCTCACCACCGACCCTACCCCCGGTCTCCCCGGCTTTCTGATACGTGCGGCATGGTCGCGGTAACTCACGCCACCCGCCGATCGCAAGGCTACGGCCGCCGCAGGTTTCGAGGTATATTTGGTTAAACGCACCTCGACCGCCGGGCGAGAAAATGCTTGCGGCAGGCCCTGGCTGCAAGATCAGCGATGATTTGATCTCGTACACGTCCTGGCGCGCTGCACCGCCGGAATCCGGTCGAAACCAGGCCGCAACGTGACGCGCTCGGGCCGGAATTTCTTGCCGCACCACGACCCGATGATCAGATCGGGTCCCTGCGCTACGACCTCCTCAGCGGTCACAACGCGGTCCTTTGCGGTGCCCTGGTTTCTGCGGTCGGCGAAGATGTCGGTGCCGCCGGCGATCTCGATAAGCTCCGAAACCCAGCCAATTCCAGAGATCAGCGGATCATCCCACTCCTCGAAAAACACCTTTGGCCGCTTCGGCAAGCATGCGGCCCGCTTGCGAGCTTCGGCCAAACGGGTTTCGAGAGTTTCGACAAGCTCCTCCGCCCTCTCGCTCACGCCCACCATTGCCGCGACCATGCGGATCATGTTGAGGATCCCAGTGACGGTGCGTTGGTTGAACGCGTGCACCTCGATCCCGCGGCGAATGAGATCGGCGACGATGTCCGCCTGGAGGTCAGAGAACGTCAGAACAAGATCCGGTTGCAGGGCGAGGATCTTATCGATGTTCGCCGACGTGAAAGCGCTCACGCGGGGCTTCTCACGGCGAGCCTGTGGCGGGCGCACAACGTAGCCCGAGATGCCGACGATGCGGTCCTGCTCGCCGAGCAAGTACAGCGTTTCGACCGTCTCTTCGGTGAGGCAGACAATTCGGCTCGGGGGGACCATCAAACCGTCGCCTTCCCTCTAGCCGGACGCCGGGCTTCCAACTCCCACCAGCCGAGACGCAGCCAATTTCAAAAAAGTCAGCAGCTGTCGGTCTCGACTGAACGCCAAAGCAGTGACGAGCTATTCGACCGGTACAAAGATCGAATGCCGGATCTTACCCTCGACGTGTTGCGACAAGTGCCCCTTGCCCGTGGTGTCCTCCACCAAAATCACCTCACCGACACCGATCACTCGGCTCTCGCCGTCGCTGGTGGTAATCTTCACCCCGGCATCGAGATTGATGATGTATTGTCGGCGCGGCGCCGGATGCCAGTCGACATCGTGCTCGGCTTGCGTCTCGCGGAAGATGATACCCGTGGCCGGTAGGCGCTTGGATAGCTTGCTGCCTCGGCGCTCTTCGACCCACTCCACTTCGATGTCGCGGAAATGCGATTGGCCGCTCGCGTCGGTATAGAGGTTGTGGATGCGCATCGTGTCTCTCCTCCAAAAATTCGAATTAAGCCCAGTGCGCTCATCGGAATGAGGCCGGTCGGCACCTCTTCGGCGATGAATTTTGTGATCGAGCGATTTCAGCACGCTCTCGGTAATCTGGCCTCAGGCGTGAGTGTGTTCTGCAATCGCACGCCAGACCCGTCCCGATGTCGCGGGCATCGTAAGATCGGTTACACCGAGCGGCGCGACCGCATCGACCACCGCATTCATGATCGCAGCCGGTGCGCCGATCGTGCCCGCCTCACCACAGCCTTTGGCGCCTAGTGGGTTGTGCGCGCAGAGCGTCGCATGGGTCGATAAGTTGAAAGCCGGAACGTGGTCGGCTCGAGGCAGGCAATAGTCCATCAGCGAGCCAGTGCGGAGCTGGCCGCTCTCAGCATCATAAATCGTGTCTTCGTGGAGGGCTTGCCCGATGCCTTGGACCAGCCCGCCGTGCACTTGACCCTCGACAATGAGCGGATTGATGATGCGGCCAAAATCGTCGGCAGCGGTGAACTTCAGCAGTGCAACCTCGCCGGTATCTCGATCGATTTCGACCTCGGCGATGTGTGCTCCGGCGGGATAGGTGAAATTCGTCGGATCATAAAATGCGGTCTCGTCGAGGCCGGGCTCGACAGTGTCGATGGGATAATTGTGCGGCACATAGGCCGCCAAGGCGATTTGGGCGAACGGTAGGGTTTTGTCGGTCCCAGCGACCCTGAAATGGCCATCCTTGAACTCGAGATCCACCTCGGACGCTTCGAGCATGTGGGCGGCGATCTTCTTGCCCTTGCTCACCACCTTGTCGATCGCTTTGACGAGAGCCGAGCCGCCGACCGCGAGCGAACGCGAGGCGTAGGTGCCCATGCCAAATGGGATCTTGCCGGTGTCGCCATGCACGACATCGACCAACTCAATCGGCATACCGAGTTGGTCCGCGACCACTTGCGCAAAAGTCGTCTCATGGCCTTGGCCGTGGCTGTGCGTGCCGGTGAATACGGTGATGCTTCCGGTCGGGTGAACACGAACCTCTGCGGACTCATAGAAGCCGGCGCGCGCACCAAGTTGACCCGCAAGGACCGACGGCGCCATCGCGCAAGCCTCGATGTATGTCGCGATGCCGATGCCGCGCAGCTTGCCCTGTCGGGCCGATTCCTGCCGGCGCTGCTCGAACCCGGAATAGTTGGCTGCCGTCAGCGCCATTTCGAGGGTAGTGAAGTAATCGCCGCTGTCATAAGTAAGCGCCACT
>Ga0306920_100012626_pt1 | contig 11467 bp, 8 predicted proteins | sample flu12Cox44000170_FD_204666 | JGI IMG/M metagenome (GOLD analysis project Ga0306920, IMG submission 204666) | Lab enrichment of tropical soil microbial communities from Luquillo Experimental Forest, Puerto Rico - flux4day.12C.oxic.44.000.170 (v2)... | ecosystem: Environmental > Terrestrial >...
GAGCTCTATGGGCTCGGTGTTCATGGCCGCCGCCACCTTGGCCACCTCGACGGCCTGCCGCGCGGCGTGCGCCGCGGCGTCCGTGGTCAGGTCGACGGTCGACGCGAAGCCCCAGGTGCCGTCCACGATGACGCGGACCGCCAGGCCGGTATCGTCAGCGTCGAACAGGGTCTCCGGGGTCCCGTCGGACAACCTGATCTGCTGGCCTCTGAGGCGTTCGGCCCGGAAGTCGGCATGTTGAGCCCCGAGGGCCTTGGCCTGCGTGAGCGCCGCGTCCGCCAGGTCGCGCAGCGGCAGGGCGGTGAACTCGGGGTCGATACCCGGCTCTTGATCAGTCACGAGACCAAAACCTATCTCACCGGCCTTCTCATCCACGTCCCAGCGTTCCCGCTCACCGCTCTGAGCTTCCTCCCACCGCCGCGGCGCTCCGCCCGCCGCTGCGTTGCTCCCGCCCGCCGCTGCGTTGCTCCCGCCCGCCGCTGCGTTGCTCCCGCCCGCCGCTGCGTTGCTCCCGCCCGCCGCTGCAGTGCTCCCCGCTGTCACTCCACCCTCTCTTGCCCCTCTCGCCGCACTCCCGTGACGCCCGCAACGTGTGCGGGTCAGGGGACCAGCCCAGCGCCCTGCGGTACCCTCAGTGAGCCGAGAAGAGAGGTGAGCATGGGGCGTTCCGTGCTGGTGACGGGCGGGAACCGGGGTATTGGGCTGGCCATCGCCCGGCGGCTGGTGGCCGGCGGCGACAGCGTCACGGTGACCTCGCGCTCGGGTGACCCGGTGGACGGGCTCGAGGTGGTCCGCTGCGACGTGCGCGACGCGGCGTCGGTCGATGCCGCGTTCGCGGAGGTGGAGAAGGCCCAGGGCCCGGTCGAGGTGCTGGTCGCGAACGCGGGCGTGACCCGCGATCAGCTGCTCGCGCTGATGAGCGAGGACGACTTCAGCCACGTGCTCGACACGAACCTGGCCGGCGCGTACCGGGTGGCCAAGCGGGCGGTGCGCGGCATGATGAGGATGCGGCGCGGACGGCTCGTCTTCATCTCCTCCGTCGTCGGCCTGTACGGCTCGGCCGGCCAGGCTAACTACGCGGCATCAAAGGCGGGGCTGGTCGGCATGGCCCGGTCCCTGGCTCGCGAGCTCGGCTCGCGCGGCATCACGGCCAACGTCATCGCCCCCGGCTTCGTGGACAGCGATATGACGGCAGGCCTGTCGGAAGACAGGAAGGCGGCCATCCTGGGCGCCGTCCCGCTGGCCAGGTTCGCGTCGGCGGACGAGGTCGCCGCGGCGGTGGCGTTCCTGTGCGGACCGGACGCCGCCTATATCACCGGCGCCGTCATCCCGGTGGATGGCGGGCTCGGGATGGGGCACTGAAGCCTAATTGTCTGGCGCGCACAAGCATCCGGCAAAACATTCGTATCGCCAGTCATTCAGTTAAACGCCATCGTGCGGGCAGGGTGGAACGTGTGCTGAACACCACGGGAGTGAGGCTGTGATGGGAATCCTGGCGGGCAAGCGGATCTTGGTTACCGGGGTCATCACCGATGCCTCGATCGCGTTCCACGTGGCCCGGGTGGCCCAGCAAGAGGGCGCGAGCGTAGTGCTGACCGGATTCGGTCGGCTGAGCCTGGTCCAGCGGATTGCCAAGCGGCTGCCCTCCCCACCGCCGGTCCTCGAGCTGGACGTGACCAGCGAGGACCAGCTCGACTCGCTCGCCGAGCGGGTCAGCGCACACATGGACGGCCTGGATGGCGTGCTGCACGCGATCGCGTACGCCAATCCGGAAGAAGCGCTCGGCGGGAACTTCCTGCGCACCAGGTGGGCCGACGTGGCCACCGCGGTGCAGGTCTCCGCGTACTCGCTGAAGGCGGTCACGATGGCCGCGCTGCCACTGCTGGGCGGCGGCGGCTCGGTCGTGGGCCTGGACTTCGACGCGAGCGTGGCCTGGCCGGGCTACGACTGGATGGGCGTGGCCAAGGCCGGGCTCGAGTCGTGCGCGCGCTACCTGGCCCGCGACCTCGGCCCGAAGGGGGTGCGGGTCAACCTGGTGGCGGCCGGGCCGCTGCGGACCATGGCCGCGAAGTCGATCCCGGGCTTCGACCGGTTCGAGGGCGTATGGGACGACCGTGCTCCGCTCGGCTGGGACATCACCGATCCGGAGCCGGTCGCGCGTGCGTGCGCGGCCTTGCTGTCCGACTGGTTCCCCGCGACGACCGGCGAGATCGTCCACGTCGACGGCGGTGTGCACGCGGTAGGCGCCTGATGCCCCCCGCCGCCGCAGGCGGCCAGGCCAGCCCCGTCGCCGCAGGCGGCCAGGCCGGCGGAGCCGCAGGCGGCCAGGCCAACACCGAGTACGTCCTCACCCTGTCCTGTCCGGACCGCGTCGGCATCGTGCACGCGGTCGCCGCGTACCTGCTCCAGGCCGGCTGCAATGTGCTGGACAGCCAGCAATTCGGTGACCGGACTGCGGGCCAGTTCTTCATGCGGGTCCACGTGGAGAGCCTGCGGCCGACGGCCACGACCTACCGGGATCTCTACTCCGGGTTCGTCCCGGTGGCGGCCGAGTTCGGCATGCAATGGGAACTGCACGACACCGCCGTCCAGCCCCGGGTACTGATCATGGTGTCCCGGGCCGGGCACTGTCTGAACGACCTGCTGTACCGGCGGGCGGCCGAGGCGCTGCGGATCGACGTACCGCTGGTGGTAGGCAACCATCCCGACCTGGCCGCGCTCGCGGCCGCGCACGGCGTCGCCTTCGAACACGTGCCCATCGATCGCCGCGATCTGCTGTCCGCGCCGCGGGCCGAGGGCCGGCTGCTGGACTTGGTCAGCGAGCTGAGCATCGACTTGGTCGTGCTGGCCCGCTACATGCGCATCTTGTCGCCTGAGCTGTGCGCCAAGCTGCCTGGCCGGATCATCAACATTCACCATTCTTTCCTGCCGAGCTTCAAGGGCGCGCGGCCCTACCACCAGGCGCACGCGCATGGCGTGAAGCTGATCGGTGCGACCGCGCACTACGTCACCGCGGACCTGGACGAGGGCCCGATCATCGAGCAGGAGGTGGCCCGGGTCGACCACACCAGAAGTCCCGAGGATCTCGCGGCCATCGGCCGCGACGCCGAGCGGATAGCGCTGGCCCGGGCCGTGCGCTGGCACGCCGAGCACCGTGTCCTGCTGCACGGCCGCCGTACGGTCATATTCCGCTGAAATGTCACCTGCGGCCGGCGGGGGAGAACGCCGCAGGCGACAAAGAATACGCAACGTAGCTAAGTTGTCCAATTATTTTGTGTACTCCCCGTCAAATAGTTACGCTCAGTAGTTGTCGGCGGATGCACATCGCGGGCCGCCTACGGATGCCGCGGGATGCGGCCTTGCTGACGTTCTTGGCGGAGACGGCAGCTGCGGACGGAGATTCTGCGGTCAGACGCCGCTTCCGCGGCAAGCTTTCACGTGACCGAAGCGTGCTGTGCCCGTGGGGCCGAAGTAACAAGAGTGGCTAGATCCGGAAATGCCCTGATGCTAGGGTGGGCCCGCGGGACGCTGTTCCAAAGGGATTGATGGCAAGTTGTGACGTTTTTGCCTGGAGATCGATGCATTGTGGAACTTACGCTTCCGCTAACTCATAACACCGGTAACTGACCGGCCGATCCGTCATGTGCAACCACGGGCCGGCGCGGACGTGCCGGGGAGACGGGCCGTACCGGTACTCGGGGGGGACTGCGACCCAGTACCCCCGCGACGGTGGCGGAGCGGATCACCGGCGAACTGCGAGAGAGAGAAGGGCGACAAGCTGATGACCCCACGACGAACCAGTAGCGCGAACAGCGCAAGGAGGAAGGGGCGATGAGCAGATTCGGCACCAAGCGCATCGGCGGGCTTGCCCTCGCGGTGGCGGGCATCACCGCCATCGCCGCCTGCAGCAGCAGCAGTAGCAGCAGCAATGGCAGCGCTACGCCCTCACCGAGCACCTCCGGGGCGGTGACGCAGCCAGGCTCGATCGGGGAGATCCCGGCCGCCGGGACGCCCAGCGGCACCGCCGGCTCGATCACCTACGGGTACCTGTCGGCCAACGCGCCGAACTGGATCATGCCGATCATCCCCTCCGCGAACTACTCGGTCTACAACAGCTACGTCTTCGGCTGGCAGATGTGGCGACCGCTGTACTACTACCCGCAGGGTACGACCATCACCATCGACCAGGCCCTGAGCCCGGCGGACCCGCCCGTGTGGTCCAACGGCGACAAGACCATGTCGATCACGCTGAAGGCCTGGAAGTGGTCGAACGGCCAGACGCTCAGCTCGAAGGACCTGCTGTTCACGATCGATGAGATCGAGGCCGGGCTCAAGGCATCCCCGGCGAACTGGGGGGCGTACACGCCAGGCTTCTTCCCGAGCACGATCACCAGCATGTCGACGCCGAACGCCAGCACGCTGGTGGTCAACATGAAGAGCGCGGTCAACCCGACCTGGATGACCCAGGACATCCTGTCGGCCATCGAGCTCATGCCGTCCTCCGCGTGGGCGAAGGATTCCGCGAGCGGGCCGACCCTCGACTTCACCCAGCCGGCCAACGCGCTGAAGATCTTCAACTACCTCACCGCGCAGTCCAAGTCGGTGAACACCTACGCGACCAACCCGCTGTGGCAGACCATTTACGGGCCGTACAAGCTGACCTCGTTCAACGCCACCACCGGTGCATTCTCCTTCGCGCCGAACCCCACCTACAGCGGGCAGCACGTGAGTCCCGAGTCCAACTTCGTAGGACTGCCGTTCACCTCCGACGCCGCTGCGTTCAACGCGATCAAGGCCGGGCAGGTCGACGTCGCAAACGTCCCGCCGGAGGACATGCCGCAGCTCTCGACGCTGAAGGGGATCGGTTACAACTACTACGGCATGCCGGCCTTCGGTGACTACTTCGTGGCCTACAACTACATGGACAAGACCGGCGACTTCAACAACATCGTCGCCCAGCTGTACTTCCGGCAGGCGATGCAGCACCTGGAGGACCAGCAAGGCCAGATCAAGGCCTACCTCAACGGGAACGGCGTCCCGGGTTACACGACGATCTCGATCTACCCGCAGAGCCCGTACTATCCCTCGAACGCGAAGACGAACCCTTACCCGTTCAGCGTGTCCACCGCGGAGAGCGTTCTCAAGGCGAACGGCTGGAACGTCGTGCCGAACGGCACCGACACCTGCGCGCACGCCGGAACCGCGCCGGGCGACTGCGGGGCCAACATCCCCGCCGGGACCCCGCTGTCCTTCAACCTGATCTACTACACCACCTCGCCGATCACTCAGGAAGTCGAGGACCTGGCCTCCAACGCCAAGCAGGCCGGCATCCAGATCACCCTGTCGGGCAGCAACTTCAACTACATGATCAATAACTACAACGACGCGGCGTCGCCCGCTAACGCCAACAAGTGGGCCGCGGAGGACTTCGGCGGCGAGGGCTTTTCGCCCTATGCCACCGCGTTCGGGTTCCTGAACACCGGCGGATCCGGCCAGATCGGCAACTACAGCAACCCGACCGCGGACTCGCTGATCAACGCCTCCATCACCAGCCCCAACCCAAATGCGGTCACGAACGAGCTGGCGTTCTTCGCGACCAACCTGCCGGTGATGTGGCAGCCGCTGCGCGACCACACCTACGCCTGGAAGACGAACGTCTCGGCGACCCAGCCGGAAGCGTTCGAGAACCTGACCCAGTACGCGGTCACGCCGGAGTTCTGGTACCTGACCAAGTAGCGGTAACCGGTACGCGAGAATCGCTGGCTGGACTGGCCTGCCTCCCGGTGGTAAACCGGGAGGCAGGCCACCAGCGCGGAAGGAGGGCCTCCTCCGGTGACTGCCTACCTGCTGCGCCGGCTCGGGACGTCCATCATCGTCCTGATCGGCATCTCCATCTTCATCTTCCTGCTGTTGCATGCGATCTTCCCGTCGCCGGCCAGGGTGGTGCTCGGCTTGCGGGCCAGCGGTGCAGCGGTTGCCGCGTGGAACAAGCAGAACGGCTTCGATGACCCGGTGATCGTGCAGTATCTGAGGTACATGAACCACCTGCTGCATGGCAACTTCGGCTACTCCTACGCCGAGAACCAGACCGTGGCCGCCCTGTTCACCGAGCGCCTGGCCCGCAGCATCTACCTGTCCGGCATCTCGCTCCTGATCGCGATCCTGATTGCCTTGCCGCTCGGCATCTTCCAGGCCGTGAAGCGGAACTCGCTCGGTGACAACATCGCCACCAGCCTCGCGTTCATCCTGTACTCGATGCCGGTGTTCTTCCTCGGGCTCATCCTCATCCAGGTGTTCGCGCTCTCGTTCCCCATCTTCAACTTCGAGGCCAGCCAGTCCACCAACGTCTTCGTCGTGATGGGCGACTGGCACTCCATGTTCCTGCCCGTCCTGACCCTGGTGCTGCTCACCGTGGCCAACTTCTCCCGGTACATGCGGTCATCGTCGATCGACGTGCTCGCCCAGGACTACATCAAGGTGGCACGGGCCAAGGGCCTGCCCGAGCGCCTGGTACGGTCGCGGCACCTAGTGCGAAACGCCTCGCTGCCGATGATCACCCTGATCGGGTTGTTCCTCCCCGCCCTGCTGGCCGGGAACCTGATCGTCGAGACCCTGTTCAACTACCAGGGCCTCGGCCTGCTGTTCTACAACAGCCTGGGCAAGGAAGATTATCCGGTGATGCTGGCCTATACCCTGCTCGGCGCCGTGTTCGTGCTGCTGGGCAACCTGGTGGCCGACATCGCGCTGACCGTGGCGGACCCGCGTATCCGGCTGGCCTGACCGGCTGAAAGGAGGCTGTCGTGGCACAGCAATCGGCATCACTGCCGCCACTTGATGTGACCCGTGCCCCCGAGGGCGGGGAGATCGGCCCGATCCAGAGCGGCTGGCGGCTCGCGCTGCGCGAGTTTGCCAGCAACAGGCTGGCCGTCGTCGGCGTCGCCATCCTCGCGTTCTTCATACTTTTCTGCTTCCTCGGACCGCTGTTCTACCACGGGAACATTCTCGAGACCGACCTCATCAACTCTCACGACCCGCCGGGCGCCGGGCACCCGCTCGGCACCGATGTCAACGGCTTCGACGTTCTCGGCCAGCTCATGAAGGGCGGCCAGGCCGCACTGGAGATCGGCTTCTTCGCCGCCTTCGTCGCGATCACCCTCGGTTCGCTGGTCGGCGCGGTCGCCGGGCTCGCCGGCGGCCTCGTCGACTCCACGCTGATGCGCGTGGTGGACGTGTTCCTGTCCGTGCCGTTCCTGTTCGTGGTGCTCATCCTGGCGGTCAGGTACGGCGCCACGGTACTGTCTCTGTCCCTGGTCATCGGCGCGTTCTCCTGGCCCGTCCCAGCCCGGCTGGTCCGGGGCGAGGTGCTTTCGATCAGGGAACGCGACTTCGTCCACGCCGCGCGGGTGGCAGGTTCCGGCAACGGGCGGCTGATCGGCAGGCACCTGCTGCCGAACGCGTTCGGCGTGATGATCGTCAATGTGACGTTCCAGGTGGCCGACGCCATCCTGGCCGTCGCGTACGTCGGCTTCCTCGGCTTCGGGCTGCACTACCCCAACCTGGACTGGGGCGACATGATCTCCGACGGCGTCGGTTACATGCAGGACGGCTACTGGTGGCTGATCTACCCGGTCGGCGTCTGCATCGTGCTCACCGTGATGTCCCTCAACTTCATCGGCGACGCACTCCGCGATTCCTTGGATGTCCGGTTGAGACGCCGTTAGCCGCCCCATCCGCCGGGTAGTAGTACCGCGCCGGACCAGCCACCGCGAACGAGAGGTAGCGGCCCACATGGCCCCCGTGCTTGAGATCCAGGACCTGTCGACGCACATCAAGCTGACCAATTCCGTCGTGCAACCCGTCGGCAACGTCGACATGCACATCGACGCCGGAGAGACCCTCGGCGTCGTCGGGGAATCCGGCTGTGGCAAGTCCATGACCGGATTGTCCATCATGGGCTTGCTGCCGCCCGGCGGGTCCATCGTCGGCGGCTCGATCAGGCTCGACGGCCGCGAACTGGTCGGCCTGAAGCAGGAAGATCTGCGGCGCGTCCGGGGTAACGAGATCGCGATGATCTTCCAGGATCCGCTCACTTCGCTCGACCCGACCAAGACCATCGGCTACCAGGTGGCCGAGCCGGTCCGGCTCCACCGGGGTGCGAGCAAGGCCGAGGCGCTGCACCGGGCGGTCGAGGTGCTGACCCTGGTCGGGCTGCCCCGGCCCAAGGAGCGGCTTGACGACTATCCGCACCAGCTGTCCGGCGGCCTGCGCCAGCGCGTGATGATCGCCATGGCGCTGGCCAACGAGCCCAAGCTGCTAATCGCCGACGAGCCCACGACCGCGCTCGACGTCACCATCCAGGCGCAGATCCTCTCCTTGCTCAAGGACCTGAAGGACCGCCTGGGCATGGCCATGCTGCTGATCACGCACGACATGGGCGTGATCGCCGGGCACGCCGACCGGGTGAACGTCATGTACGCGGGCCGGGTGGTGGAAACCGCCGACGTGCGCGAGCTCTTTAACCACATGCACCACCCGTACACCCAGGCCCTGCTCGCCTCCATCCCGCAGCTGGACCAGGACGCCAGCAAGGCGCTGCACGCCATTCCCGGACTGCCGCCCGACCTGTCCCACCCGCCGCAGGGCTGCCGGTTCGCGGCCCGGTGCAGCCGGGCCACGGACAAGTGCCGCGCCGAGGAACCGCCGCTTTCCGGACCGACGCTCGACCACAGGTTCTCCTGCTGGCACCCGGTCGACGGACCGCTCGCCCTGGCGGTGATCGGCGAGGCCGGGCCGGACGCCGCGAGCACCGGCCTGGCCTCATCGGACGCCGAGAGCGTGGCCGAGGCTGCTCTGCCCACGGACAAGGCGGGGTACACGCCGGAGTTCGTTGCTGATGCCCCACTGGCAGATGTCGCGGCGGCCGACAGCAAAGTTCCGGAGGCGGCCGCGACGACTGAGGAAACCGCACCGGAATCCGAGGAAGCCCCGGCGAGCCAGCAGGCCGAGGCCATCGTGGTGGCGTCCGGCCTCGAGGTGACCGCCGATGGGCGGCTCGAGGTAACCGAGCGCACGATCGAGGTAACCGAGGCGAACGGTGACGGGGTCGTCCCGCTGCTCGAGATCACCAACCTGGTTAAGGAGTTTCCGATCACCTCGGGCCTGCTGCAGCGCAAGGTGGCCAGCGTCAAGGCCGTGTCGGACGTGTCCTTCTCGGTGCCGGCCGGGACCACGTTTGGCCTGGTCGGAGAGTCCGGGTGCGGTAAGACCACGATCGGCAAGCTGATCGTGGCGCTGGAGAAGCCGAACTCCGGCACGATCAACCTCGGCGACATGAACGTGTCCAAGTTGCGTGGCGCCGAGCTCCGGCGCAAGCGCCGCGACCTGCAGCTGATGTTCCAGGATCCGCAGTCTTCGCTGGACCCGAGGATGCGAGTCGGCGCGATCATCGGCGAGCCGCTCGCGATACAGCGCCTCGGCAGCCGACGGGCGCAGCGAGACCGGGTGTTCGAGCTGCTCAGCGAGGTCGGCCTGCCACGCAACGCCGTGGAACGCTACCCTCACGAGTTCTCCGGCGGCCAGCGGCAGCGTATCGGCCTGGCCCGGGCGCTCACCCTGAACCCGAGGCTAATCGTGGCCGATGAGCCGGTGAGCGCGTTGGACGTGTCGATCCGAGCGCAGGTGCTGAACCTGATGAAGCGGCTGCAGGCCTCGCACGGGCTGACCTACGTGGTGATCTCGCACGACCTGGCGGTGGTCAAGTACATGGCCGAACGGATTGGCGTCATGTACCTGGGCAAGCTGGTCGAGCTCGGCTCCGGGCAGGACATCTACGAGCGTGCCGCGCATCCCTACACGTCCGGCCTGATCGCCACCATCCCGGTGCCCAAGCCATCCCTCGAGCGGGCCAAGAAGGGCGCGGCCATCCGGGGTGAGCTGCCCAGCCCGGTAAACCCGCCCTCCGGGTGCAGGTTCCGCACCAGGTGCCAGTTCGCGCAGGAGATCTGCGCCGCCGAGGAGCCCAAGCTCCGGTCGTTTGGCCCGGGTCACGTGGCCGCCTGCCACTTCCCGCTGCAGACCCCGGACGGCTCGGACGTGAGCACGCCCGCCATGACCACCGCCTGAGGCCTCGCGGCCCCGGCACCGGCAGATATCCGCAGCTTTCCCTTGTGCCAGGCGCGGATGATGTCGATACTCCATTCATGGGAGGGTCGGCGGCAGAGACGCCCGCAACGCCCGAAGATCTGCGTGCTTCCGACGAGGAGCGCGATCGTGCCGTCGGCGCACTCCGGCAGGAGTTCGTCGAGGGCCGGCTCTCACACGAAACGTTCATGTTCCGCATGCAGAGCGCCCTCGGCGCGCGACGCCGCGGCCAGCTGACTGGGCTGTTCACCGACCTGCCAGCCCGTCGGCCCAGGCTGCTGGACCGGCTGCGCGCCGCGTTCCACCGCCGGGACCCGAACCCGGATGGTACGGGGGCGGACTGGCACCCAGGCCCGCAAACGCCGTCCGGCACGTGGGCGCCGCGTGGTGTGGCCGACGTCAACGACTGGCCGCCTCAGCCAGCGCGCTGGACCGGCGTCCATCATGGTCCCGGCGACCCGGTCCGTCCGGCGCCGATGGTCTTTCCCCCCGGCAGCGGGACGACCTTCACCATCGGGCGGACGCAGGACTGCGATCTGCGCATCGCCGACCTGTCGGTGTCGCGCCGTCATGCCCAGCTGGAACGCGGCGAGGACGGCTGGCTGCTCAGCGACCTAGATTCCCATAACGGCACCCGCGTGAACGGCTGGCTGGTCCGCGAGCCCATCCCCATCAAGCCCGGCGACCTCCTCCAATTCGGCTCGGCAACGTTCGTCATCACGGGTCCGGAGAACTCCCCGTAAGCGCGGGACCCCAGCAGGAACGGGCTTCCCCCCTTGTGGGGGCCCGGGGGGCGCGGGGGGACGGGCAGTCCCCCCGCACGTGGGGTCCGGGGGGCTCTGCCCCCCGGTAAGTTAGACACGTGACGACGGTTCTGCTGGTGCGACACGGGCTTACCGCGACCACCGGTCACGTGCTGACCGGCTGGATGCCTGGCATCTCGCTCGATGATCGCGGCCAGGCCCAGGCGGTCGCGCTGGCGGCCCGGCTCAGCCCGCTCAAGCTGGATGCCATCGTCAGCAGCCCGCTGGAACGCTGTGTGCAGACCGCGGCAGCGATCGCGGCCGGCCGCGACGGTCAGCAGGTCACCACCGATGACCGGGTAGGGGAGTGCCGGTACGGAGACTGGACCGGGCAGCCGCTGAAGAAGCTGGCCACCGAGAAGCTCTGGCGCGTGGTGCAGGCCCACCCCAGCGCGGTGACCTTTCCCGGCCCCGACGGGGAATCCATGCCGGACATGCAGCATCGGGCGGTGTCCGCGGTCCGGGACTGGAACGCCAGGCTCGGCCAGGACGCCACTTATCTCATCTGCTCCCACGGCGATGTG
>Ga0306920_100012627_pt1 | contig 11467 bp, 17 predicted proteins | sample flu12Cox44000170_FD_204666 | JGI IMG/M metagenome (GOLD analysis project Ga0306920, IMG submission 204666) | Lab enrichment of tropical soil microbial communities from Luquillo Experimental Forest, Puerto Rico - flux4day.12C.oxic.44.000.170 (v2)... | ecosystem: Environmental > Terrestrial >...
ACTGCGGTCGCTAAATAAACGCCAACCGAATGGTTCATGTGTCCGTCGTCATTGGAAACGCGGATCAACGGATGTGACCAGCTGCGATGCTTCGCGTAGCCGATTGCGTTGATCGCGACACAGAACCTGATAACGCTTGAGCGTTGCACGCATGATCGGCGATCCCCCCTTGGGGGGTGACGCTTGCGTCGTGCACCGGCTCAGGAAATTTCCCGCGGCTACAAAGCAAGAGAAAGTAGAACAAGCTGTAGAACAATGGTCACCGTGGGGCAGCCTTTCTCCCTCGTGGGCGTCATCAGACATAACGGACTACCAGTTCGTTATCTCTGGTGTTGGGTGGAGCATTCATTCCGTTGGCTTACGGCGGACTTGGCTCGCCGAAAAAGCAATCTGGTTGCATTAATCCACTGATACAAAGACGCCTCCCCCCATTCGTGTGCTGTCTGTTCATGAGGGTATTCTCGATTTCCTATGCGTTCACGAACTGACTAACGCGAAGTTCGCCACATTAGTCATGCATTCGTTGCTTCGCCTACGTAGCGTTCACGAATAGGCCTAACGAGCTCCTTCGCCAAGTCCGTGACATGGCCGAGACGGTATTGCTCTTCAACCTCCCCGATTGCAACTGCGAGTGGTCGATCGCCTAAGACCTGTCCAATCCAGCGCGAGAAGTCTCCGTGTTTAGCGTGACCATCTATCGTAGCAATCGGCAGCAATTCTAGCGTTGTGACGAATTGTTCCAGTGTTCGTGCGGGGGTGCCCACAGTATCGTCTCAAACGTCTTGATCGCTTTTGGCCCTGTCGTTTCAGACCGTCAAGACGTTTCCGACGTTCTTTCGCGAAGGTTGCACAGATGGATCCCTCGGCGGGAACCCTTCTCCCGCTCGTAATCAATTCCAGCGCGCTGTAACGCCGGAGCGAGTCGCCGTAGCGTGTGACCAAGAGATTGCGCGTTCTGCGGCCAGTTTTTCGCGCGGCGTTGTTCATCAGAAATCAACAGATTCAGGCTTTCGAGTAACTGGGCAGGTTCGCCCGACCACTCGCTTTGCTTTTCAAGCAATTGGCGGATCGCTACGCCGACGGGATGGGCCTCCACAGATGCAAGGGCACCCTCGCTGAGATTGCGCGCGTAGGCCGCCATAAAGGTCCCGCGCTCCCATCCAAAAGCAGTTTCACCAGCCGTTGCCCATAGCGCAGCATCAGCCATCCGCGGCAATAAATCCGAAATGATGTTTGGCAATTCACGAAGCGCGCAAGCCAGCGCGTTGAGCAGCCCTGAGAATATCACCGGCCGTTGCTCTTCAAATTCTCGCCATAATTCTTTCTCGGAAATTCGCTTTGCATCCGGAATCGTCTCCAATTCGATTTGCAGAACGCGCTCCGCAAGATCGGACGGGTAGCTACATCCTCGATCCCGTTCAGAATCACCGGCCGTTTCACCGCTATCGATATTTCTTCCAGGTCGGTGTACAACTCTCTCGCCGAGTGCCCACCGCCTGTTGATAGACGGCAAAGCCCGTCACTTAACCATAGGGGTAAACTGGACAAGTTATCGAGGGCGACACAACGATTAGATGCCGCTTGCACCAATAGGTCGCGCTCCTCTTTGGGAGGCGAACGCAGCGGATTCTCATTCGGATCGATAAGTTGGCGTTGGATCTTTGCCGTGCAGCTTTTGGCGGTGCCTTGTTCGCCGACATAATTCAGAACGAAATAGGACCATCGGGATGATAGCCATTGAGCAAACCTCCGGCCACAAGCGGGCGCTGTGACTCGGTGATTGAGCCGATTGAGGAAGTCCAACGTCGAACGCATTGAAGAAAGTCGCGTTTCGCGAACACTGCTGCCGACTTGCCTCGCCAAATAAATCAGAGAAATGACGACGGCAATTGCGCCGACGATTTGGCCGATTGCACTAATTGCTGCCCAATTCACGGTCATGATCTAACTAGAGGGAGATAAGCCACGGCAGGGTGTCGTGGCTTATCTCCATGAAGTTGCTTTGTGATGGGGACGTTGGCTTCATCGATTGGTTAGATGTCGGGATGATCATGGAGGTAGCGTAACAAAAGAGTGTGTCGGGGCGTCTGCAAATTGTAGCAAAGAAATGTTTGCACGTTACAATAACTCTGCTAAATAGTTAACCAGATGGTTAAATATTCTACGAGAACGCTGAACCAAACTTTCGCTGCGCTGGCTGACCCAACTCGCCGGCGAATCCTGGCGCATCTAGCTCGGGGCGACCGGCGTGTGACCGATCTAGCACAACCGCACGCGATGTCCCTACCGGCGGTCTCGAAACATCTTCGCGTTCTTGAAAAGGCCGGTTTGCTGCGGCGGCGCCGTTACGGACGCGTGCATGAAATGCAGTTGGACGCGAAACCGCTCAAGCAGGCGGCGCAATGGGTCGGAGAGTATCGAAAATTCTGGGAAGGTTCGCTTGATCGGCTCGCTGCGTATTTGGACAAGACGGCCAGGCGAACGCAAAAGAAGGAGGCGCATTAGTCCCAATGTGTCCTGCATGTTTGGCAAACGCGGTCTTGGTAGCAGTTGGCGCAGCGTCTGGCGGTGGATTGACCACGTTCTTGTTCGTCAAATTTCATGGAAGAAAACACAGAAACCAAAATCGGAGGAAACCAATATGAGACTGCAAGAAATGGAACCAGAAAGAGAAACCAACCATCTAAATCTACAACTCACACAAGTGCCGGTCACAAATACCGGAATGCTGATCCGAAAGCCCGTCGCAGAGGTATTCGAAGCTTTCGTCAATCCGAACATCACCACTAAATTCTGGTTTACCAAAAGCAGCGAAAGGCTCGAGGCCGGAAAGCAAGTGCAATGGGACTGGGAAATGTACGGCATCTCGGTTCCGGTGACTGCGAAAGTAATCGAACCGAATCAACGCATTCTGATTGAATGGCCGGGATACAGCGGTCTGACAACCGTGGAATGGACATTCTCGCCTCAGGAGGATGCCGCAACCTTCGTCAATATTACCGAGAGCGGCTTCACCGGCGACGGGGACGAACTCGTGAAACAAGTGACCGGGTCGACGCAAGGGTTCTCTTTGGTATTAGCAGGGCTCAAAGCGTTCCTCGAGCACAACGTCAGCCTGAACCTTGTGGCGGATCGTTATCCCAATGGAGTCGAACAACAACACTAATCTGGCATGGTGAATTGAACGCGTTCGCGCCAACCAAACCCTGTAAAAGAAAGCGTAAACACTGATCACAGCATAATGCGCGCGGCTGTAACGCTTCGCGTATCCGACTGCGTCTGGAATTTTGAGATACCACAGCTTGCAGAATGGTGGCGCATCGGAGATAAGATCAAAACCGCGTTTGTCCTTGCGCGGGTGGATTTCGTAAACGTGCATCATCGGTTTGTCACGGCTGTGCCAAAGCACAAATGCAGGATTTCGAGCATTGGCTTCATCGATTGGTTAGGCGTCCACTTCAGTACCGCGCGCGGCCGCCAGACATGTCGAAGATGGCGCCCGTATTGAACCGACTCGCCTCGGTGCATAGCCAAGTGACGAGATTCGCGACTTCGCTTGCTTTGCCCAGACGTCCCATGGGGCTGTCTTTGACCATCTGGTTGACCACCTCTGGTCCGAGGTGCCGAATCATGTCAGTGTCGATCGGGCCTGGCGCCACGCAGTTCACGAAGACATTGTGCCGAACTAGCTCTCGGCTCAGCGCCTTGGTGAAGGAAATGACCCCTCCACTTGCTGCGGAGTACGCCGCGATACCGGGCAAGCCCTCTTTCCCAGCGAGTGAGCCAAAGTTGATGATTCTGCCCCCGCCTTGACGAATCATGATCGGCAGGACGGCCTGCGTGACCTGCATCGTGCCGAGCAGGTTGACCTCGATGATGCGGCGCCACTCGGCTGGCGTATGTGCGGAGAAGTTGGTTGCTCGTCCTAGGTAGCCTGCATCATTGACGAGTATGTCGAGGCGCTCGCCCGAGAGCGCGGTCACTGCTAAGGCGATCTGTGCAGGGTCCGTGATGTCGACCAAAACCGATGTTGCACCTGGCACATCGGCGGGATTCGCGTCCCAGATGGTCACCGCGCAGCCATTGGCGAGAAGAAGTTCGGCAATCGCGCGTCCGATCCCCTTTGCCGCGCCGGTTACTACGGCAGACTTGCCCGCAAGGTCGTAAGTGTTTGGCACGGGACGATGTTGTAACGCCTAACGCCTCCAAGCTCAGCGACAGCGGCTGGCGAGAACAGATTCGACCACGGGATAGGCCCCACCGCCAGCCGCTGTTCGCTGAAGCGCGTTGGTTAGGTGGCCGGAGCCTTTAAACCCGTGCATCGAAATTCGCTCTTTGCTCCGGTGAGGCGCCAAAGCCCGGGTAGCGTGGCAAAAGTTCACGTGTTTGTTCGGGGGTGAGGATGTGGATGCCGTGTTCTTGGCCGACCGCGATCGCGTGAGCGGGATCATCCAGCAGGTAGGTCACGGCCCCAGCGGGTAATTCCATGCTGGTTGCCGGGCTGGCCATCGCCGCGAAGTATTCGTCGAGCCCGGCGGGAACGGTCAGGATCAACATGCGCAGGGTTGGACTGTTCACGTACCAGGCGTGCGCTTGATTGCGTGGTAAAAAGAGCGAACCTCCCACGCCGATTTTGGCGATGAGGTCCGGCGTGTATGCCTCGATCTCGCCCTCCAGGATATAGAGCAGTTCGTCTTGGCCAAGGTGACGGTGTGGCGGCGGTTCATTGCCAGGACGGGAGCGGTACTCCATGAGCGAAAAGGCTCCGCTCGTCCGCTTGGTTGAGGCCAGCACGGACATGAGACTGCCCATGTAGAAAAGCGAGTTGCCAAGCTCCGCGTGAGCTGCGTAGGCTTTTGGACCGAAAGTGGGTATGTTGGCCATCACACGTTATGGTTCCACCTTGGCGGAAATATCGCAAGTCACGCGCGAGCCACCTAACGAGATAGAGATAAGCCACGGCAGGGTGTCGTGGCAATCACGCTGAACGCATTTCGATCTGGGGTCGTTGGCTTCATCAATTGGTTAGATCTTAAGAGCTTGCGTTATTTGATTCCGAACCGCTAAGTGGAGGCGAACACAAAAATGCTCTCGTAAATGATCGCTGTTCTCGTCACAATTTTTCGCGTAGGTCTATCTGCGCGCCCTCCAGCACCACGGCGTTGATCCGGCGCTCAAGTGCCTTGGCAACTCCGGAGCGCCAGCCGTCAGCCATGATCTGCGATGTGGGATCAGGAAAGATGTCCTCTTCCCCTTTCTCCAAGCCATCGAAGATCCCTGCCGCAGCGGACGCTGGCGACACCTTTGGAGAGTCGTAACCGCGATTCAGATCGGTGTCGACGAATCCGAGGATCACACCATGCACGCCTACCCCTTGACGCGTCAGGAGCGCTCGCAGGGATTGTGTCAGGCTGAGTGCCGCCGCTTTCGAGATCGAGTAGCCGGGAAAGATTGGAAAAGGCGCAACCGAGGTCACTGACAGGATGTTCACAATCCCTCCTTTGGAGCGTATCAGCAGCGGCAAGAACGCCTGCGTCACTTTGACCGGACCCAGCAATTTGACGTCCAGATGTTTTTGTTACTTCTTGGCTTACCGAGACGCGGCGAAAGCCTGTAAAGGACTCAGCCACCAAGAGGCACATACGATTACAGTCGGCGTTCTTATTCGGTATGGCGTGGTAAAGATTCTTAGCAAAGGCGAGGCGGGCTTGAACGGGGCAAAAGCCGCAGAGTTTCAGTATCTCTCGCCGGAAACCGAAAGCGCGGAAGAGGACGACGACGAAATCCCCTTTTAGGCCCTCGGCCTGCCTCGCGTGCGCGTGGAAATGTTCGCTGGATGAGACGGGAGGCGCGATCTCAAATAGATGGAAAGCGCCATAGATGCCCACAGAGCCCTCGTGTCAAGCAAGGCCCTACATAAAAATTGAGCGCGCCTAACTTGACAAGACGCAGCACAGTTTACGTATAAAAGGCGCACATCAAGCGGAGCTCAGGATTTTCTCAAAAATCTTGTTGACACTTTGATTCCGCTTCGCAAAAGTCCCCGCTTCATCTCAATTCCAACTTAAAATATGAAACTTCCTAATCATACAAAATCTATCCTGTCGTATTGGCGTCTCGCTCTTGGCGGGACGTTTTTATGTACAGGCCTGGCGCTTACATTTATCGCGACCTCAACGATGACAACCTCAGTCAGCGCGGGGTCAGCTCAGAGCGCCGGATTCTATGTCAGCCAGATCCCTCTCGCCGGCACGTCGTCTGCGCTGACTGGCGACTCTTCTTCCTCCGGCGACACTGACGTCACGCACGCAGAGTGGGCCGGTCAACTTGACAACTCAGATGGCAGCCCTGGTCCGTTTCCGGGGATCGTCGTCAACCGCAGCCTCTCGCACGGCGTCGCCAACGGCGTCTCAGTCACCGCCGGTAAGAAGGCCAAGTCGAACCCGCAGGTTAACCTCAGTTTCTTCGGCCTGAACCATTACCAACAGCGCTACTCGCGCAAGGGTAACCAGTTCTCCGTCGAGCCGCCTGATCAGGGCATGTGTGTCGGCAACGGCTTCGTCGTCGAAGCGGTCAACGACGTCTTCAACGTTTTCAGCGCGACGACCGGCGCATCTCTGCTCCCGGACAACACCGCCACGAACATCGTGAGCGGCCACCCGCGAGACGTGAACCATTCGGTTGACCTGAACTCGTTCTTTGGCTACGCGCCGGCGATCAACCGATCGACGGGCGTGCGCGGGCCGTTCGTGACCGACCCGAGCTGCCTCTATGACGCCGCGGCGCAACGGTTCTTCCTCGTCGCTCTGACGCTTGAGACTCGCCCCAACGGATCGTTCACACACGTGAATCACCTCGACTCGACATCGCGGTCAGTCAGACGTCTGACCCAACCGGCAGCTGGAACATCTATCACATCGATGTCACGAACGACGGTACAAACTCGGGCGGCATGAATCCTGGGCCGTATCTCGGCGACTACCCGCACATCGGTGCCGACGCGAACGGCTTCTACATCACCACAAACGCGTACCCATGGTGCTGCAACGGCTTTGGGGGAGCGCAGATTTACGCGCTCTCCAAGGCGCAGCTGGCCGCGGGCGCAACGACCGTGAATATGGTTCATATCGACACGTCCGGCTTGGTCAACGCGCGGAGCGATGTCGACCCCAACCACCAGCCGGGATTCACGGTATGGGCGGCGCAGTCGCCGCCGAACCAGTTCAATCTCGACAATGGCGGCACCGAGTTCTTCCTGAGCTCGAACGCCGCGGACGAAGCGAGAAATCCAGGGAGGGGGTTTGGCAGCAACTACATGTCAACCCAGATCGTCCTCTGGAAACTGGCGAATACATCCTCGCTTAACAGCTCGCCGGCACTCAGCTTGAGCAACACGCTCGTAACGGTGAACCAATACTCGCTCCCGCCGAAACAGAAGCCGCCCGGCTGGGGCACAACTGCTGACAAGACAACCACGCCGGATATGGCGCAGGGCGACTGTATCAACGACACGACGACAGTCACGATCGCTGGCGTGGGCTGCTGGCGACTCCTCGTTGGCGCGCCTGGTAGCGAGGTTATCTCGCGTCCTGACTCGAACGATACTCGCATGCAGCAGGTAATTTACGCCAACGGCAAGATCTGGGGCGCACTCGACACTGGGGTCAGCTTCGACAGTACCCCGGCAAACGACAGTGCCGGGATCGCGTGGTGGATCTTCAACCCCAACGGGAATATCGCCATGCAGGGCACGTACGGCATCACCGGGGTGTCCCTAACGTACCCGGCTATTGGCGTCACGCAGAGCGGTCGTGGCGTGATGACCTTCTCGTACACGGACGCTACTACGAACCCGAGCGCAGCCTATGCGCCGATCGACGCGTTGGTCGGTCTCGGTGACACGCACATTATTAAGTCTGGGGCTACGCGAGATGACGGCTTCACTAGTTACGTGGCTCAGGTCGGCGGTCCGGTGCCGCGCACCCGCTGGGGCGACTACAGCGCGGCCGCAGTGGACGGTAACTCGGTCTGGATCGCTAATGAGATCACCCAGGATTCGCCTTGCGACTATACAGACTGGGGCGGCCCATTCTTCGCGGGTGGGAGCGGGGATAACCTGCTTGGCACCTGCGGTGGAGCCAGCCATGGCCCCGGCACACGATCCGCACTGGGCGACTGGAACACGCGAATCAGCCAGCTGACACCGTAACGGAGTTAGTTTCGTAACTTGGGCGGGATGGAGAAATCTATCCCGCCCAATTTCTTTGCGGTGATCTCACTCGATTAACTGATTCCATTTGCAGCTCTTCGTCATGAGTGCCGCCGTGGCGCGCAGGCGATTTGGGGTTGCCCGCCAAATGGCGTAACCCAGAGCATTCTTTGCCAGTGGGCCCGGCTGCGCGATCAATCGCTGACAATCTTAGCAAAGCCGGTTGGAGTTGGGGCTGGGTGTCAGCGCTGGATTGCGAAGGGTGCACGATCTGGATTGTTGACGCTCATCGCCATCGAAAGCGTTTCGTTGTGCGTGCCGATGAAAAGCTGACGGCGTTTGTGGAACTGGAAGCAGCGATGCAGTTGCGCCGCTTGAGCGGCTCACATAAATTGACGAACGTGTCACATGACTTGTGGCACGAGAAGCCGTTAATTGTGTGCAAAATCATTCAAAACACACAACACAACACATAAGGATTACATTATGAAAACTAAAAACATCGGGTTTTGGGTAGTAGCTGTGCTCATCGCGAATCTGCTCGCTGCACCTGCAGCTAACTCGCAAACGGAACATTTTTCCGCAAGTCTCTTTGGGGACAATGAGGTGCCTCCGATCAATACTGCCGGCACAGCCGACTTCCAGATGACCATCGGAAGTACTATTACGTTCTCGTTAACCTTCTCTGGGCTGTCATCGAACCTTATTTTTTCCCACCTGCACTTCGCACCGACAAAGGTCGCTGGTGGTGTCATGATATTCCTGTGTGGTGGCGGGGGTCAGCCAGCTTGCCCGGCGGCGACTCATGGAACCATCACCGGGACGATCACGGCAGCCAACGTCACCGGCCCCACGAACCAGGGTATTGCCCCAGGCGACCTCAACTCGGCGCTGGAGGCCGTTCGCGACGGTGTGTCCTACGCGAACATGCACACGACGATGTTTCCGGCGGGTGAGATTCGCGGCCAGGTTCGCCGGGGCGAGGGACATGATAATGGTGACGAGTGACCCGTGAGACCGCGCAAAGGAGTTCGCCCTCACGCGGTGTTGACATTGAAACACTAGAGTCACTTGCCGGCGCGAGCCCCTCTTGTGTGGCGTGGCTGCGCTGTTAGCCTGAAGAAAGCCGGTTGCAGTTGGGCTACGTCTCTGCCGTCGATTCCGAGGGGCGAACGATCTGGATTGTTGACGGTCATCGCTATCGAAAGCGTTCGTTGTGCGCGCGGATGAAATGCTGACTGCGTTTCTGGCATTGGAATTAGCGATTCGCACTCGCCATGATTGCACTTGACAAGCAGGCGAGACTTTCTGCAGACTCGGCGTCGCTTAAACGGGATCTGAATCAGGCGGAGGATATCTTCCCCGCTAGGTTCTCCGCCTCTTGTTGACCCGGCCCCCTCCGCATCGCTGCCTTGGGGGCTAATGGAAATAATAGCTGCCGCACGCGAAAACGTGAAAACTACGCTCGAGAGGATTGAAGCGCATAATCGCCAGGACATGAAAGCGCTCGATTTGATGTTTAGATGAGAAATCCAAATACAAAAGCGTGGCTCGGGCTTGTCTGCCTGGCTGTCGCAATGGCTCTCTTGCTTTTTGTTCCGGCGGGAACGGTCCATTACTGGCATGCTTGGATTTATCTTGCCGTCTTTTTTGGAGCGTCAGGTGTGATTACGCTCTACCTCATGAGGAAAGACCCAGCACTGTTGGAGCGCCGTTTGCGCGGTGGACTGGCTGCTGAGAAAAAGAGGACGCAAAAGATCATCATGCTCTTTGTGTCAATTGGATTCATCGCTTTGCTGGTCGTGCCGGGGTTCGACTATCGCTACGGGTGGTCGCGCGTGCCGCTTTACGTCGTAATCGCCGGCGACCTTTTAACAGCGCTGGGCTTCTTCGTCACTTTTCTCGTGTATAAGGCGAACACTTTTGCTTTCGCGACCATCCAAGTCACGGCTCATCAGAAGGTAATCTCTACGGGGCCATATGCAGTCCTACGCCACCCCATGTACGCAGGTGGCTCGCTCTATCTCCTTGGCACCCCCCTGGCACTCGGCTCGTATTTGGGGGTTGCTCCCCCTCGCAGCCATGATTCCCTTTCTGATATGGAGACTTTTTGACGAGGAGCGGTTTCTTACTGAAAACCTTCCGGGATACAGTGATTACTGCGCGAAGGTGCGGCGCCGGTTGATACCCGGAATATTCTTAGTCTAACCCGATGGGAGAGCGTGGCTCATGGTGTCCGCCAGATCATGGTGTCCTCGAAGTCACGGGGATCTTGCGGGTCGAGGTCTTTGCGAAAGTTCCCAGAGGCCTGGCTTGCCCTTACGGGCACGCGTAAAGGTTCTTAGAAAGTCCTCGGCGCTCGCGTGGAGATACCGCCCTGAATACCACTGTGGGCACTACGATGGTAAGGGTAGAATCGGTGACTGGCTTACAACCAAGCCTTTCTCTACTCAGGCTGATACCTTCAAGTGGACAGTTTTCACCAACGGGCCCTACGCCGAAATGCTCTATGGTGGCAACTTCTTACCAAAGATTCTCGAGGATGGCACGCGGGTCTTTGCAGCGCCACTTGGCAAGGGACATATCCCGCTCATCAGCCTACCAGACCTCGGCTATTTCGCCCGCTACATTTTCGACCACCCGGCCGAGACCGCTGGTAAGAATCTCGAGGTAGCATCTGACTATCTTGCATGGTCTGATCTGGCGGCGGCTTTCACCAAAGTTACCGGGCTGCCAGCTATGTATCAGCCCGTGACTTATCCGCAGTGGTTAGCTGCACACCCGTGGAAGGACGAACCTGTTGCGGTGGACGACCCCAAAGGAATGTCGTTCGCGGATAATTTCCGTGCTTGGTGGAAGCTTTTCGAGGACGATGTGTGCGAGCGCGACATGGAATTCTGCCGACGACTTCATCCAAAGTTACAAGATATAGAGACTTGGATACGAGAGACTAGATATGACGGGACACCCAAGCCACTGTTGAAGACATTTGTGGACGCAGCTGCCAAAAAAAAAGCGGCACGACGTGTGGAGTGAATTACTGGGAAATCATCACTGACAATCTCAGCAAAGCCGGTTGGAGTTGGGGCTGTGTGTCAGCCGTGGATTCCGACGGGCGAACGATCTGGATTGTTGACGCTCATCGCCATCGAAAGCGTTTCGTTGTGCGCGCGGATGAAATGCTGACTGCATTTTGGGAACCCGAAGCGGCGATTCGCCATTGAACTGATCCGATACGCTAAACCACAGCGTTTGCAC
>Ga0306920_100012628_pt1 | contig 11467 bp, 8 predicted proteins | sample flu12Cox44000170_FD_204666 | JGI IMG/M metagenome (GOLD analysis project Ga0306920, IMG submission 204666) | Lab enrichment of tropical soil microbial communities from Luquillo Experimental Forest, Puerto Rico - flux4day.12C.oxic.44.000.170 (v2)... | ecosystem: Environmental > Terrestrial >...
TTCTGCAATGACGAGCGGCGAGTGGTTCGGTAGCATAATACCCCCGGAGCCAATGCGAATCGTCTTCGTGCCCTCGGCTACATAACCCATCACGACCGACGTGGCTGCACTGGCAATACCGGGCATGTTGTGATGCTCGGCCAGCCAGTAGCGACGGTAGCCCCAGGCCTCGGCATGCTGGGCAAGGTCAAGCGAGTTGCGCAGCGCGTCGGCAGGTGTCGACCCCGCCGCGACGGGCGCAAGATCAAGAACGGAAAACGGTATCATTGGAATGCCAAACGTCACGCGGCAAACAGAGGTTGCAACTTTTGATATCGGCGGGAACGTCGATCGGATTGCTCGAACTTACGAACCCCCTGTGATTTGAGGTCGGGCCTGTCGCCTGACTTTCGAAATAACAAGCCAAACTTATGCAAACAATTGAAGAGTACGATGTCGTAGTGTTGGGCAGTGGCGAAGCGGGGAAGTACATCGCGTGGACCCTCGCCAAAACGGGAATGCGAACGGTTGTTATTGAGCGAAAGTATGTCGGAGGTTCTTGTCCCAACATTGCCTGCCTGCCGAGCAAGAATATCATCCATACCGCCAAGGTCGCCTCTTACTTTTGGAGAAGCGGAGAGTTCGGCATCACTAAGGACAATACCCACATCAACATGTCCGGTGTACACGATCGGAAGCGGAAGATGGTTGATGGACTGGTGGCGATGCACCTCGAGAATTTCAAGGCGAGCGGAGCGGAGTTGCTCAAGGGTTCCGGCCGCTTCACCGGACCTCGAACAATCGAGGTCGTGCTTGCCGAAGGCGGCACACGCGTTCTTCGCGGAGAAAGGGTGATAATCAGCACGGGCTCTCGAACGACGATCGAACCCATTCCCGGGCTTATCGAGGCAAGCCCGCTCACGCATATTGAGGCTCTTGATTTGGACCATGTTCCGGAGCGTCTCTTGATAATAGGAGGCGGTTATATCGGTCTCGAACTAGCCCAGGCCATGCGCCGGTTTGGCAGCCAGGTAACGATCATCGAACGCAACCCGCGTCTGGCGCACCGGGAAGATCAGGATGTTACCGACTTACTCCAGGAAGCGCTCCGCGAGGAAGGAATTGAAATCGTTACCAGTGCTCGCATCAACCGTGTCGAAGGCCAATCCGGTAAGTTGGTGAAACTTTATGCGGTGCAGAATGAATCCGAGATCATTCTGGAAGGCACGCACTTCCTGGTCGCCGGCGGCCGCACGCCCAATACCCAGGGTATTGGATTGGAGTTAGCCGGAGTCGAAACAACCGACCGTGATTACGTCAAGGTAAATGAACGCCTTGAAACAACGGTCCCAGGCGTCTGGGCGGTAGGTGATTGCGCGGGGAGCCCGCACTTCACTCACATCGCTTTCGATGACTTCCGGGTGGTGCGGGATAATTTGACGGGAGGGAATCGGGTGACGACTGGACGGCAAGTACCCTTCTGCATGTTCACCGACCCCGAGTTTGCCCGGATCGGCCTGAGCGAAAGAGAGGCCAGGGAGCGTGGCATAGCTTATCGGTTAGCGAAAATTCCGATGGTCGCGGTCTTGCGCACCCGGACGTTGTCCGAAACTCGAGGATTTCTCAAAGCCCTCATCGATACCGAGAGCGATCGTATTCTTGGCTTCACCGCTCTCGGGGTGGGGGCGGGAGAGATCATCGCGACTGTCCAGGTCGCGATGCTAGCCGGCTTGCCCTATACGATCTTGCGCGATGCTATCTTCACCCATCCTACGTTGCTGGAGGGACTCATCCCGCTGTTCTCGAGTGTGCCAGCCAGGCCATCATAGCAATCTGGTTCGATAAGAACCGGGCTCGGGTAGCCTTTAGCCCGGATATTGCGTGGCGGTAACCGTCATGCAATATCCGCCGCGTCAAAACCAGCTCGGTAGGGGCGCGTTTCCAACGCGCCCGATTCCCGGTAAAAATCGATCCAAATCGTTGAACGGGCGCGTTGGAAACGCGCCCCTACCGAGTTTCGGCGTTGCGATAAGCCTGCGCTAAGAGAGAAATGGGATGGACGATTTTCACTTTCAAGTTCGCCTCGCGCACACCCGCTTGTAACTGCATTGAACACCCTGGGTTGGCCGCCGCGACGACCGGGACCATTGTTGTGGCAATGTTCTCAATCTTGCGCCTCAGGAGTTTTTGCGCCATCTCGGGCTGGGTGATGTTATAAATGCCGGCGCTACCGCAGCACCAAACAGATTCCGGCAACTCCACGAGCTCCAGCCCCGGGATGGCTTTGAGCACCTGGCGCGGCTGACGGTTGATTTTCTGGCCGTGGTACAGATGGCAAGCCTCGTGGTAAGTTACCTTTTGCGGGATCGAAGCTGCCGGCTCCCTGATCCCGATCTCTGCCAGCCATTCGTGAATATCGCGCACTTTCTCCGACCACTTCGCCGCCCGTGCCGCAAAAGCCGGGTCATCCTGCAGTAAGTGTCCGACACTCTTCAGGTGCGTTCCGCAGCCTGCCGCGTTGGTGACGACGGCGTCAAGCTGCTCAAGATCAAAGGAATCAAGGGTCCGGCGCGCCAGAGCTTTGGCCAGATCCACTTCGCCGTTATGGGTGTGGATCGAGCCGCAGCAGAACTGCGCCCGCGGAGTGACGACCTCGCAGTCGTTGGCCAGCAACACGTCAGCGGTGTCCCGGTTCACTTGAGAAAAGGCCAGATCCTGTACGCAGCCAGTCAGCAAGCCTACGCGGTATTTTTGGTTCGCGGGTGTTTCGACCGGCTCGATCAGCCCGTCGGTGAAATGCCACTGCACCCGGGGCATCAGCGGCTCGAGATCGCGCAGCCGTTTCGGCAACAGCCGTGTCAGCTTGAGCTGTCGCACCAGGGATTCCGGGCCGGTGGCCTGGTACAGCCAGATCAAGCGCCCTACTGCCCGCAGCACCCGCGGGCTTGTAAACATCCAACCCAGAGTCAACGCCCGGACCAGGTCCCGAACCAGGTTCCGCAGCACGCCGGTCTGTTCAATGTCGGCACGCGCCTGCTCGAGCATCTCGCCGTAATGTACGTCGGCCGGGCAAGCCGTCTCGCACGCCAGGCAGCCCAGGCAAAAATAGAGTTCTTGCCCAAAGGCTTGCGTCACTTCCAGGTGTCCGTCGGCAATCCGGCGCATCAGTGCGATACGGCCGCGCGGACTGTTGCGTTCGAGCTTGGTTTCTTCGTAGGTCGGACAAGTCGGCAGGCACATTCCGCAGTGGATGCATTGCTGGAGTACCGAATAATCCAGGCGCCTGAGGTACTTGGCGGCGCCTTGGCGCCCTTCCGGATTGGCGCGCCCGATTTCAATCGCGGCTCGATGCAGTTCTTCGTCAGTGACCATCAATCGAAGATTTTACCGGGGTTCAAGATGTTGTCGGGATCGAGCGTACGCTTCAATTGGCGCATCAACTCCAGGCTGGCGGTTCCCACGGCCTTGGGCAGAAAGGCTTTTTTAGCCAGGCCAACGCCGTGCTCGCCGGTAATCGTACCTCCCAGCTTTACCGCATGATCAAAAATGTCCTCCATCGCCTTTTCCACGCGCGCCATTTCAGCAGCGTCCTTTTCATTGGTCAAAAAGGTTGGATGCAGGTTGCCGTCGCCCATATGGCCGAACGTTCCGACGGTCAACGCGTATTTGGCGGCTGTTTGCTGGATGAACCGGATCATACTAGCCAGTTCACTACGTGGCACTGTGGCATCTTCCAGGATAGTCGTGGGTGACACGCGGGCCAGCGCCGAAAAAGCCATGCGTCGGGCGGCGGTGAGCTGAGCGGCTTCTTCCGCGCTCTGGGCCATCTGCACGGCTGTGGCTCCGTGATTGCGCGCGATTTCAGCCATTTGCTGTGCCTCTTCTTCGACCACCGCCGGATGCCCGTCCGTCTCCATAAGAAGAATGGCCTCGGCATTCAGGGGCAAACCCAGATGGGCATACTCGTCCACACATTTCATCGTGATCTGGTCGAGAAACTCCAGCGTGCAGGGGATGACCTTCGCGGCGATGATGGCCGAGACCGTTTCCGCGGCTGCGTCCATTTGTGAGAAGGTGGCAAGAAGGGTCTTCCTGGCTCGCGGCCTAGGGACAAGCTGCAGGAGCACTTTGGTAATAATGCCCAGGGTCCCTTCCGAACCGATGAAGATATCCTTCATCGAATAGCCCTCGACATCCTTGACACACTTATTCCCCAGGGAAATGATCTCGCCGTTGGCCAGCACGACTTCCAGGCCCATGACGTAATCCCGGGTGACACCATATTTCAGCCCGCGCAGACCACCGGAGTTCTCTGCGACGTTGCCTCCTATAGTGGAAACCTTCATCGACCCGGGATCGGGAGGGTAAAGTAGCCCGGCGGCTTCAGCGAGCTCGGCCACTTTCTGAGTTACCACGCCGCTCTCAACGTGAATGGTCAGGTTCTTGTGGTCGAGTTCGAGCACGCGGTCCATCTGCACTAAGCAAAGGACGATGCAGCCGGGCACCGGCACACTGCCGCCGCTCAAACCGGTACCTGAGCCGCGCGCGACGACGGGGATCCTGTTCTGTGCTGCGTAGCGGACAACCTGGCTCACCTCTGTACCGGTTTTTGGCAAGACCACACAGCCGGCCTGCCCGTAGAGCGTAGCGGTTCCATCAAATCCGTAAGTGGCCAGGTGTTCAGGTTCCCACAGTGTGCGCTCCGCTCCGAGCATGCGTGTGAGGTCTTCCGCAATCTTGTGCATAAGGGGGATAAAGTAATCTAAATACCTAAGCTTTGGAGCGTGAGCGACCTCAGATTGTGAATAACTTCGCCTGCTCAGCTGGAACCTGTAGGGCGCCTGGGTCAGGCGCCACCCAAACCTTACTTAAAAACGATTGGCCAACGAAAGAGGTTGGTTCTCGGCGCGTGACCCGCGCGCCTTATACGCGGGTGCGTCAATCCACGTACAAATGCGGCGCGTGAACCCACGCGCCCTACGGCGTCGGAGAAGCGTGGGGCTCAGCCTTCGATCAAAGTTTGCGAAACCAGAATTCGGCGCCGTGCTTCAAATCCAACAGCCCCTTGCCACGATCATCGAGCCAGCGAACGGCTGACGATCTCCTGTGCCTGGTCGACGATGGCGGCCAGATGTTCCGCGCTCTTCAGGCTCTCGGCGTAGAGTTTGTAGAGATTCTCGGTACCCGAGGGGCGCGCAGCGAACCAGCCGCTGGGAGAGAGGACTTTCAACCCGCCGATAGCAGCGCCGTTCCCGGGCGCGCGGGTGAGTTTCGCGGTGATTTTCTCCCCAGCCAGTTCGGTGGCAGTGACGGCTTCCGGCGAGAGTTTCTTGAGCAAGTTCTTTTGCTCGGGAGTGGCAGGGGCGTCAATGCGAGTGTAAAACGGTGTACCGAACTCGGTGGTCAGCTCCTGGTAATGCAAGCCCGGGTCTTTGCCTGTCCGCGCGGTCATTTCTGCGGCGAGCAGACCAAGGATCAGACCGTCTTTGTCCGTGCTCCAGGCCGTGTTGTCGCGGCGAAGAAAACTGGCTCCGGCGCTTTCCTCGCCGCCGAAGCAGCAAGAACCGTCGAACAGGCCGGGTGTGAACCATTTGAAGCCAACGGGTACTTCCCAGAGCTTGCGGCCGAGGCTGGCCACCACTCGGTCGATGAGACTGCTGCTCACGAGCGTTTTCCCGACCACCGCAGAGCCAGACCACTGGGGACGATGGGTCAGCAGATAACGAATAGCACAGGCCAGGTAGTGGTTGGGATTCAAAAGGCCGGCAGACGGTGTGACGATACCATGACGGTCAGCGTCAGGATCGTTCGCGAACGCAACATCGAAGCGGTCCTTCAAGTCAACCAGCCTGGCCATTGCCCAGGGGCTTGAACAATCCATGCGGATTTTACCGTCGTGATCCACTGTCATAAACGCGAACGTCGGATCGATCTTCGGGTTCACGACAGTGAGATCGATACCGTAGAGCTCGCTCACCGGCTGCCAATAGGCTACTGCCGCGCCGCCAAGCGGGTCCACGCCGATCTTCACCCCGGCGGCACGGATGGCTTCCAGATCGATGACGTTTACCAAGTCCTCGACGTAAGGCATCACGAAGTCGTGCGCATGGGTCGTAGGCGCATTCATAGCGGCGTCGAAATCGACGCGCCGGACACCCGTGTTGTCTTTGCTCAGCAGGTCGTTGGCCCGGTTTTGAATCCAGCCGGTAACGTCTGTATCGGCCGGACCTCCATTTGGTGGGTTGTACTTGAAGCCGCCGTCGGTAGGCGGGTTGTGTGAAGGAGTAATAACGATGCCGTCCGCCTGGTTGCCCGGGTTTCCCTTGTTATGGGTAAGGATGGCGCGCGAAATGACCGGAGTCGGCGTGAAGCCGTCGTCGCGTTGAATGAATACCTCTACTCCATTAGCAGCCAGCACTTCGAGCGCGACACGCTCGGCAGGCCGGGAAAGCGCATGAGTGTCCTTCCCCATGAATAGTGGCCCCGTGATTCCCTGGTTGCGTCGGTATTCGCAGATGGCCTGCGTAATGGCGAGAATATGCGCTTCGGTGAACGTCGCATTTGAGCTTGTGCCCCGGTGACCGCTGGTGCCGAAGCTGATAAGCTGATCCGGGTTGCGCGGATCCGGCTTAACCTCGTAGAAGGCGGCTTCGAGTTGGCCTGGGTTGATAATGAGATCGTCGGGTGCGGGTTTGCCTGCCAAGGAATTTAAGCTCATAAGGGTCGGTGCGAACGCGGTTGACGTTTTGGTTAGTTTGCCGGTCCAGAATCCCGGCGCAGGGCTCCATCTGCGGCAACACGCACTTGACGCTAGCCTAACTGGCGTTGAGTGTCATGGTGCTCCTATTGTTTCCCTAGCACTTTTATTCCTTTTTTCGAGCTGTTCGAGTCCAAGCTATCCGAGGGGATTTGTTCAGCAAGAACGTCGTCTGCAAGTTTTGCTAGGCAATTTTTAACCGATACATCAGGTCAGGATTGGAAAGCGAGATTATGGACACCAAAGCCAAGTTAGCCAGCATCAGCGCATATGGTCCGGCCCGGGCTACGATTGCAGGTTCGCCCTTAAGTCCGGAGGAACTCCACGACATGGATGCGTATTGGCATGCCTGTTGTTACCTGATTCTCGGCATGCTTTATCTGCGAGAAAATCCCTTGCTGCGCGAACCCCTTAAGCCCGAACATATCAAGCTTCGGTTGCTGGGCCACTGGGGATCCAGTCCCGGGCAGTCTTTTATCTGGGCGCACCTGAACCGGGTGATCAAAAAGTATGATCTGGATATGATCTATGTGTCCGGGCCCGGACATGGCGCGCCGGGGGTACTTGGTCCGGTTTATTTGGAGGGAAGCTATTCCGAGATCTACCCTGATAAGAGCGAAACCCTAGAAGGGATGAAGAGTTTTTTCCGCCAGTTTTCGTTTCCTGGAGGGATCGGAAGCCATTGCACGCCGGAAACACCCGGCTCGCTCCACGAAGGGGGCGAGCTCGGCTACAGCCTCTCTCATGCCTACGGCACTGTGTTTGATAACCCGGATTTGATCACCGCATGCGTCGTTGGTGACGGAGAATCTGAGACCGGTCCGCTCGCAACTTCCTGGCACTCCAACAAGTTTATTAATCCGATCAGGGACGGGGCTGTTTTGCCGATTCTCCATCTGAACGGGTACAAGATTAACAATCCTTGCCTCCTGGCACGCATGGACCACGAGGATCTTGAGCATCTTTTCCTCGGCTACGGATACAAGCCGTGTTTTGTCGAAGGCTCCGATCACGACACAATGCACCAGGCGATGGCGGCGACTTTGGACAGCTGTGTCGAGGAGATTCGCGCCACTCAGCAGGAGGCGCGCAAGACCGGAACGGCTACGTTTTGTCGCTGGCCGATGATCATCCTGCGCTCACCCAAAGGTTGGACTGCGCCCGCGGAAGTTAACGGTCATAAGATGGAAGGTTTCTGGCGTGCCCACCAGGTCCCGATTGCAAACGTAAGGAACGATCCAAACCAATTGAAATTGCTGGAGGATTGGATGCGCAGCTACAAGCCGGAAGAGCTCTTTGACTCAAATGGCAGACTGATTCCCAAGCTCAGGGACTTAAGTCCCAAGGGCATTCGTCGCATGGGTTCCAACCCGCACTCCAACGGAGGACTATGCAAAGAGGGTTTGCGCCTGCCCGACTTCCGCGACTTTGCCGTCAAGATTCCCAAACCCGCCCAGATCGAAGTGGAGAACACTCATCCCCTGGGGGTCTTTCTCCGTGACGTGATGAAGCGGAACATGGACACCTTCCGGGTTTTCGGTCCGGATGAGACCACGTCAAACAAGCTTAATGCTGTCTACGAGGCCACCAAGAAAACCTGGCTCTTGAACTATTTCCCGGAAGATATGGATGGCGGAGAGCTGGGCCAGGATGGACGCGTTATGGAGATGCTGAGTGAGCATACCCTGGAAGGCTGGCTGGAAGGCTACATCCTCAGTGGGCGTCACGGCTTTTTCGCTACTTACGAGTCATTCGTCCACGTGATCGATTCGATGGTTAACCAGCACGCCAAGTGGCTCGAGAAATGCCGGGAGCTCTGGTGGCGCTCCCCCGTTCCATCCCTGAATTTGCTGATCACCTCTACGGTGTGGCGGCAGGACCATAACGGCTTTACCCACCAGGACCCAGGCTTCCTCGATATCGTTGCTAACAAGAGCCCGGCAGTAACGCGGATCTACATGCCGCCCGACGTCAATACCTTGTTATCGGTCGCTGATCACTGCCTGCGAAGCAAAAACTATGTGAACGTCATCGTTTGCGATAAGCAGCTTCACTTGCAGTATCTGGACATGGACGCTGCAATTGCCCATTGCACGAATGGAATCGGGCTTTGGGACTGGGCTAGCAACGACCAGGGGTCCGAACCGGACGCTGTAATCGCCTCGGCTGGCGACGTGCCAACTGTGGAAGCCCTGGCCGCGACCGCTTTGCTGCGAAGCGAGTTCCCGGACTTGAAGATCCGGTTTGTTAATGTCGTGGATCTGTTTCGGCTGCAACCGCCCAGCGAGCATCCGCACGGTTATTCCGATCGCGATTTTGACACTTTGTTCACGATGGACAAGCCGATCATCTTCAATTTTCACGCCTATCCTTGGATGATCCACCGACTGACTTACCGCCGCCACAACCATGAGAACCTGCATGTGCGTGGATACAAGGAACAAGGAAATATCAACACACCGTTTGAATTGGCGATTCGTAACGAAATCGACCGATTCAGTATCGCCATAGATGTGATCGATCGTGTACCGCGTCTCCAGGTCGCGGGAGCGCATGCCAAGACGAAATTCAGGAACGAGCAGATCTCCTGCGAGAATTACGCGTACGAAAACGGCATCGATAAGCCGGAAATCGTCAACTGGAAATGGCCCTATTGACCCAAAGAGCATCTCGCAACGTCTGAGACCGGAATTTAATACCGATGACGAACGCGAAGTCCTCGCCCTACCAGTGCTGGGCGGAGCTCATCATCCGTGTGGCCAAGGCACAATTTTTTTGTTACCTGTGGTTTGTTTTTCCGTTTAATTGGTCAGGATGAGGTCTCGTCTCGGACTAGTGCTTTGTCTTATCGCCGGGTTTCAATTGCTCGGCGGTCACTGGGCCATTCTGCAGACGGCCGCCTGGGTGGGGATGGTTATCGATTATTCCAAAGCGGAAGGCGTCGAGGCCGGGATCACGAAGACCTTTGACGGGAAGCATCCCTGCTCGCTTTGCCTGAGCATCGCTCAGAGCAAGGAGAAGGAAGGCAAGCAAGCTACGAATCTCAACCTTGGCAGGCTTGATCTGGTCTATCAAGCCACCCGGTGGGTACTGTCGCCTCCGCCGGCGCGTGGAGAGGTGGACATTCCCCTCTATCGATTGACCGGGAGTACGCATCGGCCGTCGGTGCCTCCCCCTCGGCAGGATCCGGGATAGTCGTTGGTGGTTTCGACCGTGCTTGGCACGGTCGAAAGACATTCCCTGATCAACCCAAGACGTCAGACGCGACGTCTCCAGCCGAGGATACCAAAAATTGTACTTAAAAGATTTCCGTAGTCCCAAGCTGGCGGCACAGCTAGCCGCCACCTTGATCTCTCTTACCGCCGTGCCGTTGCCGGCGTTTGCTCACGGGTTTGCCGGTGATCGTTTCTTTCCAGCAACGATCAGCACGGACGACCCATTCGCCGCCAGCGAACTGTCGTTTCCAACAATAACGGCCATCCGGCAGCCCGGAAGCCCCTCGACCAAAAACGTCGATCTGTCGGCCGATGTGTCGGTTTTAATATTTCCGCGAACCGCATTGAGCATTGGGGATGGCTTTCAAATTCAAAAGGCGCCCAACCAGCGAGCCCTCACCGGTTTTGACAACGCGGAGTTGAATCTCTTGTATGAGTTTTTCGAAAACGACAAACACGAGGTAATCACCTCAATTGGCGTGACCTGGGGGATCGGGGGTACCGGCCGCCGGTCGCTTGGCGCAGATTCTTTCAGCACCTTCACTCCGACCTTTTACTTCGGTAAGGGATTCGGTGATTTGCCGGATACGCTTCCGCTGCTGCGTCCTCTCGCGCTCACCGGGACGCTGGGATTAGCGATCCCGACCCGGGCTGGGAACCGAAACGTGAGCGCCGATCCATCGACGGGCAGAGAAACTGTCTCAGTGGATCCCAACCCGACTACTCTGGAGTGGGGTTTGGCCCTGGAGTACAGCCTGATTTACCTGCAGGAGCATGTCAAAGATGTCGGACTGAAGGCGCCCATTGACCGCCTGATCCCGCTGGTCGAATTCGCCATGCAAACCCCGCTGAACCGCGGGGCCGGCGGTCTGACGACTGGTACGATCAACCCCGGTGTTATCTGGTCGGGTCAATACTTCCAGGTCGGTGTTGAAGCTGTGATCCCGGTAAATCATCACACCGGGAACAACCTGGGAATTATAGCCCAGCTTCACTTCTACCTCGACGACATCTTTCCCAAAATATTCAGCAAACCTCTGTTTACACCATGAGACTATTTCTCAGATTTTTTATCGCGGCCCTTGCGCTTGCCCTGATGCCTAGAGTGGGCTGGGCTCATGCCTTTCTTGACCATGCCGAGCCGGCTGTGGGGAGCCAGATTCACAACTCGCCGATTCAGGTGAGGATTTGGTTCACGGAAAGGTTGGAACCTGTTCTTAGCCGGATTCAGGTTTTTGATGCTGCTAACTCGGAAGTGGACAAGCGAAACGTCCACATTGATGCATCCAATCCGGCCTTACTGGAGGTAGCGGTTTCTCCGTTACCGCCAGGGAAATATAAAGTCGTGTGGCGCGTTGTTTCGGTCGACACCCATGTGACCACTGGAAACTTCACCTTCGAATTAACCCCGTAGTCAGAAATCGACGCGAGTTTGGACTGGCTCCTGGTCATAGCGCGCTGGATAGAGATTTGGGCATCGGTGCTGCTGGCATCGGTCTTCGTGGTTTATTTCGTG
>Ga0306920_100012630_pt1 | contig 11465 bp, 10 predicted proteins | sample flu12Cox44000170_FD_204666 | JGI IMG/M metagenome (GOLD analysis project Ga0306920, IMG submission 204666) | Lab enrichment of tropical soil microbial communities from Luquillo Experimental Forest, Puerto Rico - flux4day.12C.oxic.44.000.170 (v2)... | ecosystem: Environmental > Terrestrial >...
CTCCCGCCATCATTCTCGTCGCCGGTGCGCTCTACATCGGCTCGCTGCTGTTCGGCCGCGTCGGCGGTCTGCTGCGCCAGCTTGTTCCCGGGCGGCACCTCGAAGCCTGACGGCCCCATGCACAGGCCTCGCATTCACAACAGACTGGAGATGCCGACCCGACGACAGGCCATTGTGACGGGTGCGGTCGTGCTCTGCGGAAGCCCTTTCGCAACAAATCTCTTGCCAAGTGCTTCGGCTGCGGCCGAGGAGCCGGTGGGCGGGCGGATGAAGGTCGTCGCCAGCTTTTCCATCCTTGGAGACTTCGTGCGCGATGTTGGAGGCGAGCGCGTCGAAGTCGCCACATTGGTTGGGCCGAATGGCAATGCCCACGTTTACGCGCCGTCTCCGGCGGACGCCAAGAAAGTTGCGGAGGCCCGCCTCGTCGTGGTGAACGGGCTCGGCTTTGAGGGTTGGCTCGATCGGCTCCTGAAAGCATCCGGCACCACGGCGCCGATCATTGTTGCCAGCAAAGGCATTGCACCGCTCGAGCGCGCGGGCGCTGATGATCATGATCATGGTCGGGCAGATCCACATGCGTGGCAGTCCATCGCCAATGCCAAGATCTACGTCGGCAATATCCGCGACGCGCTCATTGCGATCGATCCCGCAGGCCGCGCCCGCTACGAGGCGAGCGCTGCTGACTATCTCGCGCGGCTCGACGCGCTCGATCGCGAGGTGCGCGACACGATCGCAAGAATACCGGCGGAACGCCGGCGCGTTGTCTCCAGTCATAACGCTTTCGGCTATTTCGGGCACGCCTACGGCATTGACTTCAGTGCCCCGCAAGGGGTCTCGACCGAGAGCGAGGCTTCCGCCAAGGATGTGGCTGCCATCATTTCCGCGATCAGGAAACAGAAGGCCTCGGCGGTGTTTCTCGAGAACGTCACCGATCCGCGCCTGGTGCAGCAGATCGCCAACGAGACCGGCGTCAAGGTTGGCGGCGTGCTCTATTCCGATGCGCTGACCGACGCGAGCAGCGATGCGCCCACCTACATCGAGCTGATCCGTCACAACCTGAGACAGCTTGCCAGCGCCTTGAGCAGCTGATCGTCAGCGATCAGTTACGCTCCTAGATGGACCCTGGCGTCTGCTGCTCGGCACGCCAAATGCCATTGCCCTGCTTTCAGGGGGAGGTGTCGCGTGTCTTTGCCGGCTCTCAATTCACACGGGTGGCATCCCGCGATGCGGGTCTATATACGAGGCCGCAACGGAGCAAAGCAGGAAGGCATGTCGGACAAGGTCCCCGTCACCGTCCTCACCGGCTATCTCGGAGCCGGCAAGACCACGCTGCTCAACCGCATCCTGTCGGAGCCGCACGGCCAGAGATATGCCGTCATCGTGAACGAATTCGGCGAGATCGGCATCGACAACGATCTCGTGGTCGGCGCCGACGAGGAAGTGTTCGAGATGAACAAAGGCTGCGTGTGCTGCACGCTGCGCGGCGACCTGGTGCGCATCATCGACGGCCTGATGCGGCGCAAGGGTAGGTTCGACGCCATCATCCTCGAGACCACCGGCCTCGCTGATCCCGCGCCGGTCGCGCAGACCTTCTTCATGGACGAGAATGTCGGGCGCAAGACCAAGCTCGACGCCGTGGTGACGGTGACCGATGCCAAATGGCTCGCGGAGAGACTGAAGGATGCCCCCGAGGCCAAGAGCCAGATCGCTTTTGCCGACGTCATTCTCCTCAACAAGACCGATCTGGTCGCAGAAGAGGACCTGAGCGAGATCGAAGCGCGCATCCGCGGCATCAACGCCTATGCCAAGCTGCACAGGACCGAACGTTGCCGGATCGCGCTGCCGGAAGTCCTGGGTCGCAATGCCTTCGATCTCGATCGCATTCTGGAGATCGAGCCGGATTTCCTGCATGACGGCGAGCCGACGGATCATGAGCATGACCACGATGATCCTGGTCATACGCATGATCACGGCGATGGTCTGCATCGCCACGCCGGCGGCCTGCTCAAGCATTATCACGACGAGGAGATGCAGTCGGTGTCGTTGCGGACTGCGCGTCCGCTCGATCCCGACAAATTCTTCCCAGGTGCAGGAGCTTGTCTTTAAGGAAGGGCCGAATATCTTGCGCTGCAAGGGCATACTCTCGTTCAAGGATGAGGATCAGCGCTTCGCGTTACAGGGCGTGCACATGATCCTTGACGGCGACCACCAGCGCAGTTGGCAGCCAGGCGAGCCGCGCGAGAGTCGCATCATCTTCATTGGCCGCAATCTGCCTCATGACAAGATCAAAGCGGGGTTCGAGGGCTGCATCGCGTGATCGACGTAGGGTGGGCAAAATCGCACGCTTCCGGCGAGCAACTTGGAAACCGCTGCTAGCGATTTTGCCCACGCGGCCGGCCGAACCGCGTGGGCATCGCGCGCGACAGATTCGCAAAACAATCCGCGTCGAGAGAGCGCGATGCCCACCCTACAGCCATGAGCGAAAGCCGCGCGAATATTGCTGCGGTCGTTGAGCGTACACGCCCGGTGAAGGTGGCCGGCACAGTGGTGGCCGCGCATTTTCTGGGAAGCACGGCCGTGCTCGTGCTCGGCGAGCATTCGCTGCTGCTCGTGCCGCGCAGCGGAGAGACAAGAGCGGTCGAGGCTCACGCGGGCGCGATTCTTGCGTCGGTTGCTAATGGCGATCGCGTTGTGACGGGTGGCGATGACGGCAAGGTCACAGCTACCGGCGCCGATGGCGCAACAACCACCATCGCCACCGATGGCAAGCGTCGCTGGATAGACCACGTCGCAATCGGCCCTCATCATGCTGTCGCCTGGTCGGCGGGCAAACAGGCCTTTGCTCGCACCGATGCTGGGGACGCGCGAGCGATTGAGGTGCCTTCCACAGTTGGCGGCCTTGCAAACGCGCCGAAGGGGCTGCGCCTCGCACTAGCCCATTACAACGGGGTGTCCTTATGGTTTCCCAACGCGCGGTCGCCGCCGGAGAAGCTCGTCTGGAAGGGCTCGCATTTGATGGTAGCCTTCAGCCCGGACGGACGCTTTCTCATCACCGCGATGCAGGAGCCGGTGCTGCATGGCTGGCGTCTCGCCGACGGCAAGGACATGCGGATGTCCGGCTATGGGATGCGCGTGCGCTCGCTCGATTTCACCGCGGACGGCAAGTCTCTGGCGACCTCTGGCGCGAGCCAGCTGATCCTGTGGCCATTCCAAGGCAAGGACGGTCCCATGGGCAAGGCGCCGCGCATGCTTGCCCCGGCCGAGTCGGAAATCGAGGTGGTTGCCTGCCATCCCCGAGCCAACGTTGTCGCGGCAGGCTATGCGGACGGGCTCGTATTGCTGGTGCGCCTTGACGACGGTGCGGAAATCCTGGGCAGGAATCCCGCATCTGCGCCGATCACGGCGCTTGCCTTCAGCGCAAACGGGGATGCCCTGGCATTCGGCACGGATGACGGCGAAGCGGGTATCATTGATCTGGGGTAGTGTTGTTGTAAGATGTCACAACCTGAAAGGCTTGTTGGAAGGCCGCATGAAACGGCGCCGGCGACAAGGGGGAACGGCCCCGCAGCGCAAACCAACAGGCGTCAAGCGTGACGGCCCAACAAAGGCCCGCAGCCGCGGCCGCGCCGCCGCACCGCAAGGGGGACGCGGCCGCCGCACCCCCACCCCCAAGCTTGCCAAGCCAGCAGAGGCGCCGAGGCCGACGTCCGATGTTCTGCAGGTCGTCTCAAGCTCATCCAGCGAGCTGAACCCGCTTGAGGCACTGCTGGCGAACGCGACCCGCCTTTGCCAAGCCGAGTTCGGCAATGTCAATCTTCGCGAGGGGGACAGCTTCCGCATAGCGGCGTCGCACGGTGCTCCAGCGGCGTATCTCGAGTGGCGGGGACGCCAACCCGTCATTCAACTCAACGAGTTGCCGACCACTCCGCTCGCTCGCGTTGCCCGCACCAAGACAGTGCAGCACGTTCCCGATCTGACCCGGGACCCCGCGTACATCGAGCGCGCTCCTCCCATGGTTGCCCTCGTCGAATCCGTCGGCGCGCGCAGCCTCCTGAGCGTGCCGCTGCTGCAAGATGGGAACGTCATTGGCGCAATTGTCATCTACCGTCAGGAGGCGCAGCCATTCGACGAGAAGCAGATCGAGCTGGTCAAGAATTTTGCGAGCCAGGCGGTCATCGCCATCGAGAGCACCCGGCTGCTCAAGGAGCTGTGGCAGGGGTTGTTCGCCAACGCGCGCGCGGTTTCGGTCGCGGCCGATCAGATCCTGTTTTCTGCGGGGGACGAAGGTGACGGATGCTATCGTGTTGATGAGGGTTTGCTCAAAGCAACCGTCGCCGAGCCGGGCGGTGATGAGCGCATCCTTGCGATACTCGGGCCCGGTTCCGTTGTCGGCGAACTGTCGATGATCGATGGCGCGCCGCGCTCCGCTTCCGTGGTTGCGCTACGCGATTCGAAGCTGAGCTTTGTCAGCCGTGCCGCGTTTGAAGCATTTGGGCGTTCGCGCCCCGATCTCTACCGCCACCTCACCACACTGCTGGCAAACCGCCTGCGCGATACCAACGACGCGCTGGCGGCCACGAGCTTTCTCTCGATCAAAGGCCGCGTCGCGCGGGCGCTGTTGCGTCTGGCCGAAGCTTTCGGCCGCGAGGTCGGCCCCGGGCGTATTCTCATTCGGCAGAAGGTGTCGCAGGCCGATCTGGCTGCGATGGCGGGAATTGCGCGGGAGAACGTAAACCGCGTGCTCCACGACTGGACCGAGCGTTCGCTGGTGAGCCGTCTAGCGGGCTATTACTGCCTGGAGAATGAGGCCGCCTTTAAGCGTGAAGCCGAGGCTTGATTTAGAGATGAGCCGCTGGGCGGCTAAAGCCGTTCTCGATCAAAACGAATCGCTCGTAGGGTGTGCAACGGCGTGGCACGGCCGACAGCGTGCGCAAAATCGCGCCGCGCCGTTGCGCACGCCGGACCGTCTTGCCACGCGATTTTGCTCACCCTACCGGTTCTATTCGAGCGAGATGCGCCTTAGCGAGCGACGGCCTTAGGGCAAGAGAGAGCGGCAAGGCCACAAGCACGAGGCAGGCGACAATGGTGACTGCGGCGGGGACGCCGAGCGCATCCCCCAAAGCGCCGTAGAGCACGGGGGATGTCGCGCCGGCTCCTATCGTCGCGGTATAAAACATGCTGAATGCGCGCGTGCGTCGAGGCGCGGCCACCACGTCCGGCACCGAGCCATAGAGCACGGATGAGGTGCCGTTGAGCACCACGCCGACCGCCGGCAACAGCATCAGCGCGGGGCTGAGCGGCAACGGCAGCAGCATAAGGATAAGCAAGGCCGTCAATCCTTCGGTGAGCCAGACCGTCGCGATGACTCCAATGCGAGCGCCAAGGAATCCGCATACAAGCTTCCCGGCCGCTCCGCCGGCAAACACGAGCGCCAAGGCAAGCCCCAGCGTAGGCACGCTTGCGCCTTTGGCCGTGAGCAGGAAGGGAAGAAATAGCAAAAAGCCCATCCGCGTCGCGCTGTCGATGACGCCGATCGAGATCAGCACGGGAAACGCAAGCCGACCGTCAACAACGGAAGAAGCTACCCGCTCCTTCTCGCTAGGCTGCAGCGGCGGCACATTCCGATCGGCGCGTGGCAGGAAAAGAAAGATGCCGAGCCCGGCGAGGAGCCCAAGGCTGCCGATCAGCGCGAGCACAGCGCGCCACGGCAGTACGACCATCAGCAGCGCGGCGGCGGCCGGGATCGCCATCTTGCCGACATCCCCGGCGAAATTGTAGGCGCCGATCGCTTGCATCGAGCGCGGACCGGCGAAGGCGTGCGCCACAGCCGCTGAAGCGAGCGGATGCTGGGTGCTGGATCCAAGGCCGGACAAAAAGAGCGTGATCATGAGCAGCCCCACGCCAGTGCTTGTCCCGGCCAGGCAGTATCCCAGTCCGGCGAGCGATGTCCCGGCCGCCAGCACCGCGGCGGCGCCAAGCCGCTCCGCGACCAAGCCCGATGGAATTTGCAGCCCCGCCATCGTCCCCGAATACATGGCGCGCAGCAGTCCGAGCTCGGCATAGCCAATCCCGAATTCCTTCTGCCAGATCGGCAGCAGCACGTAGATCAAATCGGTGTAGCCGTCGTGCAGTGCATGGGCGCCGCAGGCAACAACGGCAGTCCCCCACTCGCCGCGCCTGCTCGCAACCTCAGCTCCGCTCGAATCGGCCCGTAAACTGTCCACGCCGGTCATCAGATCACATGCTATCGTCTACTCCGAGAGCGCGACACTCCGGAGCTTTCCCGATGGCGGCTGTCAAGCACTACGAGACCGATATAGCGATTGTGGGTGCAGGCGGCGCTGGCGTCGCAGCCGGTATCGAGGCTCGTGCTGCAGGAGCACGCGTCGTGGTGTTCGAGCAAAGCTCCGAGCCTGGCGGTGCCGCCATCACCTCGGGAGGCGGCTGCTTCATCGTAGGATCGCCTTTGCAGAAGGACAGCGGCATCCACGACACACCTGACCTCGCCTTCCAGGACTGGATCGACTGGGGAGGTCCATCCGCTGACGAGGTCTGGGCGCGCTACTACATCGAGCACACCCTGCATGATCTCTATCACTGGGCCGAGGGTTTCGGAGTGAGATGGGTCGATCTGAAATTCCAGGAGGGCAACTCGGCGCTGCGCTGGACGCGACCCGAGCGCAGCGGGCTTGGGTTGACCAGCCAGCTCATTGAAGGCCTTTGCAGGAAGGGCGGCGAGATCGTGACGGAGACCGAGATCACGGCGGTCAACGTCGAGAGGGGTCGCGCAGTCACAGGGCTGCAAGGCCGCAATGCCAGGACCGGTGAGCCTGTTGCGGTGACAAGCAAGGCCGTGGTGGTGGCGACGGGCGGCTTCAACTCGAATCTCGACATGGTGATCGAGTTTTGTCCCGCTCTGAAGAACGACAAGGTGCTGGTCGGATCCGGGCACGGCTCAACGGGCAGCGGGCACAGATTCATTCGCGAGGCAGGAGGCTATCTCACGCACATGGACCACATCTGGTTCTACGTCTATGCCACGCCCGACTATCGCGATCCGGCCCAGCGGCGCGGCCTAGTGTTTCGCCAGGTGCCCGGCTATGTCTGGGTCAATCAGCAGGGTCGCCGCTTTCACAACGAGTCGCGCTCGGGCGGCAAGTACGCAACTCCTGCCCTGATGGCGCAGAGCCCGCGTCACGCCTGGGCCATCATGGATGCCGCGATGACGGCGACCATGGAGATCGCCGATCCCTACTATCGCGAAGGCGACAAGGTTGTTCGGGCAAAGGTGCTGGAGCTGCTCAATAGCTCGCCTTTCATCCGCAAGGCTGACACGCTCGCGGAGCTTGCGAGCAGAACCGGCGTTGATGCGCCGGCCTTCCTTGCCACGATGGAGTGCTACAACCAGGCGTGCGCGCAGGGGCTGGAAGCGGAGCCGGAGCTCGGCAAGCCGCTCAAGTCCTCGAAGCCGTTTGATACGCCGCCCTATTATGCGGTCCAGCTCTTTCCGCTGGCGCGCAAAAATTTCGGCGGCGTTAAGACCGACCTCAAGTGCCGCGTGCTCGACAAGCATTTCGAGCCGATCGCCGGGCTCTATGCCGCCGGCGAGCTCGCCGGCATGGCGGGCGGGCACATCAACGGGCGCGCCGGCCTCGAAGGGACCATGCTGGGGCCATCGATTTTCAGCGGCCGCGTCGCCGGCGGCTGGGCGGCGCACGCGGCGGGCCACGGCTGCGGCTTTATCGGTATGGCGAACCGCAACTGAGCGAATGAATTGAGCGGAGCATGAGCGACTTGTCGCTGCTGGGAATTTGGGACGACCCGGCCATCCGCCGCGTGCTGTCGTGGTACCTCGATGTTGCGGAGAACCGGCGCCCCGCCAAGTTCCGGATTGCGGCGACGGTTGCAACGGCGCTCGATCCTGCGGCAAGTACCGAGGACGCGCTGTGGGCCGAGCTCGACCGGCTCACGCCGACTTTCGTCACGCGTTGGCAAGCGATCCGCGCGGGCGCGCCATTGCCTTCGGCGGCGGAGGGTCCAAGCCTGCTCGAGCTGTGCCGCGAGCTTGCCTATCGCATGCTCGCCCACTGCAATTTCTGTCCGTGGGACTGTCGCGTCGATCGCGTGACGGGGGCCAAGCTCGGCGCGTGCAAGCTTGCCTCCGGATCGCGGGTGAGCTCGCATTTCCATCACACCGGCGAGGAGCTGTTCTATCGCGGCACGCAGGGATCGGGCACGATCTTCTTTACCTCCTGCAACATGCGCTGCTCGTTCTGCCAGAACGGCGATATCAGCACCGACAAGGACAACGGCGAGGAGACGGACCCGCGCACGCTGGCAGCGATGGCGTGGGCGTTGCGGCGCGAAGGTTGCCACAACATCAATTGGGTCGGCGGCGAGGTTGTCATCCACTTGCATGCCATTGTCGATGCCATCGCTCTTCTAGGGCGTAGCTTTGCGCCGACGCAGGCCGAGCTTAGACGGGCACGCAAGACCAAGGCCGACCGCTTCTTCTGGTTCGACGAGATGCCGGAGGCGGCCGCCTGCGACGGCAAGTTCAACGCACCGATGCTGTGGAACAGCAATTTCTTCATGACGCTCGAAAGCATGAAGATTCTGCGCGTGCTCGCCGACGTCTGGCTGCCGGATTTCAAGTTCGGGCCAGGGCGCTGCGCCATGACGCTGGCGAAGACGCCGTGGTACTGGGAGACGGTGACGCGCAATATCGCCCTCATCGCCGATTGGGGCGAGGACTTCACCATTCGGCATCTCGTCATGCCCAATCGTGTGGAGTGCTGCACCTACCCGGTGCTGGAATGGATCGCCGAGCGCGTGGCATTGGCGCCGGTCAACGTGATGGCCCAGTTCCGTCCCGACAATTTCTGCGATCCCGCAAGCGCGAAATATCGCGAGAAATATGCGGAGATCGCCCGCCGGCCGACAACGGCGGAGCTCAATGAGTCCTGGCGCCGCGCGCGCGAATTAGGCCTCCGCTTCGAGGCCACAACTTTCGAGCGCCAGCATCCGTTCGCCAGAGCAGCCGTGGTGTAGCGGAGCCGCGTAGGGCGGGCCGAAGCTAATCCGCCCTACGCTGAGCTCAATCGTCATACTCCATGGAAATATCCCTGCCGGTGTAGTCGGGCATGAAAGCGGCAGAGGCCAGGCTCACTACCGCGCACAGGGCGATGTAAACGGCGATCGCGTAACCGGACTTGTAGGTGGCAAACAGCCATGTTGCGATCAGCGGCGCCGGCCCGCCGGCAATAACCGATGCGAGCTGATAGCCAAGCGACGAGCCGCTATAGCGCAGGCGAGGCGTAAAGGCCTCGGCGATGAGCGCAGCCTGCGGCCCATATTGCATGTCGTGCGGAATAAGAGAAAGTACGATGGCGATGAACACTAATAATGGAATCGCCGTATCCACCATCCCGAAATACAGGAACCCGAAAAAGCCGACGGTTGCCGCTCCGATCAGGTACATTCTCCTGCGCCCGATGCGATCGGAGATATGTCCGAACAGCGGGATGCTGATAAACGAGACGCAGGCCGCGACCATCACCGCCGCTAAAATAAGGTCACGCGACATATGCAGCGTGCCGACGGCATAGGCGAAGATGAACGCGGTGAAAATATAGAACGGCGCCTGCTCGGCCATCCGCAGCAGGGCGGAAAGCACGATCTCCTACGGCTGTTTCTTGATCACCTCGAGGAGGGGAGCGCGCTCGATCTTCTGATTATCGACGAGCTTTTGAAAGACCGGCGTCTCCAGGATGCCGAGACGAATCCACAGGCCGACAGCGACCAGAACAATCGAGATAGCGAACGGAACGCGCCAGCCCCAGATGGCGAACTGATCTCCCGACCAGGCGCTGAATGCAAGCACCGCGAGGTTCGACAGGAACAGCCCGCAGGGCACGCCGAATTGCGGCCACGAGGCCACCAGGCCGCGGTGGCCATGATGCCGTGCCCATTCCATCGCCAGCAGCACCGAGCCGCCCCACTCGCCGCCGACGCCGATCCCTTGAATCATGCGCAGAATGGTCAGGATGACGGCCCCCCAGATGCCGATCTCGGCATAGGTCGGCACAAACGCGATGAGGAAGGTCGCGATGCCCATGCAAAGCAGCGTGGCAATCAGCGTCGCCTTGCGCCCGATGCGGTCGCCGTAGTGCCCATATATGGCGGCGCCGATAGGCCGGCCGACGAAGCCGATGAAATAGGTGCCGAAGGCGGCAAGCGTGGCTGTGAGCGGATCCTCGTTGGGGAAGTAGAGCTTGCCGAAGATCAGGCCGGCCGCGGTGCCGTAGAGAAAAAAGTCATACCACTCGATGGTGGTGCCGATTGTCGATGCGATGACCGCCTTGCGCAGATTGGAGCTGTGCTCGGCCTCGGATATCGCCGGATACGTTAGCGTTGCCATTAGGGCCTCCCGGCTGTTTTCCTCACCTCCGACGGCTCTGAGCAGCCGGCCTGCCCCGACTACAAATAATGCGCCAAGGGGCTGAACGGTTTCAGGCTGCCGCTCGTGATTGCAATCAAGGACAATCGCGCAGAGACATGTTAGGCAGGCGTGTTGAGGGCAGGCATTCGCAAGGACGGGAATAAATGAGCCCCACATCTGCTTCGACGGCGGCGGCCAGCGCTCGCATGGAAGAACGGCCGCAGCCGGCGGGCAAAGAGACAACCGTTCTCGGCCACCGGATTTACTACCTCGAAGCCGGGCGGGGCGATCCGGTCGTTCTGCTGCACGGCATGGGCGGCGAGGGCGCGCGCTGGATGCCCACCATCAAAGCGCTTGCCCCGCATTTCAGGATCATCGCACCCGATCAGATCGGCTTCGGCCAATCCGACAAGCCGCTGACAAGCTATCACAGCGGCGTGTTCGCCGGCTTTCTTGCCGGCTTCATGCAGGCGATCGCCGTGCCGAGGGCCACCCTCATCGGGCAATCGATGGGTGCGGGGGTGGCGCTTTATCTAGCGGTACATCACCCGGAGATGGTCGAGCGACTGGTGCTGGTCAACGGCGTCGGTTTTCGGATGGCATCGGACCCACCGCCTCCTCCTCCGAATTGGCACGCGCGCCAGATTGCGAACGCGGGCACGTTGGAGGAAAGCCGCGAATATCTGCAAAAGCTCTACTACAACCACAGCCTCGTGACGGACGCGCTGGTCGAGCAGAATCTTATCTTGCGTCTACGCTCCGCCTATACCATCGAAAGCATGCAGACAGCCAATGCAAGAGGGTTAGGCGGCGTCAACGAGGAGGAGCTGCGGGGCATTAAAGCGCCAACGCTTTTGGTATGGGGAATGAACGACCCGCTGTCGCCGGTCTCCAAGGCCGATCAATTGAATGCCATCATAAAAGGCTCGCGAAAAGTATTGATCGACAAGGCGGGCCATTTTCCGTTCCTCGAGCATCCCGACAGCTTTAATCAGATCGTGCTGGAGTTCCTGAAATCGTGAAC
>Ga0306920_100012631_pt1 | contig 11464 bp, 20 predicted proteins | sample flu12Cox44000170_FD_204666 | JGI IMG/M metagenome (GOLD analysis project Ga0306920, IMG submission 204666) | Lab enrichment of tropical soil microbial communities from Luquillo Experimental Forest, Puerto Rico - flux4day.12C.oxic.44.000.170 (v2)... | ecosystem: Environmental > Terrestrial >...
TATGCCACTGCAGTTCGATCGCAACGAAGGCGTACCCTGGAAAAAGCGGCGGCCGAACCTCGATCTTGCGCCCATGAGAAATGCGCTTCTCCCGTAGCCGCGGGAAGTACGTTTCATACCCCGCCAGCCCAAGACAATGCAGCGCAAGCCGTTCACGCTGCGGTTCGAGCCGCACAACTGCCCAGTACGGCACCGCCCTATCTCCGCGCCCACATCGACAACCGACGCGCGGTACCTCGCGGGTCCTCAGCCCCGACCGCCGGCAGCGCGGTCAACTTATTTGGGCGGTGATGACGCGGACCCGCGGTCACACGCGCGTCGTCGGGCGGATCAAAAAATCGGCGTTGCAGCGGCACCAAAATCCGATACGCCAGGCCCGGCCCGGCGCAGTCCAGACCAGCCAAAGCACTACGAGCGGCGGCTTCAAACGCAGCATGTTGTGGAGGCTCGAGCGATGCACTCAGCTCTGAAATGAGCGTGTCGACATCATCGTAGGGAGGCATTGCGACGACCCCTTGGTGCGAATAGGATGGGTCGTCTTTCTGCTGCGTTGGATGTAGGTCAGACAGAACTAGCGCCCGCACCGCATCGCGGGCGCATTCTTTTCCTCCGGAACGCCGATCAATTCAAGCCGCCCTTGCCGGCGGCCTTTTCCTGCGCGATGATGGCGGCGCATCTCCTCCTATCTGAGTAGGTTTTGACTTCGCAACCAAACCGTACGCAGATAACAGGATGCGACGAAGAGAGCCCCGCTCGCTAGCTCCATGCCGCGCGCGGGGCTTTTTTCTCAAGCCACGGGCCGGAGCGAAGCCGTTGGGCTATTCAGCACGCTCCCACTCCCAAGGCCTCGTAGCCGTGCGCCGGCGCACCTGATCAGACCTGCGGGCGCTTTGCCTGGCTTGTGGGGTCAACCGAAGCTTAGTCGACAGATGCGCGACGGCAGCGCTCTGCTTGCCGTGTGCACGCAGCAACGCGGTTAGCTGCTTCGTCGCAGCTCGCTCCTCCCGCGACCCCGGCACCAGCCCGGACAACTGGGCACGAACCTGCTCAATCCCTTCACGGAGCATCGCAGCAAAATCGATGTGGGCAACAAGCTCTGTTAGTAGAGGGCGGCTGTCGCCGAACCAGTCGCGGTCAAGACTTTTTGTGATCTCCACCCAGATCGCTTGCTGCTTGGGGGTGAGATCGTCGGGTGGGGGCTCGCGCGCGCTTTGGATAATCGGACCGTCCGGCGATACAACGAACTCGTCCATGGGGCCGCCCTTTCGTCGAGCTGCACCATGCCCCCCAACGTGGGGATCACGCAAGCCGTCGCCGGGCGGCGACCGCCGCAGCAACCCCGTCGCCCGCATCCAGCGCCAGGCGCGCGACGCCGCGGGTGGGCACGCTGGCGAGGAGCACACCTCGGCGCCCCGCCAGGCGGGTACTCGATCGATCACCTCGTCGGCGCGGGCGCGCACGCGCGCCGCCGGGCGGTAGGGGATGAGCCGGCGCCAGACCCCTGATCGAAGCGGCCCTGGGCGGCCGCCAGACCGGCCGAATATGGCCAATTTGGCCCTGTTTGGACCCCCTCCGAACCGCCCGAAACCGAGGCCAAACCGAAAGTTCCAGGCCAAAACCCCCCAAAACCAGTTCGCGTCCAGGTTGTAACCGGGGAATTTTATGCTAAAGTTCCAAAAGCCACTCCAAGTCGCTGATTTTGCACGATTTTCAATTCCGCAGCCCAGCCGGGCCCGGCCATAGGCACCCTCCAATGCGACAGATATTCCCCCCGAGGCCACTGATTTCATTTAGGAATTTTAGTTTCACGCGAGACAACTGGAGAACCGTTCAAACCACGGAAATCCGCTGTAATGCTCCGGTTCGGTTCGAAAATAGGCGCGAGGATAATATTCCAAAGTTCCATTAGGTCCGCTTCGGCCACAACCGCGGCGATGGCCGACCTCAAGTTCCAGGCAAGTCGCTGCCCGGATATTGCGGCCCATCCTCCTTTCCACCCTCGATGACGTGCCATGGCTCGGGCGCATACTCGATGAACGTTCTCCCGTCCTCGGCCAGACCCCACGTTGTGCCCGGCTTGCTCCGGGGGCACTCGGGATCGGCCCAGTCAGGACAGCATTTAGGAGGCGTATTCATAAACCAGCGCTTATGCGATTGAGCTCCTGGTTGTGGGACGATCATCCAACCCATCCGGTCGAGCGCCAACGCAAAACGATCGGCGGACGGACTGAGCAGTAACGCGAGCGCATCACTATCAAGTTCATCCTCGGTTTTCTGCCTAGCCATTTTGATTCCTCCTTATGCGTCGGCTTTGTTCTCGACGAGAAACCAGCGACCGTCGATGCCTTGCACAAATTGGTCGGGCCTTGACCGCAGTTCGCTACGAACCAGCGCGAGCAGACCGGCATTCATCGAAGCGAGCAGACGATCACGTGCCGCTTGATCGGGAACGCCGACAATCGGCACACCACTTTCGACTAACGCCATCTCCGCTGCGAGGTTCCTGATCGCACGACTCCGCTCCACGCTCTCACGTTCACGCTGGTGCAGGACTTTACGCGAAAGGCTCATATGTCCTCCTACTGGTCACTGCATCCGTTCGGTGTGCAACTGATCCGGGTCCACGCATTCTTCCAGCCGATCAACGATAGTCTCGAGCGCCTCATCGCGGGTAGCGAACGACTCATCGCAGATCACCTCAACCGCGTGATCCAAGACCATCGTCAATCGCCAGTCATTGGGCGCCACCTCGATGATGCCCATCCGCGCACTCTCGGCAATGGGCTCATCGGCGCGGCCTGCGCGTATGCCGGCTGCGAGCTCGGCGGCAAACTCGGCGAACGGTTTGCGAGTCAAGGCCATGCAATCTTCTAGCATTAACTGCCTGACAATTCACGCAGCCGGACGGTCATCATCGATCGAAACGACGTAAACCGCGCCAGCACCGATGCTCCGATCTCGTCGGCTAGTCCCTTCAAATCTACGCGCTTACGGGACTGGGAGCCAACAATCGCGGTGTACTCCTGCCCGGTTCTGTCTTGGGGATGCTTCGAGCAGATAGGCGCGCAACTGCTCCTCCTCCGCTTCCAACTGTTTGATCTCGGAACGGACATCGGCCAATCGATCAGCAGGGTGACGGTTCGACATGGGACACTGACCTGGTTGGTTTTGGTACCCCCACCTGGTTGGTTTTGGTACAGGTACCTGGTTGGTTTTGGTACCCCTGTCCCCTATTCTTTATTCTCTACTTGTTCTCTCTATAAATAATATACCTCAGAGACTCGAACAGCCTTACCTGTTTCCCGCCTTACTTTGATCAAATGGAGCTTAACTAGACTCTCGATCGCTCTCCGTTGTGACTGCCGTGACAATCCCGTTACCTGATGCGAGAGTACAATTTCTTTAACGGCCATCTGATCACGCTTAAAATTCTCGGTCAAAATGGCGATCGCAAGCGCATAGGTAGTACCACGAGCACCCGCCTTCCGAAGCCGAGCAGCCCACGAGAGAGGAAACAGAACAAACCGGACCTTAAATTTCGAACGCTGCTGCTGCCGCCGCCTCTTCGAGGTTTGCGTCGTTATCCGTTTCTGCTGCTTGTAGTAATCCTTCATCCAGGCTTCCATCAACTCGCCCTCGACCGCCAGATCGCTCGCTTTCGTCAAATTCTGCCTCCTCGATAAGCTGCATCAGCCAATTCCAGTGCCGCATTCCATCATCGCGCTCACGCTTGTCGATGAAACGGTCGGGGTAGACCGTGAGGTCCTCGCTCGGTTTGAAGTCTACGCGCAGCTCGAATCCGCCGAGCAAGTCGCGTGACGCTGCCCGTATGATCTCCTGCATTTTCCAAACGGTTTGCTCGATCCGATCGATACGATCCTCCAGGATGAAGCTGTCGTGAGCACAGCCAATGATCGGCAGGTCGCCGGCGCGGGCGAAGACCAGGCGTAACAACTCGCCATCGTTGGCCTGCATAGGGAAGTTCAGGAAAGTGCGCTCATCCGCACCGGTGCCGGAAGCGGTCAGTGACCATCCCAAAGTGGCGATGATGGGGACCAAGTGTGCGGCTTTGACTAGGATACGTTCGAGCCATGCCTGCAGCACTGGATAGCGAGCGGCCATCTGATCGAGGATGCGTTGTGCCTGGCTGCGTGAAATGCCGAGATTGCGGGCGAGCGTCTCGGCGCCCATGCCGAAGATGCGGCCGAGGACGCACGCCTTGTAGACTTGCCGCTGTACTGCCGTCGGATTGGCGATGCCGAGCGCTGCTACCGCGAATTGGCGATAGGGATCTCCGGTTAGGTAGTCCGCCATCAAGACCGGATCGCCAGACAGGGCGGCCGCGATTCCGACATGCTCGGCGCCGACATCGATCTGGGCGATTGCCATACCTGGGGCGGACGGCCGCATGAAGGATCGCATGGTGTGCGGCAATCCCCACAGCGCCTTGGTGCTCGGGTTGTTGCGCCCGGTCTTGGTGCCGAAAGGATTGGCCCAAGTCCGGTGACGATCGTCGGTTCCAATCTCCAATCCCAGCCGCGTGAACGCGTCGAGCATCCGCTTGTCTTCGTAGAAAATCTTCATCTCCGGATAGGTCTCGATCATCGGCTTGATCAGCCGGGTGGAGCAGCTCAACTTCTTCGTCTTCGGGTCCACGGGGATCGGAATCCCGCGTTGCTGCATCATCCGGAACACGGCCGCGCGCTTGAATATGCCGCTGTAGAAAATCTCGAAGTTGAGTTTACGGTTGAGTTCGTGGCGCATTTTCATCGCGATGGCAGCAGCGTTGTGCTCCGCACGTCGGTAGAGCGGCACATCGATCGGCATGCCACGCCAGCGCATCATCTCAAGCTGCATCATGGCAGCGCCGCGGATCGGCGCGCGGGCGAGATCGAGGTGCGGCCGCATGGCCCGAAACAGCCGCAGCCCGGAGCGGCAGTCATCGTCGAGGCAGTAATCTTGGAGGGCGGTGAGTTCTTCTGGGGTGAGCTTGGCTTTGGTATAGGCAAGCGCTCGCATCTGTTCCTTGTATGCGGGGTCCATCGTAGGGACGCCGTAGCGCCGGCAAGCTTTGATCAAAGACGGTCCAGGCTCTTTGCCGTCATCGCCGCGGCACATCTCGGTGTTATGCAGCACCATGTATTCGGCATAGAGATCGATCGCCGGTGACGGCAGCGCGTAGCCCGCGTGCTTATAGCTCCCCGCTTCCGCCCCAAGTGCGAACCCGAACGTCACGTACGGATCGCCGCGATTCCAGGGCAAACGCTCGGGATATGGTGGGGCCAAGCGGTGCTCGATCTCACTGCCGTCTGGGAAGACTTCGATTGCACAAATGCAGTGAGGAAAGCCGGGGCGTTCACCCCGGCCTTTTTTCGCATCAAACTCACTGTCCGGAAATACGGCGCGTTGACAAGTGATCATTTAGTCGAGCCGTGAGCGAGTTCTTCCCAGATCGGATGATCGAGTGATCTGATCACTCGGTCCGCGGGGAATGCCTCGTTGACTAGCTGTTGGAACGTGCGATCAGAGAACTTCGGCGGCACCTGCTCCATCGTCTTCCCGCTGACGTTGTACCGATACTCGCCCTTCGAGATGATCCGCACCCACTTGCCGCTCTCGGCAATACGCAGGACGTTCATGGCGGACGTGTTCCACTTGTTGGTCTTGCCGTCCGGCGGATTGAGCTTAACCGGCCAGAGTCCCTCTGTCCCATTCATGAGCACGAAACGCACGAGCAGGATCGGGCGAATCGTATCCTCCTCGTCCTTCTTCGCGTCCGCGACTGGTTTCGCGACGAGATACGGATCGCGATCATTCATCTCCAACACGAAATAGTAGGCACGGTTCTGCCAGCGTTCGTTAGCTTTCTCCGGCATGACCGTGAAGAACGCGCCCTTAGGTGGGCGGAGGCACTCGACAGTACCCGGCTCTAAGTCGGGACTAGCGAAGTCCTCCATGTGCTTCTGGTCGATCGCCAATGAGGCGGCATCGTCTACCTCGCCTACGCTGAGCGGGGTGATCGACTCCGCCTCTGGATGAGAACCGGAATTGCCGGGAGCCCTCTTCGGTGAAGGGTCCCTCTTCGGTGCAGGATCAGTACTAACATTTTCAGCCATCTTTGGCCTCCTTTGGGTTTGCGGTTTCAACTTCGATCGAGAGACATTTCAGTCCGTACTTCCGCAGCAACGTTTTCAGCACAACTCTCAGTGCCCGAACAGCGTCGACACCGGGCAACGCGCGTAGGCGGACTAGAAAAACAGGCATCGCGCACCACGCCGCCGCCTGCGAACAATCGTCCAGGGCATTGGATACTTGTCCGGGTGCTTAAGACTTCCGTACCAGACCGGATAGTTGCTCACCCGCCAGACGATCATCCACCGAAACGGATGGCTCGGCGCGCAGCGTATGAACAACAGGCGGCCAAGCTTGACCTGCCCGGCGCCATGCTCAAACTGAACAGTCAACGGGCCACGCTCATAACGGACGCCGCCCGTCACTGAATTGTGCAGCGTGCGCCAACGCCAGCGATGGATGCGCTCGCGGATGACAACGCCGTTTTCATCGCGAAGGAATTGCCAAGTCGGCGTTTTATCCCAGGTCGTCATTTCATCCTCTGGCGGCGGCGATTCTCGTCGCATTTGAGCTTTGTCCATTCACCATTTGAAAGCATTCGCACGAGGTCAGGCAGCGCGGCTTTGTATCGAGGGACGCTCTCGCGCACGACGGCCGTTATCTTTTCAACGGCTGTCGCTAGCTCTTTATCTGTCGGATATCTTGGTTTGCTCATAGTTCGACGTGACGCCATGTCTGTGGCAACGATGGAAAGAGGCCGTCGCTCTGCGAGATGATGCGCGTATCGTTAATCACAGCGATCGCGATTTCAGACGCTACATGCGTGCCGTCGGATAACGTGAATGCACTTCCAGTTCGCGTGAACGTCAAATTCAGCGTCAACCCGCGCGACATTGCAGTGATGACCCGAGCAACTTTTTGCCGGCGCCGGTCATGAAACTGACGAACGCGGCGGATGGAACCGGTGGTGGGGATGGTCATGGCATCAAACTCGCTTCGGCTTCACGTCGTGTGACGTATTGGATAATCGGCGAGCCTTTGTGCTCACGATCGAAGAGAACCCAACTATGGTTGTCACTTGGCGATTTCGGTCCCGCAAACCACTTGATCCGGTTGAGCAGCACGAGCTTGCCGGCGAACATCGGATTGTTGCGGAACAAGTGTTGGCGGGTGATGGCGCTGTCGAAGTCGTTGCGCAGCAGCATGCTGATCCGCGGCACGCCCAATTCAAGCGCGTGCTCAATAAAGTGCACGGCTAGCTCACCGCGCTTGGCCTCGCCGTAAGGCGGATTCGTGATGATGTCGGAGACCGCGGACGGCACTGTTGTGATCATCAAAAAGTCCTCGGCCGTGCTGACGGTGTCGACGCCTTGGGCGCGCAGCGTCGCGACAAGGCGACCGGAGCCGCGGTCGCACGGGTCCCACGCCCGTCGAATGCCGGAAAGCCGCGTGAGCAGTGCAACGATCGGCCAAGCGATCGTCTCGTAGCTCTCGTCCGGCTTGCGCTCGTATCCAGATACGCGCTGGCTCATTAGAAGCTTGATCGTTTTACGGATTATCTGATTTCGAGAATGAGCAGATCGACAGAGCAACGACCGCAAGTCACACGGATCAGGTTTGTCGGCTCGACAACATCGACGTCATACGCGTTCACCCTATGCCCGCAATTCATGCAACGAAGACGGTTTGCCGGAACCCGGACGATGTAATGCGTAGCAACGGCGTAAGTGCCGGGACTTTCGACGCTCATAACGCATCCCCATTATTTGCCGCGTCGATGATGGCGCGCCTGGCCTCGATGCGTGAATCGAATGTGCCGAGCAGCTCGGCGTTGGCGCCGAAAGCGTCGTACTTGCCCTCATCGTTCTCGATCGAATGTCCTAATTCGCGTCGGCCGGAATAAATCGCATCGGCCACCTGAACGAAGCGGTTCGTGTTTCCTTCCATGCTCGCCTCCTGTGAAGAAATTAGCGCCGCCCCGAAGAGCGGCGCTTTGGTTAGATGCGCCCGCATTTGCGCAGATGGCGCCGAATCGATTAGCCGTGAGGCACGTATTTGCTAGGATCGAGAAGTACGCGACCAGTAGTTCGCAACACGAGATTCTCGTATTCCTCACGTGTGATTTCTTTCGTCTCGGTTAAGCGGGGATTGTTATATTGGTGGAGAGTTCCGCCGCCGACGCTGTGAGCAAAGGCTAAAGCTGCAGCATAACTCTCGAACCACCCGTATTCATTGCGCTCAGTCTCGACGGTCCAACGAATGGTCATGTCTTCCTCCTCTGAGATGAAGTCGGCGCCGCCCGTGAACGAGAACGGCGCCGATTAGCTGTTGGTGGTGGCGCGCGCGAACGCCACCGTTACGGATTACTCCGCGGCGTCGCTGTTAGTCAGTTAAACCGCAGCCGCCAATTGCTCCTGCTCCATCGTCGCGATCGCCATAAGTGTGCTGAGATCGCTCAGGAGGTCTTGCGCATTTTTGATTCCGACATCGCGGATGATTGACGCCATCCTGGATCCGGCGCTTGCCGTCGTCACCGGCGCAGGCAGCAACTTGGTCGCCGGCGAGGTGAGCGGCTTGGCACCGGCTTCGATCAGAAACCGATCGCCTTGGCTTTGTTTCAGCGCCGCATGCACGTAGGCTGTACTCACGCGCATGACGAGCGCTGCCTGCGTGATGGTTGGCCGAATCAGTTGCCGTTCCTCTTTCACCCAATCCGCGCCGAGAAACGCTCTCTGCACCTGGGTGAGATGGTTGTTATGGGCAACCGACCTTCCAACAATCGGGTTGACGGGTGTTAACGCAGTACTATCTTTGAAGCCGTTCCCATTTCCTGTCATGGGACTTCTCCTAGAGCCTGAACTGAGAAGGCCGGCGTCATCAGCGCCGGTCTCCTCGCTTGCTGCCATCAGGCTCGATATGGCAGCGAGCCTCCGAGCGAATGCTCAGAATTTCTAGGCGCGATGCCGCCTCCTTTTGCCTCCGCGCCTTTTCTCCACGACGCACCGCGTTTCTTTCGCGTGCATCCTAATGATCGTGACCTCGTCGATGCCGGCGTTCGCCAGCAAGACGTTCAGCCTTCGCAGCGCGTTGAGCGCCACCATCTGTTGACTTTGAGCAACCGGGGGCGTGGTTTTTGATGCGTCCGCGATTGCCATGGCGGAAAGTGCGGTTCTCAGCACCTCGCTGGCTTTCATGAAAGGCGCATCTTGCGTCCGCGGGAGGTTGGCGACGCGATTGGTGAGCGTAGGAATCCAGGGTTGCGGCAGGCGCTCCAAAAGCCAAGGAACGTCCCGCTTGGAGAACTCTTCAGCCACTTCCGAGGCGGGCGTCGTGGTCAACAGCCTGTCCAACGGCGACAGTTCCGGCTCCTCGCTGCCTTTGTTCGAGTTCTCGCTCGTGGATTCGATTGAGGGTTTGGTAGTGATCAGCTTGTTGGACGGCTTCTTTGTGATCAACCGATACGCGCCACGCAGCGAAAGGTCAGGGGTTTGCGCACGCGCTTTCTCGATTTCGTCACGCTTGCCGGCCAGTTTGGTGTAGAGGTGTGCGGTTTTGCGGTTGATCTTGCATTCATCTTCCAGCCACCGAATCCACCCCGTCGAAATTCGATCGTGGGCCGCCAAGAGGACATCGCCGGTGTGGAGGGCGGTGTCTAACGCGTTAGACATGGCTCTCTGCACGGCCGCATGACCGGCGCGAATCTCCGCGGCGAACTCATCGAGGACCGTCACGCGGAAGCCGGAACTAGGCGCGGAGACCACAGGTTTGGCCTCGCCGACCGCGATTCCGGCCGCCTCGAACAGCTCGCGGTTTAGGTTTCCGTTGCTTTTTTGGGGGAAATCGCTAGGTAACACGACGATCCTCAGGAGTTAGCCGCTTCACTGGATCGGCGAGGCCCTCAGTCTGTTGAACCACTCCAGACCTGAGGGCTTCGCATCTTTCTCCTCATTCAGGCTCTTTGACCGTGATGGCCTGCCTGCCCAGCCGCACGACTTCGCTGGTGGGCACGCGGACCAGCCGCGGGCCAATTCGGAAAACCCTCAAGCGGCCCGATTTCGCGAGCTTCCACGCAGTTGTTCTCGACATTCCGGCGTACTTGGCGAAATCGGAGAGCGACAGATATCGAGCTCTGCTCAAATCAAGCGCCGACTTGCGACGACGAGAGGGCTCGTCGTTCGCACAACAGTCTCCTGCCGCCACTGCGCGCTTAGGCGCCATGGCTCGCCTCCGTTCAAATGTTCAACGATGTCCGTTATTATTCTGCCTAAAACTTTTTCATGCGAAAGCAACACCAAACATTCATTTGAGGAATGTTGTGGTTCGCTGAGGAAGTTTGGGGAATTTGGGGAATTTGAGGAGACGTCAGTTCGCAGTGCGCCCGAGCAAATTCCTCACTCTACGAAGGGTCTCGAGGGAAACGGCCCGATGTTTGGACAGTCTCTCTTTGCACTCCTTGCCCGTCATCGATCTCGGCGTTTTGCCGTCGGGGGGGAATTCTTGCTGCAGAGCCAAAGCCACAAGAAGCATCTCCCGTTTGCCGGCCAGCTTTTTAGCGATCGACTTGGGAAATGGTCGTGGCTCAGACGCCGGCGGATTTGATGCTGCAGTCGCGGCGAGCGCCGACACCGCCGATGTTGCTACTGCTGGATCATTAACCTGAGTCGGCAATGGCAGTCCGGCCCAGCGCAACAATGCCAGCACTTCGGAGCGCCACAGCCGCACGAGGCGCATTTCCTTGTACGGTCGGCTAGGAAAGTCCTTCCTTAGTAGCTCGTCTATTTCCTGCCTGAGCAGGTACGAACCGGCCTGATCCGCCGGCACCCGGATGTACCGAACCCTGCTATTATCAAAATCGACCGGAGTAAAAGAGCCAAGTCCTTCGTGGCAGAGGCCCCAGTGCCGCGGGTCGATGAAATCGCCCGTGCAGCGAACATGCTTGAAGCCTACCTTGCGTGCGTACTCGATAATCAACCTTTCGGCCTCATCAGGCGACTTGCAGGCCTGTGTGATGAGGTCGCGAACATCAACCAGCAGCAGTTCGTCTGAGTTCGGCGCCGGTAGGGCTGTGATAGGGTTGGAGGTCTCAGCAGCCATGGGTCGTATCCATGGAGGTTCGAGGCAGGGCCGCCCTGCCGCGCCTCGGCGGGGTGGCCCACTATCATCTCAAGGCAGGGTCGCGCGCGCAATCACCGCTACCCTTCGAGCGCGGTGTCATCCGCCCATCGTAGCCGGTACGCAGCCACGCTACGGGCCCACATTTCCGCGGCTGCCAGACCGCCGGGGGCGCGCCTCGGTTGCGCGATGCCCCAGCCCCTATCCCTGTTCGAGGCTGTGGACTACGTAACAACGTTACACAACGTTGAACAACAGAAACATCGATGGATTTGGCACT
>Ga0306920_100012632_pt1 | contig 11464 bp, 10 predicted proteins | sample flu12Cox44000170_FD_204666 | JGI IMG/M metagenome (GOLD analysis project Ga0306920, IMG submission 204666) | Lab enrichment of tropical soil microbial communities from Luquillo Experimental Forest, Puerto Rico - flux4day.12C.oxic.44.000.170 (v2)... | ecosystem: Environmental > Terrestrial >...
GGATTAACCCCGCGTCCGCGAAATTTGCAGAATCCCGCCCACACCCTTGAGGAAATTTACGGTTTATTCGCGAGCACGATAATGGCCAAGCAGAACACCGGTGATGCTTTCTACTTTGCAGAAAAACAAGGACTTAGAAGCGAGTTTCCAGCGTTCCCGCAAGCTCAAGCAACTCCTGACTCTAGTTATTAGAAAAAGACATGAGGGTATAGACTGGTTATTAAGCTTCTCTCTGAGTCACTAGAGCGGAACCAAATCTTGGCGATCGTACCTAGAAGAATCGGGGCCGTCAGCTGTGCGGATCAAACATGGCCAAGTATGTCGTATCAGCCGCGCGGCTCGTGCCAACGAGAAACTGGCACGAAATATCCAAGCCATCAGCTTTGCGGCTGTCAGCTCGGCTACAAAGCCAAAATTGTACGATGCGGGGAAGAACTAATGTTGTCCATCCGGGAACGGACCTCGGAGTGTGCCGCGCCCCACGACTGGGGCATTCGCGGGACGAGGAACCTCAGTCGCCACGCAGCGAACGCCTGAAGAGCCGGGCTTGGGCGCTCGACCGCGAACATGGCCATGTCTCATCTGTTCATCGATGGCGCAACGGCCCAGAGAAAGCCAAGAAAACAGATCCACTTTGAAACGAGTTCTCATCGAACCAGCGGGGGCAAAATCTTCACAGAACTAGTACCGGCAAAAGAACCCTGAAGCCGGCGCACTGCGCTGATTCTAAAGCGATTAGCGAGACTACAAAAGTCCGCCATGTTTGGCTCCAGGCGTGCCCTTTTTCTTTGTTCCGGTGAAAATCGAGTGGGAGGATCCCGCCGATGGCGCAATGGATTCGAGCCTCGCCACACGCTTTGTTGTATGCTTCACTGTAGCCTTGTGGGTGGCACTCAACCCCAAAGGGGTGGTTGTCGGCCGGGTTGGCTCCCTGACCCCTACGACCAGTCACAATCGGGGAATAAATCGCGTCGGTCAGAGATGCGGCCTTTTCGGCTCGAAGTCACCCAGGGACAAGACCGCGAGACCATCGAATTCTTGCTTGACGGCAACACCGAGGTGCAACGCAAGCTCGAAATCGGCTCCTAAGCCACGGTCGAGTATCGCTCTGTAGACGGCAAGAACGTCGCTATTCACGTTTTCGTCGCGCTGCCGCTGGCCTGAAAGCGCGGTGAGCTCAAAGGAAGAACCGATTCGTTCGAGAGCGCAAAGTAAGTGATCCTTAGTTCAACGAGGCCGCACGCATCCAGCCCCTCGTGGTCCATCCTTCTTTTGGATTGAGGAGCTCGAGATGCGCACGACCTTGAAAATCGTCCTGCCCCTGATCGTGAGCGTCGGGAGCGTGTCTCTGCTCTTTGCCGGCTACCAGGTCCGAAACGAGCGGCGCATCTTGCGCAACGACGTCGCGCGACGTGCGGAAATTCTGGCCGAGAGCCTGCAGGAAAGCGTGGAACGTGAGCTGGGCCGCGGCAAAGATCGGAACCTGCACCGCCTGGTCGAGCGCTATGGCGAACGCCAGCATCTCAAAGGGATTGCCATCTACGACACCGCCATCCATTTGCTGGCAATCACCCCGGGACTCGAGCAGGCTTTGCCGCTGCAGGCCACCGCCGCGACAAAAGCCATGCGCGACAATAAGGGAGCCGGCGAATTTCTCCCTCCCGAGCAAACTTCCGCGTCTCAAGCGAGCGATGCCGTTCCCGTACACGTATATGCCTTACCGCTTCACCGGGACGAAGAAGTTGCGGGTGCCCTCGTGCTGGTGCACGACACCAGCTACATTGAAATTCAACTTTCGCACACCTTGCGCGACGCTCTTCTCAACGCCCTGGTGCAAACGCTGTTGATCAGTGCCCTGGCGTTGCTTCTCGTGCGCTGGACGTTTACCGAACCGCTGACTCGTACATTTAAGTGGGTGCGCACACTGCGCACCGGACAACCCAACCCGCCCCCGGCGCTGCTGCAAGGGGAAATCATGGAGCAGTTGCACCACGAAGTCACGCATCTGGCCAGGGATTTGCATTCGGCGAGGGCCGCCGCGGAAATTGAAGCCAGGCTGCGAGATTCGAATGCCTCCTTGTGGACGGCGGAACGGCTGCGCGTCAGCCTGCATGATCGGCTGCTTGACCAACCACTTTTTGTCGTTTCGAATCGCGAACCATACATGCACGTCTTCGATGCCAAGGACAAAACGATCCGCATGATCGTGCCCGCCAGCGGTGTCGTTACGGCTCTTGAGCCTGTCTTGCTGGCATGCAATGGCACGTGGGTCGCAAACGGCTCCGGCAACGCTGACCGGGAGATTGTCGATGCCCACGACCGGCTTCGCGTTCCCCCTGATCGCCCAAGCTATACGTTGCGCCGTGTGTGGCTCTCGGAGGAAGAAGACCGGGGCTACTACGACGGGTTTTCAAACGAGGGCCTCTGGCCGCTTTGCCACATCGCCCACACGCGCCCGGTTTTCCGCCCGGAAGACTGGCTGCACTACCAGCGGATTAATCAGCGCTTCGCCGATGCCGTTTTGCAAGAGATGGCGGAGGTGGATTCTCCGATTCTCTTGGCCCAGGATTATCACCTGGCGCTCCTTCCGCGGATGGTAAAGGACGTTCGGCCCGACGCCCGGGTGGCGATTTTCTGGCACATTCCCTGGCCCAACGCCGAGGTGTTCGGGATATGTCCCTGGCAAAGGGAACTGATCGAAGGATTGCTGGGCGCGGATCTCATTGGCTTCCATATCCAAACGCACTGCAACAATTTCCTAGAGACGGTGGACCGCGCTCTCGAAGCGCTCACCGAATGGGACCGCTTTGCCGTAAGCCGGCAAGGCCACGTTACGCGTGTTCGGCCTTACCCCATTAGCGTGGCGTTTCGAGAGAGCCCCACCCCGCCAACTGACTCGGTTGAGATCAACGCGCTGCGCACGGAATTGTGCAACGAGATGGACATCGAGGCCGCGCACCTGGGAGTGGGCGTGGACCGCGTCGATTACACCAAGGGAATCCTGGAGCGTTTCCGCGCCCTGGAAAGGTTTTTCGAGCTGAATCCCGGTTACCGCCAGCGGTTCACGTTCGTGCAAATCGGCGCGCCCAGCCGGACCGATATCGAGCGCTACAAGAACTTCCTCGAGGAAGTCAGCTCCGAAGCGGAACGCATAAACGCGCGCTTCCAAACGTCGCGGTGGAAACCCATCGTGTTTCGCAAGAAGCACCATTCTCACGAGGAAATCTCGCGCTTCTACCAAGCTGCTTCTCTCTGCATGGTCACTTCCCTGCACGACGGGATGAACCTGGTGGCCAAAGAATTTGTGGCTTCCCGCGAGGACGAACGAGGCGTGTTGATCCTGAGCACATTTGCGGGAGCGGCGGACGAATTGACGGATGCGCTGCTCGTGAATCCCTACGATATTTCGCAGCTTGCGCGCGCCATTCATCGCGCGCTGGAGATGCCGGAGCGAGAGCAGATCGAGAGAATGCAGCGCATGCGCCACATCGTGCGGGACCGCAACGTCTACCGTTGGGCCGCCCACCTGCTCGCCGACCTTACCGAGATTCGCATCGACCTGCCGGAGCGCACGGAAGCGTAGTCGTTTCGCGAAACCTGCGGTTTTGTGCCTTGGCGCTGGGTCTTGCACCAGCCAGGCGGCGTTAGCGCATCTAAAAAGGAGGAGGAATTGCTGATTTGAGCGTCGCCGAAACACCCTTCGATTTCGTAACCGCTTCCTATCTCACCCGCATTGGGAATCAGTCGGCGGGGACACTCGCGGAATTGCTGGCCGGTCTCGAACATTGCAGCGACGCATCCATTTTTCATCACACTTTTCAGACCCTGGGAGTCCACCACTTCCTCACCGAAGGCTTTTCCAACGATTTCGCGCAATGGACGCTGGCCTCCGCGAACCGGAATGACCTTGCCGAGCAACTCGCGGCACTCGACATTCGCGATTACACGTCCATTGCGGCGCTAAGAAGCGATCTCTGCCGCGTGGTGCGGGATTTCTGCGACGCTTATCCGCAACTCGCGTCGCAATCGGGGCTCGAGCGATTGTACTTTTGCGAGAGCGTGGAAGTGGCCGTGTCGCTTGGCCGCAGCGCGCACACCTTGGATGAGTTCCGCGAAGGCGTTGCCCACCTCAGCCACGCTGGTTTCTATTATCATTTCATCTCTTCGCGATTGCGGCTGCAGCTCCAGACCAATGACTTCTCGCGTTGGCTCTCTGGCAGCCTGGGCCTCCACACTCTCGCCGACAGCGTGAACCATATCGACGTTTACACCAACACGCTCGATAGCACGCGGGCCAAGATGCTTCGCCTGATCGACCGAGAAAGGAGAAAGGCATGACCGAGGTCCTGGCGGCCAATCGCATTCCGCTGGAGAACTATGCGGAGGTAGTCGGCGCAGGCGAGATCGAGGAATTGCGCGCCTTGGCCAAACCGCTGCGCGGCCGCAGCATCCAGATGATCAACTCCACCGCCGTGGGAGGCGGCGTTGCGGAAATCCTCAATCGCTTCGTGCCGCTTGCGGAAGAACTCGATCTCGGCATCCGCTGGGAGGTGATAAAAGGTGCCGAAGAATTTTTCGACGTCACCAAATCGTTTCACAACGCCCTGCACGGGGCGCCCTACCATCCCAAGGCCAAGGACTTTGAGATTTTTCTTTCCTACAACGAGCGGAACCGCGCCAGCCTTCCGCTCGACGCCGAGTTCGTGGTCATTCACGACCCGCAGCCTGCGGCGCTGATTGATGCGCGGCAGGCGGGTTTGAATCACTGGGTTTGGCGCTGCCACATCGATTTATCGCATCCCAATCGCGCGGTCTGGGATTTTCTCGAAAAATTTGTCTCCCGCTACGACGCCGCCATGTTTTCCTCTCCCGAGTTCTCCCGCGAGCTGTCCATCCCGCAATATCTCTTCTACCCGGCCATCGATCCGCTTTCCGAAAAAAACGGCCCTCTGGATCCGGAATTCATCCTGCAAGTTCTGCGTCGCTACCAGATTGATCCCCACCGCCCGATATTGACCCAGATTTCCCGCTTCGACCGCTTGAAGGATCCGGTTGGCGTAATTCGCGCCTATCGAATTGTCAAGCGCTACTTCGACTGCCAGTTAGTCCTCGCCGGCGGCAACGCCCTGGACGACCCCGAAGGCGCCCTGGTTCTCAAGGACGTTTTGCGCGCCGCCGACAAGGATCCCGATATCAAGATCCTAGAACTGCCCGCATGGGCGCCTTTGGAAGTGAACGCGCTCCAGAGAGCCTCAACCATCGTGATGCAAAAAAGTCTGCGCGAAGGATTCGGCCTGACCGTTTCGGAAGCGCTTTGGAAGAAGAAGCCCGTTGTGGCTTCCGCCGTTGGTGGCATTCCCTCGCAAATCATTCACAAGCACACCGGCCTCCTCGCGCATTCCGTCGAAGGAACTGCTTATCAAATCCGTTTTCTGCTGTCCCACCCGGAGATCGCTGCCAAACTCGGAGAAAATGGCCACGAACACGTGAAAGAGAACTTCCTTATCACGCAAAAGCTGAAGCGCTATCTCGCTTTGTTCCTGATGCTCGACCGACGCCAGTAAAGCCAAGAACGGAAATCCCCGGAAGTGCACCTCCGATTAGCCGCTGGCAACTCCCGCCAGCAAATCCTCATCTAAACCCGAAAGCGGAAGGCTCCTCTAGCCCCGGGTCGATCCTGCTTTTGCTATCCCCACTTTATTTTGTCCAAGGAGATCAGGTATGAAGCGCGTTGCTCTACTCTTGTTCCTGGCAAGTTGGCTTGTGCCGCGGGCTAAAGCGCAGGATCAATTTCAGGTTGGCGCCTACGGGGATTATTTCCGGTTAACCCAAACGAGTACGAATCTGGCGGGACTAGGCGGACGCGTGGGCTACAAAATGTTCCCTTACGTGATGTTTGAAGGAGAAGTGAGCTACGACTTCGATCAAGGATTCACGGAACGTTGTGTGAGCACCGGCTGCACAGTGACGGTCGCGAACAGCAATCTTAAAGTCCTCCACGGGCTGGCGGGTGTAAAGTTCATTGGCGGCCATCACGCAATTCGCCCCTTCCTCACGTTGAAGGGAGGCTTCATCAATTTCCAGTTGAACCCCAAGCCAGCGACATTCGGCGGGTTCACAAGTTCGATTCAAAATCTTCGGTCGAACAATGTGAGCGCGGTTTTGTATCCCGCCCTGGGAGCGGAAGGACATCTCGGCCCCCTCGGCCTGCGCTTGGAAGCAGGGGACGAGATGTATTTTGCCGGTGCCGCGCACCATAATGTGCGTGTGGCGTTCGGCCCCTTTTTCCGCTTCTAGGAACAACCGAGAAGGGAACCTCGAAAACGTTCAGGCCATGGGAGGGAGATCTCCTGAGAACTCTCCCTTCCTTGTTTTTCTGTGTCGTCAGGTGTCGCGGCGCAGGATCAGGCACCCGGCGATCATGTCGTGTAGCGCCTGCTTTTGGTAGGTGAAGCCCGCCATAATGTGGCCGAAGGGGTAAATCACATTCGACACAATTTTGGCAAAGTGTCTTCCCGTGGCGCGCCAGAAGCTTACGCGGCGCCCCGCCATGTCCGTCACCACGAGGTCCAGAACCTTCTTGCCAACCGTGGCCTGCCACTCCGAACTCTCCATCACCGCGTGATAAAGCCAGGTCACCGCTAGACTCACCGTTGCAAGCAAAAAGATCACCGCCATAATCAACCAGAATCCGGCATCGTTAAAATCTTCCTCCGGATGAACCTGGCTCACGAGCGTGCCGAGCCCGGTGAGAAAGACCAAAGGAATTGCCACAACAAAAATGCCCACCATGATCACCGCGCCATCTATGAGGTAAGCCAGAAAACGCAGCCAGAATCCACCATAGTCCACGCGGGGGGCGGCAGCCACCGCTTGCGCACTCAGCAGACGCGCGGGCGCCGCGGCGGTCGAAAACGCCTGTCCGCACGCCAAACAGAACACCGCGTCGTCCGCCATCTGGGCACCGCACTTCGAGCAGTACACAGGCTCTCCCTGTTTTCCGCCTTTTCCAGGTCCCCGTCGGCTGGTCCGGCTAATCCTACTTACAACCTCGGTCGGCGGTCAATTGGCCCATTTTGAAACCAGGCGAGCCCAATTTTGACACTCTGGGGGCCTTCCCCGGGTTCATGCGCAGCCATGCCCTACCGGTGTCGCCGGCCACTCACGCGCCGAAATGCTCGCGATGCTGGCGCAGCAGAAATTGATCGGTCATCCCCGCAATGTAATCGCAAACGATGACCGGGCGCGCCTCGGTTCGCGCGAGTTCCTCGTACGAGGCCGGCATGGAGCCCGGCTTCGCCAGGTAGTGAGCGAAAAGTTCTTCCAGACACTCGACGGAGCGGTCGCGGTCATCGGTGATTGCCGGATGATTGTAGATGTGTGCAAACAGGAATCGCTTCAGCGCCGTGTTATTTGCCGCAGCTTCTTCGCTGAAGCCCGCGAGACGTTTCGGAGCGCGGCGAACATCCGCCGTCGACGAGACCCGGGATGCCAGAACACGCCGCTCGGTCGATTCGATGAGATCGGTAGCCAGCAAATCCAAAACGTGTTTCAGGGCCTCGTTGAATTTCAGTTTCTTGCGCGCCCCGGGATGCGCCACTTCCACGGGTGCATAGGCACTGTTGAAAAACGGGACTGTCCGGCACAACACGCCAAGATCGAGTAGCCCGGCTTCCAAAGCGTCGTCGATATCCGCCGTGTTGTAGGCAATCTCGTCGACCCAGTCGATGAGCTGCGCCTCGAGTGGCGGGCGCAAATCGAGAAGATATTCCCGAAACTCCGGAAATTCTCTTTCGGAATAATCGCGCGAATGTTTGATGATGCCTTCGCGCACTTCAAACGTGAGATTGAGACCGGGAAAATCCAGATAGCGCTGCTCGAAGTGCTCGACAATGCGAAGCGCGTGCAGATTGTGATTGAAGTGCCCGCCATGCGCGCGCATCAGGTCGTCCAGCTTGCGTTCGCCGGCATGCCCGAACGGCGGATGGCCAATGTCGTGAACCAGTGCCAAGGCTTCCGCAAGTTCCGTGTTTAGCCCCAATGCGCCAGCCACCGTGCGCGCGATCTGCGCTACTTCCAGCGTATGCGTCAGACGATTGCGAAAATGGTCCGAATAGCGAGTGGTGAAAACCTGAGTCTTGGCTTCGAGGCGGCGAAATGCGCGGGAATGGATGATACGGTCGCGGTCCCGCGCATAAGCGCTGCGGTAGGGATGGTCCGGCTCGGGAAAACGGCGTCCGCGGGTTTCTTCTGCGCGCATGGCCCAGGGGGCCAAAGGGGGAAGAGTTGCGATGGTCCGCTCCATCTCCATCCGCAAAATCGCGCGAGAATCACCCCGCCATAACCATCAGGACTTGGACGCTATCGAACCCAGGCCTCGGTCAGCCTGATCGGCGATGTTCGTGTCCGGGAATTCTTTCTTGATCTGCCGATAGATGTTCGCCGCCTCTTGAGGATTGGAACTGCGGAGAGCGCCAGCCAGCTCCAAGAGCACCAACGGACGGGGCACAAGCACGCTCGGCTTGTCTGCCAGGACGCGCAGCAGCTTGACGGCATCGTCGGTCTTTGCTGTGCGCGCGTAAATGACGGCCATCTGATATTGCGCCATGGCGGCAAGTTCCTTGTCACTGCCACCGCTGATTTTCTTCAGCTCTTCAAGAGCCTGGCTTTGCCTGTCCAGGTCTTCCAGGCAAAGCGCGGCATAATAACGCGCCAGCTTGCCAGGGTTGGTGGATGGATAACTATCGGCGAGCTTGCTGAACTTGTTGAAAGCATCTTGGGAGCGCGCCCGTTCATCCGAATACGTGGGCTCCGGATCCGAGGGATTCGGCGGCCCGATGCGACCCTGATAGGCTTTCATAGCTTGGTCAAAGGCCACCGACGCCTGGGCAGTCTGTCGGTCGACATACAAGTGCCATCCTCCGTAGCCGATGGCCACGGCCACCACCACGGCAATCACAATGCCGGCAAACTGCCCGTGCGAGATGACCGCTTCGGCGCCATGCGCGATGGTTTCCTTGATCTTGTCCTGCTTTAGTTCTCTGCGCGAAATATGATGTTCCGGCACACGCGCTCTCCTCGATGGTCTTGAACAAGCCATCGTAACACAGGACGGCAACTCCAAGCCCTATCGCGCAACTGGCCATCCAGCGGTGGATTTACTTTTCCGGCAGGGCGCGCAGGGAGCCTCTCCCTAGCCCATTCGAACGGTGTTAGCTTGGAACCATGAAGACGGCCTGTATTCATTGCGGCGCAGAGCATTTGCTTGCCGACGCGGCATTTGGCGGGCATTCGAAGGTGCAGTTCAAGTGCGCGAAATGCGGGAAAACCACAATCGTTGAGATCAAGCGGCGCACGGACGCCACGGTAGTGATGACCCCGCTGCCTTCCTTTGCGCGCGGCAATGCCACCAGTTCCAATCTGAATCTGCCTCCACCGGACCCGGGACTACAGCTGCCTGCCAACCACAAGATTGTTCTCAGCATTCTCTCCGGGCCTTCGAAAGGACAGAGCCACACGCTCTCCAAGCCGCGTGTCGTGGTGGGTCGCAGGGGGGCAGACGTGGCTTTGAGCGATCCGGAAATCTCACGGCACCATTGTCTGCTGGAAGTGCGCGACACGTACATCAATCTGAAGGACATGGATTCCACGAATGGAACATTTTACGAAGAGGAACGCGTGCGCGCCGCGATGCTCCAGGATGGCGCCGAATTTCGCATCGGCGGCAGCTTGATCCGCGTGAACTTTCAGAAAAAATAGTCGCATTCGACTTGCAGCTGGCCTGCGCCTCGCGAAGGGCTCTCGAAACCATCGTTGTGAGATACTAACGCCGGTTCCAAATTCTTTTGGGATGCGATGAATCGTCTCTCCGCGTGTCTAATTACCTCGAACGAGGAACACAATTTGCCACGCGCCTTGCATTCACTGGAAGGCGTTGCGGATGAGATCGTCGTGGTGGACTGCGGAAGCCAGGACCGCACTCGAGAAGTTGCGCGTGAGCACGGAGCCAGAGTCGCCACACGGGAATGGACAGATTTCGCGCAACAAAAGAATTTCGCAGGAGCTGCGGCGAGCCATGATTGGATCCTGTCGCTCGATGCGGACGAAGAACTGAGTTCCGAACTTCGACAGTCTCTCCTTGCCTGGAAGCAAAACGAACCTGAGTTTATGGTTTATGAGCTGGCTCGGCGCGCCTGGTACCTGGGCGCATGGATTAGACATTCAGGATGGTACCCGGACTATCAACGGCGACTGTACCGGCGGGATGCGGCCAGGTTTCACGGCATTGTCCACGAGTCGCTGCGGTTCGAAGGCAAGCCTGGACGGCTCGACGGGGATTTGTTTCATTACACGATGAACTCGTTGGCCGAGCACGAGGAAAAGGTGGAACGCTATACCACGCTGGCGGCCCGCCAAATGTATGAGGCAGGAAAACGAAGGTGGCGCGCCGCGATGTGGCTGGCAACGCCTTGGACCTGCTTTAGCACTTTTCTGCTGCGCGGCGGCTTTCTTGACGGTTCTCGCGGTTGGCTCATTTCACGGATGGCGGCACGGGGGGTGTGGCTGAAGTTCAAGAAGCTGGGAGACCTTATCGAAGCCGGACCCGGCGGCCGCACAATGAAAGCATCATGAGAATTCTCTATGTCGACCTGGAGCGCGAATGGCGCGGCGGCCAGAGCCAGGCGCTGCTCACCTTGCGCGGCCTGCGCGAGCGTCAACTGCCGGTGGAGTTGGTGGCGGCGCGCGATTCGTCCTTGGCAAGACGCAGCCTGGAAGCAGGAATTATCGTACACGATGTGGCACGGTTCGGGTTGCGCGCCGGGGCCGCCGCGGCTATACGAAAATTGTTGTCCAAGAATTCCTGTGACCTCGTGCATCTCAATGAGCCTCACGCGTTGACGGCCGCCTGGCTGGCCGAGGCGCATAAGAAGCGGCCCCTCCTTCTCTCGCGCAGAATTGGCTTTCCCTTGAGGGAGGGTTGGGTTTCGCGCGCGCGCTACCGAGCCGTGGAACGATTCGTAGCCAACAGCAAGAATGTCGCGCAAAGCCTGATGGAGTGTGGAATTGTGCCGGAGCGAATTTCCATCGTGAACGAAGGCGTGGAAATCACGCCGCGGCCTTCTTCGGAGCGAAGGAGTAGCGCGCGAACCCGCTGGGGAGTAAAGGACCATGAATTCCTGTTTGGCTGTGTCGGCGTCTTTGTGCCGGAAAAGGGCCAGCGGCATTTGATCGAAGCACTTGCAGAGGTTAGGGAGTCGCATCCACAGGCGCGGCTCTTGCTTGCCGGCGATGGCCATTGTCGCGCCGAATTGGAAGCACTCGCAAAACGGCTGGGACAGTCAGAAGCCGTCCTTTTTCCGGGGTTCGTGAACGAGGTTGCCGAGGTATACGAGGCCCTGGACGCTTTCGTCTTTCCCTCGGAATTCGAGGGTCTGGGGACCGCGTTGCAGGCGGCGATGGCGTC
>Ga0306920_100012633_pt1 | contig 11464 bp, 11 predicted proteins | sample flu12Cox44000170_FD_204666 | JGI IMG/M metagenome (GOLD analysis project Ga0306920, IMG submission 204666) | Lab enrichment of tropical soil microbial communities from Luquillo Experimental Forest, Puerto Rico - flux4day.12C.oxic.44.000.170 (v2)... | ecosystem: Environmental > Terrestrial >...
CTACCACAAAGCTGATACGGCTATTCAAAACCTCCTTGATCAGCTCGCTGCTTGAGAAAAATCTGAGAGACGAATTCTCAAACTTCGCAGGCTAGGGCCTAGAAACCGTTCCAAGAAAGGTGCACCTGTTGGCATCGAGCCAAGACTAGTGTGGCCGAAGGTGGCGAACTCCGGCTCAAGTGTTAAGGATCGGACACGCTGAAGCGCGGTTGTACCAGCGAGGCTTGCAGGATACAACAACTCTGGAACTGTTCTAAAACCAGTCTCCAAAGCAGTTGTAAATGCCCCGCTGAAAGTGTTGCTCCACCCAATAACATCTGCACTGAAAATGCCCTACCTTGCATATCGCTGACCTGGCAGAGTACTTACCTCGAATCCGCCGTACCTGGCGAGGAACGTTGGTCGCGTCGCAGGATTCTTGGCCGAGCTTGTCCTCAGTCTCGCACGCTGCCCAGGGCGATCATTAAAGCTGCACGCGGCAGTCTGTCACGCCTGGGGGAGAGCGGCGATGCCGCCGGGTGGGCTTCTCGTCCCCGGCGCCGGCAAGCAGGTGGTGCCGAATGAACCAACGCAGGAGAAGATCGGCAATCCGCTCGGCAGCGCGGCCGTCCCATTTCTCAGGAACGCGGTTGCGGAGCGGCGGCGCATCCAGCACGCGCATCGCATGGTCAACAATGCGATCGGGATCGGTGCCCGCCAGGATGTTGCTTCCCATCGCGCAGGTGATGGGGCGCTCGGTATTCTGCCGCAATGTGAGGCAGGGTACGCGCAATACCGTGGTTTCTTCCTGGATCCCGCCGCTGTCGGTAAGGACCATTCGCGCCCGAGCCATCAATCCCAGAAAAGCGAGATAGCCCAGCGGCTCAATCACCAGCAACTGGTCATGAAGGTGAATTCCTTCAAGCTGCTGCGCGGTGCGTGGATGCGCCGGGAAAATAACCGGAACGTGCTTGGCGATTTCGTTGATGGCGCCGAACAGTCGGCGCAGCGCCATCGGGTGGTCCACATTGGACGGCCGATGCATGGTCAGCAGCGCATATCCGCCGGGACCGAGCCCGAGAGGAAGGGGCATGGCCAGCGCGCGGCTGAGATGTTTTTGCAGCGAATCAATCATAGTGTTGCCCACGAAGTGAATGCGGTGCCGAGGGCAACCTTCGGCCATCAGGTTTTCATTGGCGAGCCGGTCGGTGGTGAACAGGAAATCGCTGATCACGTCGGTACAGAGCCGGTTAATTTCCTCCGGCATGCTCATGTCGCGGGAACGAAGGCCGGCTTCTACGTGGGCGATGCGGATACCGAGTTTCTTGGCCGCAATCGCGCAGGCCAGTGTGGAGTTGACGTCGCCGACGACAATGACCAGGGCCGGTTGATGCTGCAGACAAATCTGCTCGAAATCGACCATGACGCGGGCAGTTTGCTGGGCATGGGTGCCCGAACCAGCACGGAGTTGAATGTCAGGCGTGGGCATTTCCAGGTCGCGGAAGAACTCCTCTGACATGCGCGCGTCGTAATGCTGGCCGGTGTGGACGAGAAGCGGCTCCAAGTCCGGGAAGCGGTTCCGCCGCGCGCGGAAGGCCTCGATCAGCGGAGCGACCTTCATGAAGTTGGGGCGAGCTCCAGCGACCAGGAAGATTTTCAATTCAGACCTCCACGGTTTCTGTGCCGCATTCCCCGGTATGGACTGAGATGCCGGCGTAACAACCGTTGAACAGGTTGTCGATTAAGCCTGCGAGAGTGCGGGCCTGATTTCTCCCGTTGAACTCCTGCAAGAACTGTTCACTCAAGCCGACAGGTTTGGTGGAAAGGTTGAGGAACTCGACCATGTGCGCGTCGACGACCGATTCGTCCAATTCGCGAGTAAGCGTGACGAAGGGAACTCCGCTCATGGCGAGGATCTGCTCGACCGGGGAACCGTTTACCGTGAGGGCTAGAACCGGCCGTCCGACCCTGATGTACTCGAACAGTTTCGCCGGGACGGTGTGTCCAATGGCCGCAGAATTGTTGTCGACCAACAAAAGCGAGTCGGATTGCATCATCGCCTCAAGAGCCTGTGGACGCGGCATCGGCGGGACGAACTCGAGACATCCGAGACTGGTGAGTTGCCCGAACAAATCGTGATTCGTGGCGACGATTTCGGGCCCGATCACGCCCACCATGCGAAAGCGGAACCGTGCGGGATCGAGAACTCCGCGGCGAACCAGGCGAAGCACGGAAGCCAGGGCCATGCCCGGCGCGCGTCCGCCATAGAAACTTCCAAAGTGCGCAATCACGCGATATGGCCGGGGCGGAATGGGCGTGGGCGCGATCACCTCTTCCGGGTCATACCCGTTCCATATCACGGCGGACTTGGTTGCCACGTCTGGGCATCGCCGAATCCATGCTTGCCGCACATAGTCGGTCACCGAGAGGAGCAGATCGGCATTCTCGAAAAAGCGGGCGTCGAGCAGACGATCCACCGCGCCGGCGATTCCGGTGGTCCTGCGGAAGGGATTGCCGACGATGGGATCACGGTAGTCGGCGATCCAGGGCAAACCAAACTCGCGTTTCAATCGGTAGGCTATGGTGTGGTCTTGAATGTAAGGAACCGTGGAGAGGACGGCGTCCATGGGGGTGTCGATCAGCATGCGCCGAGCTGCACGGGTGGCGGGCAGCGTCCACAACACATCCTCGTCGGTGGGGAAAAAGAACCTGCGCAAGACTTTCTCGCCGAGATTCCTGGCTGGCGGCCGGATGTACGTCACACGGGGCTGCGGCTGGTCAGGGCACGATGCGGTCAGGACGTACGTTTCATAGCCAAACTCGGGAAGGTACTTGTAGAATCGCCACGCCCGCGCGGCACCGGGTGCAGCGTGCGGCGGAAACGCATAAGCCACAATCAGGAGTTTTCGCATAAGCGGCCCGTTGCCAGCGAACATTCTCGCATCTTTCCTCAGGAGCAGCAATCGCGAACGCGCGCCGGTGCTTCGCATCCACCTCGTGGGGCTTACCTCGTTGCTGGTAGCAGTCGTGCGCCTGGGGTATGCGTATTTTATGGTCTCGAAAGACTAGACTAGGGGCCTTCGACCTCGGAATGACACCGGAACAAGCAAGGGTGCGATCACCGCACCCTTCCCAATCACATGAGGCTGGATTCCCAACTTACTTGCCCGACTGGAAGCGCTTGTTCACTTCGGGCCAATTGACCACGTTCCACCATTCCTTGAGATAGTCGGCACGGCGGTTCTGATATTTCAGGTAGTAGGCGTGCTCCCAGACATCGTTGCCCATGACGGGGTAGAAGCCCTGGGAGAACGGATTGTCCTGATTGGGCGTGCTCATGATATGCAACTCGCCCGCGGAGTTGCGCACCAGCCAGGCCCATCCGCTGCCGAACTGCTTCACTCCAGCATCGTTGAACTTTTCCTTGAAGCTGGCGAAGTCGCCGAAGGTGCTCTTGATGGCTGCGGCGATGGCGCCGCTGGGTTCGCCTCCAGCGTTGGGGGCCATGATAGTCCAGAACATCGTATGATTGATGTGGCCTCCGCCGTTGTTGCGGACGGCGGCGCGCACGGCCTCGGGAACGTTCTCCAGACCCTTGATGAGATCTTCGACGGTCAGGTCCTTGAGCTCGGGCACCTTGTCGACAGCGGCATTGAGGTTGGTGACGTAAGCCTGATGATGCTTGTCGTGATGCAGGTGCATGGTCTGGGTGTCGATGTGCGGCTCTAAAGCAGAGTAGTCGTAGGGCAGCGGTGGAACTTCGTGTGCCATTCTGGTTCTTTCCTCCGAATGTCAGTGATGCCTGGGAAAATGGGGTAGTTGCAAAAGGTTCCCAGCCTGCGGTCCGGCGCGCGCGGCCACAGACATTATAGCGGGTGGGACTGGGAGATGAATGCCGGATGGCGTCCGCTGGGGAGTCCGAGTCGCGACTCGCGGCGCTTGATCTAGATTGGGTCATCTCACGCGCCGCAGAAAACCGTTGTGGTTAGCAGTCAGAAACTACTTTTCCCTGGTCTTATCCACGACAAAATCATCGCGGTCGCACAGGAACGTGGCCACGGACGCGAAGGGCCCGGGTCTGAATCCCGCCGAAGCAGGATGCCCGTTAATGGCGGTGTCCTCCACAATCAGGTACTGGCCGGGGGTGACAAATCGACTATAAATCTTTAACTCTTCGTCGACGTGGGCCTTTCGGTGATCCGAGTCTAGGACCACCATCCGGCCGGCAGTGCTATCCAACCGAGTCGCCAACTGCTGAACCACCTCAGGGGACACCGAAGAACCGCAGATATAAGTGACTCGCGGGTGCTGCGGCCAGTCCTGCCGGGTTTCGATGTCGCTGGAAATTACCCGTCGGTGGCCGACCAAGTCAAGCAAGGAGGCGAAGTAAAGGGCGCTGCCGCCGTATCGGATCCCGATCTCAATGATCACATCCGGCTTCAGCGCCGAAATGATCCTTGATATATCCAAAGATCTGTAGGGTATTTCAGGCAGCGGACACCAAGCCATCGCATGTTATCCCATGTGTTCTGGGTGGAGTCATAGTAGATATTCTGGTATAGATCGACGGCCAGCCGCTTCAAGACCGGGATTCTCTCCACCACCCGGCCGACGAGCCATAGTATCGGTCGCCCGGGAAACAAGCGAAAGGGATAGCCCTCGTTGAGAATTGTGGGAAGCCCGGTTAGACACGTAGGGAGTGCCTCTCGTGAGAGGGATTTACATCGAACATTAACTGCAATTTCGGTGATCGACTCCGGCGCGACAACAGCTTATAACTGACCGCTCCCGACGCAACCTCTGGCCCACAATGCCGCGCGAGCGCACCCGGTACTCTTGCTCCGAAGTAACCTATCGGTATTTCTGCGCCTGGACCCGCTCTTCGGGCGTCATCTGCTGCCAGAGATCCTCACGGGTTTGCCGGGCCCAGTCGCTGCCGGGATCAGCGACCAGCGCGGACGACATCAACTGATAGGCCTTGACGCGGTCGCGGGCAACGCAAGTCCCGTTGGCGTAGAGAGCGGCGAGACGGTTGCGAGCGAAAGCGTTCTCTTTCAACGACGCCGAGCGCAACAGCACCAGGGCCTGCTCGCAACTGCGGGGAACTCCCTTGCCTTTGACGTACATGTCGGCCAGCAGAACGGGAGCCTCGGAATTGCCGCGGGATGTCGCCTTCCAGAGCCAAGCCACAGCCGCCGTGGGGTCACTGGCTTGCATCGCCTCGGACACCTCCTGTTGGCCAGGCTCGTGGGTTGACCTGGGCTTTGGCGCAGGCGGTTCGATTGGCTTCGCCGCTGCTTTGGTGGTATCAGGCTTCACGGCGGTGTCAGCCGGATTTGCAGCAGCGGGAATGCTGTCGGCAGGCGGAGCGGATTGCGGGTTGGCCTGGGGCGGCCGCTGAGCAGCCGTGGGCGCCGGAGGAGCAGTGGAGGTGGTTAGCGGATTTGCGTTGGCCGCATCCTCGGACTGAGTCTTGGCTGAGGCCTGGTCCGACGTCGAGGGCTCGGCTGGCGGCTCGGCGGTTTTGGTTGTTTCGACGGGTGCAGTGGAGGGCGCTGCCGGAGCAATTGCACGGCTCGTCAACACGCGTTGCCGCAGCTTCGCATACTGCTGCCAGACGATTTCGACGGGACCCCGATAGCTGTGGTCGATTTGGGCGCGTCCCTCCAGGAATCCCAGGCTTCCAAATATCGCTACCAGTGCGGCGAGCGACGTCCCGAGCAACCAGCGGTTGCGCGAGGGTGGTTCAGCTTCGTCCAGCAGCGGCGTGGCGCCAGTCGGGGGATCGCCGTGACCGAGGAATGTGGACCCGAGGCCCGGAGGGACCTGATGGCTGGACGCGGCCTGGCGTGTATCCGAAATATCAAGGAAGCGCGAGCGACCGGTCGAGGGACCAATCGTCGGGTAGTACTCCTCGCCGGTGGGATGCGAACCAGCCTCGGGCGGAGGCGGTACGTCATCATCGAACGAAGGGTGGCGGGGTGTAGCCGGGGCCTCCGCATCGATGACCGGCACTTCGCTGCGCATGGTCAACTCGTCTTTGGACTCGTCGGGCGGGGTGTAGCGGAAGCTGGCAACGAATTCCTGCAGTTCGCGCTCGTCGTCGGTGCCCTTGACCTCGGGCGGCTCGAATGGACTGATAGCGGGCGCCCCAGCGGCTTCAGCCACGGACTTGAAAGTCGGCATACCGGCGTTCGCTGGAGGCGACTCTATCGGCGGCTGCGTTATCGGTCTTTCGACAATAGAAGGTCGGCGAACACCGGTAGCGATGCGTGCTGGTAGAATTTCGCGAAGCGGTGGCGTGAGGTCGCGAACTTCGGCCGGAGTGGGACGCGAAACTTCTTCTCCTCGTGGCACGGGTTGCGCGGGCTTGGCCTCAATAGGTGGGGCGGTTAGAGCCTGGCTTGAGGGAGGAACCATGTCGACCGGCAGTTCGGGGGTTGCCGCGATCACCGGCGTTGGAGCTTCTGGCGCAGGCGCGGATTCCTGGTGCTCAGGACTCGGTCTTGAAGGTGAAATCTCGACGGGAATCGTCGCGGGCACAGCTTCTGGTTCCACAGGTGGGGGCGTTAGAGTCTGGCTTGAGGAAGGAACCATGTCCGGTTCGACAGGCAGGTCGGAGGTTGCCCGGATCACCGAAGTTGGAGCCTCGGGTGCAGGCGCGGGTTCCCGGTGCTCAGGACTCGGTAATGAAGGCGAAGTCTCGACAGGAATGGTCGCGGGCACAGCTTCTGGTTCCACAGGTGGGGGCGTTAGAGTCTGGCTTGAGGAAGGAACCATGTCCGGTTCGACAGGCAGGTCGGAGGTTGCCGCGATCACCGGAGATGGAGCTTCGGACGCAGGCGCGGATTCCTGGTGCTCGGGACTCGGTAATGCGGGCGAACTCTCGACGGGAATTGTAGCCGGCACCGCTTCGGGTTCCGCGACGTCCTCAGCGTGCGTGCGCTCAATGACAGCAGGCTCGATGGCAGGCGGCGGAGCGGGCAATTCGGGCTCGATCATTGGCGGTGCGGAAGTAACTATAGCCGGCGGGACCACGGGAATCGACGGAAGCTCAACGGGTTGGCTCAGCGGCGAAGCAGGCTGGGCGACGGCAGCGGGTGCTGCCTCTTGCGGAGGAGCCTGAGGAACCAGGACCTCTTCGGCGGCAGCGCTCTGTGGCGGCGGTTCCGGCTGGGGCGTCTCGGCAGGGTGGACCGGGAGCGGCGAAGGCTTGATCTCGAGCGGTGCGCTGGCGAAAGTCAGCGTACTTTGCGCGTCGGGGACGGTCAAAGGACGATGGGGGAACGGTGTACCACACATTCCGCAGTAAAGGTACTCACGGGGATTGTCGTACCCGCAACTGCTACAGAACAAGCTGCCTCCTGAGGATTCGAACTATCGTAACTCATGCGGCAGAGGAGAATACTACAGTTCCAGCTTCCGGTTTCGATTCAATGCATTTAGCCAGTTGCCAGTAGCCAGTGTCGAGCTGTACGGATCGACGAAAATTCTGCGCTAGCCGGGCTACCGAATCTATTGCAGCCCGATCGCCCTATCCGTGCTGTCGGTGCGTCCCGAGCAGTTGGAGCAAATATGAGAAGTTTCAGCTTGTGTTTCCGCCGGAGTAAGGCACTTTCGTGTTGTGTCTTCTGTATTGGGAAAAGGGGCCATCATTCTTGCTGCAAACGGTTGAGCAGGCTGTGAATGCCCGCCTATCCTGAGGCCAAAAGGGCGACAGCCGCAGAGGAGGGGCACGTGGCACGTATGTCTGGTTCTAAGGTTCAGCGGAAGTCAAAAACTTCGTGGCGTGCGAAGTTGCATAAGCCTATGCTGCCGAAGCTGGTTCCGGTGCGGGACGGAATGGCGAGGCGAGTGGGTCATGGGATGATGCTGATTCCGACAGCGCTAGAAGTGGATGCGATGATCAGGAAGATTCCGCGCGGCCAGGTCAGCACACGGGCGCAGAGTCGTAAGCGACCGGTGCTCTGGCACAACGCGGACGTTAACATGTCCGCTGGTGACGGGATTTTTCTGCGTATCGTGACGGAAGCTGCGGAAGAAGATTGGCAAGCCGGTCGGCCAGAAATTACGCCGTATTGGCGCGTGGTGCGCGACGACGGAAGAGGCTGAATACAAAGTCTCTCGGAAGCGCGGAGGCGCAGGCGCGATGGCTGAGAGAAGAAGGACACATCGTTGAGCGCAGGAAACTCGTGATGCCGAAGCCAGCAGTGTCGGCGGCACGAGGCGATCTTCTATGAAGCTCTTAACGCGGAGGCAGTCGGAAAGCGCTGACCGCCGTAGCCACGCGTAATCTAAAACCACTATTCACCCGGGTCGGGATTCGCAATACACTTTCGAAGCTCCGGATGCGAAGACCGACGAAACGAACCCTCTCCATTGTGGCGGTTGTCCTGCTGTTGATGTGGGGCAGCTTTCTGCTCATAATCGGCTGGGCGATGCGACAGCCTCCGGAGAAGTTTGGCCGGGTAATGTCGCATATGCCAATGCCCGCCTTCTTTCTGTTCCCATTCGAAACGATGTGGAGCCATGCCCGTGCCGGCGTCGTGCAGCCAGGAGACACGGCGCCCAACTTTCGCCTGCCGACGCTGGACCATCAATCCGAAGTAGAACTGGCCGCGCTGCGGGGCAAGCCCGTGGTGCTGGTCTTCGGCAGCTACACCTGACCGCCGTTTCGGCGGGAGGTTCCCGCCCTCAACAAACTGTATGAACAGTACGGCAGCCGAATGGCGTTCTACGCCGTCTACATTCTGGAGGCGCACCCGACCGACGTCTGGCAGATGCAGAGCAATATAAAAGACAAGGTGCTGTTTGCCAGCCCGAAGAATGAGGAAGAGCGTGCATTCGTGGCGGGGGCATGCGTGCGCAAGCTGGGGATCAAGTTTCCGGCCGTGATCGATGGGTTCAACAACCCCACAGAGGTCGCTTACACCGGTTGGCCAGACCGACTGTACCTGATCGGGAGCGACGGAACGGTGTTGTACAAGAGCAAGCCTGGGCCGTTCGGCTTCAAGCCATCAGAATTGGAAGCAGCCATCAAAACGCTGCCGCAGGCCCAGGCGGAGCGATAGCTCTCTTTCGGTCCCATCCTTCGCAAATGAGAGCAAATGTGGGGCGCCCGCATCAATGGTTACGCCGCGCTGAACTCCAAGACACCCATAATCGCTGCACGATGTTGGGCAGATTAGCGCGATGCATTGTGCCCGCCGCGTGGTTGGTGCTGCTGGTGCGGCCAGTCGGAACCGCGCCGGCCCCGCTCGCGATCACTACTACGTCGCTGCCGTCGATCGCGGTGGGATCCAGTGTCCGGATAAAGATCAATGCGAGCGGAGGGGCGCTGCCCCTCACCTGGAAAGTGTCGGGCGGGAACCTGCCGCCCGGGCTGAAGTTGAATGCGACGAGAGGCGTGATTGTCGGCACAGCGACAACTCCGGGCGACTACAACTTTGAAAACACCGTGACGGGGACTCGAATTCCTGATCCGGCGTTCGACGGCATGCGTTCCGACCCTCGGTTCGTGGAGTTCTCCATGGTGCGGCACAACCGCACTGAGGCTAGGTGGGCAAGCTCTGGCGCACTGAGCAAGTTTGGATACGTGGGGCTACTCTCTTAATGACCCGGCCCACCGCGGGCGTGGTGGGCGGTCGTGACACGCCCTCCGGGCTCTGTTTTATCGGTTAGCGGTCCACTGGCGCAACGCGATCTCAGTCCCCGCCTACATCTTGAAGTCGTGCCCAGACACATTGCGTGCGTACAATGCTGAGATGGATTACGCGGGCCGGCAGAAGAAATTCCAGCGAACACTGATTGACGAAGAGCTCGATGGGTTTGCGATTACGCATCCCGCCAACCTGCGCTACTTGTGCGGATACACCGGCAGCAACGGTCTGCTGCTGTTCTTGGCGGGACGGCGGGTGTTCTTCACCGACGGTCGCTATACCCAGCAAGCGCGCGAGGAAGTGAAGGGCGGACGGGTGGTAGTCGCCAAATCGCCGCTGCTGACCGAGGCGGCAAAGTTCATCGACAAACTGAGTTCGGCAGCGGTTGGGTTTGAGTCGGACCTGACCACGGTGGCGACCGCCGCGCAGATGAAACAACTGGTGCACCGGCGCATCGAGTGGAAGCCAACGACGGGTTTGGTCATGCGGCAGCGCATGATCAAAGATCGCGAGGAACTGAACCTCATCCGCGATGCGGTGAAGTTGGGCGCGAGGGTGTACCGGCGGGCGCTGCAAGCGATTCGTCCGGGGACGCGGGAGACGGAGGTTGCAGGCAAGTTGGAGTTCGCGGCGCGACAGGCAGGAGCCGATGGCATGTCGTTCGAGACCATCGTGGCGGCGGGCAAGCGGGGGGCCTTGCCGCACGGACGCGCGTCGACCCGACCCATCCCGCGCCGCGGGTTCGTGGTGGTGGATTCAGGTGTTATACTGCGGGGCTATTGTTCCGATATGACGCGCACCGTGCATGTCGGGCAAGTCAGTCGAGTGGAACGCGAGTGGTACGAAGCGGTCTTGGAAGCGCAGTTAGTGGGAATTTCCGCGGTCCGGCCGGGTGGTACAGCCGCTGAAGTGGATGAAGCGGCGCGGTCGGTGCTGCGGAAGTCGAAGCTTGACAGGTACTTCACGCACTCGACGGGGCACGGAGTCGGACTTGAGATTCATGAGCCTCCCCGGCTGGGGAAGAACGAGTCGGAACGGCTCGCGCCGGGCATGGTCATTACGATTGAGCCTGGGATTTATGTGCCCGGCAAAGGCGGCATTCGCATTGAGGACATGGTGGTCGTTACCGACAAGGGGTGCGACGTGCTGAGCCAGGTGACGAAAGACCTTATAGAGATAGAGGCATCGTAGGCGTCGCTGGTTCAAACCCGGGGAGGTTGGTGTTGGGGCGAGGTCGCGGCAAGGGAGAGGGCCAGCTACATCCTGCCGAACGGAATGCGATGAATCAGAAAGAAATCAAAGAACTCATAGAGCTGCTCGTGGAGAAGGACATCGCCGAGTTTGAGATGGAACGCGGCGACGTGAAGCTGCACATCAAGCGCGGGGCGGAACGCGCGACCCAAGTGGTGCAAGTCGCACCTGCCGTCCCGGTGGTAGCCGCGGTGGCGCCTGTGGCTGTTGCGTCTGCGGCCGCCTCGCCAACTTCGGCCGCCCCCCCCGCAACAGCCGTGGCTGCGACGGTCCAAGAGGAAGACCTCTCAATCGTGAAGTCGCCCATTGTTGGCACCTACTATGAATCCCCTTCGCCCGGCTCACCTCCCTTCGTCAAGGTCGGCGATGTAGTAAAGGAAGGGCAGGTGCTGTGCATCATCGAAGCCATGAAACTGATGAACGAGATTGAGGCCGACGTCTCGGGTGAGGTCGTCAAGATGTTCATCAGCAACGGCAGCCCGGTGGAGTATGGGATGCCGCTGTTCGGGATTCGGAAGAGCTAGGGGGCGTTGTGAATGAGTGGGAGGTTTGCATTCCGGGGCTAAAGTTCCCGA
>Ga0306920_100012634_pt1 | contig 11464 bp, 5 predicted proteins | sample flu12Cox44000170_FD_204666 | JGI IMG/M metagenome (GOLD analysis project Ga0306920, IMG submission 204666) | Lab enrichment of tropical soil microbial communities from Luquillo Experimental Forest, Puerto Rico - flux4day.12C.oxic.44.000.170 (v2)... | ecosystem: Environmental > Terrestrial >...
TTTAACCAACCGGCCGGCAGGCATCGTTGGGAATTGTTTCAAACTCATCAACCCCGGAGCCGGTTTCGGCTACGACGCCAACGCGTTTATCGATGTTGGCTGGCAGCCCGCGTTGAACCCTCCCTTGGGACATCCTTTCAGCCTGGAGTTCTGGGCCAACCCGACTGCAGTCAACAACGATCTGGTTTGCGCCGCCAGCTCTCTGAATGTCAATGCGTCGCGCTCGGGGTATTTGGTCTACCTGGACGCACCCAACCACCGCTGGGAATTTCGGATGGGTGGATTAGCCTCTTATGCCGGCACGATTGACTCTGCTGTCAATTCTGCCGCCATAGGCAGCTGGCAGCACGTCGTTGCGGTTTATGACGGAGGCAACATGCTGCTTTACCTCAATGGCGTATTGGTGGCCGGCCCCACTCCAGCCAGCAATGGCGCAGGTTACAACCCGAATAATTCGCAACCATTCCGCATTGGGGCTACAACCTTCCCTAACCGCGGGTTCGACGGTTTTTTGGACGAAATCGCCTTTTACGGAACCAACCTGAACGCGAGCACGGTCGCTGCTCACTACGCTGCAGCCACGACCAACAATGCGGGTTACCAAACCCAGGTCCTTGCGGACAACCCGGTTGGGTATTGGCACCTGGATGAGGCGCCCTACGTTGCCCCGAATCCGAACACGTTCCCGATCACTGCAAACTCGGGGTCACTCGGCGCTGGAGCTAATGGAACCAACAATCCCGGTGTGTCTGCCGGGGTAGGTGGACCGCCCTTCAGCGGCTTGGGTGTCAATAATCTCGGTGTCCAAGACGTTTACGGCGCCGGCAACGTGGACATTGGCAACCCGGCGGGGCTCGATGTGGTTGGCCCGATCACAATGATGGCATGGATCAAACCGCAATTCACACTCGGGCTGCGCGACATCGTGGCACATGGTTTTGGCGCTTCCAGCGAAGTCTTCATGCGCATAAACGGTGGAAGTTACGAGGTAGGCTCCTGGGACGGAGCCAACACCTACTCTGTCATGGGCGCTATGAACAGCGGGGGCTTAGGCAGCGATATCGGCAACTGGGTATTCCTGGCCGCGACCTATGATGGCGCCAGTTGGAATTTGTACCGCTACGACACTCTGGTGACTAACGCTCCATTTACTAGCGGCTCTCTTTCAGTCCCGGATGGTTCGTGGTCCATTGGTTCGGCCGGTCCCAATGGGAACGGCCGCTGGCTCGGCGGTGGCATCGACGAAGTGGCGATATTCAACACGGCGCTCACGACGGCGCAAATCCAGTCGATATTCTATTCCGCAAATGTGACCCCGATTGTTGTGACCCCGCTGGCTTCGCAGGTCAGCCCGCCGGTTTACGTGGGCAACTCGCTGAACCTGGTGGCTGCGGCAGAAGGCAACAAGCCGTTGAGCTATCTTTGGACTAAGAACGGGGCATCGCTGGGCAATACCACAACAAGTCTTTCGATCAACAACCTCCAAACCAGCGATAGTGGAACATACGCAGTGGTTGTGACAAACCCTTCCGGCTCGACGACCAATTCAGTCGCGGTGACAGTATTGCTGGTCCCGCCCGAAATCGTACAGCAACCCGCGTCCGAAACCCGCTATATTGGCGGAACGGCTAACTTCTCGATCAACGTCATTGGCAGCCAGCCCCTCAGCTACCAATGGAAATCCAATGGAGTCGCCATCAGCGGGGCCACCGGCACCAACTATACTCTCGCCAATGTCCAGTCTTCCTTCGCGGCCAATTACAGCTGCAGCATTTCTGGACCAGGGGGCGTCACCAACTCTGTCAATGCTGCCTTGGCCGTCCTGGTCGCCCCGACCAATGCCTATCCGGTGGCGGTCCTGGCGGATAACCCACTCGGCTTCTGGCGACTGAGTGAAACCAACGGAACGATAGCCCATGACTATTGGAACGGCTACGATGGTTCCTACGTCGGTGGTGTAGCGCTTGGCTTGCCTGGCTTCTCAACGCCTCTTGATGGCGCCACGGCTGCCGGATTTGGCGCTGCGGACCGGTACGTGGGCACTATCAAGGGGTTCGACTTCGCCGGCGTGGGCAAGCCTTTCAGCATTGAGTGCTGGGTTAACGGCCCGCCCGGTCAACCAGATGCCTCAGTCATGATTGGCAAGGGCAACGGCAACAACGGTGTCGCAACCACCCATTGGCAGTTCGCGCTGCAAACTTTGGGCGGCAATTTTGATTTCCACGTCGAGAATGACGGCGGCACCGCTGTGGACGTGCAATCGCCCGGTCTTGGGCCGGATAACTCCTGGCATTATGTGGTGGCTACTTACGATGCCGGTGGCAGCATGAGTCTCTACGTAGATGGCAGCCCGGTCGGCTCCTCAGGAGGGCCCAGTGGTGGAGCGTCGGTAACCGCGCTGCCAATGAGTATTGGTGCCGGACGAGGCGGCGTCACTCCGACGTACGACCTGTTCTTTACCGGCTCGATGAATGAAGTGGCCATTTACAACTATGCCCTTAGCTCTGCCCAGGTGCTCAACCATGCCTTGGCAGGCTTCGGTGCGAGCGCCCGGCCTCGCTTCACCGCTCAGCCGGTTTCAGGGACTAATTACGTGTCCTATCCGCAAACGTTCTCCGTGAACGTTGCGGGCACGCCTCCTCTCACTTATCAGTGGTACAAAGATGGCTCGCCATTGTCGGACAACGGCATTATCAACGGTTCATTGACACGGGCTCTGACCATCGATCCTCTGGCCACAACGGACAGTGGCAACTATTACTGCGCTGTCGCCAACACGGTCGGCTCAAGCAACAGCGCCACTGCCACTCTGACAGTGCTGGCCGCCCGCCATTGCCGGTCTGGTGTTGCATTTGCCCTTCGACAACAACCTGAGTGACGTAACCGGCCGCGGCAACAACGGTAGCGGCGTGGGTGGTCCGACCTTCGTGAGTGACGGCAAGCTGGGCCAGGCCCTGCGTTACGTCACCACCACTCTGGGCAACACTTCCGGCGGGCCCGTTACCGCCTCTTCCTATGTGTCGTTGGGCACGAGGCCGGACTTGCTGTTCAGCTCGAACGTCAATTTCAGCGTGGCGTTCTGGACACGCATGCCGGACATTATTGGAACACCCGATGAGGGCGACCTGCCTTGGCTTACGGATACGACCAATTCCACGTTCGGAGTCGGCTTTACCTTCTCTCCTGGCTATAAGCTAGGTGGCTGGGGCTACTCGGTCTTTGACGTGACTGGCAACGGCATCGGCGCTTATGGGGAAGCTCATACGCTTGATGACTTCACCTGGCACCACTTGTGTTATGTGATCGATCGAGTCAACGGCAACACAATATATCTGGATGGCCGGATCGGAAACTTCACCAACCAGGCGAACCCCAGTGGTCCGATCGGCGACATCGATTGGCCCGTCCAACCGCGGGCCTGTATCGGCCAGGATCCGACCGGGGGGTATACCGAGCCCGGCACGGCGGATATCGATGATTTGGGTGTTTGGCGCAAGGCCCTCACCTCGGCGGAGGTAGCGGCCATCTACCTGGCCGCCCAGTCCAACTCGATTAGCTTCGTTGGCGCGCCAATTACGCTCAGTTCCACCAGGTCAGGCAACAACCTGATTCTGAATTGGAATGCCGGTATGCTGCAGTCGGCGGACACTGTGACCGGGCCGTACTCGAACGTCACACCCACTCCGCCGTACACGGCCCCGACCACGGGCCCAAGAAAGTTCTATCGCGTTAAACTTTAGCAACGGAGCCGAAAGGCACCGCTCAATCAGGAGCGGCCGGGAATTCGTTCCCGGCCGCTTTTTTTTGAGGAGAGGGGAGAGAGAAGATAGGAGAAACCCGTCCCGTGGTCTTGTGGTGCCCCCGCGAGATTTATATAGTTGACAATGCCGCCGGCACAGGCAGCATTTCGCAAGCCATACCCGTCAGCCCCGGGGTGTGCTGCGAAACGCACAGTTGTGTCCGCCGCCAGCCGCAGTAAAAGTAGACTGACCACATGCACGTGACCATAGTTCGAGGGCTGGAATGACGAGCCATTATTACAATTCAGAAACAAATGCATAAGAACGAAACATAAGAACAAGATGAGCACACGCAATACAGGGTCGGAACATGTAAGGGGCGGTTTTACTTTGATCGAACTGCTGGTAGTTATTGCAATCATCGCGATTCTGGCGGCGATGCTGTTACCGGCCCTGCGCCGGGCCAAGGAAAAGGGCCAGGGAATTCAATGCATGAACAACGGCCGGCAACTGGCCATCGGCTGGATGATGTATGCTCACGACAATAACGACCGCATCGTCTACGCCAGCGATGACGGGACGGGCACAGCTAATTGGTTGAACCAGTTCGCCTGGACTCAGCAGCACCTGGATTACAATCCCGGCAACCAGGCCAACTGGAATATCGATGCCGATATTACCAAAGGACCGCTCTGGCCGTACTACAGGAATGCCGCAATTTACAAATGTCCCGCGGACCATTCCTTTATCATGGTGAGCGGCGTTGCGAAACCGCGCGTGCGCACGATTTCCATGAATTTTTACTTGGGCGGTTTCGCGGGCCAGAACATTAACAACGCGTATCAACTCTATTTTAAGCTCACCGACTTAAATTCGCGCTCCCCTACGCCGACTAAAACCTTCCTGTTCCTCGACGAGCGCGAAGACGTAATTAACTGGGGAAATTTCGCGACTGTGATGAACGGATATTCCCCCTCGAATCCGGGGCTCTTTGAGTTTGACCAGGACCTTCCAGCCTTCTACCACAATCGGGCCTGCGGCTTTTCTTTTTGCGATGGACACTCGGAGATTAAGAAATGGCTCGACCCACGGACGACGCCGCCGCTGCAGGTGGGCGTTTACATTATTCAAACCTGGCCGGTGCCCCGTGACGTGGACGTCGCCTGGCTGCAAGACCACACCACGAGGCCAAGGTGACGCGCTGATGCTATTTTTACAGGCAGCTAAAAAAAATGAGGGGGTTGACGCGCTGGAATGCGAGGCCCACATTTCAAAAAGGGCTTCAAACGACCTTGACTTTAGACGAATAAGTGTGAGAAATTACGAGAATCAGCAGAGTCACCAGGCGAATTTGCAGGTTAAAGCCGGCGACGATGATGGGTTGTTTGGCTCGCAGCGAGCCGATTTTATCGAGCGTTGGCATGATTAATGCGCAGTAAATACGAGAGTATATTCTGAGCGGGGCAATGAATCTCCCTGCTTAGGTTTTCAGCCAGTTAAATACATACACAGATGAAAGAGCGAGCACGGAACGGACAATTCAGCAGCCGAGTCCCAGCGCGGAGCGGGTTTACGCTAATCGAGTTATTGGTGGTCATCGCCATCATTGCAATTCTGGCGGCGATGCTCCTGCCGGCCCTGGCCAAGTCTAAACTAAAAGCTCAGGGCGTCTATTGCATGAACAATCACAAGCAATTGGCGAACGGTTGGCGCATGTACACGGACGACAGCGCTGATATCCTGCCCTACGCGAGCACGATTTACCCGCCGCCCAGCACCGCCAACTGGCCGGACAAGTACGCGTGGTCCGGAGCGCACATGGATTTTGACCCCAATAACCGAAGCAATTGGGATCCGAGTTACGATATGATGCTGCGGCCACTGTGGCCGTACACCAAGAACCAGAATCTCTACAAGTGCCCTTCAGACCACTCGTCAGTCAATACGCCCTTTGGAATCAAGCCGCGTATTTTGACGATGTCGATGAATCTGTACGTGGGTGGGTTCGCACCCTTGATTGGAAGCGACCCACCTCCAAACGGCACTGATGGTGGCTGGCCTTTTGCGCACCCATACATGATTTACGCTAAACTCTCCTGGCTGGTCTCGCCCAAGGGTCCGCCGGACAAGATATTCGTTTTCCTGGACATGCGTGAGGACCGGGTGAATTGGAGCAATTTTATGACCGACATGACGGGCTATGTGCTCGGCACGAGTCCGAATCCTGGCGCGTATGCATTCACTTCGGATATGCCGGGATTTTACCACAATAACGCATGCGGATTCTCTTTCGCCGACGGGCACTCCGAGATGCACAAGTGGCTCGACGCGCGGACCATGCCACCGCTGCAGGACGGTGGGAATCCGGTGGGAGTCACCAGCACACCTTCTCCTCGGAACCAGGATGTCGCCTGGCTGCAGGACCATAGCACCCGTCTGCGCCAATAAATTAGCAAACCAACTTTCCGCATCGGGATGAGCGCTCAAGTCCAGGTGCGGAATCAGCAATAACCGGGCGTGGCCGCTGAAAGGCGAAGCGCAGTATCGCCGTTAAGAGGCCGGGCTCGGTGCACTGAGCGCAACCCAACGTAAGCAAGCAAACTGCACTGTAAAGGATCCGACCTATGAAGTTTCCTCCCTTCCACCCTACCCCTGCCCGCATAGCGGGGGTGGTCCTGCTGGCAGCCGCAGCTGCCATGCCGGCATACGCGGACTACCAATCCACGGTCCTGTCGCAAGGCCCCTTCGGCTATTGGCGTTTGAACGAAACCCTCGCCCCACCCCAAGCCGTAGCGGTTACCAACTCGGGTTCGCTCGGAACCAGCGCCAATGGTATCTACAGCAACAGCCCGACGCGCGGCGTCGCCGGTCCGATAACCGGGGGTGTCGCTGTGAGCCTGGATGGCGTTTCGCAGTCGCTTATTACGCCCTACCAGGCCGGCCTGAACCCCAGCCCCTTCACTTTCGAGATTTGGGCCAACCCGGCGCAGGTGCCGAAGTTCGCTTACATTGCCTCTTCGGTTCACACCGGCAGCCCGCGTTCCGGCTGGTATATGGCCCAGGATGATGGCAGTACGTTCGGTCTGGGGAGCGCATTCGTCGTTCGCATGTTCAACCAGAATGCAGCACTTCCTTCCCTTACGGTCTCAGCGCCCGTTTCGGCAACAGGTTGGTACCATCTCGTTGTTACCTGGAATGGGAGTACTGCGAGCCTTTACACCAATGGCATCCTGGCGCAAACCTCCACGCCGCCTTCCAATTTCGTCGCCAACGTTGATGCGAATTTCTCGGTAGGCGAACGCAGCGATCACGCCTTCAATTGGCCCGGAAAGGTGGCCGAAACGGCCATTTATAGTACGGCGCTTTCGGGCACCCGCGTGGCGGCCCATTACGCCGCAACGGCGAGTTCCGCCATCTATGCCGCCGCCGTCAGCGCTGATGCCCCGGTCCTTTGGAACCGCTACCAGGAGCCCATTGACCCGCCCGCTTCGAACCTTGGCAGCAGCGGAAGCGCCAATGCCGGCCTTTACGTTTACAACGCGATGCCTGGACAAGCCGGTCCACGGCCTGCAACTTTCCCCGGTTTCGACGCCGGAAACGACGCGTGCGCTTTCGATGGGTTAAGCGGGTTTGTGAAAATCCCCGCGTTGAACCTCAACACCAATAGTTTCTCGATGACTTGCTGGATCAAACCCAATGGTGGCCAATCTCCCTCCGCCGGTGTGTTCAGCACGTCGGGGGGAACGGGTGCCGGCGGTGCTGGCATCCAATTTGACATCCTCAATCCGCTCGATTTGAGCTACAATTGGAATAACGACATATCCACCGTCAACTGGGGCAGCGGCATCACTATTCCCGATGGCCAATGGACTTTTGCTGCTCTGATGGTCGGACCGGACCAAGCCGTGCTTTACGCTCCGGGCACCGGCCTTCCTGCGGCGACCAATAAGTTCAGCCATACTGTGCTCTCGTTTGCCAACCAGTCCTTCATCGGCTCCGTTAATACGACCAACGTCTTTAAGGGAAGTCTGGATGAAGTGGCTGTCTTTAACCGCACCCTCGGAGTGGGCGAAGCGTACAGTCAGTACGCCGCGGCGGTTGGCGGACTTGGCCCGCAGGTTTTCTATGATCCACAAACCCCAGCCCAACCGGTGGTCATCGGCGACGAGTTAGACCTTTCAGTGGATGCTGGCGGAACGCCGACCCTGACTTATCAATGGCGCAAAGATCTGGTTGCCATTGGCGGAGCCACCAGCGCGAACTTTGCGAAGCCGAACGTGCAGGCCGGTGACGCGGGCAGTTATGATGTCATCGTCGCCAATTCCTTCGGCTCTGTCACCAGCGGGGTGGCGGTGGTCACCACCCAGAACGCGACCGCGCCCGTCGTGCAGCAAGGTCCTGTGAGCCGGACTCTCTATACCGGCGGCACGCTCGACCTGAGCGTCCTGGCAACTGGTGGCGGCCTCCACTACCAATGGAAACGCTCAAACACCAACCTGCCCGGAGCGACGGCTTCGTCCTACATTGTGCCCAGTGTCACGACCAACAACGCCGGTTCATACACCGTCTTGGTCACAAACAACCTGGGGTCGGTGACCGCCGGGCCGGCCGTCATCACTATCCAGGGTTACGGAACTAACAGCTACGAGGGTCAGATTATCGCTTCGGCGCCCGAAGCCTGGTGGCGTTTAGACGAAGCTCCTGGCTCGACGTATCTCTTCGACGCCATGGGCAGGCACGACGGCTATTACAGCAACCAAAACAGCACCGTTCCGCCCGTAACTTTGGGTGTGCCGGGCGCTCTGGGCGGCGATGCAAATACCGCTATATCCTTCGACCGCACTGGCGGGTTCGGCCTCGTTCCGTACTCGGCGGCCCTGAACAATATTCCAACCTACACCTACGAGGCTTGGGTCAAAACTGCCGACCTCAGCACCTATCAGGTTCCATTCTCGTCTTCAGACGCCAATGGCGGGTTATGGTGGGCGATGGTGACCGGTACGACTCCGGTAACCTGGGAACCCGGTGGCTCAGGCGGTTACTTCGACATTTGGACCACGGGTGGCAATGTCTTCACCGCACTGCAGACTGCTTCGGGTGTTTGGACGCACCTGGTGATGATGTACGATGCCAATCGCATCATCTCCGGCACTCATTATCCTTGGCTTTTCTACGTCAACGGCACGACCGACGGTTTCGTTTGGACCCTTGGCGCAAACACGATCAATGCGTCCGGGCCGTTCGTAATTGGTGGATTCTCAAATGCGACAGCGATTGTCAACGCCATGTTCAACGGACAGGTGGACGAGATTGCCGTTTACAAACGCGCCCTCACACCCGCGGAAATTACCTCCCATTACACCGTGGGAGTGGGTTCGACAGTGCCGCCAAGCTTCACCGTGCAACCCGTCTCACAAAACAAGTTTGCAGGTGAGAGCGTCACGTTCAGCGCCACGGTTTCAGGCAGCACCCCGATGACGCTGCAGTGGAGGAAGAATGGTGTTCCAATCGCGGGCCAGACCACCAGCACCATTACTGTCACCAATCTGTACTATACCGATTCAGGCGCCAGCTACACGCTGGCAGCGACGAACTCTGCCGGCTTCGCCATCAGTTCAGGCGCGACCGTCACGGTCTACTATCCTGCGACGTTCGCGAACCTCACCAATGGCTTGGTCCTCCACCTGCGATTCGATGGCAATTACCTGGACACCTCAGGCCGTGGCAATAACGCCACCGCCGTCAATTCTCCCAGCCTGGTGGCCGGCAGAATCGGCTCACAGGCGGTCGCACTCAACACGGATGTCCCCGGTGCCAGTTACAATTACCTGACGCTCGGAACTCCGTCTGACCTGCTGTTCAGTTCGAACGTGAACTTCTCCGTCGCTTACTGGGTGAAGACGCCGGTAGGAGCCACCAATGGCGACTTGCCGTTCCTCTGCAGCGCTGTCACATCCACCTTCGCCAACGGCTTGACCCTTGCCCCGTCTTACCAGCGCGGCGGTTGGGCCTGGTCTCTCAATGGCACCGGCGTTTACGGCGCCGACAACTCGATTAACGACGGCAATTGGCATAGCGTCGTTCACACGTTCAATCGCGCATCCAGCGGCGCCACCTACCTCGATGGCGTGCTGGTCAATACTACTGGCGTCTCCGCCGCCGGCGACGTTGACGCCGGTAATTCCTTCAGCATTGGCCAGGATCCCACAGGCACCTACGGGGAATCCGCCTCGTACTCGCTCGACGATATGGGTGTGTGGCGTGGTCTCGTGCTCACGGATATTCAGGCCAGGAGCGTCTATCGCGCGGGCCAGAACGGCCACAGCTTCGACACGTTCGGGCCGATTCGCATCACGGAGAAGCGCTTAGCCAACGGAGACATAGAGCTGATCTGGGAAGCCGGCACGCTCAAGAGCGCCCCGAGTATCAACGGGCCCTGGACCCCGGTCGCCGGTGCAACTGCGCCGTATTATAGGTTCACTCCGGGTGCTGGAAACAGGTTCTTCGGCATAGGCCAGTAGTCGACGAGTCGATTCCTGCAATTCTCACGGGTGGCCGGGTGAATCCCGGCCACCCTTTTTTCACAAAACGCACATCACACCTTTCAGGAATATGCGGCAGCGAACCATCTCAAGCGCTCAAGCTACAACGATCCGAATTCAGCAAGTTGCGGTGCATTCCTTTGGAATGTTTGCCTTGGCGGTAACCTTTGCTCTGAGCCAGCCAGCCCACGGGGCGCCGCTGCAACGGCTCGGCGGGCATGTGGTGGAGGCAGCCGATGCCGACCGCGCGCTCGGCGCACTGCCAGCTGACAAACGCTTGAAACTCGCGGTGGGCCTGCCGTTGCGTAACAGCGCGGCCCTCAAAACACTTTTGGAAGACCTCTACAATCCGCAAAGCCCAGCTTACCACCAGTACCTGTCGGTCGAGCAATTCGCTGCGCAGTTCGGGCCTTCCCAGGAGGACTACCAGGCCGTCTCGGCTTTTCTGGCGGACCACGGCTTCAGGATCACAGCCACCTTTGCCAACCGTTTGCTTATTGATGTCGAAGCTGCGGTTCCCGACATCGAGCAGACCTTCCATCTCAAGTTGCGGCAGTACCAGCACCCGACGGAAGCGCGTGTCTTCTTTGCGCCCGATAGCGAGCCCTCGATTGAGCTCGCCGTCCCGCTTTTGCACATCAGCGGGCTGGATAATTACGTCCTGCCGCGCCCCGCGAGCCTGCACCAGATGCCGCGCCCTTGGGATGTTCAACCACAAACAGGTTCCGGTCCGGGCGGCTCCTACAAAGGATTCGACTTTCGAGCAGCGTACGCCCCGGGCGTAAACCTAACAGGGGCAGGCCAATACGTTGGTCTGCTTCAATTCGACGGCTACTACACCTCAGACATTTATGCCTATGCCGCCAGCGCGGGTCTTTCTACCAATGTGCCGCTGCAAAATGTGTTGCTGGATGGCAGCACGGGCGCGCCTGGCGCCAACAACGACGAGGTCGCTCTCGATATCGAGATGGCTCTCTCCATGGCGCCGGGCCTGGCGGGCATTATTGTTTATGAAGGCACATCCGGTAATGACATTCTCAACCGCATGGCTGTGGACAATGTCGCCAAACAACTCAGCGGCTCGTGGACCTACCCGAACGATGCCATTACGACGCAGATCTTTCAGCAGTTCGCGGCCCAGGGCCAGGCTTACTTCAATGCTTCAGGCGACAGCGGCGCTTA
>Ga0306920_100012635_pt1 | contig 11463 bp, 11 predicted proteins | sample flu12Cox44000170_FD_204666 | JGI IMG/M metagenome (GOLD analysis project Ga0306920, IMG submission 204666) | Lab enrichment of tropical soil microbial communities from Luquillo Experimental Forest, Puerto Rico - flux4day.12C.oxic.44.000.170 (v2)... | ecosystem: Environmental > Terrestrial >...
AGTGCTGCTGTGCAGAACCGCATGCTTCCCGTTTGTGTGAGACGAATGATTCCGCCCGCGACGTTACGACACAATCAGATTGCGTCGACAAGACCATTTGATGTCGTCGAATCAGCGCGCCTTGCTTGACGCCACGCAGGCGTCAGCCGCGTTGCTGGAGCGCCGCGCCGGGGGCGTGAGCGGTGGCCTGCGCCTGCTCCAGCAGTACGCGGCGCAGCCACGCGTGCGCTGGGTCGCCGTCGTTGATCGCGTGCCACTGCATCATCTCGACGAGCGGCGGCAGGTCCATCGGCACCGGCAGCACGCGCAGCGGCAAGAAATGCGCGTAGATCTTCGCAAGCCGTGTGAGCACCGTCGCAATGCGCGTCGTGCCGATGACGAGTTGCGGCAGCGTGCTGAAATTGGTGGTCGTCACCTCGATATTGCGCGAGATGCCGCGGCTCGCCAGCAGGAAGCCTTCGACGCTCGCGCTGCGGCTGTCGCCGAAGGTGGCCGCGACGTGGCCCAGCTCGCTGTACTGTTCGGCCGTGAGCGTTTCGCCCACGAGCGGGTTACCCTCCCACACCACGCAGCTATAGGTCTCCTCGAATAGCGCCTGCGAGGGATGATCCGGGTTGACCGACACGCTCGGATAGATCACGAGATCGAGTTCGCCGCGGTCCAGCCGATCGGGCACGTCGTCGGTCATGTTGGCGATGTGCAGCGTGATGCCTGGCGCCTCGCGCTGCAGGCGCTGGACCACATCGATCAGCAGGACTGTGGTCAGGTAGTCGGACGCGCGAATGACGAAGTTGCGGCGCGCCTGCGCCGGGTCGAACTCCAGCCGCGCAACCACCGTCGACTGCACGCGCAGCAAAATCTCGCGCACCGGCTGCGCGAGGCTGCGCCCGAGCGGCGTGAGCTCCATGCGCCGTCCCACCTGCATCAACAGCGGATCGTTGAAATATTCGCGCAAACGTCCGAGCGCGCTGCTCGTTGCCGATGCGCCAATATGCAGCCGCTCGCTCGCGCGCGTGACGCTGCGCGTGTCGAGCAGCGCATCGAGCGCCACCAGCAGATTCATGTCGAAGTGACCCAGTCTCATGGCGCGCACTATCCCGCGAGCATCCGATTGCATCAATGCGTGTTTCCACTAGGAATTGATGGAGGCGACAGATGAAACACCCTACAGTACGGCCATACGAATGATTCACCGGGCCATCGCTTGCGGCGGGCCGGCACAAAGACGGAGACAACCCTTATGCAGACGGTGCCTTGCACGCAGCTTCGCGAGCCATCCCAGCCGCTGCTTCCCATGTTGCGGCCCCATCACTTCGGCATCAGCGTGCCCGACCTCGACGCCGCGGTTGCCTGGTATGGCCGCATGCTCGGTTTCACGCTGGAGCAGCAACTTCACATCGAGAAGATTCCCGCGCGCATCGCCTTCGTGCGCCGCGATCAATACCGCATCGAGATCTTCGAAGTGCCGGGCGCCGCGCCCCTGCCCGACGAGCGCCGCGAGCCGAACCTCGATCTGCGCACGCACGGCAACAAGCACATGTGCTTCGAAGTGCCCGACGTGAGCGCGGCAGTGGCCGCGCTACGCGACGCGGGCGCCGACATCGCCTTCGAACTGAAGGTCGACGGCAATCCCACGGCCTTCATTCGCGACGTGAGCGGCAACCTGATCGAGCTGCTCGAACCGTTTGCCGTCGATCGCGATTTTCGCTGAATCCGCTCGCCAGGTCCCTTACCTGGCCTTACTTTCATTCGCCTACGCTCACACGTTCCCATGACGACTTCGCATAACCCGCTGCACGGCTGGCAAGTCGACCGCAACGACATCCGCATGGTCGGCCACGATCTGCTGCGCCCCGAATGCATTCTCGCCGAGCCCGACGGCACGCTCTGGACCGCCGACGCGCGCGGTGGCGTCGTACGTATTGCACCCGACGGTATGCAAACGTTGATCGCGCAACAAAGCGAGCATGCGCACGCCGATGAGCCCTCGTCGCAGGACGCCAAACAGCTCATGATGGGCGGCACGCTGCCCAACGGCCTCGCTTTCGATCGCGACGGCAACATCGTCATTGCGAACTTCGGCACCGACGCCATCGAACTGATGACGCGCGAAGGCGCTTCGCGCACGCTCTACGACCGCATCGACGGCAAGCCGCTCGGCAAGACCAATTTCGTGCTCACCGATACGCGCGGGCGCATCTGGTTCACCGTGACCACGCGCCAGGTGCCGTGGACGCGCTCGATCAATGAGAAGACCGCCGACGGCTACGTGGGCCTGATCGACGAGCATGGTATCCGCATTGTCGCGGATGGTTTCGTCGGGACCAACGAGATTCGTCTCGACGCCAAAGAGGAATGGCTCTACGTCGTGGAAACCAACGCGCGTCGCATTTCGCGTCTGCGCGTGCAGGACGACGGCTCGCTCACCGACCGCGAGATCTATGGCCCCCATGACCTGGGCGGGTTCCCCGACGGCTTCGCGTTCGATGCGCACGGCAATCTCTGGATCACGCTGATCCTCACCGAGAAGCTCATCGCCCTCACGCCCGAGGGCGAAGTCCTCACGCTGCTCGACGACGGCAACCCGGAAGCCATCGCGCGTTACGAAACCCACTATCGCAACGGCACCACCACCCCCGAACTGATGGGCGCCTGCCGAGGCACGCTCGCCCCGATGATGGCGAGCCTCACGTTCGGCGGCCCCGATTTGCGCACCGTGTATCTGGGCAGCCTTGGCGGCAACACGCTCGCGAGCTTCCGCTCGCCTGTGCCCGGTCTGCCGCTCGCGCACTGGCACGCATCGCCTGCGCACGCGAAATAACGAAGCTATCCAGGCTCGCGCCCCGCGCACCGACTCCACTCATCTCCATGGGCAGAACGACATGATCGAACACCTCAAGAAGGGCCAGACGGCCCAGGCCAAAGCCGACAACAACGCACAAGTGCGCATGACCGTCGAAAAGATCATCGCCGACATCGAAGCACGCGGCGAATCTGCCGTTCGTGAGTATTCCGAACGGTTCGACAAATGGAACCCCGAAAACTTCCGGCTATCTCAGGGAGATATTCAGGCGTGCATCGACGCGCTCTCGCCGCAGGCAATCGAGGACATCAAGTTCGCCCAGGCGCAGATTCGCCGCTTCGCGCAGATCCAGCTGCTTTCGCTGCGCGACGTGGAGGTGGAAACGCTGCCCGGCGTCGTGCTCGGCCACAAGAACATTCCGGTGAATTCGGTGGGCTGCTACATTCCCGGCGGCAAATATCCGCTGCTCGCTTCGGCCCACATGAGCGTGCTCACCGCGAAGGTCGCCGGCGTCAAGCGCGTGATCGCCTGCGCGCCGCCGTTCGACGGCAAGCCTTCGCCGGAGATCATCGCTGCAATGGCACTTGCGGGCGCCGACGAAATCTACGTGATGGGCGGCGTGCAAGGCGTGGCCGCGATGGCGCTCGGCACCGAGCACATCGCCCCCGTGGACATGATCGTCGGCCCCGGCAATGCGTTCGTTGCCGAGGCGAAGCGTCAGCTTTACGGCCGCGTGGGCATCGACCTGTTCGCGGGCCCGACCGAAACACTCGTGATCTGCGACGACACCGTAGATGCCGAGCTGGTGGCGGTCGACCTGCTCGGCCAGGCCGAGCACGGCCCGACTTCGCCCGCGTATTGCATCACGACGAGCAAAAAGATCGCCGCCGAGTTGCCCGCCGCGATCGAAGCCGTGCTCGCTCGCCTCGACACCGCGCCCGTTGCGAGCGTCGCTTGGCGCGACTATGGCGAGATCATCCTGTGCGATAGCGACGAGGAAATGCTTCAGGAAGCCGAGCGCCTGTGCTCCGAACACGTCCAGGTGATGACGCGCGACCCCGACTGGTTCCTGCAGCGCATGACGAACTACGGCGCGCTCTTCCTCGGCCATCGCACCAACGTCTCCTATGGCGACAAGGTAGTCGGCACGAACCATACGCTGCCGACCATGGGCGCGGGGCGCTACACGGGCGGGCTGTGGGTCGGCAAGTTCATCAAGACGCACAGCTACCAGCGCATCCTCACCGACGAAGCTTCGGTCAAGATCGGCGAAGTGTGCTCCCGGCTGTGCGCGCTCGAGCACTTCTCGGGCCACAAGGAGCAGGCCGATATTCGCGTGCGCCGCCTTGGCAAGCGCGATTGAGGTCGGCATGACGCAATTCACCACCCCTTCCGGCGAACGCCCGGTCGCGCTCGTGACGGGCGCGACGGGCGGCCTTGGCGAGCAGATCTGCCGCACGCTCGCGCAGGCGGGCTGCGCCGTTGTCGCCGGTTATCGCAGTTCGGCCGAAGCGGCGCAGTCGCTCGTTGCGCAGCTCGACGGCGCGGGTCATCGCGCGCTCGCCGCGCCGGTCACGGACAGCGCCGCGCTCGCGCGCCTGGCCGACACCGTTGCCACGCACTATGGTCGCTGCGACGTGCTCGTCAATTGCGCGGGCACGACACGCTTCGTCGCGCACGACGATCTCGACGGCATGCACGACGCGCTCATCGACGACGTGCTCGCGACCAACGTGCGCGGTCCGTTTGCGATGGTGCGCGCGCTGCGCCCGCTGCTCGCGAAAAGCGCTCTCGCGGGCGGCGCGGTCGTGGTCAACATCTCGTCGATCGCGGCGCAAACAGCAATGGGGAGCAATGTGATCTATTGCGCGTCGAAGGCCGCGCTGGACAATCTCACGAAGTCGCTGGCACGCGCGCTTGCCCCGCAGATTCGCGTGGTCTCGGTTTCGCCGGGACTCGTCGATACCGAGTTCGTGAAGTCGATGGACACCGCATGGCGCGACGAGCAGGCGGCGCGCACCCCGCTCGGACGCCTCGCCGATCCGCAGGAAATCGCGCAAGCCGTGCTCGCCGCCGCGCGCGATCTGCGCTTTACCACCGGCTGCGTACTGCCTGTCGACGGCGGGCGCCCGCTGCGCTAAAAGAGTCAACACCAAAGAGACAACGAAGGAGACAGCCACCATGAAACTCGCGTCGCTCAATACCGGCCATCCCGATGGCGCCTTGATCGTCGTCTCGCGCGATCTTCTCCGGGCGGTTCGCGCAGCCTCCATTGCCCCGACGCTGCGCGCCGCGCTCGATGACTGGACGCGCGCAGAACCTGCCTTGCAGGCGCTCTACGAAGCGCTCAACGCAGGCACGGCCGCGGACGCATTCGATTTCGACGCTCATGCCTGCACCGCGCCGCTGCCGCGCACGCATCAGTTCATCGACGCTTCGGCGTTCCTCAATCACGGCCGCATCATGACGCAGGCGTATCATCCGGAAAAGAAGTCCGACCCAGCGATTCCCGTGCTGATCCAGCGCCAGGCCGACGACTTCGCCGGCCCGCACGACGACTACGCCTTCCCCGACGAAGCCGACAACTGCGACTTCGAAGGCGAAGTGGGCGTGATCCTCGGCGACGTGCCGATGGGCACGCGCCCCGCCGACGCGCTCGCGCACGTGCGCCTCATCACGCTGTTCAACGACGTGAGCATGCGCAAGCACCTCTTTCGCGAACTGGGCATGGGCTTCGGCTTCATTCTCGCGAAGCCCGCAACGGCTTTCGCGCCCGTGGCGGTCACGCCTGACGAACTCGGCGACGCATGGCAAGACGGCCGTGTGCAGCTCGACCTGGAAGTCGCGCGCAACGGCCAGCGCTTCGGCGCGCCGAATGGCCGCGAGATGAGCTTCGGCTTTCACGACCTGATTGCGTACATTGCGTACAACCGCAATCTGCGTGCGGGCATGCTGCTTGGCTCCGGCACGTTTTCGAACGCCGATTATCGAGCAACAGGTTCCGCGTGCCTCGCGGAGCAACGCGCCATCGAAATGCTGGAACATGGCGAATCGCGCACACCGTGGCTGCAATTCGGCGAACGTTTGCGCTTCGAAATGAAAGGCCACGACGGCCAGTCGATCTTCGGTGCAATCGACCATCGTTTCGTGCAGGCGACTTACGTGAATCAGCAAGCATTGGCAGAAAAGGCAGGAGCAAGCGCATGAGCGGGCAATACGACATCGTCGCGATGGGCGCGGGGCACAACGGCCTCGTCGCCGCCGCGTATCTCGCGAAGGCGGGCAAGAAAGTCCTCGTGCTCGAACGCAAGGCATGGCCGGGCGGCGGCGTGAGCACGCGCGAACTGAACACGCCGGGCTACTGGCACGACGAGCATTCGAGCGTGCACATCATGATTCAGGGCAATCCGATGCTGCGCCAGGACGAACTTGGCCTGCTTTCGGAACACGGCCTGAAGTACCACTATTCGCCCGTGCCGCATGCAACTATCTTCCCCGATCAGTCGGTGCTGTTCACGTACAAGGACATCGACAAGACCTGCGAATGTTTTGCGAAGGTCTCGCAGAAAGACGCCGATACGTACCGCGAATTCGTGAAGATGAGCCAGCAGGTCCTGCAGATGTTCATGCCAGGCCTCTACTCGCCGCCGCCGCCGCTGGGCGAACTCGTCGCGATGCTCGACCGCAGCGACGAAGGCCGCCTGATGCTCGACTACATGAACCGCGATTGCCTCGATCTCGTGAATCAGCTCTACGAGAGCGACAAGATCAAGATTCATCTGCTGCGCCTCGTGAGCGAGAACCTGCAGGCGCCCAACGAACTCGGCACCGGCATGGGTGTGTTGCTGATGCCGGGCATCATCCATACGTATGGCGTTTCGCAGCCCATCGGCGGCAGCGGCAAGCTCACGGAATCGCTCGTGCGCTGCATCGAATCGTATGGCGGCGAAGTGCGCTGCAACGCGGAGGTCGCGAAGATCCTCACGAGCGCGGGCCGCGCGAGCGGCGTGCAGCTTGCGAGCGGCGAAACGATACTTGCGAAAGACGCCGTGATCGGTGCGATTCATCCGCACGTGATTCGCCGCTTCGTGGAAGGCGTGCCAGAGCCGGTGCTCAAGCGCGCTGAACGCGCCACACTCGCGCCCTTCTCGATCATGGTGAGCCACTACGACCTGAAAGAAAACGCGCGCTATTACGCAGGCGAGGAAGTGGGTTACGCCACCATGCTCGAGTTCATGGCCACCGACAAACTCGACGACATGCTCGCCGATTTCGACGACCTCAAGCGCGGCCTCATCACCGAGCGACGCCTGTGCGCAGGTGGCGACGAAAGCATCGGCGACAAGACGCGCGTGCCGGCCGGCAAGGGTATGTTTCATGGCATCACGTTCGCGCCGTACAGCGTGAAGGACCCGCGCTGGGCTGGCCGTCACTGGGACGAGTTCAAGGAAGAGATCGGCGATCTCTCGCTCGCGCATTACCGCAAGTTCGTCTCGAACCTCACGAGCGAGAACATCGTCGCCCGCAGCATCGTCAGTCCCGTCGATCTCGAACGCTCGAGCCCGAACAGCATGATGCGCGGCGACCTGCACGGCGTGGCGCCCTACTTCTACCAAAGCGCAGGCCATCGGCCCACGCCCGACCTCGGCCAGTTCACCGTGCCCGGCGTCGAGCGCCTGTATCTTGCGGGCCCATTCCAGCATCCCGGCGGCGGCGTGTACGGCGCGGGCCGCGCCACGGCGATCAGGATGTTCGAACAACTAGGCATGGACTTCGGCAGCGTAGCGAAGGGCGCGCGTCAGGACAGCGGCGTGCCCGCCACCGCCAACGGCACGAGCGGCCACGCTGCGAAGAAGGAAGGCATGGTGTTGCGCGGCCCCGCCGACGAAGAACTGATGCATGTGGAGTCGCTTGAGCGCGTGGGGAACGAGCTCGTCATCAAGGGCAAGAGCTTCGGCACCATGCCGATGGAGGCGCGCCTCGACGCCGCTTCGGCGCGAGCCGGGTTGAAGATGCTCGGCGCTTCGCGCCTCGCATTCCTCGCGACGCTGCCGTTTCGCAAAGGGGGTGAGCGATGAGCCATGTCGTCGTCACTGGCGCACAGGGTTTCGTGGGGCGCGCGCTCGTCAAGCGGCTGCTTGCTGACGGCCTCGGCGGTGCCGCCGTGTCGAAGCTCACGCTCCTCGATATCGGCTTCGACGGCGCGCCCGCGGACGCGCGCGTGAACCAGATCGCCGGCAGCATCGCCGATGCACAGGTTCGCGCGCAGGCGTACGCCTCGCCCGTCGACGCCGTGTTCCATCTCGCGAGCATTCCCGGGGGCGCGGCGGAGCGCGACTACGCGCTCGGCCGTGCGATCAATCTCGACGCCACACTCGGCCTGCTCGAAGACTTGCGCAGCCAGCCGCGAGCGCCGCGCTTCGTGTTCGCGAGCACCGTTGCCGTCTATGGCGAAAAGCTGCCCGAGTTCGTCGACGAACACACGCTGCCCGCTCCGGCGCTGAGCTATGGCGCCCACAAGCTGATGGGCGAGGCGCTGGTTGCCGACGCCACGCGCCTTGGCTGGGTTCAGGGCTGCTCGCTGCGCCTGCCCGGCGTCGTTGCGCGGCCAGGGGACGGCGCGGGCCTGATGTCCGCATTCATGAGCCAGCTGTTCTGGAAGCTCGCCGCGAACGAACCGATCACGGTGCCCGTCTCGCCCGAGGGCGTCGCGTGGTGGATCTCGGTGGGCGCGTGCTTAGACAACCTGCTGCACGCGGCGACCGTCGATGCGGAGCGCTTGAACGCGCGGCGCAGCTATCAGATGCCGGTGCTTCGCCTCACCATCGCCGAAGTGGTCGATGCACTGGCCGCACGCTTCGGCAGCGAACGCAAGGCGCTCGTCAGCTACGTGCCCGATCGGTTCGTCGAGCGGCTCTTTGCAGCTTATCCGCCGCTTTTCACACCGGAGGCCGAGCAACTCGGCCTGCGTCACGACGGCAACGTGGATCAGCTCATCACGCGCGCAATGGCGCACTGAACATACCCTGGCTGCATCGACACCGCAACGCATGCGGTGTGCGCAGCAAACGAAAAGGAATCCTTATCATGCAGATCGTTGGACTCGAATACCTCGTTTTCGGCATCGACGACATGGCGGGGGCGCGCCAGTACCTGCTCGACTATGGCCTCGACGAAGTCGAATACGACCCCGTGCACGGCGGCGTATTCACGGCGCTCGACGGCACGGGCCTCGTGATGCGTGCCGCCGATGATCCGCGCCTGCCGCCGCTGCCGCCCAAAGCGGCCAGGCCCAGCCTGCGCGAAACGGTGTACGGCGTGGACAACGCGGACACGCTCGCCACGATCCGCGCGCATCTCGAAGCCGAGCGCGAGGTGCATGTGGACGCAAACGGCACCGTGCACTGCATGGACGACGCGGGCTTCGGTGTCGCGTTCATGGTCACGCAGCGGCGCCCCTACGAAGCGCGCTACCTGGGCTTCAACGTGCCCGGCCAGCCGCCGGGCCGCGAACCCAATGACTGTGCCGCGAATCCCGACGAAGTCATCAAGCCGCGCACGCTCTCCCACGTCGTGTATTTCGTCGAAGACGTGAAAAAGGCTGAAGCGTTCTACGCGCGACTCGGCTTCACCGTGACCGACCGCTTCAATCATCTCGGCCCGTTCATGCGCCCCGCGGGCACGCATGACCATCACACGCTTTTCATGATCGAGAGCCAGAACGATCACATGATCGGCTGCAATCACTTCACGTTCCACCTGGGATCATCGGGCGAAGTGCTGCAGCATGGCTGGAATTTCGTCAAGAAGGGCTACAAGAGTTTCTGGGGACCGGGGCGCCACGTGCTTGGCAGCAACTACTTCTGGTACTTCAACAGCCCGTTCGGCGCGACGATCGAGTTCGACGCCGACATGGACCTGCACGACGCAACCTGGACGCCGCGCGCCGTCGACCCGGGCGCCGACAATTCGCAGATCTTCCTGTTCGAGGCCCGCAACAAGTGGGCACCGGGCGAGTGAATGCGCGAACGAGGAAACATGAGCATGACCGCGCGCGCTGAAGAACGCCTGCTCTGCACGCTCGACGACATTCCCGATGGCGGCGCGCGCGGCCTGCTTCGCGAAGGCCTCGACGACCGCCTGTGCGTGGTGCGCCAGGGCGCCGAGGTGTTCGTGTGGCTCAACGACTGTCCGCACGAGCATCGGCCCATGGAATACCGCCAGGATCGCTTTCTTTCGGGCGATGGCGAGCACATCGTCTGCTACGCGCATTCGGCGCATTTCGACATCCGCACCGGCCTCTGTTTCGCGGGGCCGTGCGCCGGCCAGTCGCTCGTGAAAGTGCCGGCGCGCGTCGAAAACGGCGAGGTGTGGATCGCTGCCGAACTGCCCTCGATCTTCGACTGAAACAAACCACCGATTCACTACCGGACAGCTATCACCATGTTCCAGTACTTTCCCACCAACTACGTGTGGAGCCTCTCGACGATGATCGCCCTCACGCACGGCGGCAACATCGGCGAGGTCGATGCCATGTGCGCGCCGCTGCGCGACGCGGCGCTGGCCGGGGACGATCCCGGCACGGTCGCGTTCTACGAGGCGTGGAAGGCCGGTGCCGACAAGCTCTCCGCGCTCGCCGACGAAGACCTCACGCGCGGCCATTCGCTTTCCGCCGGAGAAAAATACGCGCGCGCCGGGCTCTATTACGGTGTGGCCGAGCGCATGCAGGCACATGGCTTCGAAGCGCGGCTTGCAATCTACCGGCGCTCGCTCGAGCAATTCGAACGCGGCCGCGCGCTCGGTCGCGAGAACTGCACGCGCGTGGAAATCCCCTATGGCAACACGCATCTCGCCGCGCTCTACGTTCGTGCCGAAGTCCTGCAACCAGGCCAGCGTGCGCCCGTGGTCGTCGTCATGAACGGACTCGACTCGACCAAGGAGATGCTGCAGAAGAGCGTGATGGGCACGATGTTCGCGCGGCGCGGTCTCTCGGCGCTGTTCGTTGACCAGCCCGGCACCGGTGAAGCACTGCGCCTGCAGGAACTTCACGCGGTGCACAACACCGAAATCTGGGCCGCGCCGATCGTCGACTGGCTCGAACAACACGAGGAAGTCGACCCGCGCCGCATCGGCGCGCTCGGTGTGTCGCTTGGCGGCTACTATTGCCCGCGTGCCGTCGCGTTCGAGCCGCGCTTCGCATGCGGCGCCGTGTGGGGTGCCAACCACGACTGGCGAGCGGTCCAGCAGGCGCGCCTGAAGCGCGAAGGCGAAAATCCCGTGCCGCACTACTGGAAGCACGTGCAATGGGTATTCGGCGCGAAGGATCAGGATGAGTTTTTCGCCAAAGCCGAAAAGATGCATCTGAACGGCGTGCTCGATCGCATCCGCGTGCCATTTCTCGTCACGCACGGGGAAAACGATCGCCAGATTCCGCTCAAGTACGCCCACGAAACGTTCGATCAACTGATCAATAGTCCGAAGAAAGACCTTTTCATCTTCACGGAACGCGAAGGCGGCGTCGAGCACAGTTCGCTCGACAATCCGCTGAACGCCGGCAACCGCATTGCGGACTGGCTCGCAGAACAACTGGGCGGCACCCTCGCCTGAGCGCCGTTTGCGCAAGCACACAAACAAACACATACGCAACGATAATTCCCGGG
>Ga0306920_100012639_pt1 | contig 11462 bp, 10 predicted proteins | sample flu12Cox44000170_FD_204666 | JGI IMG/M metagenome (GOLD analysis project Ga0306920, IMG submission 204666) | Lab enrichment of tropical soil microbial communities from Luquillo Experimental Forest, Puerto Rico - flux4day.12C.oxic.44.000.170 (v2)... | ecosystem: Environmental > Terrestrial >...
GCCAGGCGTAATCAGCACCCCACGCGGAAGAGGGCGACTCATGGCTGCAACTGAAACCCCCCTGAGTGACGTCAGGTTCCTGACCGTGGCAGAAGTTGCCTCGATCATGCGTGTCTCCAAGATGACGGTCTACCGGCTGGTCCACTCGGGGGAGCTTGAGGCGATCCGGGTCGGCCGGTCGTTCCGGGTCCCCGAGCAGGCGGTCAATCAGTATCTGCGGGACTCCTTCGTCGCCGCGAGCTGACCGCGACAGCACCGGCTCGCGCTGCCCGGCGGCCCGGGAGGCAGGGTGCCTGGGGATGGACCGCGGCCGCGGGAGCGGTAACCTGAACCGTTGGCGTGTGCCCTGCCGACCGGTACTGGGCCTGCGCAAGCATGCCCGGTTGAGCCAGATCGTCAGGCAAGGATGGTGTCGTGGGCTCCGTCATCAAGAAGCGCCGCAAGAGAATGGCCAAGAAGAAGCACCGCAAGCTGCTGCGGAAAACGCGGGTCCAGCGGCGGAACAAGAAATAGCCAGGGCGGCCGGGGCCGGCCGGGTTACTCCCGGCCACGGGCCGGGACCCGCGGGCAGCGGACGCTGGCCGCGCGGTAGCGCGGGGGCGCTGCCGGGGCTGGCCGCCCGCCGGGAAGGGATGCACGGTGACAGAGCCACCGGTGCCAGCGGGCGGCCCGGCCCGCGATGTGTCCGACGGGAAGGTGGTTGTGCTGCCAGCCCGGGCTGGGACGCCGCCGGGCGGGACCCGGCGGGAGGGCAGCCCGGCCGGCGATCGCCCGGTCAGCCTGCTGGAACTGCCGGAGCTCCCGGTGGCTGGCGCGCAGGCGGCGGTTGACGGCGGCCCGGCCCCCCCGCCGGCCGGCCCGTCATCCCCCCCTGCCAGCCGCTGGCGGGAACGGCTGGCCAGCGCGATTGAGCTGGTCGGCCACCAGCTCGACGGCGGCCGCGAGGCCGACCAGTTCGGATTCGACCCGGAGTTCAACAGCAAGGTGCTGATCCCGGTCGCGCGGTTCTTCTACCAGAGCTGGTTCCAGGTGCGGATGCAGGGCCTGGCGAATGTGCCCACCACCGGGGCGGGGCTGCTGGTCGCCAACCACTCCGGGACGCTGCCGTTCGACGCGATCATGCTCCAGGCCGGGCTGCATGACGAGCACCCGGCCCACCGGAACCTGCGGCTGCTGGGCGCGGACCTGGTGTACGAGATACCGCTGCTGGGCGCGGTCGCCAGCCGGGCCGGGCACACCCGGGCCTCCCCGGCCAACGCGCATACCCTGCTCCGCTCGGGCGAGCTGGTCGGTGTCTTCCCGGAAGGGTTCAAGGGCATCGGCAAGCCGTTTGCCGAGCGCTACCAGCTGCAGCGGTTCGGCCGCGGTGGTTTCGCGATCACCGCCATCCGGGCCCAGGTGCCGATCGTCCCCTGCGCGGTAGTGGGGGCCGAGGAGATCTACCCGATGGTGGGCAACGCCAAGCCGGTCGCCCAGCTGCTCGGGCTGCCATACTTCCCGATCACCCCGCTGGTCCCCTGGCTGGGGCCGCTCGGGGTGGTGCCGCTGCCATCGCGGTGGATCATCGAGTTCTGCCCGCCGGTGCCAACTGACGGCTACCCGCCGGGCAGTGAGAACGACCCTGCCGTGATCGCCGACCTGAGTGGCCGGGTGCGCGGGACCATCCAGCGCAAGCTGGATGACCTGCTGGCCGAGCGCGGCCCGGCGTTCGGCTAGCGGCGGGCGCGGCGGCGGAGGGCGATGCCGGCCACGATGCCGCCGGCGATGGCGCCGGCGGCGGCCGCGGTGGGCAGCGCGATCATGGTGGCCTTGCGCCCGGACCGGAAATCGTGCACCGGCCAGTCCCGGGCGCGGGCCACGGCCCGCAGCTCGGCGTCCGGGTTGACCGCGGCGGGATGCCCGACCAGCTGGAGCATCGGCAGATCATTGGTGGAGTCGCTGTAGGCCGAGCAGCGCGCCAGATCCAGGCCTTCCCGGGCCGCCAGCGCCGCCACCGCGGCCGCCTTGGCCTGGCCGTGCAGCAGCCCGCCGACCAGCCGGCCGGTGTAGACCCCGTCCACCGACTCGGCGACGGTGCCCAGCGCCCCGGTGAAACCCAGGCGGCGGGCGATGATGCTGGCCAGTTCCACCGGGGTGGCGGTCACCAGCCACACCCGCTGGCCGGCCGCGAGGTGGCCCTGGGCGAGCTCCCTGGTGCCCTCCCAGATCCGGTCGGTCATGCTCTCGTCGTAGATCTCCTCGGACAGAGCCACGATCTCGCTGACCCGGTGGCCGGCCACGAACGCCAGCGCGGCCTGGCGGGCGGCGTCGATGTGGTCAGGATTCTCCGAGCCGCGGACCCGGAAATAGGCCTGCCCGAACGCCATCTTGACCAGGTCCCTCGGCCGGAACAGCTTGCGCGCGGCCAGGCCGCGGGCGAAGTAGTAGATGGACGCGCCGCGCATGAGCGTGTTGTCCACGTCGAAGAAGGCGCCCGCGGCCGGGTCGGGGGTGGGCGGCGGCTGCTGGACAGCAGCCGCCGCCGCCGACGCCTCGCCCGCCAGCGCCGCCCGGTCCTTGTGCAACGGCCTCGGCCACACCCGGGGAGCCAGGCTGGCCCCCCGGGTGTGGCCGGCGTCCACGTCATCCGGGCCGGGCTCGCCGGCCGGGCCGGCCAGCTGAAGCCGTCCCCGCTGCCGCCTCATAGCGCTTCCATGCTACCGGGGACGCCGGCCTGGCGGCTGGACGCGGTCAGCCATCTGGCAGGCATCGTCGGCCGCCTTCAGGCACCATAGACAGAGATGTCAGTTTCCTTCCTGGCCGCGGCAGCCGCGGCCGTGATCGCCGCCGTCATCACCGTGGTCCTGGTGCGGCGGCTTGTCAGGCTGCCCAGGCTGCACATGGCGGCCTGGGTGCTGGCGGCAGCCGGGACCACGGTCGCGCTCGCCGCGCTGGCGCTGGGGTTCCGTCACGGCTTCACCGCCTCGTCGTTCCGGGCGGTCCAGATCGGTGCCCGGCTGATCGCGCCGATGGCGCTGGCCTGGGGCCTCACCGAACTGGTGGGCAAGAGTTTCGGCGCCAGGTTCGCCGGCCGGCTGGCGCTCGCCGCGCTGACCGTGATCGCCGGGGTGATTCTGGCCGCGGACCCGCTGAGCGGCGGGGCGTTCACCATTGCCTGGCCCGCTGCTGCCGATCACTACCAGCTCATCCCGACTAAGGTGCTGCTCGGGCTCGCCGTCATCACCGCCGTGTGGGCGCTGGCCGCACTGGGCGTCGCGGCGGTGCGGGCGCAGCGGCAGCAGATCTGGCGGGATGCGCTGGCGCCGGTGGCAGCCGCGGCAGGTGCAGTGCTGCTGACCGAAGGCCTGGCGGTGCGGCTGCCGGTCAAGTCCGGTTATCCCGCGCTGTGCCTGGCCATCGCGGCGCTGACCTGGTTCGCCGGCCAGCGGGCCAGCCGGCTGCGGCTCGGAGCCCTGCACGACGTCCCGGACATGGGCGACACCGGCTGGCGGGACCGGTACACCGATGACACCGGCTTCGGTTACCAGCACGCTGCACCCGGCCCGGTGAGCGGCGACACCGACTACGGCGGCCTCTACCGGCCTGGCTCCGGCCGGGTGGGCGGCGCCGACTTCGGCGGCCTGTACCGGCCCGATGACGGCGGTTACCGCGAGACTGGGCAGGGCGGGTACGGGTTCCCGGACACCGGCGACATCGGCAGCGACCCGGGCTACGGCTTCTACCGCACCGACACCGACCTGCGGCCGATCGTCAACGGCGAGGTTGGCCGGCCCGCCGAGCCCGTGCCGGGCATCGTGGAGACCGGCGACATCCTGCCGGTGGCGTTCGACGTGTTCGCTCCCACCGCCCGCCCGCAGCAGGATGACTCGACCGACCGGCTGTTCGGGCAGATAGCGATCTACACCCTGCTCGACGGGCATGCCGAGGAGTTCGACCGGCTGGCACACCAGGTGGTGGAAAAGGTCAAGGCGCTGGAACCGGGCACGCTCGCGTACATCGTGCATGGGGTCCCGTCCGCACCGATGCAGCGGATCCTCTACGAGGTCTACCGGGACGGGGAGGCCTACCAGGAGCACCGCGGGCAGCCCTACATCCAGGAATTCGAGGATGACCGGGCCCCGCTGGTGCTGGCCACCAACGTGATCGAACTTGGCGTCCGGCAGGCCAAGCTCTCGCCGCTGAGCAGCCAGGATGTCCCGCCCAGCCCGGCGGGCATGGCTGGCCAGGCGAGCGGAGCGAACGGGGGCCGCCGGGCGGCCGCCCACCCGCCCGCCGGCGTGCGCCAGGCCAGCGAGGTGCGGCAGTACAGCGACGCCTACTCGCGTGGTGATGGCTGGCCGCCTGGTGACGATGCCGGGCGGCGTGCCGAGGATGCCCGCTACCGTGCCGAGTCCCGTCCCCGCAGCGACGCCCGTGACCAGCGCGACCCGGCCCGGCCCGGCGACCCTGGGCAGTACCGCCCGCCGGGCTGGCACGGCGATCTGGCCCGGCCGGCCGACGCGGGCTGGCGGGACGATGCCGGCTATCCCGCCGGCACAGACCGGCGCGATGATGCTGGTTATCCGGGCGATGCGGGCTGGCCCGATGATGCCGGTTATCCCGCCGGCGCGGGCCGTCACAGCGGTCCCGGCTATCCGCACCACCCTAGCGATCCTGGCTATCCGGCCGACCCGGGCCGCCGCGGTGATCCCGGCTACCCCGCGGACGTGCCGCCACTGCCCGACGACCTGACCGATCATCCCCGGCTGGCTGGCCGCTCCGGGGTTTATGGCCGCCCCCGCCCGGCCGACCCGCCGGACCCGGCGGGGCAGCCACCGGACAACGGCAGCCGGTGACTTCCCCGGCCCGCCTCATCACCTTGCTCAGCCGGCCCGGATGCCACCTGTGCGACGACGCGCGGGCGGTGATCGCCCGGGTCGCGGCCGACACCGGCGCCCGCTGGGAGGAGCGGGATATCACCGCCTCGCCGGCCGACCTGGCGGAGTACGGGGACAAGATCCCGGTCACCCTCATCGATGGCGCGCAGCACGACTTCTGGCGGGTGAGCGAGGACCGGCTCCGCGCCGCACTGGCGCGCTGAGCCGTACCGGCCGCCGGCCCCGCACGTGGCCTGGCTCACTTTGTGCAAATGTTCACAAAAGCGTACCGTGAACGGTGAATGTCCCCCGGCGGGCGCTGTTTCGCCCCCGGTGCCCACAGCGTCGATCCATCAGGAGCACCGGCCAATGTCCCGCCGCCCAGCCACTGGCAACGGCAGTCAAGGCATCCCGGAGGCGACGATCGCCCGCCTCCCCATCTACCTGCGGGTGCTCTACACCTGCGCCGAGCAGGGGATCGCCACGGTGTCCAGCGAGGAACTCGCCGCCGCCGCCGGGGTCAACTCGGCCAAACTGCGCAAGGACCTCTCCCATCTCGGCTCGTACGGCACCCGTGGGGTGGGCTACGACGTCGACTACCTGGTCTATCAGGTGTCACGCGAGCTCGGCCTGACCCAGGACTGGCCGATCGTCATCATCGGGGCCGGGAACCTGGGCCGGGCGCTGGCGAACTACGGCGGGTTTGCCTCCCGGGGCTTTCGGGTCGCGGCCGTCCTCGACGCCGACCCCGCCGTGATCGGCAGTGAGATCGCCGGGCACACGGTCGACAGTGCGGACCGGATCGAGCAGGTGGTGGCCCGCCACCGGGTGTCCATCGGGGTGATCGCCACCCCAGCCGCGGCCGCCCAGGACGTGTGCGACCGCCTGGTGGCAGCTGGCGTCATGAGTATCCTCAATTTCGCCCCCGTGGTACTCAGCGTGCCGCTGGGTGTCGACGTGCGTAAGGTCGACCTGTCCATCGAATTGCAGATTCTCGCCTTCCACGCGCAGCGGAGGTCCATCGTGCGCGTTGCCCCGGATGCGAAGCGTTCCTACCCAGGCGCCAGCCTGAACGCGGCCGGGGAGTCCGCGGTGGCCGCACCATGAGCGTGCTGACCGTCGGGCTGAGCCACCGCAGCGCCCCGGTTGCCCTGCTGGAGCGGGCCGCGGTCTCCGGCGACGCGCTGGGAAAACTGCTCCGCGACGTGTTCCAGGCGGAGCCGGTGGCGGGCACCTTTGTCGTGTCCACCTGCAACCGGGTGGAGATCTACGCGGAGGTGGACAAGTTCCACGCCGGCCTGTCCGGCATCTCCGACCTGCTGGCCAGGCACTCCGGTATCCCGCTCACCGAGCTCACCCCGCACCTGTATGTGCACTATGAGGACCGGGCGGTGCAGCACCTGCTGGCGGTGGCCAGCGGGCTGGACTCGATGGTCGTCGGCGAGACCCAGATCCTCGGCCAGGTACGGCAGGCACTCGCGCTGGCCCGGGAGCAGGGCACCCTCGGCCGGGTGCTGGATGACCTCGGCGCGCTGGCGCTGCGGGCTGCCAAGCGCGCACACGCCGAGACCGGCATCGACCGGGCGGGCGCGAACCTGGTCAGCGTCGGCGTGGGACTCGCCGCCGCCCGGCTCCGCCCGGATTCGCCGGCCGCCGGGCAGCCGCTCGCCGGGCTGAGCGTGCTGGTGGTCGGGGCCGGCTCGATGAGCTCGCTCGCGGTCGCGACCGCCAACCGGCTGGGCGCGGCCAGCATCGTGATCGCCAACCGGACCGCCCGGCGGGCCGACCGGCTGGCGGCCTCGGTCGCCGGTGCCACCGCTGGGCTGGCTGACCTGCCGGCCGCGCTAGCCGCCGCTGACCTGGTCATCTCGTGCACGGGCGCGGACGGCGCGGTGATCACCACCGGGATGGCCCGCGACGCGCTGGCGCTGCGGGCGGCCGGTGCCGCGGCCGGGCCGCTGGTGCTGCTCGACCTCGCGCTGCCGCGCGACGTAGAACCGGCGGTGGGCGAGCTGCCCGGGGTCACCGTGCTCGGCCTGGACGCGCTGGAAGCGGCCGGGCACGCTGCCGCGGCAGCGCAGGCCGAGGACGTGGCTGCGGTCAGGGCCATCGTGGCCGAGGAGTTCGCCGCCCGGGTATCGGCCCGGCATGCCGCCCGGGTGGCACCGACCGTGGTCGCGCTGCGGGCGAAAGCGGCCGAGGTGGTGGCGGCGGAGCTGAACCGGCTCGGTGGCCGGCTCGGCAGCCTGGACGAGCACTCCCGGGCGGAAATCGCCCGGGCCATGCACCGGGTCGCGGACAAGCTGCTGCACGCGCCCACGGTGCGGGTCAAGGAACTGGCCGGCTCGCCGGGCGGTGACTCCTACGAGACCGCCCTGCGGGTGCTGTTCGACCTCGATCAGCAGGCGGTGGACGCGGTCACCCGGGCGGACGCGGCACTGGCCCTGGGCCCGGCCCGGGAGGGCACCCCGTGACCGGGCGCGTGCTGCGGCTCGGCACCCGGCGCAGCCCGATGGCGATCGCCCAGTCCGGCGCCGTAGCCAGCCTGCTCAGCCAGCGCACCGGCATCGAGGTGGAACTGGCCGGGCTGGCCTCCTACGGCGACGTGAGCCGGGCGGAGCTGACCCAGATCGGCGGCACCGGGGTCTTCGTCAGCGTGCTGCGCCAGGCCCTGCTGGCGGGCGAGGTCGATCTCGCCGTCCACTCACTGAAGGACTTGCCGACCGCCAGCCAGCCGGGAATCACCCTGGCCGCGGTGCCCGCCCGGGACGATGCCAGGGACGCGCTGGTGGCCCGGGACGGCGCCAAGCTGGCAGACCTGCCAGCCGGGGCACGGATCGGCACCGGTTCCCCCCGCCGGGCGGCCCAGCTGCGGCTGCTCCGGCCGGACATCCGCCCGGTCCCGGTCCGCGGCAACGCGGGCACCCGGCTGGCGAAGATCAGCACCGGCGACCTGGATGCGGTGGTGCTCGCCTATGCCGGGCTGGCCCGGATCGGCCAGCTGGATCAGGTCACCGAGGTTTTCGAGCCCGACCAGATGCTCCCGGCCGCCGGGCAGGGCGCGCTGGCGGTCGAGTGCGCCAGCACCGATCCCGCCCTCGCCGCCCTTATCGGCGCGGTGGACGACCCGGACAGCCGGGCCGCCGTCACCGCGGAACGGGCGGTGCTGGCCGGGCTGCAAGCAGGCTGCCATGCCCCGGTGGGCGCCTACGCGGTGGTCACCAGGGCGCTGCGGCTGACCGCCGTGGTAGCCGGTGGCGACGGCACGGCGCCGGTCGCCGCCCGCGCGGAGGGACCGGCTGCCGACGCGGCGGGCATCGGCGGCCAGCTCGCGCGCGAATTGCTGCACCGGGGAGCGGGAAGGTACCTGGCGGTGCCAGCCGCACAGATCAGCAACGGGGACGATGCCGAGTGAATGCCACCTCCGCCACCAACGGGGCGCACGCCAGCGGGAAGCCACGCGCACGGCCTGCAGGCCCGCCAGCACCAGCGGGCCTGGCTGCCTTTATCGGCGTCGGCCCGGGCGACGAGGGGCTGCTGACGCTGCGGGCCACCGAACTGCTGGCCACGGCGGACCTGGTGGTGGGCAGGCCGGAGGTGACCGGCCGGCTCGCTCACCGGCTGCGGGCCGGTGCCAGCGTGGCCGCCGCCGCCGACCCGGACGCCGACGCCCGGGCGCTGATCAAGGCGGCCAGGGCAGGCCAGGTCGCGGTTGCCCTGTTCGGCGGCGACCCGTTCCTGTTCTCCCGGGCGGCCCCGCAGGCGGACGCCTGTGCCCGGGCCCGGGTGCCGGTGGAGATCGTGCCCGGGATATCGGCAGCGACCGCGGTGCCCGCGTTCAGCGGCATCCCGCTGACGGCCGGCGCCGGCGGCGTGCGGATCGTGCATGCCGCCAATATCAGCGCGGTGGAGGGGCCCGCGGCGGGCAGCCTGGTGGTGCTCGGCGCAGAGGCGGGGCCGGTGGACGTCGCCAAGATGCTGGTGGCGGCCGGCTGGGCCGACAGCACCCCGATCGCCATCATCTGGAACGGCACCACCACCGGCCAGCACACGGTGGTCAGCAGGCTCGGGTCGGTGGCCGCCGACCTGCGGGCGGCCGGGGTGAGCGTGCTCACCGAATCCGGGCCGGCGCTGTCAGTGGTCGGCGCTGCCGCCGCCCACCAGGGCCTGGCCTGGTTCGAGAGCAAGCCGCTGTTCGGCTGGCGGGTGCTGGTGCCACGGACCAAGGAGCAGGCCGCAGCGGTGTCCGAGCGGCTGCGCGGCTACGGCGCGGTGCCGGAAGAGGTGCCGACCATCGCGGTCGAGCCGCCCCGCACCCCGCAGCAGATGGAGCGGGCGGTGAAGGGCCTGGTCACCGGCCGGTACCAGTGGATCGCGTTCACCTCGGCGAACGCGGTCCGCGCGGTCAGGGAGAAGCTGGAAGAGTACGGCCTGGACGCGCGCGCGTTCGCCGGGGTCAAGGTGGCCGCGGTCGGCGAGCAGACCGCCGCCTCGCTGGGCCAGTTCGGCATCAGGCCGGATCTGGTCCCCGACGGCGAGCAGTCCAGCGAGGGCCTGGCCGCCGCCTGGCCGCCCTACGACGACGTGCTCGACCCGATCAACCGGGTGCTGCTGCCCCGGGCTGACATCGCCACCGAGACACTGGTCGCCCGGCTCACCGATCTCGGCTGGGAAGCCGAGGATGTGACCGCGTACCGCACCGTCCGGGCGGCACCGCCGCCAGCCCCGATCCGGGAGGCGATCAAAGGTGGCGGGTTCGACGCGGTCCTGTTCACCTCGTCCTCGACGGTGCGGAACCTGATCGGCATCGCCGGCAAGCCGCACGCGGTGACCGTGATCGCGGTGATCGGGCCGCAGACGGCCCAGACCGCGGCCGAGTACGGGCTCCGGGTCGACGTGCTGGCAGCCCAGCCGTCGGCAACCGCCCTGGTCGAGGCGCTGGCCGAGCACGGCGCCCGGCTCCGGGACGCGGCCGTGCAGGCCGGCGAGCCGGTGCGCAAGCCGAGCGAGCGCCGCCGGGGCGCCCGCCGCCGTCCGCGATAAGGCCCCGGCCGCCCGGTCGGCCGCGGATCCGAAGGGAGCCGCTCGTGACCAGTGGATTCCCGGCCGTCCGGCCACGCCGGCTGCGCCGCACCCGGGCGCTGCGGCGGCTGGCCGCCACCACCACCGTGCGCGCTGGTGACCTGGTGCTGCCGCTGTTCGTGAAGGAAGGGATCAGCGAGCCCCAGCCGGTCCGCTCCATGCCCGGAGTGGTCCAGCACACCCGGGACAGCCTGCGCAAGGCCGCCGCCGACGCGGCCGAGGCCGGTGTCGGCGGGCTGATGCTGTTCGGCATCCCGGCGGTCAAGGACGCCCGCGGGTCGGCCGCCGACGACCCGGACGGCATCGTCCAGCTGGCGCTCGCCGATCTGGCCGCCGAGGTGGGCGATGCCACCGTGCTCATGGCCGACCTGTGCCTGGACGAGTACACCGACCACGGTCACTGCGGCTTGCTCACCCCGGCCGGCGAGGTCGACAACGACGCGACGCTGGAACGTTATGCGTCCATCGCGGTCGCGCAGGCCACCGCCGGGGCGGCCGGGGTCGGGCCGAGCGGGATGATGGACGGCCAGGTGGCGGCCATCCGGCAGGCCCTGGACAAGGCCGGCCATGCCGACGTGGTGATCTGCGCCTACGCGGCCAAGTACGCATCGGCCTTCTACGGCCCGTTCCGGGACGCGGCCGAGTGCGCGCCACGGTTCGGCGACCGGGCTGCCTACCAGCAGGACCCGGCGGCCGGGGACGCGATCAGGGAAGTGCTGCTGGACGTGGACGAGGGCGCGGACATCGTCATGATCAAGCCGGCCCTGCCGTACCTGGACGTCATCGCCCGGGCCGCCGCGGTCGCCCCGGTGCCGGTCGCCGCCTACCAGGTCAGCGGGGAGTACGCGATGGCGGAGGCGGCGGCGGCGAACGGCTGGCTGGACCGGGACAAGGTGATCATGGAAACCCTGACCGCGATCCGCCGCGCGGGCGCCAGCATCATCCTGACCTACTGGGCCGCTGAGGCGGCCCGCAAGCTGGGCTGACGCCGCCGGGCAGGCAAACCCACGAAACGGCCGGGGGCCTGGGCACTGGCCTGCCCGGCACCGCCGTTAGGTATCGTCTCGGCCTCAGCCAGGGGGGCGGCATGCCGGGCGAGGCGCGCAACCGGCATCATCGGGAGAGAAGGGATCGGCGGAGCGGAGCAGGGAGCGCATGGTCGAGGCGATGCTGCGGCGTGGCCGGCGGCGGGAGGCCGGCCGGATGTCCGCCGCCGCGGACTACGCCGCGCTGGGCTGGCCGGTCTGCCCGGGGGCGCACCTGCGCGGCAGCCGGGCACGCGGCTCCCGGCTGGCCGGGCCGGGCCACGGCCGGGCCCCGGAACTGGGCCGCGCCTGCTCCTGCGACCGGATCGGCTGTCCCGCGCCCGGCGCGCACCCGATCTCGCCGGCCTGGCAAATCGAGGCATCGACCGACGCCGGTGATGTCACCCGCTGGTGGCGGGAACGGCCGGCGGCGAACATCGTCCTGGTCACCGGCCGGGTGTTCGACGTGCTGGACGTGCCGGCCGCGGCATGCCCGGCC
>Ga0306920_100012640_pt1 | contig 11462 bp, 9 predicted proteins | sample flu12Cox44000170_FD_204666 | JGI IMG/M metagenome (GOLD analysis project Ga0306920, IMG submission 204666) | Lab enrichment of tropical soil microbial communities from Luquillo Experimental Forest, Puerto Rico - flux4day.12C.oxic.44.000.170 (v2)... | ecosystem: Environmental > Terrestrial >...
CCGAACTCCGGCATATTTTTCGAGGTTGCGCCTGGTTACCGCCACCCGCTCGCCCTTTTTCATCAGAATGTCTTTGATGGCTTTGCGGGTCAGATTGGCGATCTCGCGCTCGAGGTTACGAACCCCGGCCTCTCGCGTGTAGTAGCGAATTATGTCGCGCACCGCATCATCGCTGATGCTCCATTCGTTCTTCTTGAGCCCGTGTGCCGACATCTGCTTGGGGATCAGATGGCGACGTGCGATTTCGACCTTTTCGTCCTCAGTGTAGCCAGGGATACGGATGATTTCCATGCGGTCCATCAGCGGCTGCGGTATGCGCAGCGTGTTCGCCGTCGTTACGAACATCACGTCGGACAGATCATAATCCACTTCGAGATAGTGATCGTTGAACGTCGAGTTCTGCTCAGGGTCGAGCACCTCAAGGAGGGCTGAAGACGGGTCGCCCCGCCAGTCCGCGCCGAGCTTATCGACCTCGTCGAGCAAAAATAGCGGGTTCGACGACTTTGCCTTCTTCATTCCTTGCAGGACCTTGCCCGGCATCGAGCCGATATAGGTGCGCCGATGGCCGCGGATCTCGGCTTCGTCGCGTACGCCACCGAGCGACATCCGCACAAAATTCCGTCCAGTCGCGCGCGCGACTGACTTGCCGAGCGATGTTTTACCGACCCCAGGCGCTCCGACCAGGCAAAGGATCGGACCTTTCATCTTCTTCATGCGCTGCTGAACGGCGAGGTATTCAAGGATGCGCTCCTTGACCTTTTCGAGTCCGAAATGATCCGCGTTGAGCACCCTTTCGGCACCTTTGATGTCCCGTTTTATCTTAGTCCGGTTATGCCAAGGCACGGAGAGCAGCCAATCGAGATAATTGCGGACTACCGTCGCTTCCGCTGACATTGGGCTCATGCTTTTGAGCTTCTTCAGCTCCGCCATCGCCTTGTCTCGCGCTTCTTTCGAGAACTTTGTCTTGTTGATTTTGTCTTCCAACTCTGACATCTCGTCTCGGCCGTCCTCACCCTCGCCGAGTTCTTTCTGAATCGCCTTGAGCTGTTCATTTAAGTAGTATTCGCGCTGGGTCTTCTCCATTTGGCGTTTGACACGGTTTCGAATCCGTTTTTCAACTTGGAGAACGCCGATCTCGCCCTCCATATATCCGAATACCTTTTCGAGCCGTTCGGAAATCGCGGCGGTCTCGAGCAGCTCCTGTTTCTCCGGGATCTTTAAGGACAGGTGCGAGGCGACAGTGTCGGCAAGCTTACCGGGATCCTCGATCTGATTGATCGAAACCAGCACTTCTGGCGGGATCTTCTTGTTGAGTTTGATATATTGCTCGAACTGCGAGACGACGGTCCGGGCCAGCGCCTCAGTCTCCTGTTGCGCGCCGCTGCTCTCTCCGATGGTTTCGGCGAACGCCTGGAAGAATAGATCGTTCTCGGCAAAGCGCTGGATCCTGGCGCGCTGCCCTCCCTCAACGAGCACTTTGACCGTACCGTCGGGCAGCTTGAGCAACTGGAGCACGGTCCCGACAGTTCCCACTATGTAGATATCCGAGGTGGTGGGATCGTCCTGCGCAGCGTTCTTCTGGGTGACAAGAAGGATCTGTTTGTCGTCCTTCATCACGTCCTCGAGGGCTCGCACCGATTTCTCGCGACCGACAAAAAGCGGCACGATCATGTGCGGAAAGACGACGATGTCGCGAAGGGGAAGGACTGGATAGAGCGCACCGCGCGCAGGTTCTAACATGAGCCCTCATCTGCAAAGGACCTTCCCGGGGAGACCCGGGACGGTAAGAACGACGACAGCATCTTAAGGTTGGCCTCGTTTCGCCGGCAGTCAAGTCGCGATGCGGCGGCGGTGCGCATGGTTAGTCACCGGTGCCCACATCGCCCCGGCGATCGGAGTAGATGTGGAGCGGTTTTGCCCGGCCTTCGACTACCTCACGGTTGATCACGATCTCGCTGACGCCCACGAGGCTTGGCAACTCGAACATCGAGTCGAGGAGGATCGCTTCGAGGATCGATCGCAGTCCCCGGGCGCCTGTCTTACGCAGTATCGCCTTGTGAGCTACTGCCTTCAGCGCCTCCTCGTTCAATTCCAGGCGAACATCTTCCATCTCGAACAGCCGCTGGTACTGCTTGACGAGGGCATTTTTTGGTTTGGTAAGGATGTCCACCAACACCGCTTCATCGAGATCGTCGAGTGTTGCGACGACCGGAAGGCGGCCGACGAACTCGGGGATCAGACCGAACTTCAGGAGATCCTCGGGCTCGAGATCTTTGAGGATCTCGCCGGTTTTCCGCTCGTCGGGCCCGCGCACTTCGGCGCCGAAGCCGATCGAGGTGCCCTGCCGGCGTTGGGCGATGATCTTTTCGAGCCCGGAAAAGGCGCCCCCGCAGACAAACAGGATGTTGGTGGTATCGACCTGGAGAAATTCTTGTTGCGGGTGCTTGCGGCCGCCTTGCGGCGGCACCGAGGCGATCGTTCCTTCCATAATCTTGAGAAGCGCCTGCTGGACGCCTTCCCCCGACACGTCTCGGGTGATTGACGGATTGTCAGACTTTCGCGAGATCTTATCGACCTCGTCGATGTAGACGATCCCACGCTGTGCGCGTTCGACGTTGTAGTCGGCGGCCTGCAGCAGCTTCAAAATGATGTTTTCGACATCTTCCCCGACATAACCGGCCTCGGTCAGCGTGGTCGCGTCCGCCATTGTGAATGGTACGTCGATGATCCGCGCGAGGGTCTGCGCGAGCAGTGTCTTGCCTGATCCGGTCGGCCCGACCAGCAAAATGTTCGATTTCGCGAGCTCGACATCATTACTCTTTGCGCCATGGGCCAAGCGCTTGTAATGGTTGTGTACGGCGACCGAGAGCACCCGCTTGGCATGATCTTGGCCTATCACGTAATCGTCGAGAACCTTGCAGATATCGCGTGGTCCAGGGACACCATCGCGCGACTTGACGAGCGTTGTTTTGTGCTCCTCACGGATGATGTCCATGCAGAGTTCGACACATTCATCGCAGATGAATACGGTCGGCCCGGCGATCAGCTTCCTGACCTCATGCTGGCTCTTGCCACAAAACGAGCAGTAGAGCGTATTTTTTGAGTCGCTACCGCTGGATTTGGTCATCGCCACTCCGTCACCGGCGGCCCAGCCCCCCGGTTCCTCAAGTATATGTGCTCCTAGCCGATCAACAACCAGTTAATCATAAGAGCGGGGCTTATAACGCACTCGTCGTCAGGCGAGCGCCCCCGGCTATTTGAAACCCTTCTCCGGTTCGTCGCGGCCCGGTCGTTTTTCCACCACCTCGTCGATCAGGCCGAACTCCTTTGCTTCGAGGGGAGAGAGAAACTTGTCGCGCTCGAGCGCGGCTTGAATGGCTTCAAGCGGCTGGCCAGTGTGCTTGACATAAATCTCATTGAGGCGCGCCCGCAGGGCTAGGATCTCGCGCGCTTGGATCTCGATGTCGGTAGCCTGCCCTTGCGCTCCACCTGAAGGCTGATGGATCATGATTCGCGAGTTCGGCAGCGAATAGCGCTTGTCTTTGGCACCGGCGGCCAGTAGCAGCGAACCGGCGGAAGCCGCCTGACCAATGCACACCGTCGCCACCGGCGAGCGGATGTACTGCATCGTGTCGTAGATCGCCAGGCTCGAGGTCACGACGCCGCCTGGCGAGTTAATGTAGAAATTGATGTCTTTATTCGGGTTGTCCGCTTCGAGAAACAGTAGCTGGGCACAAATCAGGCTGGCGACTGCATCGTGTATCGGGCCAACCAGAAAAATAATCCGCTCCTTGAGAAGCCGAGAATAAATGTCGTAAGCGCGTTCGCCTCTGTTGGTCTGCTCGACGACCATCGGGACCAGGTTATTCATGTACTGTTCAAAATGCTCGGACATTCAAGCCCTCCTTGGCATAGCCGCGCGGCGGGTGCGCGGTTCTAATAGCGTCAACTCGGTGACACATCGTCCCCCGGTTCAGGTTCTCCTAACAATTCCTGCGATGTGACCTTGCGTTCCCCGATTTTCGCCAACTCGACGATAAAGTCGATAACCTTGTCCTCGAAGATTGGCGCCCGCAGAGTGTCGATCGTGCTCGGGTTCTGGCGATAAAAATCGAGAACTTGGCGCTCGTGGCCGGGATGTCGGCGTGCCTCGCGGGTGATCGCCTGGTTCACTTCGTCCGGCGTAACCGTGATGTTGTTCTTGCGGCCGACTTCCGCAAGCAGCAAGCCGAGCCTTACCCGGCGTTCCGCGATCTTGCGGTATTCGGCCTTTGCCGCCTCTTCGCTTTGGTCTGTGCTACCCCGGTCGGCACCGGCTTCTCCGGTGGCGATTGGGACCGCGACGGCACCGGCTTCTCCGGTGGCGATTGGGACCGCGTCGGCACCGGCTTCTCCGGTGGCGATTGGGACCGCGACGGCAGCCCCTTCGGCGGAGACTAGGACCGCGTCGGTCCCGACAGCCGCCGGCGGAGCTTCGCGCTGGGCCTGATATTGCGTCCAGATGTTATCGAATTCGAGATCCACCATGCCTGGCGGGACTGGGAAGTCGTAGCCCTCCGCCAGCTTGTCGAGCAGCGACCGCTTCAAGCGCAGACGCGATGCCGCGTCATAGTCGCGCTGCAGCCGCTGCCGCAGCTCCTGCCGCAGTTCGGCCAGGTTCTCGAGACCAACCGCTTCGGCGAGCTCGTCGTCGATGGAGATCGGCGAGCGTTGGCGGACTTCCTTCACGTCGACGTCAAAATCCGCCTCCTTGCCGGCAAGATCGGCAACCGCGTAATCTGCGGGGAAGGCTATCCGGATCTTACGGTGCTCGCCGGCGGTGGCACCGATCAGCTGGTCTTCGAGGCCCGGAATGGAACTGCCGGCGCCGAGCATAATTTGGCGATCCTTGCCGCCGGCCCCCGGGATCTCCCGCTCGCCGATCCTCCCTTCGGTATCGACGAGCAGGATGTCACCACTTTCGGCAGGGCGATCAACCGCTTCCGACTTGCGCTGCTGCTCAGCGATCCGCTCGATCGCCCGCTCGACTTCCTCATCCGGGACTTCGACAACGAGGCGTTCGATATCGAGATTGGCAAAGTTCGGCTCGGGGATCTCGGGCAGCACCTCGACGGCCATTTTGTATTCGAGATCGGCTCCCTCGTCGGCCGATACGATGTCGACCCTGGGCGGCAAAGCAGGCCGCAGTTGGCGCTCGCTGATCGCTTCGGCTGAGCTCGCTTGCAGCGTGTTCTGCAGCACTTCGCCGCGCACCGAGGGACCGAACCGCGTGCGCAGGATCTGCATCGGCACCTTGCCAGGGCGGAACCCCGGCAGCCGGACCTGCCGGCCGATTTCACCCAGCCGGCGGGTAATCTCTCGCTCGAGATCCCCAGCCGGCACGGTGATCGTGAATTCGCGCTTAAGCCCATCGGTGCTGGTTTCTGTCACTTGCATGGAAAAGAGCCTACCGTGACCAACTCGTTGCTCCCATGGGCCGCCCCACGGTCTGCGGCCATGGTGCGGGCGGGGGGACTCGAACCCCCACGATTTGCATCGCTGGAACCTAAATCCAGTGCGTCTGCCAATTCCGCCACGCCCGCTGCTGCCGCCGGAGCGGCCATCGCGGCCCGCGGGCGCGTTCTTACCACAGCCGCCCCCTGTACCATAATAGACGTTGGCCGAGCGCGGGGTTGTGGCTGCACGCAGCGGGGGTTACGGGCACCGGAGGGCTTGTTCAGCCGGTTCGTAATAAATTGCGGATCGCGCTCGAAGCGGCGACCCGCCCCTCTCCCCGATAGGCCTCGTGATTGGCCTCGATCTCGGACAGGCGATAGAGGTAGTTGACCATGATACCGGCAGATTGCTGGAGACCTTTGGGGGAGGTATCGCCGAGCCAGTTCAACCGCTCGACCCGCGCCCCATTGCTGAGATGAAAATGGGCGACCGGGTCCAGCGCCCGACCGGAGGGTGTCCGTTCGTGCAATAAATAATGGGCGCAAAGCCGGATCAGCGGATCGCGCAGCGCCGCCGCGATCCGCGGCTCGGCGTAACGATCCAGCAGCGCCGCGAGATCTCGCGCCGGCGTCTCTCCGCCGACGGCTTCGATCGCCGACCGCTCAGCCGGCAGCAGCAGATCATCGCTGGCCGCCGGGCTCTGGCGGTCGAGCCATGCGCGGAAACCAGGAACCGGCGACAATGTGGCAAATACTTTAAGACGTGGCAGCTCGGTAGCCAGCGCGTCGACGACGCGCTTGATCAGAAAGTCTCCAAAACTGATCCCGGCGAGGCCGCGCTGGCAGTTCGAGATGGAGTAGAAGATTGCGGTATCGGCCTTATGTGGATCGTCGATCGGGGCCGCCTCGTCGAGCAGCGCGTGAACGTCACCGGTCATGCCGGAGACTAGCGCGACCTCTACAAAGATCAGGGGCTCGTCGGGCATCCGAGGATGGAAAAAGGCAAAGCAACGACGATCCGCCTCGAGCCGGTTCTTCAAATCGGTCCACCCGCGGATCTCGTGAACCGCCTCATAGGCCATCAGCTTCTCAAGCAGCGCTGCGGGCGATTCCCAGGTGATTCGCTTGAGTTCAAGAAAGCCGATGTCGAACCAGTTGGCGAGCAGCCGCTTCAGATCCTCTTCGAGGCTCGCGAGAGCGGGATCGTGTCGCCGGAGATCGATCAGTTCGGCGCGGCGGTCGACAAGGAACTTTACCCCTTCGGGGAGCGCGTTGAACTGGCGTAGGAGGGTGATGCGCGGCGGCTCCAGCGCTGCACGCAACGCGCGCTCGCTGGCGGCGCGTTGGTCCGCTCCAGAGGCGTTGATCAGGGCGTTGCAACAGAGGTCTATTTCGTGACGATCGACATCAAATTCGCCGGCGAGCAACTGGAGAAAACGCTCGCGCCCATCGGCATCCAATGACAGATAAGTCCGCCCGAGGTCGGCCGCCCGGGCACGCGCAGTGACCTCGCCGCCGCGCCCGTCGAGGCAGCTCAGCATCTGCTGGCGCAGCTGGTCGGCGGCGTCGGCGGAGGAGCTCTCGGGCCTTGGCGCTCCCGCTAGAACACCGCGCGCGGATTCGGCGATTTCGCGCCACGCATTCCGAAGATTGGTCAGCGTTCGGTCGAAGACCCCTTCGAAGAAACGAGCGGGAGCAGGAGCGGGATCGGTCATAGCGGCTCTGGTGGCCCCGGAGTACCTCGGACGAGACGCGAGAACGCGAGCGCCGTCAATCCCCAAAAAAGGTTAGCGGACAGCTTGAGACCGGTACGGCAACTTCCCTTCGACCACGAAATACAACGAAATCCTCAAATCGCCTCACAAAGCGGCCGCTCGGCGTCAACAGCATCGTGGCAAACCAACGGCTTGCGACCAAAGTTCCCTAGTTTAGCGAACAGCTCCATGCCTTGCGCGAGGAGCCCGAGCACAATCCCAGCGAGGACATCGCCGCTGCCGGCAGTCGCCAACTCAGGCGGCGCATTGGCGTTGATTGCGACACGGCCGTCCGGAGCAGCGACGACCGTATCGGCGCCCTTCAGCACGACCACGGCACTGCTTTGCTGCGCCGCACGCCGCGCCCGCTCCGGCTTGCTGCCGCCCGTTTCGAATAGACGCGCGAACTCGCCCTCGTGCGGCGTCATCACGCAGGGGGAGCGGATCGCCGAGAACAATATTCCGGGGTCCCCGGCAAACGAGGTCAGCGCATCGGCGTCGAGCACAATCCGCTTCTCGGCTTCAAGGATCGCCAGCGTCCTTTCGCGGGTCTCCGAACCGACCCCTGCGCCGGGTCCGATCAGCACGGCGTTGCGGCGCTTGTCCGCGAGGAGTGCTCGGAAATCGTCGGGGTTGGTGACCGAATGGACGATGACACCGGTCAATGCGGTGGCATAGATCGGGAATGCGGCCTCGGGTGCTGCGAGCGTGACCAGCCCGGCGCCGGTTCGGAGCGCGCTTTTCGCGGCCAGCCGCCCCGCACCGCTCATGACCCCGCCACCAGCGACCAGCGCGTGCCCGCGCGTGTATTTATGGCTTTCGAGGCTCGGCCGAGGAAATGCGGCAAGCCACCACGAGGGGTCGTTGGCGGCGGTGTCCGGCGCGAGGCGATCGAGTACGGTTTCGGGGATGCCAATCTGCACGAGTATGACCTCGCCGCAATAGCGGCGTCCCGGCGATAGCAGATGCCCCGGCTTCTTGCGGAAGAAGGTGACGGTCGCTGCCGCCTGCGGCGCGATGCCGCGAACTTCGCCGCTGGCCCCGTCGACCCCGCTCGGGACATCGATCGCGACGACCGGCAGCTGGCGCTCGTTCAGCGCTGCGATACTTGCGCGCGCTACGCCCTCGACCGGGCGCGCCAGACCGGCGCCGAAGATGCCGTCGAGGACGAGACCGGCGCCGTCGAGTGCCGCCGGCGTCAGCGGTTCGACCGCGCCCCGCCAACCGGCGCCGGCCTCGGCTGCGTCGCCGCGCAACGCCGCAACCGAGCCGAGCAGCGCGACGCGCACTGGCCAGCCGCGCTCGGCCAACACCCGGGCCGCGACAAAGCCGTCGCCGCCATTATTCCCTGGCCCGCACAAAACGGTAAGGGGCCGCACCGGCCAATGCCGCGAGATCGTGTCGGCGACACCGCAGCCGGCCCTCTCCATCAGCACGTTGCCGGGGACGCCGCCGGCAATCGTTAGCCGATCGGCTTCGCCCATCTGCTGCGGCGTCAACAGAGCGTGCCTGTGCCAGCCCGCCGGGGAGATCGTCATCGGCGAGAATGTAGGAAAGGCTCGTTGCATGCGGAAGCCCGGTCTTGACGCCCCGCCTGCTAATCGTTACCTCCAGCGCCGGCGGCGGGTGTAGCTCAGCTGGTTAGAGCGCCAGATTGTGGATCTGGATGTCGTCGGTTCGAATCCGATCACTCGCCCCAGAAAATCTGTGTAGCTATTTCGTACCTTATGGTTGACGAACCCGAGAACCTCGTCCTTCGAGCTCTTCGAGAAATTAGAGAGCAGAACGACACGATCCTGAGGAAGCTGGACGAGGTCGTCGTCAGGCTGGGCGCCGTCGAACGCGATTTGGCGGCGATGAAAGTAGATTACGCCGCGACACAGTTGCGCCTCGACAATATGGATCGCCGGATCGAGCGCATCGAGAAGCGGCTGAGCCTGATCGAGGCGTAGACCGCGCGAGCGGCAAGAGGGCCGATCTCCCGACTAACCGGACATTCTGATATGGCGGCCGGCCCAGACCGGTCTGGCAAGGCGAGCATGTGCCGAGGCCGCAGCATCGACGCCCTCACGCGCCGCGGGCAACCACGGGACGACCCGGCGCGCGGTAAGATCGATGTGCAGATACATCAGCTCCTGCGTCGCGGCGCGCAGGCCGCTTTTGCAGTTAAACATCTCGTGCGCCAGGTGCAGGCGCTTGCCGTCGGTGCCAAGGATCTGCGTCGCGACCCGCACCTGCTCGCCGACCAATAATTCGCGCTCGTAGAGGTTGTGCGTCTCGGCCACAAAGGTCCCGTGGTTGGTGGCCTCTTTATAAACGCGGCCAATTCCGATCGCATCGAACAGCGCGTCGGTCGCGTAATCGAACAGCACGATGTAGTAAGCGAGATTCATGTGGCCGTTGGGGTCGATCCACTCCGGCAACACCTCGCCTTGGTAGAGCTCGAACGGTGTCGGAAAGCTCATCAGGCCGGGCGAGTGGCAGCGAGAATCGCCACCGGGTACGCATAATCGATCGTGTCCGAGTTTATACGAACCGGGACCCCCAGTCGGTCGTCGGCCGCCGATGCTTTAAACATTTCGATGATTTTGAGGTCGTCGCCCGGGTTCGGAAACGAGCGGGCGAGCAACCCCTCTACATCGCCGCGCAGCTCGTAGAAGGTCGCCTCAGGCTCCGGAAAGCCAACCGCGCCAAAGAGACCCTTCAGCTCGCTCAAGGTCAGACAGCGGGAATGCGAGGGGTCGCGTAGTTTCTCGAGACGGTTGAATGCCGCAGCTTTGGCCGGATTATCGGATGCATAATCATCAACGACGACAATGCGGCCTCCCGGAGCACAGACACGCGCCATCTCCCGCAGCACCGCGACCGGGTCGAGAAAGTGGTGAAACGAGAAACGGGTGGTGACGATCGTGAAGCTGGCATCGTCGTAAGGTAGCAAATACACGTCGCCGTGCTGCCAGGCGACGTTCGCCAGACGCTTGTCGGCCGCGAGGTTGCGGGCCCGCTCGAGCATCGCCGGGGTCATGTCGATCCCTGTCGCCGCACGAACATGTGGCGCAAAGGCGCAGACGACGAGGCCCGGTCCGCAGGCCACGTCGAGCAGGCGGTCTTCGGGAGCAGGCCGCGCGGCCTCCACGATCATCCGCAGCGCATCCTCGTCGGTGATCGTCGAGGCGGTGCTGAACACCGTCGCCTGACGGGTGAACTGGTCGAGGATCAAGTCCTGGTGGCTCGTGTCGCTCATTGAGCCTTCCAATCGATTGGGCATGGCTCAGAGCGGCCCATTCGGCAATACCAGCACCTTGCCGTTGCGGCCGCCCTGCTGGGCGCGGACCAGCGCTGGTTTGATGTCCTCGATCGGGTAGCGGGAATCGACCGGCGCCTTCAGCACGCCGTCGCGGATCTTGACCGCAAGATCGGCATAAATCTCGCGCACCTGCGCCGGGGTGCGCTTGGCGAGGCCGCGACCGAGGTTGAACCCGGTCAGGCTGACGCCGCGCATGTTGAGGGCGGCCCGCCCGATCGCTGGGTCCTCGCCCGACATCGAGCCGTAACTCACCACCACCCCGCCATCGGCAACGCAGTCGGCGATGCGCCGGCACGCGTCACCGGAGACCGCGTCGATACCGAGCCGGATCGGCGCGCCGCCGGTAGCGGCCCGCGCACGCTCGGCGAGGTCGGGGCCGTCCTTGAGCACGACATTGGCACCGAGGTCGCGCAACTCCGCGGTGACATCGTCGCGGCGCACAACATTGACGGTCTTCACGCCGCGCGCCTTTGCCAGCACGATCAGATGGCGCCCGACCGCGGAATTGGCGACGTCTTGGATCACCCAATCCCCGGGCTTGAGGTCAACATGGTCTGCCAGCAGCAACAATGCCGTCGCCGGATTGATACGCAGCATCGCCGCCTGCGCCAGATCGAGGCCCGCGGGCACCGGGATCGCATCCCCGCTGCGGATGCGGCGGCGCTGCACCCAATTCTCGCGCTGCATGTTGACGACGAGATCTCCAGGGCGCAGCTCAACAACGCCCGTTCCGACGGCCGTGACGCGACCGACGCATTCCGCACCTGGCGTCACCGGCAGCGGCGGCCGCAAGCGATAGCTGCCGCGGCAGAACGAGACGTCGGCCGGGTTGATCGGGAAGGCGAGCACGTCGAAGACGACCTCATCCGGGCCCGGAGCACCGACATCCGGCACCTCCACACAGCTTGCAACCGTTTCCGGCGGTCCATAGGCCGAGAGATCGATCCGCTTCATCTCACCATCCTC
>Ga0306920_100012641_pt1 | contig 11462 bp, 9 predicted proteins | sample flu12Cox44000170_FD_204666 | JGI IMG/M metagenome (GOLD analysis project Ga0306920, IMG submission 204666) | Lab enrichment of tropical soil microbial communities from Luquillo Experimental Forest, Puerto Rico - flux4day.12C.oxic.44.000.170 (v2)... | ecosystem: Environmental > Terrestrial >...
CGCAGGTGAATCCCTGCCAGGCGCCACTGTGCCAGACGGTGTTATGCCCTTGCTGCCGGCCGATGAACCAGCCAAATCCGTAACCCGCCCAGTTTGGCGTGCCGTCATTGAGCGGGTAAACGGTCCAGATGCGATCCAGACTGGAGCGTGTCAACAATCGAGTCGTGTAAAGGGCCTCGTCCCATTTGGCAAGATCAAGAACATTGAAATAGAGCGCGCCGTCGGCGGTGCGGTTGAACGTCGGTGAAACCCATTCCTGATTCTTGAGCTGGCCATCCTCGAGCTCATATCCCGCTGAGCGGTTCGGAATGATGTCGCGCTCGCTGATGAGTCGGGTCGAAGTCATGCCCAGCGGTTTGAAGATCCGCTCGTCCAGGTACTCCGCATAGGGCTTGCCGCTGGCCTTTTGAATGACGAGTCCCAGCAACAGGTAATTCGTGTTGCGGTAGTCCCATTTCTCGCCCACGGGCCATTCAATCGGGAGCGCCTCGATTTTTTTCAGAAGTTCATCATCGGTAAAGTCCCGGCGGAGGTAAAAGTCGCCCTGCGGACCTGTGCGCTCATCGCTCTCGTACTCGGCTAACCCCGAGGTATGCGACAGGAGATTCTTGATGCGGATCCGGCTCCACGTTGGCGGGCTGTCCGGGAAATACTTCGCGATGCTGTCATCAAGCGAGAGCTTTCTCTCCTCGACCAGCATCATGATGGCCGCGGCCACGAACTGTTTGCCGACAGACCCCGACTGGAAGACGGTCTCAGGGTGCACCGGGACCGACAGTTCCACGTTTGCCAGACCGTACCCTTTGCTGAGGAGTATGTGTCCGCGACGGTAGATTCCGATGGCGAGGCCGGGAATGTGCTGCCGGGCCATTTCCGAGCTCACGAAGGCATCGATCGACTCGACCTGCCCGGCGCCGAGAGCGTCGGTCGTGACTGGGCTGGCTTGTGCTTGCGTCCAGCTTGTCGGAATCAACGTAGCGGCGGCGAACAGCAGGATTACGGCCAGACGCATGCCAAGGAACCTGCGAATCGTTTTCGTCCTCAGCGAGGGGCGGAGAGTGAGGACAACTTAGCCCACAACGCTGCCCCGGGCAACCCGATGCCCGCTAGATGACCCGACGAGGAAGTTCCTCAGGTGCCCGTGTTGGCTTTCAGACCAGACACTGGCCCAACAGTCCCGCCTCCAGCAGCCATTCAATCGCGGCCCGGCGCGATTCAAGATCCTGAAGCGCTGCTACCAGCAGCGTCGTGTCATGATCGGCAGCGGACTCTGATCTCATTGCCGGCTTCGAGTGGCGCGGCAAGCCGGCTTGCGTCTTCCTCGATGTCGGCGAGGACGGCGGCGCACCCGCTGGCAACCGACTCGGAATTGGTGCCCGCGGGTCAGAGATCGTTTCCGGGTGCAACTGCATCTAGCTGTCTCCCTGGCTCACCGGCCACTCCATGAAAGGCACGGCCATAGTGCACGTGCGGGGCCTTCCCGGGCAAGTCCGCAGAATTGCGGATGACTCAATTCTGCGACAAGCCGAGGTGGTGGTCATCAACATAAGTGTCACGGCGGACTGCTGTAGGCTGCACGGGGAGCAACTGGATTCGCAAGGACAGTTAATCAGGTGACTCGGCCATTGATGGCGCTACGCGCTGCGTTGGGGTGGCTTGCGCCCGCGGGCCGGTTGCGGCCGCCTATCAGGGCAGGCTGGCTCTCGGGCCGTTCGCCGCAATCGCTTGGCGCGGGAGCGTTTCGGCAACAGTGCGACTACTTCCTGTACGTGCCAGCCACGATAACCCGGCGCAACCGGGTACCGCTGCTGGTAATGCTGCATGGGTGCAATCAGGACGCGCTTGGCTTTGCGAACGGGACGCGCATGAACTCGCTGGCCGATGAACAACGCTTCATCGTGTTGTATCCACAGCAGTCTGCGCGTGCCAATCCGCTGCGTTGCTGGAATTGGTTCCACCGTCCAACAGCAGACGGCGCGGGTGAGGCGGCAGCGATCGCTGCGCTCGTCCGCTACGTGGCGCGTCGCTATCCGATCGACCGCTCGCGCGTCTATCTGGCGGGAATGTCCGCTGGCGGCGCGATGACCGCGATCCTGGCGCTCTGCCACGGTGCAACCTTCGCCGCCTGCGGCATCGTCTCCGGCATGATGTATCGCGCAGCGGATTCCGCGCTGGGTGCCGTTCAGGCCATGCGTGCCGGCAGCCGACTGTCGCCCGAGGGAACCGCTGCAGAGGCCGCGAGCAGGGTGTCTCGCAGACTACGTTTGGTGCCGGCCCTGGTAATGCACGGCGGTGACGACACGGTGGTGCATCCTCGCAACGCCGAGCTGACTGTCGCCCAGTTCCGCAAGTTTGCCGAGCTGCTGGGAGTGCCGGCGCGGCCGCTGCGTGGCCCCCTGGAGCAGTTCGTGACGGGTAACGGCCGCAGCTACCGGCAGAGCGATTACGCGCGCAGTGACCAGGTGGTGTTGCGCTCGATTCTGATCGAGGGGCTGGGACATGCGTGGAGCGGTGGAGATGAGCGCGAGAGGTTCAACGATCCGATGCCGCCCGATGCAAGCCGGCTGCTCTGGGACTTCCTGTCGGAATTCCGTCGGCCGGCGGAACCGCGCTGGCGGCCGGTGCGCTTCTGGTTGCGTCAATTATGGCGGTATATGCGCGGATGAAGCCGTGGATCGCGAATCACAGCGCGCAGCAGGTCGAGGATGCTCCAGGCATCGCCCGGCTACCGCACCAGACGGCTCGTGATGCGCGCCACGTGTTCGCCCTGATAGCGGCACATCTCGAGCTCGAGCGCTGTTGGCATGCGCAGTTCGTTTCCAGCCCCCGTTACGCAGCTCGCGCCGTAGGGCGTGCCGCCAGTGATCTCGCGCATCGTCGCCAGGTCTTTGAAAGTGTACGGCAGCCCGACGATGATCATGCCGTGATGCAGCAGCGTGAGATGGAACGAGGTGATCGTGGTCTCCTGGCCGCCGTGCTGGCTTGCCGTGCTGCAAAACACACTGCCGACCTTCCCCACCAGCGCCCCACGCATCCACAGATCACCCGTCTGGTCCAGGAAGTTGCGCATCTGTGCAGCCATGTTGCCAAAGCGCGTTGGCGTTCCGAACAGGATCGCATCGTACTGTTCGAGCTCGGCTGGTGTGGCCAGTGGGGCCGCCTGGTTCAGCTTGAAGCCCGAGGCCTTGGCCAACTCGAGAGGACATAGTTCGGCAACGCGTTTGACCGTCACCTGCGCATTCGGCACACGGGCGGCTCCTTCGGCCTGGGCATACGCCATCGCCTCGATGTGGCCGTAGCTGCTGTAGTAGACAACGACGATCTTGGCCATGTGCGCTCCTTCAGGAGGGACCGCGGGACCCGCAGTGGCGCAGGAGAAATGCGCGGCATAGTTTGCTGTAGACATCCGGACTGTCGAGATTCGGCAAGTGGGCCGCGCCGGGAATGATCGCCAGTTCGGCATCCGACAGTCGTGCGGCGAGCCGCCGCGCAGCCAGCCTGCGGCCAGGGAGGTCGAGCTCGCCGCTCAACACGAGGGTCGGGGCGGCCACGGCCTCGGGTCGAACGCGTCCGCCGACGAGTTCGGCGCCCGATGCCGGTGACTGGAGATCGTTCCCCGCATAGCGCTCGATCATGGCAGCGACAAGCGCCCGTCGAGCGGGATCGCGGGTGCGAAGTTGCATCAACCTGTGGCCTGCCCACTTACGGCGGAAGGCTGCTATGCCGTGAGCGTGCACCAATGCCGCATACTGCTGCACGGGCACTTCCGGATCGGATTCGGAATCGAGCGCGGGCGGACCATCGAGGATGACCGCGCTGACCCGCCTGGGTGCGGCACAGGCAAACCTAAGCACGCCGCGCACCCCCTGCGACATACCGATGAGAGCCACGCGGGTGAGGCCCAGGTGGTTGCATAGCCGGTCCAGGTCTTCGCTGTCCCGCTCGGGAGTCGAGGTGCCTCCTGAGAGACCATGGCCGCGGCGGTCGAGGCGTATCAGCCGAAAGGTGGCGCGCAGCGCGCTGACCTGCGGATCCCACATCTCCAGATCGAGCGTCCATCCGTGCACCAGCAACACTACCGGACCGCGACCCTCGTCGCGATAGCGCAGACGTGTACCGTTGATGCTGAGGAAATTATCGGTAGCGTGTGTTGGCGGTACCGGCACCTGAGCGCACGCGGTCATACGGTTGCTGTTGATATTCGCATAGCGAAAAAGTTTTCGCTTTCAGGCTACGGCTTCCCGGCAGTGGGCGTCAAGCAGGCTGCGGCTTCGCTTCAGATCTGTGCGCTGAGTGACAGCCAGGGAACGGTGGCGAGGTCCGCCGAGATCTCGCGACTCGCTTGTTGCAGCATGGACAGACGCTCGCGCACCAGGCGGGTCCGGGTCGTGCGTCGCGAGTGGCTCGAGGAGTTGAGTGATGCCACCACGCGATGCTGGTGATCGAACACAGGCACGGCGAGCGCTATGACCCCGTAGGCGAGCTCGTCTTCCACCACCGCATAGCCGAGTCGCCGGCACTCCTCGATCAGGGCACGCAACCGCGCCGGATCGGTAACGGTACGTTCCGTGAGTGCTTCGAGCTGCGCCTCCTCGAAATAGCGCTTCAGCCGCTCCGGGCTCAGCCCGGCGAGCAGCACCCGTCCCATGGAAGTCGCATGCGCGGGGAAGCGGCTGCCCACGTGGGCTTCGAGTCGCAGGAGTGTGCGCACCGAGGCGCGCGCAAGGTAGACGATATCCGCGCCGTCGAGCACACACAATGCCGCGGAATCGGCCGTCTGGCGTGCCAACTCCTCGAGATGAGTCCGGGTGATCTGCTCGATATTCACGGATTCGAGGTAAGCGGCGCCCAGCTCGAGCACCTTCGGGCGCAGCAGGAAGTCGCGCCCGCTGCGGGTCACATATCCAAGTTCCTCGAGAGTCAGCAGACAGCGCCGGGCGGTGGCGGCGGGGATGCCGGCGCTGCGCGCAACCTCGCTGAGGCTCAGGGCGGCATGATCACGCGCAAAGGCGCGGATGACGCTGAGTCCTTTTGCAAGGCCACCCATCGTTTCCCGACGGGGCTGCGTCGTTTTGCGGCGTGCCACGCTGCACAGTGTATTTCGATAAGCGAAAGGCCGTAAGCCCGGCGAGCCGCCCTTGACTCATCTTCGGCCGTAGGTTCAGTATCGTTTCGGATACCGACGGCATATTCGCTATGCGAAAGGCATGCGGGGAGCGGATAGCTTGAAGATCGGTCGGCAGGATCAGCACAGCTCGGCGATCTCGACCTCGAACGCCGAGACCATTCTCGTCCGCGGTCGGGATCTGGTGCGCGAGCTGGTAGGCACGCTCGGCTTTACCGAGCACTTCTGGCTACTGGTCACGGGCGTCCTGCCATCGCCAGCCCAGCGGCGGGTGCTCGATGCCACACTGGTGGCGATTGCCGAGCATGGACTCGTGCCGAGTGTTCAGGCATCGCGCCTGACGCTCGCCGCGGCCCCGGAAGCTCTGCAAGGGGCGGTAGCCGCCGGGATACTCGGGTGCGGCTCGGTGGTTTTCGGGTCCTCCGAATCTGCCGGCAGATTTTTTGACGCGATTAAGGCTCGCGCTGCCGCAGAGACGAGCCTCGAACTCGCCGCCACCGCAGTGGTGCGTGAGTACCGCGCCGCGAAACTTGCCATTCCGGGCTATGGCCATCCCCTGCACAGCGGCGGCGATCCGCGCGCGAGCCGCCTGCTCGAGGTGGCGGCCGATACCGGTATCGCTGGCCGTTACGTCGAGATCGCGAGGCTGGTCGAGCGGCTGCTGCCGGGTGTTATCTCTCGGCCGCTGCCGCTCAATGTCTCTGGCGCGATTCCGGCGGTGCTCCTCGATGCAGGATGGCCGCTGGCGGCGCTCAAGGGCGTGCCGCTGCTGGCACGCACCGCCGGGCTCATCGCGCATCTCGTCGAGGAACAGCAGCGCTCGATCGGCTTCGTGATGTCGCATGCCGCCGCCCGTGCGATCGACTACGACGGCGAGACACCCGCCGGGTTCAGCCCGAGCGACGAGGCCTAGCGGCGCAGCTGCCATGCAACCGACCCTCGCCGGCATTCGCGTCGTGGAGCAAGGCACGTTCATCACCGGTCCGTGTGCCGGGATGATGCTCGCGGATCTCGGTGCGGACGTCATCAAGATCGAAAGTCCCGAAGGAGATCCCTACCGGGCCTATCAGGGGGGACAGTATTCACCGCACTTCCAGGCCTACAACCGCAACAAGCGCAGCATCGCGCTCGACATGAAGCGGGCGACGGACTGCGAGCTGTTCAGCGGCCTCGTGCGGGAAGCCGACGTCTACATTCAGAATTTCCGTCCTGGCACAGCCGAGCGACTCAGCGCCGGCGTCGGGGAATTGCGCTCGCTCAATCCTCGTCTGGTCTATTGCTCGATCAGCGGCTTTGGCTCGAGCGGGCCCTATGCGGAACGCCCCAGTTACGACTCCGTGGCGCAGGCGCTCAGCGGCTTTTTGAGTGTGGTCGTGGATTACAGCCGTCCGCGGTTTCTCGGTCCTGCGCTGGCCGATGCGATCACGGGGCTGTACGCCTCCCAGGGCGTCCTGGGCGCGCTGGTGCAGAGGGGTCGCACCGGTCAGGGCTGTCACGTGGAGGTGTCGATGCTGGAAGCCATGGCACATTTTGCCGTCGAGCCCTTTGCAGCTTTCTTTGCGCTCGGCCAGACGCCGAGCTCTGCAGACCGGCCGCGACTCGCTCAGGCTTACATTCTGCGGACCGCCGATGCGCGGCTGATCGCCATCCACCTGTCCTCGCTCGAGAAGTTCTGGGAGGGCCTGGTCGCAGCTCTTGAAGCGCCCGAGCTCGCGCGTGATCCCAGGTTCAACCCGCGTCAGCGGCGCATTGCCGAGTACGAGGCGCTGCAACAAGAGCTGGATGTGCGCTTTGCGGCGAAGCCCCTCGCGCACTGGGTGGAGCGGCTGCAGGCACAGGATGTCCCGCACGCACCGGTCAACCGCATCGACGAGGTGGTGCACGACCCGCAGGTCGGGCATCTCGGGATCGTAGTGCCGGTCGAGGCGGCACACGCTGCGATGCAGTCTGTGCGGCCAGCGCTGCGGTTCAACGGCCTGCGCGTGCACTCGGTACGGGCAGCACCGATTCTCGATGAGCACGGCAAGGCCATCCGCGCCGCCCTGGCGCGCGGGCAAGCCTGGCCGGCGGCTGAGACGCAAGACCTCGGCTGAGGTTGCGGAGGAGGAGGGGAGTGCAGATGCTCTTTCCAACGATGCTGGTCGGCAGTTACCCGCAGCCGGACTGGCTCATCGACCGCGAGCGGCTCGCGGGGCGCTTTCCGCCACGGGTGCGTGCGCCGGAGTTGTGGCGTGTGCCGGAGCGGTATCTCGCCGAGGCACAGGATGATGCGACGATCCTGGCGATCAAGGCTCAGGAAGACGCCGGGCTCGACTTCATCACCGATGGAGAAATCCGTCGCGAGAGCTACTCGAACCGCTTTGCTACCGCGCTCGATGGCGTCGATCTCGACAATCCCGGGACGGCTCTGGATCGCAGCGGGCACCCGAACCCGGTGCCGCGGGTGGTGGGAAGCATCCGCCGTCGCCACGCGGTCGGTGTGCGCGATCTGGAATTCCTGCGTGCTCACACCCAGCGGCACGTGAAAGCCACCGTCCCCGGCCCCTTCACCATGGCGCAGCAGGCGCAGATCGACTTCTACGGCGGTAGCCGCGAGCTCGCGGCGATGGACTACGCCGTAGCGGTGAATGAGGAGATCCGCGACCTGTTCAGTGCTGGAGCCGACATCGTTCAGATCGATGAGCCTTATATGCAGGCAAGACCTGAGGAAGCCCGCGCCTTTGGCCTGAAGGCGCTCAACCGCGCGCTCGAAGGTGTGACCGGGACGACTGCCGTACACATCTGCTTTGGGTACGCCGCCATTATCCACGTGCGGCCTTCCGGTTACTCGTTTCTGCCCGAGCTCGCCGACTGCAGCTGTCGCCAGGTGTCGATTGAGACGGCGCAGTCGAACCTCGACTGCGCGGTGCTCACCGCGCTCGCCGGCAAGAAGATCATTCTCGGGGTCATCGATCTGTCCACGCACACGGTCGAATCGCCCGAGCTCGTAGCGAGCCGTATCCGTCGGGCGCTGCCTTACGTCGAAGCAGCGAGTCTGCTGGTCGCGCCCGACTGCGGCATGAAGTACCTGCCACCCGATGTCGCCTTCGGCAAGCTCCAGGCGATGGTGGCGGGAGCACGTATGGTGCACCGCGAGCTCGAGCACTCCGGCATGACTCCGGGCCTGGGTGTGAAGTCCTGACATCACAAGCAGAGAACCAACACAAGCAGTAGAGAGGGGTCTCACATGTTCACTGCGTTGCGCCGAATCGTTTCACTGCTGACTGCCGTGCTCGGTGTCCTGAGCATCGCCGGGCCGGTTTGGGTGCAGGCTCAGACCGCGAGTCAGGCCCAGGTGTCCGAGCCGACTCTCCAGGAGGTCGTGGTCACTGCCCGCAAGCGCGAAGAAGCGCTGCTCGATGTGCCGGTGACCGTGGACGCCTTCACCCAGCAGACGATCGAGTCGGCTGGCATCGAGGCTCCGCGCGATTTCGTCGCATTGGTCCCGAATATGACCATGGTCGAAGTGCAGAACGTCGGCAACTCATTCATCACCATCCGCGGCATTTCGCAGGCGCGTAACAGCGAGCCCTCGGTGGCCGTGCTGGTCGATGGCGTGTTGGAGCCCAATCCTTACGAGTTCGACCAGGAGTTGAACGACGTCACCTCGATCCAGGTGCTGAAGGGTCCTCAGGGCGCCTTGTACGGTCGCAATGCCATCGGTGGCGCGATCATCATCAACACCGCCGATCCTTCCGATCATTTCGAAGGTGCGGCCAAGGTGGGCGTGGGTAATGGAACGTCGGAGAAGGCGCAGGTGGCCGTCGGCGGGCCGATCGACTCCGCCGGCACGTTCAAGTATCGCGCCTCGGTCAACTTCTACAACACCGACGGCTACCTGGAGAACACTTACCTCGGCCACAAGGCAGACCCGTACAAGGATTACTCCGGGCGGCTGCGGTTGCTGTGGAAACCCTCCGATCAGTTGACCGCGGATCTGCGATTCTTCGGCGATCACGTCGAGACGACCGCCTACTACTACATCATTCCGCGCAAGGTGGAGTCGGACCCCTTCAGCAGTCTTCCTCCCTCCCCAGCGAACCCGGACGGTACGCCGCCGAACGCAAACGACGTCACCAGCCCGATCCAGAACAACAACCTCGGCACGGACACCCGCGACGTAACGGACATCGCCCTCAAACTCGACTACGCCGTGGGACCCGGCACGTTCACCTCAATTTCGGACTACGACCATACCAAGGAGATCGACACCGGAGACGCCTTCGATTTCCGGCCGGTCACCACGTCCCTGATCTACTTCTTCACCGGGGGTGTCCCGGCCGCCGCCGGCGGGCCATTCGATCAGAGCCAGAGCCAGTTCATCGACGTGACGACCTGGAGCCAGGAGTTGCGCTTCACCTCCAACAAGGTCGGCGGTTTCGCGTGGATCGCGGGCGCATACTTCATCCACACCGAGCGCTTTATCTCCACCGACAATATCGTCGACCGGGGAGAAGGTGTGCCGAAGGTCTATTACGACCCGATTGTCGATCCGGCCAATCCAGTCGCCACCAACACGAACACCACCTTCCTGGCTGACTCGCAGAACAACAACGCCTGGGCGGTGTTCGCGGATGCGACCTACGAGTTCACGAAACAGCTCGAGCTCGATGTTGCGATCCGCTACGACCAGGATGCGCGGGAGAACACCACCCGCACGCCGACAGCGTTCCTGCCCGCGGCCGCGGTGGGGGCCTACACGGGGGAGGTGCGCAAGGAGACCTTTGACGCGACGCAGCCCAAGTTCACGCTGCGCTACAAGCCGGCCGACAACCTGACCTTCTACGGCGGCTGGAGCCGTGGGTTTCGCAGCGGCGGGTTCAACCAGACGGGCGTCGGCGCCGTCGCGGCGGCCTCAGGCAACCTGGGCGTTCACGACATCTTCCAGGCCGAGATCGCCGACACCTGGGAAATCGGCGCCAAGAGCGAGTTCTTCGACCGGCGGCTGGGCGCGAACCTGGCGCTCTTCGACACCACATCGACCAACGGCTACTTCTTCTACTACGATCAGGCGACCTCGACCCAGAATCTCGGCAATCTCGATGCACGGTATAAGGGCGGAGAGCTCGAGCTCACTGGCGTGGCGACGAACTGGCTGGACGTCTATGCGAGCTTCGGCTACACGGACGGCAAGATCACCAACATGGAGGATCCCAAGGTGATCGGTAACCGGCCGCCGCTGCTGACGAAGGACACGATCAATGCGGGTTTTCAGGTCCACGCGCCGCTCGCTGACGGACTGAACGTGGTGGGGCGTCTTGACTACCAGATGATCGGTACCACCTGGTGGGACCCCTATAATGTGACCTCCCGCGATCCCGTCGACTTGCTGGATCTGCGCGCCGGCCTTGCGGGCGAGCGGTGGTCGGTCACCGCCTGGTCGAAGAACCTGACCGACAAGCGGTACAACGCGGAGTTCTCTCCGGGCGGCTTCCTGTGGCGAGCCCCACCGCGACGCTACGGGCTGGATTTCATCTACAAGTTCTGAGAAGGAGAAACTCTCATGGCGACTCTGAGGAAACTTCCCTCGCGGTTGCATCACAACGCCTACGTCACCAGGGACCAGGAAAAGACGCGGCAATTCTATGAGGACGTCATCGGGCTGCCGCTGTTGGCCACGTGGTGCGAATCGGACGAGCTGTTCGGCAAGGTACGCACCTACGTGCATACCTTCTATGGAATCGGCGACGGCGGTGCGCTGGCGTTTTTTCAGTTCGCCGACCCGGCGGATCAGGCGGAGTTCGGGCCGAAGATGCCCGCGACGCCGTTCCACCACATCGCGCTGGCGGTGGATGCGGAGACCCAGGCGGCGATCGAGGCTCGCATTACCAAGGCAGGCATCCAGCCTCCCGGCACCTACGTGCTGGAGCACGGGTATTGCCGCTCGGTATACGTGGTGGACCCGAACGGGCTCACTCTCGAGTTCACCCGCGATCATCCGGATGTGGAGAAAATCGGGCGCGACCGGCGAGCCGACGCACACCAGTCGCTGAAGCGCTGGCTGGCGGGGGATCACACTTCGAACAACACCTACCGGTGAGACCTGCCGGACGGTCCCGCGGGAACCTCATGCGCGAATTCGATGAGAAGAGCATCACGCAGGCGGTGATTGGACGCCTCGCCGAATGCGAGGACCCGCGGTTCGCACGCGTGATCACTTCGTTGGTCACTCATCTGCACGACTTTGTCCGCGAAGTGAGCCTGACGGAGTCCGAGTGGTTCGCGGCCATTCAGTTTCTCACCGACGTCGGCAAAGCGTGCTCCGACAAGCGCCAGGAGTTCATCCTCCTGTCAGATA
>Ga0306920_100012642_pt1 | contig 11462 bp, 13 predicted proteins | sample flu12Cox44000170_FD_204666 | JGI IMG/M metagenome (GOLD analysis project Ga0306920, IMG submission 204666) | Lab enrichment of tropical soil microbial communities from Luquillo Experimental Forest, Puerto Rico - flux4day.12C.oxic.44.000.170 (v2)... | ecosystem: Environmental > Terrestrial >...
GCTGGAATTCGCTGATCCCCTCGGCCTCGATTTTCTTGCGCTCGGACTCTCTTATCTCGCGCGCTACACGGAATTTGTATTCCTCGGAAATATAGTATTGCTCGATTTTGTGATTAATAGCGGTGACCACGGCTTCCGGCAGTTCGATACCAAGAATCAGGGTATCGACAAGATTGAGCATGGCGTAGAGCGGGATTCGATATGGAGCATTCCCCTCCTCCTCTTCGCCCTCTCCTTCCAGCACCCTCTCGCCCAACGTGGACTCCGCGCGCCTGCGGATTTTTTCCTGAATTTCCGTGCGTTTCGTGGAATACACATCCTCGGCTGTGTATTCCGCAATGACCTCACGCATCCGGCTGCCGATTTCGGGAATGATCAGTTGGTTGATGTAATCCGAGCCAATCGACTGGTGCAGCGCAGGAACGGAGTCGCGCTTTAACCGGAAGCGGATGTTGATGTTTGCCGAGAGGCTGATGCCATCGCTTGAAATGGCGTTGTAACTCTGTGTGACGGATTGCAGCCGCAAATCATAGAGAACGACTTCGTTCCACGGCAAAGTAATGCGCATTCCCTCACTTTTAAGATAACGCGGATCGAGCACCGTTCCTCCGCCAAATCGTTTCCACAGGACCCCTACATAGCCGCTCGGCACTGTCACCAGCACGAACGGAGCGAGGACAGCGCAAACCAAGGTCGCCACGAGGAGGTAGATGACCAGCATTGGCAGCTGGCGTTCGACAAAATGCCACCACACACGGTGCATTCGACCCAGCGCTGACTTATCGGCAACGGTAAAAAGATGAGGGTTCATCGCAGGACTTGCGGTTTGTCCCTGCCACGGCTGACGATCATTGGCCCGTTATATCTTGCCCGGCGACCGGATGCGAGTCGGGATAGCTCACGGCTCGCGTCGGTAGCGCACCACCAGGCTTGCCGGCGCAAGGCTATGACCGGCGATCGAGCCGAAAAGCTGCTCGCGATCGAGGCCCGGCGGCAACGCGTCCGGCACGAGGTCCAGCGCGAGGACATCGAATACGTAATGATGCGGCGCATCGACAGGCGGGCCGCCACACGGGCCGCTATAGCCCATTGTTCCGCGCGAATTCTTGCCGCTGATGATATCAGCGCTCGGCGCTCCGCCCTCGCCTTCCTTGAGCTCTCGGCGGCCGGCCGGTATGCCGTAGGCGACCCAGTGCACCGAACCAAGGCCGCGTCGTCCATCCGGGTCGATCATCAAGACGGCGAAACTCTTCGCTGCCGCGGGTGGGTTCGTCCACGTCAAGGGTGGCGAGATATTGCCGCCCCGGCTGTCACGGCCGCATACGATGTCGCCGCCGTATTTGACCGGCAACATGGCGTTATCTTCGAAGGCCGGGGAAGAGAGCGTGAAGCGTTGCGACTGCGCCTTTGCCGTTTCCACTGCGACAATCGGCAGAGCGACAGCAAGAACAAACGCAGGAACGCTTGGGAGCATCATCGTTTCACGTGGGCCACGGTGTGAAAGTGGCTATCGGCGTCAGAACGGCGCATCACCTGCAATGGTGATGCGATGCATACGCCGACGCTTGCCCGCATAATCGTTGAGCGCGCGATGCTGGGTGCAGCGATTGTCCCAGATCGCCAGTGAGCCAACCTGCCAGCGGAAGCGGCAGGTGAACTCCGGCTGGACGGCATGCTGCCTCAGAAAATCGAGAAGGGGCCGCGCCTCGGCATGCTGAAATCCTTCGAGCGTTTGCGTGTGATTGCTGATGTAGAGGGCTTTGCGGCCGGTCTCCGGATGGGTCCGCACCAGCGGGTGGGCGGCCTCCGTCTCCACGTCGCCGGGGTCGCGCACCTTGGCTGCCATCTTCTGGTTGCCGGCGTAGCGGCCTTCTCTGGCAGCACCGATCTCGTGTGTCCGGCCCAGTTTCTTGCGATCACCGACGTTCCAGGTCTTGATGCCCGCGAGCATCTCTTTCATCGCATCGGATAGCGCGTCATAAGCGAGGTACAGGTTGGCAAATAGCGTATCCCCGCCCGCATCAGGCGTCTCTTTGGCGTAAAGGATCGTCGCCTTTGCGGGCTTTGGATTGAACATCTGATCGGTGTGCCAGACCTCCCCGAATGCTCTGGTATCACCCTCCTCCTTGACGATTTCGAGGATTTCCGGGTGCTCGTCCATGCCTTGCATGAACGGGTGATAATGGATTTCGCCGAAGCGCTTGGCGAAGGCGATCTGCTGCTCGGGTTTCAGCGTCTGATTGCGGAAAAAGACGACAAGATGCTCGAGCCAGGCTGCCTCTATGTCCTTGAACGTTTCATCATCCAACCGACCGAGGTCGACGTTGGCGATTTCGGCGCCGAGCGCTCCTGCGATAGGCTTGACTTCGATCCGCCGATGCGATGCCACGGTCTTGCGCCTTTCGTGCAGGAGCTATTTGGCGGCCACGGTCTCCTTGAAGACCTCGACCTTCCCACGCGCGTTGTCGGTGACCGCGAACACCTCGCAGAACTCGATCTGCGGCTTCACGCCGTAGCGCTGCACAATCCCGTCGAGCCACGGGCCGGTGTAGAACGCTTTGGCGTCCTCCATGCGTTCCCACTGATACACGCCGCCCGCCCAGCCGTTTTCGTTCCAGATGAAGTGCTTGCTGATTAGCCCTTTCACGCTGCGAAAGCTCGGTGCGATCTTGTGAAAGTGCTCGCGGCACGCGGAGTGGTCGATCTGCATCGGCAGTTTGTATCGGACAATGGCAGTAATCATGCGCTGTCCTCGCCGGAAATGTCTCGAGCCAATAATGATGAAATTCCAGCTATGATGCAAGCACGCGGAACTCCCGGCATCGCCCTTCGCAGCACTGACGGCGTCGAAGTTTTATCCAGGACCTCAGTCGGCAGTCTTGCACTGCAGGTCCATAGCCGCCACCGCCCGGCGTCTCGAGAACGACTTCGTCCGACGGCATCACCAAGAACGTGGCCGCGCTATCAATCCTGCTGCTATTCTTGTTCTTCCGTCCGACCGGCGTGCTTGGCGCCGGCGCACACTGAGAGGCCCCCCATGGGAATTCACAAGATCGACTGGAACGCCACCGAATGGAAGCAGGTCCGCAAAGGCGTCGAACAGAAGGCGTTCTCCGGCACCGGGGCGACCGTAGCGCTGCACCGCTTGATGCCCGGCCATGAACCCAAGCCGCATAGCCATTCGCACGAGCAAATCGCCTATATCATCGAGGGCTCTATGCGCTTCCACGTCGGCGACGAGACATATGACATCGGGCCCGGCGGTCTTCTCGTGATTCCGCCAAACGTGACGCATTGGGGCGAGGTGCTGGGGAAAGAGCCGGTGCTCAATCTCGACGTGTTCACGCCCAAGCGTCCGGAATACGCGCCGTAACGACCAATCGATTCCACTCCCGGAACTCATTGGGGAATCTGCCGGTCTTCAGATATAGGGAAGCGTGCTGTAGTCTCTGTGCACGCGATCGGCACAAGGTGTGCTCTGGGCGCCCCGCTAACAGTCGGGCCATCATCGGTCCCAAGGGAGGAAACTTTACATGCAAGCCCTAGATCTCAGGGGTCTCGCCCCCGCGCCGGTTACCCCTTTTACCCGTGACGGCGAGGTCGACCATGCAGCGATCCAGCGCTACGGCTCCTGGCTCGGCAGCTTTAAAGGCGTCAAAGGCCTGGTTGTTCTCGGCCACGCGGGGGAGGGGACCTTTCTCACGCCTGACGAGCAGACCGCTGTCATCGAAAGCTTCGTCAAATCAGTGGACGGAAAGATTCCCGTCATCGCCGGCATCACAACGGAAGGAACCAAGGTCGCCGCGCTCGAGGCAAAGCGGGCCGTCAACGCCGGGGCGCAAGCCGGGCTGGTCTATCCTTCGCACGGCTGGCTGCGGTTCGGTTATCAGCGGGGAGCACCGCAAGATCGCTACCGCGCCATCTACCAGGAAAGCGGCCTGCCCCTGATCCTGTTCCAATATCCCGACAACACGAAAGCGACCTACAACCTCGAGACTCAGCTCGAGATTTCTGCGCAGCCCGGCGTTTTTGCCATGAAGAACGGCGTGCGCAACATGCGCCGCTGGGACACCGAAATACCGGTCGTGCGCCGCGAGCGCCCCAATCTCCAGATTCTCACGTGCCATGACGAATATCTGCTGCATACGATGTTCGACGTGGATGGCGCGCTGCTGGGATATGGCGCTCTGGCACCGGAACCGCTCATTGAAATGATCGCCGCGGGCAAGGCCAAGGACTACACGAAGGCACGAGCGATCCATGACCGACTGCTCCCGCTGACGCGCACCATCTATCACCGCGGGTCGCACATGGAGGGAACGGTTGCGCTCAAGCACGGCCTTGTCGCACGCGGCATTCTCGAGCATGCAACGGTTCGCTCCCCGTTGCTCCCCCTTGAGCCAGGTGCCGAGGTGGAGATCACGAACGCGCTGCGCTCCGCGGGTCTTGTATCGGCTGCCCGAACGGCCAAGGCCCGCGCCGCCTGATACGCGGCATTTGCAGCCAAACGGCGGAGCCGCAGGCTTCGCCGTCAAAATGCAGGGAGCTGTCGCCATAGCTCTGCGGTGAGGGACTCCCGAGCCGGTCAGCTGAACCTTTCCGCGCCATAGGGTGCCGGATCGGTAAACGGCGTAGCGCCGGTGATCATCTCAGCGACGAGCCGCCCCGTGACGGGCCCGAGCGTCAATCCCCAATGGGCGTGGCCGAAGGCAAGCCAAAGGTCGGCGTGGCGTGGGGCGCGTCCTATCACCGGCCGGGAGTCGGGAAAGCACGGCCGGCTGCCCAGCCAGGGCGCCGCCTCGACCGGCTCACCGAGCGGAAAAAGCGCTTTCGCGGTGGGCATCAGCCGGGCGAACTGCACTGGCGTCGCCGGCGCGTCGCGGGAAGCAAATTCGACACCCGTGGTGAGCCGGATACCTTGCTCCATCGGCGCAAGACAATAGCCGACATCGGCATCCACCACCGGCCGGGACAAGGCGGCATTTCCGACCGGCCGGAAATGACGGTGATAGCCGCGCTTAATGCCGAGCGGCAGCCGCACGCCTAACGGCTCGAGCACGTCGGGCGCAAACGGGCCGAGCGCCACGACCGCGGTCTTTGCGTCGAGCGGCCCCTGCGCCGTGTCGATGCGCCAGCGATTGCCGGCACGATGGAGCGTGCGCGCGTCGGCCGTGATAACCGCCCCGGCGAGCGCGGCGAAGCGCGCCGCATAAGCCTGGGTCACCGCCAGCGGATTGGAGACGCTAGCTGTTCCTTCCCAGAACACCGCGCGGTGAAAGACCGGCGCAAGGCTCGGTTCGAGCTCGCGCGCGGTTTCATTGTCGAGGACGCGAAAGGACATTCCGGCGTCGCGCGCAAATGCGAGCGCAGGGCTCAGCGCCGCTATGCTCCCCTCGCTGCAGTAGAGTTTCATCCAGCCATTCTTGCGCAGATAACGGGTGGCGCCTGCTTCGGTCAGCAAGGCTTCGTGCTCGGATACTGCGCGTGCGAACAAGGGCCGCATCACCCGCGCGGTCTCGATGAGGCGATCCGGACGCGAGGCGGCACGAAACGCGAGCAGCCACGGAGCAACGACCGGCAGAAAGCTCAGGTGATAATTGGCTTCTGGGGAACGCTTGAGCGCAATCCGCAGCAGCGCCACGAGGTCGGAGGGAAAGCCTGGCGGGAAGGTCGTGTTGCCTTCAATCACGCCGGCATTGCCGTAGGATGTCTCCTCACCTGGAGCGTGACGATCAACGAGCGCGACCGCAAGTCCGCGTTTGGCAAGATGCAGGGCGACGGAAGTGCCCACAATGCCCGCACCGAGGACCATGGCATCGACTTGCGTCATGAAAATGTTTTCCCATTCTGTTGAGGGCGTGGAGGGTTAATTCCCGGCCGCGCATGACTACATCAGCCGCGATGGAGCTGATCGCAACATTCTTCACCATACCGCATTTCGCGGCCGCCATCCTGGCGCGTTGCCCAGCTCAATTGCGCGTGTTAGGCGAAGCAGGCTTACAGGAGTAATGGATGCACCGGCCGCTGATCATTGCACCTTCCATTTTCGCTGCCGACTTTGCCCGCCTCGGTGAGGAGGTACGCGCGGTCGACGCGGCGGGCGCGGATTGGATCCATGTCGATATCATGGATGGTCATTTCGTTCCGAATATTTCCATCGGACCCGACGTAGTGAAGGCGATACGCCCATACACAAGGAAATCTCTCGACGTCCACCTCATGATTGCGCCGTGTGATCCTTACCTCGAGGCGTTCGCAAGGGCGGGAGCCGATACCATCATCGTGCATGTGGAGGCGGGCCCGCACCTGCATCGCTCGCTCCAGGCGATCCGCTCGCTTGGCAAGCGCGTGGGAGTAACGCTCAACCCAGGCACGCCCGTCGAGGCAATCGAGCCGGTGATCGACATGGTCGATCAGATCCTGGTCATGTCGGTCAATCCCGGCTTTGGCGGGCAGGCCTTCATTCCGTCTGCAGCCGAGAGGATTTCCCGCCTGCGCGCATTGGCGGCATCGCGTCCCATCGATATCGAAGTCGACGGCGGCATCACGGCCGAGACTGCGCCTATTGTCGTGCGGGCAGGCGCCAATGCGCTGGTCGCCGGCTCCGCGGTGTTCAAGGGCGGCAAACCCGAAGCTTATCGCGCCAATATCGCGGCAATTCGCGGTGCCGCCGCGCACGCGCGCGGGGAAGCGGCATGATGCAACCTTGCGGAAAACGCAGCACAGCAATGGCGAGACCCGAATGATCCCGCGTTATACCCGGCCGCAACTCGCGGCGATCTGGGATCCACAGACGCGCTACCGCATCTGGTTCGAGATCGAGGCACACGCGGCCGACGCCATGGCCGGGCTGGGCATCATTCCCCAAGCGGCGGCGAAGAAAATCTGGGAGAAGGGGAAGAACGCGACCTTCGACGTCGCGCGCATCGACGAGATCGAGCGCGAGGTCAAGCATGACGTCATCGCTTTTCTCACGCATGTCGCCGAGATCGTCGGGCCGGAGGCGCGCTTCCTGCACCAGGGCATGACCTCCTCCGATGTGCTCGATACCTGCTTCAACGTCCAGCTCGTGCGCGCCGCCGATGTTTTGATCGCGGACATCGACGCGCTGCTTGCGGTGCTCAAGCGCCGAGCCTTCGAGCACAAGTTCACTCCCACCATCGGCCGCTCCCATGGCGTGCATGCCGAACCCACCACGTTCGGGCTCAAGCTCGCCTATGCCTATGCCGAATTCTTTCGCGCGAGGGAGCGCCTGATCGGTGCCCGGACGGAGGTTGCGACCTGCGCGATTTCGGGCGCAGTCGGCACCTTCGCGCAAGTCGATCCGCGCGTTGAGGCCCATGTGGCAAAAGCGATGGGGCTCACAGTCGAGCCCGTCTCCACCCAGATCATCCCGCGCGATCGTCATGCCATGTATTTCGCGACCCTGGCGGTTGTGGCTTCCTCGGTGGAGCGCCTCGCCACCGAAATCCGCCACCTCCAGCGCACCGAAGTGCTCGAAGCCGAGGAGTTCTTCTCCGAGGGCCAGAAGGGCTCCTCCGCCATGCCGCACAAGCGCAACCCCGTCCTTTCCGAGAACGTCACCGGGCTTGCCCGCATGGTGCGCGCCTATGCAACACCGGCGCTGGAGAACGTGGCGCTCTGGCACGAGCGCGACATTTCGCATTCCTCGGTTGAACGGATGATCGGACCCGACGCCACGGCCACGCTTGATTTTGCGCTGGCGCGGCTCACCGGGATCGTCGACAAGCTCGTGGTCTATCCCGCCAACATGAAGAAAAACCTCGATCGCCTTGGCGGTCTGGTGCACTCGCAGCGCGTGATGCTCGCGCTCACCCAGAAGGGGCTCGCGCGCGAGGATGCTTATCGGCTCGTTCAGCGCAATGCCATGCGTGCGTGGAAGGAGGAGGGAGATTTCGCATCGTTGCTCAAAGGTGACCAGGAAGTCGGGAAGCACCTGGGCGAGGCAGAGTTGACCCGATTGTTCGACATGGAGCATCACATAAAGCACGTTGAAACGATCTTTCAACGCGTGTTCGCAAGCTGAAACCTGACTTCTCCACCGGCCGTCCACCGGTATCCCGGCTCGCATCCACAGGCCTGCAGGCCTCAATTTGCGCGACTCAGCAGCCCTCTCTAAGTTGCCTCGATTCGAGCAGGATGCGGAGGGTGCAATGAGCCGTTTGGTACGCAGTCCACAGACAACGAATTGCCGATTGCGGGTCTGGAAGACGTGCTTGGTCCCGGTCTTGGCGGCGGCGAGGGAGCGGTATCCCCCGGCGACAATTATCTCGAGCGGATTGCAAAATACGTTCCGGGTGAGGTGCTCGCATTTTTCATTTTTATCAACGTGATCCTCGAGCAGGCGGTAAAGACGGGCGGCAAGACCGCGATGATGGCGGGAGTGCCGGTGACTACGGTGGCTCAGGGCGCGTTGGTGGTCGGCCTGATACTCACGCCGTTCTTCATCTGGTACTTACGCGAAGAGGGTGACGCCTGGCTGACCAATGCCTTCGTCTCGACGCTCGCTTTTCCCTTCTGGGCCTATGCCCTCGGTGCGGTCGGCTTCGATGATCACTGGGACGGCAACCTCGCCGCCATCCTGCTCGCGACATTCACGGTGGTGAGCGGCCTCATTGCGCCGCGAGCGCGGCGGCCGAAGAAGCGCAAGGAAAAGAAGGCCAGCGCTCCATCGCGGCCGGATCGACCCCACCTCGATCTGGTCGAGCCTACCTCGGCGTAAAACGCCGAGTGGTCGTACGCCGCGGAACGACGAGCCGCCATTGCGGGGCGGCCCGGATTTCCGTAACCACTAGCCGGCGTGGCGAATGCAGCGACCATTCTGATCTTCGATTCCGGCCTTGGCGGTCTCACCGTGTTCAGGGAGGTCGCCAAAGCACGACCCGACGCGCATTACATCTATGTCGCGGACGATGCTTTCTTTCCCTATGGCGACCATGGCGAGGCGGAGCTGGTCGATCGCGTCTCTATTTTCATGGGCGAGCTGATCGCCACATATTCTCCTGAGCTCGTTGTTATCGCCTGTAATACCGCCTCGACCCTTGTGTTGCCGCATCTGCGCGGGCGCTTTCGCGTTCCATTCGTCGGCACCGTCCCTGCGGTCAAGCCGGCGTGCGCGACCTCCGTCAGCAAACGCGTGAGCGTGCTTGGCACGCAAGCGACGGTGAGCCGCGAATACACGCATGCGCTTATTCGCGACTTTGCGAATGGCACTGACGTCGTGCTGGTGGGTTCGGCGCACCTTGCGCAGTTTGCTGAGGCGGAGTTGCAAGGGAGCCCGGTCGAGGATCACCTGATCGCACGGGAGATCGCGCCTTGCTTCGTGGATGAGGAAGGCCGCCGCACCGATACTGTCGTGCTCGCGTGCACCCACTATCCGCTGTTGCTGGCACGGTTCGAGCGGCTTGCGCCTTGGCCGGTCAGGTTTCTCGATCCTGCCCCGGCAATTGCCCGGCGCGTTCTCGATCTCAGCGGCCCCCCTGGCAGGGGAACGGCGCCCGCACCCAGCCTCGTCTTCACCTCCGGGCGCTCGCCTTCGGGGCAGCTCTTGGAGTCGCTGGCGCGATTTGGATTGGGCCGATAGCATTGCGGCGGCAGGGGCGAGCAGCTCCTGCGACGGGGCGCAATCCGATGGCAACCGAAAGCGAATCCCATACCGTCCGACGAACCGTGCAGTTCAAGTTCACGCTGCCGGCCGCGAGCTCGACGCATCTTGTGTCCCTCATGCGGGCGGCGGCGCCGTTCTACGAGGCCTTTGGCGGCCGGCGCGTGCGGTTGTTGCAGAACGTCGACGACCCGGCGCGCTTCATGCACGAGATCGAATACGAGACCCACGAGGTCATTGAGCTCAATCGCCAGCGCGTGGCGAGCGACCCACGGGTGCAGGCCTATCTGCAAACCTGGCGCTCGCTCTTGCCAGGTGCAATCGAGATCGATGTCTATCAAGAGGTTGGATAGGCATCAGGTTTGACTTGATCGGCCGTTGCCCCTAGAAACCGCGCGTCGCGCAAGGCTTGCCGATGTTCGAGCATGCTTGCGCGGCGTTCGTTGCCCGCGGTCTGTCCTGTCGCTCAGGCAGGCCTGTCGGTTCCGGGAGAGCCGGAGCAAAGGAGGGCGCGATCCTCGCACAGCAACAGAAAATGAGGACGCGATGACCAAGCGCCACGAGGCGAAGTACAAGATCGATCGCCGCATGGGCCAGAATGTCTGGGGCCGCCCAAAGAGCCCCATCAGCCGCCGGGAGTATGGTCCGGGCCAGCACGGCCAGCGGCGCAAAGGCAAGCTCTCGGATTACGGTGTTCAGTTGCGGGCGAAGCAGAAGCTGCGCGGCTATTACGGCAATATCTCCGAACGGCAATTCCGCGGCATCTATCAGGAGGCGATCCGCATGAAGGGCGATTCCGGCGCCCACATGATCGGATTGTTGGAGCGGCGCCTCGATGCCGTTGTTTATCGCGCAAAGCTCGTACCGACCGTATTTGCGGCCCGGCAGTTCATCAACCACGGGCACGTCAAGGTGAACGGTCGGCGAGTGACGATCCCGAGCTATCGGGTGAAAGTCGACGATGTGGTCGAGGTCAAGGACAAGTCGAAACAGCTAGCGCTCGTGCTCGAAGCAACCGCGCTCGCCGAGCGCGACGTGCCGGACTATATCGAAGTCGACCATTCCAAGATGACGGCCAAGCTCGCGCGCATACCGACGCTGACCGATGTGCCCTATCCTGTGCAGATGGAGCCGCACCTCGTGGTGGAGTTCTATTCGCGCTAAGCGTGGTAGCGCGTGTTTCGCCGGGATTGAGCCAGCAGGTCCACCTCTCCCCGCCGCAAGTCGGGCTTGCCCGACTTGCGCATTCTACTGCGCAACCCGGGCAAGCCCGGGTTGCGTGGAGAGGTCGGAATGTGTGCGTCTCGCGCACATTCCGGGCGAGGGGGGCGGCCCCTTACGTTGAGCTGATCCCCTCACCCGGATCGCGCAAGATGCGCGGTCTACCGCCAATAGTCAGACCGTCGTGGCTTCGTTTACCGCTACGCCCTTTTTCTTCAGCAGGTCCTTTAATTCGCCCGCCTGAAACATTTCCCGAATGATGTCGCAACCGCCGACGAATTCTCCCTTGACATAGAGCTGCGGGACGGTCGGCCAGTTGGAATAGGTCTTGATGCCTTGGCGCAAGTCATCGGATTCCAGCACATTCAAGCCCTTATAGGTAACGCCGAGGTGATCCAGGATTTGCACGACCTGGCCCGAAAATCCGCACATGGGAAATTGCGGTGTGCCCTTCATGAACAGCACCACATCGTTGCCCTTGACCTCGTTTTCGATGAATTGCTCGATAGCCATGAAAACCCTCATGTTTTGTCGGAACGCGCTCGCTCCACAAAGCTGATTCATATGTAGCCCAGCACCGGGCGTTCCCCAAGGGCCGATTGGAGCCAGCCGGTCA
>Ga0306920_100012643_pt1 | contig 11462 bp, 8 predicted proteins | sample flu12Cox44000170_FD_204666 | JGI IMG/M metagenome (GOLD analysis project Ga0306920, IMG submission 204666) | Lab enrichment of tropical soil microbial communities from Luquillo Experimental Forest, Puerto Rico - flux4day.12C.oxic.44.000.170 (v2)... | ecosystem: Environmental > Terrestrial >...
GCTCATCGTTCTCACGGTCTATCTCCACGTGTTCTATGGCTACTGGCGAGAGCTCGACACAACCCGGCTGGCACAGGGCCTGACCGAGACCTATCCGACGCTCTTCGGCATTGATCGAAAGATCGCTCACCTGCTCACCGCCTTCATCTTCTACTGGCTGACTCCACTGGTCATCGCCGCCATCGCATGGAAAGCACTGGCGCGATATGAGTGGGGTCTGTCTCTCATTCTTTTGACATTTCTTGTCACCGTCGGCCTTGTGATGCTGCAGGCCATCCGCCTCGGGCCAGGAAGGCCGAGGCGGATCTTGATCACTTTTGTCGGAGCCCTCGGGATCCTGATGCTCGCGGCGGCGTCAACCGGTGTATTGGGCAGAGGCTTCTTGCAACGGCGACTGAGTCTTCCCGGAGCGGACCTCACCACGGTGGACCTTCGATGGGCGAACCTCCAAGGAGCGAATCTGGTCGGGGCGGACCTCACCAACGTAGACCTCCAAGGAGCGAGCCTCACCAAGGCGAGCCTCGCCCGGGCGAAGCTCACCGGTGCCGACCTCCGCGGCGTGAACCTCGCCGGAGCGGATTTCACTCGAGCGGACCTTACGAAGGCGAGGCTCGTCGGGGCTACCCTGACCCGGGCGAGCCTCACCAGAGCAGACCTCCCCCTGGCGGATCTCGCGAGGGCGAACCTCACTGCGGTGAACCTCGCCGAGGCGGACCTCGCCAGGGCGAACCTGCACCGGGCGGACCTCCCCCGGGCGGACCTCGCCGAGGCGAACCTCGACCGGGCGAACCTCGCCGAAGCAGACCTCACCGCCGCGAAGCTCACCGCGGCGAGCCTCGCCTCGGCGGTCCTCACCGACGCGGCCCTTACGGAGGCCGACCTCACCAGGGCGAACCTCACCGCGGCCAACCTCACCGGAGCGAATCTCACGAAGGCGAACTTCACCAAGGCGAACCTCACCAAGGCAAACCTGTCCGAAACGAAGGGGCTCACGTGTGATCAGGTCCGCGATGCCATCACAGACAACGACACGAAGCTGCCGACAGGTCTGAATTGCACCAAGAACTGACCCACCGGAGAGATACGCGCCCTTGCGTGCATCGCGGCGCTATATCCGACGATGGACGCCCTCGATGAAATAGGCACTCACCAGTGGCTTTGACAACGGCCACGCGCGGGCGTAGCGTGCGGCCACGCGGCGGTGCCCGACGCACCCCCGACTCCCGTCCCGACCCGCCCTGACCGAGGAGGAGGGTTGCGATGATGACCCACAAGCTCATCTCGGCCGATTCCCACATCGTCGAGCCACCGGATCTGTACACCAAACGGATCGAGCCGCGGTTCCGGGACCGGGCGCCGCGCCTCGAGCGTCTGGAGACGCCCACGGGGCGCAAGTTCGACGCCTGGGTCATCGACGGTCAAGCCGCCGGCACCCTGGGCGCGGTGATCCAGGCCGGGCAGCGGTTCGAGGATCCCTCGCAGATCGACTTCCTCGGCACCTGGGAGGACGTCCGGCTCGGCGCCTACGATCCGCAGGTGATGGTCAAGGAGAACGAGATCGACGGCGTGTGGGGGGCGTGCTTGCAGCCGAGCCAGGGCCTCTTCTGGTACCGCATCCCGGACAGCGCCATGCTCTCGGCCATCTGCCGCGTCTACAACGATTGGATCGCGGAGTTCTGCAGCCCCTTCGCGGATCGGCTCAAGGGCATTGCCATGCTCAACGTGGATGACGTCGAGGAGGCCTCGCAGGAGCTCGAGCGCTGCGCCAAGCTCGGGCTGGTCGGCGCCTTCATTCCGGTCGCCCCCCTGCCCGAACGCCCCTACCGCCACCCGATCTATGATCGCCTCTGGTGGACGGCGCAGGATCTGGGGCTGCCCCTCCTGCTGCACATCGGCACGCCCCGCGGCGGCGTCCCTGGCTGCGAGTTCACCATGGACCTCGGCGAGCTCACCGGGGCCGGTCGGTCCACGACCGACTACTGGGTGCGCTACTCACTCGGCGCGATGCTCTTCGCGGGTGTCTTCGATCGCTATCCGAAGCTCCGGGTCGGCTCGGTCGAGCACGAGGCCGCGTGGATCCCTCATTGGCTGAAGCAGATGGACTTCACGTACCGGGAGCGGCCCGTATTCACGAAGGGTTGGAAGTCGAAGGAGGGACTCCTGCCCAGCGACTACTGGCGCCGCAACATGTTCGTGGAGTTCATGGAGGACGACCTCGGCGTGCAGCTCCGCGAGGTCATCGGCGTCGATACCATGCTGTGGGGCAGCGACTTCCCCCACGCCGAGTCGACGTGGCCGAAGTCCCGGGACTTCCTGGACCGCATGTTCGAGGGGGTGCCCGAGTCGGACCTGCGCAAGATCACCGCGGAGAACGCCGCACGGCTTTTCGGCTTCGACTTGAGCTAGACGGCGGTCAGAGGCCGCGCGGGATGGGCCACGGCTTCGTGCGGGTGACCACGACGTCCGAGCTCTCGCCGGGGGCGATGAAGTGGGTCGTCATCGATCGGGAGCGGGTGCTGATCGCCAACGTCGCGGGTGTCTATTACGCCCTGCGCGATGTCTGCGGCCACCGCGGGGCGCCCCTCTCGTGGGGTAAGCTCGCGGGCCACGAGATCGAGTGCCCGCTCCACTTCGCCCGGTTCGACGTGCGCACCGGCAAGCTGGTGAGCGGCCCTGCATCGGCCGACGTGGTCACCTACGAAGTGCGGCTGGAGGAGGATACCGTGTATGTGAGGCGCTAGTTTCGCTTCGTGATCCCCGCCTCATTCCTACCCGCAGCGGGCTCGCCCGGTTCCCTCCCGACCAAGGCCACACGACCCGCGACACCATGATGGTTGACGGGATGACAGGTCTGTGACCACAATCCGCCCGACCGATGAGCCGTCTGGCTCGCACACGTGCTCACCTCGAACACCTTGGCGGTTCTACCCCAAACTGAAAGGAGCGGATTCATGAGGAAGATCATGGTTGGGCTGCTCGTTGCCTCGCTAGTCCCAGGTATCGCGCTTGCGGCCGGTGCCCGCCAGATGCCGATCATCGCGCAGGCCAAGACCGATGAGGGGGCCGCGCCGAAAGTGATAGGCGCGAGGCTGCTGACGGTGAGAGGCACGGTGGAGGCCATCGACAAGGACAAGCAGACGGTCACCCTCAAGGGTCCGAACAGAAGCCTGACGGTGCGGGTCCAAGATCCCAGCAAGCTCGACGCCATCAAAGTGGGCGACCCCGTCGTCGGCAAATACTACGAGGGCCTGATGATCGAGGTAAAGAAGCCCGGCGAGAGCATGCAGGGGACGAGCGCGCAGCAGGCGGTCGTCTCGTCCAAGCCGGGGGAAACGCCCGCGGGCGCCGTCGCGCAGCAGATCACCGTGACCGCGACCATCGTCGCGATCGACAAGAAAGCTCAGACGGCGACGATCAAGGGACCGGAGGGAAACACCGTAACCGTCAAGGCTCGGGATCCGAAGAACCTGGATAAGGTGAAGGTAGGCGACAACGTGGAGATTACGTACACGGAGGCTCTCGCCATCAGCCTCGACAAGACCGCCAAGAAGTGAGACACGCTAGCGGCTAGCTAGCCGTCGCCACCACGCTCGGGCTTGTCACTTTCGGCCGCGCCCACATGAGCCTCGCGAGCAGAGGCGGGGCTCGTTGCCGAGGCCAGGCGCACGATCGCCGTGTTCAAGAAGACCGAGCAAGGTATTGAGGTCGGTCGTGTTCCCGGGCATCGGCAAAGAGCGGCCTGGGGATTGGCGGGGCACACAGAATGGGCGTGCTGCTCGTGAAGGGCACGCCGGCCGACAAGGTGAAGCCGACCCAGGGTGACCCTCGGCACCCAGGCAGGGGTGACGTCTTTGGCTTCCTCGCTCTCCCCCTCCGAGGCCCCCGATTGACTTTGGGGCATGGGTTGCTGTCAGATCATGGCGAGATGCCGAAGAAAGTCACGGTCATCGTTCCGCGTACGGCCCCAGCGCTCTTTGCCTACCTGAAAGAGAAGTTCTCCGATGATCGGACAATCTCCGTGATCATGGATCGGCGAATCGCAGAGCGGCGCCGGCTCAACGAGACGCCGCGCACAGAGCGACGGCAGAGTGATCGGCGTCAGCCAAGGCGCGACCACGCCATCGTGGTGAGCGAGCCCTGAGGGATCCTGCCGAGAGTTCTCGTCGAGCAACACAGGGATTCAAGAGCCCCACGTGGCTTTTCTTCCGAATCCCGATTCAGTCCCCTCCGTCGGGCATGAAGGACATGCTGGGCGCGGCCGACGGAGCGGCGCGGACGCCGGGAATCTAGCCGCAGATCGTCGCCCGCCGCCGACCGGGCCGTCGCCGCCGCCACGAGGATCCAAGCCTGGAGTGTTTATCCGCCGCTTACGTCGCCTATGCGCCAAGATGCCAGGTGCCGCGGGTTCGCCGGTGGAGGACGGCTGGGCGTGCTAGGATCGGCGGCGGCCCACCAGCATATTCGACGAGGAGACCGTCATGCGCGCGATGCAGATCATCGAATGGGGAAAGCCCCTCCAGCCCCGCGAGTATCCAACGCCCACGCCAGCCGGCGAGCAGGTGCTGGTCCGAGTGCAGTCCGCCGGCGTCTGCCACAGCGACGTCCACATCTGGGACGGGTACTTCGACCTCGGCGGCGGCAACAAGGTGACGCTCGAGCAGCGCGGCGTCAAGCTGCCGTTCACGATGGGCCACGAGATCGCGGGTGAGGTCGTCGCGCTCGGGCCCGACGCCAGCGGAGTGGAGATCGGCAAGCGCTACGCCGTCTACCCGTGGATCGGCTGCGGGGCGTGCAGCGTCTGCAAGCGGGGTCACGAGCTTCTCTGCCTGACCCCTCGAACCCTCGGCACGCGCACGGCGGGCGGCTACGGCAGCCACGTCATCGTTCCGAAGGCCGCCTACCTGGTCGACTACGGCACCCTGCCCCAGCCGTTGGCCGCGACCTACACCTGCTCCGGCATCACCGCCTTCAGCGCGCTCAAGAAGCTCCGCGACCACGTCGACGCCGGCGATCCGTTCCTGATCATTGGCGCCGGCGGAGTGGGCGGCCAGGCCGTGCACATCGGCCCGTCCTACATCGGCAGCCGCATGATGGTGGCCGACATCGACGCCGCCAAGCGTACCCGCGCCGCCGAGATGGGCGCCGTCGCGACGATCGACAACGGCGCGGCCGACGCCCTCCAGCAAGTGCTGGATCTGTCGGGCGGGGGCGTGGCCGGCGCCGTCGACTTCGTCGGCTCGCCCAAAACGATGGAGTTCGGGATCAGCGCCCTCCGCAAGGGCGGCAAGCTCGTGATGGTGGGGCTCTACGGGGGTTCGGCCTCCGTCTCTCCCGTGCTGTTCCCGTTCAAGATGATGACGATCGAGGGCTCGTACGTCGGCACGCTCCAGGACCTCCGCGAACTATTCGAGCTGGCTCAGGGCGGCAAAGTTGAGCCGATCCCGATCGAGTGCCGACCCGTCGACCGCGCGACCGAGTCGCTCGCCGACCTCAAGGGCGGCGGCAAGGTCCGGGGCCGCGTGGTGATGACCCATTGAGGTCATGAAGCACCCGAAGACGATCGAGGAGATCAGCGCGTGGTTCCGCTCCACGCTTACTTGTTCTGGGTAAGCTCTGCGTAAGTCGGTTCGCGAAGCAGGCGCTCTTTCTCCTCACCCTATCGGTGGCGTCCTGAACCCGGTCGTGCTGTTGTCCGTCGGCGGTGCGGCCGGAATGTCGCCGGGCTCGTAGTCCGGCAGCCATCCGCAGGGCACGATGGCCAGAAGGGCGAGCGTGGCCAGCGAAAAGAAGCCGATCTTGAGGGCCCGCAGACGCGTCTCCGAGTTGACGCGCACCGCCTCGGCTTTCTGCTCAGGCGTGGCGCTCGTGCCCTCGAAGCGCTCCTTGAGCCGGTCGTTGGCGAGGAAGTTGATGCTGTCGAGGTTCACCTCTGCCTTCATCTCGGCCGTAATCAGCGGGTTGTCCCTGACTTGGCTGAGGACACCCGCGCTCAGCACGCCCACCACGAGCGTTCCGATCACCGCGGTCCCCACCGCCGCGGCCAGATTCTGGGTCACGCCGCGCAGCGAGCCCACGTCACCCGCCAACTCTTTGGGCGACGAGGTCACGAGCACGTTGAAGAGCAGCGTCACCAGCGCGCCCTGACCCAGGCCCACCGCGACGAGGCCCACGATGACGGGGAAGACGCTCCAGTCGTTGCGGGCCACGAAGGCGAGCCAGAGCGCGCCCACGGTGACCAGCGTGAAGGCGCTGCGGGCGATCCGGCGCGGCGTGAACCGGTCGTAGAGGCGCACGATCAGGGTCGCCGTGAAGAACACGGTGAGCATGAAGGGCATCATCGCGACGGACGTGGCGGCGCTGCTGCGACCCTGGATGATCTGGATGTAGAGCGGGACGAGGAAGTTGATGGCGCCTTCGATGCCCACGATGATGAAGAGGGCCAGGACGGCGACCCACTCTTTCGGCGAGTCGACGACCTCGAGGGCGAGGAGCGGCGTTTTGCCGGCCGCCGCGTGCTTGTGACTCCAGAGGAAGAACGCCATGAAGAGACCGGCGCCCACCACGATCATGACGGGCGCCGGAGAGGCGCCGGCGAGTTCGAACGGCGCGGCCGGGCGGGCGAGCAGCACCCCCCAGGTTCGGAGATTGTTGAAGCCGAAGCTGATGCAGATGACGGCCACCGCGGCGAGGATCACCCCCACGGCGTCGATCCGCACCTCGGGCCGCGCCACCGCTGGCTTGAGCTTGAACGAGAGGAGGAGGAGGGCCACGGCATGCACGATGAGGAGCCCGAAGGCGAGCCGCCAGTTGATCATGGCCACGTAGCCGACGATGACAAAGGCCAGCACGCTCGCGATGGCTCGGGCCGAACCGAGGAGACCCACCGCCTTCGCCTGCTGCCGGCCGCGGTAGTGATTGGCGATGAGCGCGACCAGCGAGGGCACGAGCGAGGCACCGGCAAAACCGGCCAGGCCCTGGGCGGCGACCATCACGCCCGCCGTCGGGCTCAGCACCATGAGCACCATGGCCGCCAGGAAGAGGACCACCGCGGCCTGGAAGAAGATCTTCGAGCCGAAGCGCTGGCCGAGCTTGGCGCCCAGCATGACGAAGCCGGACACGCCCAGCGAGTACATCACGATGGCCGTGCCCACGGTCGTGGGCGGCGTGTCGAAGCTCGCGACCATGCCGCTCATCGACACGGGCAAGGCCGCCACGTTGAAGGACATCAGCATCTGGCCCATGGCGATGACGATCATGGGGACCCAGGAGGCCTGCACGTCCTGAGCGGGAGCGGTGGCCGCAGCCGCGCGTGCCGTCATCGAGCGTCTCCTTTTGTCTTGAGAGCCGTCAGGCGTCGGGGGTCGAGGCGAAGAGATCCAGTCCCAGCCGGTTGGCGAGAAACGCGGCGACGAGCTGGCCCTTGACGCTGTTGCCCGCCTTGTCGAGGCGCGGGGCGAAGGTGCCTAGCCCACCCTTACCCGGTGAGACGGTGACGATGCCGCCCCCGATCCCGCTCTTGCCCGGGAGCCCAATGTCGTAGAGCCAGTCGCCGGAGGTCTCGTAGAGACCGGCGGTGGCCATTACGGCCAGCGCGTACCGGCAGCTCTCCGCATCGACCACGCGCTCCTTCGTCAGCGGGTTCATGCCGCCGTCCGCCAGTGTCGCACCCATCACGGCCAGGTCCTTGGCGGTGACGTTCAGCGAGCACTGCTTCGTGTAGAGATCGGTGGCTTCGGCGGGATCCAGGTAGATGCGCCCGAAGCTCTGCAGCATGCGGGCGATGCTCTGGTTGCGGAAGTTCGTCTCGGAGGCCGAGGCATAGACCTCTTCGTTGAGCGGCAGCGTCCGGCCCGCGAAGCGCGACAGCCCCTCGTGGATGAACCGCCATCGCGCCTCGTGGCTCTTCCCCGGCACCAGGCTGGTGGTGGCGATGGCGCCGGAGTTCACCATGGGGTTCGTCCGGCCATCGTCGCCCGCCTCGACCGCCGCCACCGAGTTGAAGGCCCGGCCGGTGGCGTTGACCCCGAGCTTCTCGCGCGCCTCGTCCGCCCCCACGGTCTGGCACACGAGGGCGAACAGGAAGGGCTTGGACACGCTCATGATCGAGAACTCGTGCTGGTCGTCCCCCACCTCGTAGAGGTTGCCGCGGGTGCCCACCACGCAGATCCCGAAGAGATCGGGATTCGCGCGCGCGAGCGCCGGGTAGACGGGCGAGTTCTCGCCCTCCGTGTTGGACTTGAAGCGCGCGTGCGCCTCGTCGACGAGCTTCTTCACGAGATCCGGTGAGGGCAGCTGCCCGGTCGATACATACGACGAGATTGCCGCGTCTCCCGGACGGAGCTTTGCACTCATGCCAGTGCCTCCCTCAAACGTCGAGCCTCGAGACCGCTCGGAAGACCGGGACTACCGTGTCCATGATGATGCGAAAGTCCTACAACGACCTCAGCGGATGCAGACGCCGTCCACCCACGAGCCGTCCGCCCGCTGACAAGAGCACGGCTGGCCCGGCTTAATGGTGAACGGGATGAGGCAAATGCCCTCGGCCGTGGAGCAGGTTCGGATGAGCGGATACGGCCAGTCCTCGGGGAGGAGCTGGTAGAGCGGCGCCTCCGGGATCCGCTGCCCGGCTGCAGGGATGCAGAATGCGACGGCGACGAGCGATGCGATGGCGAGGATCCGTCCCACGATTCGGCTCCTTGTGAGGTCGCGTCCGATCTTACTGACCGCCCCGACCTATCGGAAGTACGTGTCGAACCACTTCTACAAGGTAGAGCAGCGCTTCGGCGCGCGGCCCATCAAGTTCGGGCGTAACCAACATTAGCTGTCGGAACGCTGCGGCGCATCTCGGGGGGCCAGCGGTGCCCTGACGTAGTCTGCCAGACTCGGACACCCCAGGAGCCCTCAGCAGCCGGTGTCACAGCGTAGGGTCTCAGGCCGCCGACGCCGTGCTCCTCCCTCGCGTGGCCGGTAGCGCGTGTGGAGGGTGCGGCCCACTGACGATGGGGACGCCTGCGGGGACTCATGAGCCATTCTGCGCGGCCGCACGATTGCGTCCGCCGTCGCAGCTGTCGGGAGGAGAAGTACGTGTGTCCATTGGCGTTTTGGAATGGTGCCCTCGGCCGATCCGAGGGTTATTACACTAACCAACTCGGCGGACGGTGCCGTGGAAGCAGGAGGAATCGGAAGGAGGGCCCCCTTGAATAGAGACGCTCTCGAGGCCCTGCGATACGCTGTGTGCTCAGTAGGCCATGTGAAGGTTCCGCCCGAGCAATTCCCCCAAAGGAGAGACCATGAGCGCCCGAACCGCGGTGGTGGCCCTGTTGTTCGTCCTGTTGCCAAATGTCGGGCAGCCTGCTCTCGCCGACGTCGTGATTCCCTACAACGAGTACAGCGAGTACAGCGCCTCTCCGACCATCGGGCGCGGCAACGGAACGTCGACGGACCCGAACCAGTCCGGATACGGGGCCATGCGGATCTTCATCCAGAAGGCCATGGACTATACGAGCGCGCTGCCGAGCGGGCAGAAGGTGACGTTCCGGCCTGACCGCAGCACGAGCCGCGCCGTGAATGCCCTGAGGGCGGGCGTGCAGTTTGCGAACCAGGGTGCGCAGCCGCAGCCGATCGTCTCGGAGCCGATCTGGGGCCCCACGTACAACTCGGTGCCCTTCGGCATGAGCTTCGCTCAGATGCTGGAGTTTCTCTACAACGCCAAGCTCGACGGCATGGGGCGAAACGGCATCGCGCTCGCGCAGGCGCTGCTTGACCAGCAAGGCGGTACGCAGATCATCTTCCCGGTCGTGGGAAGCACCATGCAGGGCTCCGGATACTTCCCCCGCCCGATCGGCAAGCCGCTTTGCCACACCGGTGACACCGAGTGCCAGCGACACGGTGACGGAATCGGCCTGGCCGGCCTCTGTGGCTCTGGCTGGCGGATCCGCTATCTGTCCCCGCCCGAGGACGTGTTGAGTGGCGCCTGCGACATGCTGGTGAAGCAGGGGGTGATTCCGGCGAAGACCCTCACGTTCTATCCGGCGGTGGGCGGCCAGTCGGTCCTCGTGCCGATGCAGAAGGGCGTGATACAGGGATTCGAGTTCATCACCCCGGTCGACGATCTCATCGACTTCTTCCCGGTGAAAGATCCCACTGCGTCTCGTCCGCTCGGCAACGCCGACGCGGGCAATCTGGATTGCGGCTCCGCCGCCGCGTTTCCGATGCCGGCGGATGCCAAGTCCACGTGTTCGCAGAACATCGGGCAGATGGGATCGCGCTACGCGCACTACCCGGGATGGCATCAGCCGTTCCTGATCTCATGGATGCAGGTAAACAAGACCGTGTGGAACGGGCTGACCGCCGAGCAGCGGGCCGCGATTTTGAGGGCGGCTCGAGAATCGGTAGCCGAAAGCTACCAGGCCACGGAGTCCATCGCCTGTCGGAAGTTGAAGGATATGCTCGACGTCAACGATGGCATCAACCAGCGCAACCGGGATGGGACCGTGCGCCTGGTGGACGGCAAGCCCGTGAGCGCGCGGATCACGATGACGCCATGGCCAGAGGAAGCCCTGAAGGTCCTGCGCATCGCGACGACCACCTACCTCTCGTCTCTTGCGGGTCCGAGTGAGGCGAGCGCGCGGACTCAAGCCCAGCGAGAGTTCTCGACCGTCCTCGACGCCATGACGCGCTTTGCCGCAAGCGCCAGCACGACGAAGCTGGCCGACTTCCCCGCAACGACGGGCCTGGCGCCCGGGGAGGCCTGCCGTCTCGCCCCGTGATGAGCCATCGGCCCATGTCCGCTGAGGACCTGCGGTCCACTCGGGCTCGACAGACCCAGCCAAGCCCATGAACGATGCGTGGTTCCGGGAACGCGGGTGGCGTCCGCTTCTCTCGGCCCGCAGTCTGAAAACACTCACGCGAGACCTCCTGACACTACCTCCCGTGGCGGACGTTGGAGCCTCGCAATGAGGCTTTGCACTCTCGGCCCGAAAGGGGGGAGCGCCCGCTCGGGTACACCTTGTAGAAGGCGACGGGGGACTATCTGGCCCGCACACGAGTAGAGCGAGCGGTGGCGCAGCGGCCTCTACGAGTCCAGTTCAGCCCTGGCGGCTTTCGGGTGACGTGGCGGACGCCCAGCCTCTGACAGCGTTATTGCGGTCACTGGATGATTTCATCCGCCCGCGCCAGCAGCGACGGGGGGATCGTCAGCCGGAGCGCCTTGGCGGTCTTCTGGTTGATGACCAGCTCGAACTTCGTCGGCTGCTCTATTGGTATGTCTCCAGGTTTGGTACCCTTCAAAATCTTGTCGACGAAGACAGCGCTACGTCGCCACATGTCCAGAATATCCGTGGCATAGGACATGAGGCCCCCCGCCTCGGCAAAGAAGCGATATTGATACATGGAGGCGAGCCGGTACCTAATGGCGAGCTTCGTAGTCTGATCCCCCCTATGGGGACCCAGGAGAAATTCTG
>Ga0306920_100012646_pt1 | contig 11459 bp, 8 predicted proteins | sample flu12Cox44000170_FD_204666 | JGI IMG/M metagenome (GOLD analysis project Ga0306920, IMG submission 204666) | Lab enrichment of tropical soil microbial communities from Luquillo Experimental Forest, Puerto Rico - flux4day.12C.oxic.44.000.170 (v2)... | ecosystem: Environmental > Terrestrial >...
CTCCGCGCGCTCATGGACCGCACAGCCCAGGGCAAGCTCCCCTCGCCGCCCTCTGGGTATCGGCTGCCGACAGACTTCGCTTCCCCGGCCGTCTCCCCGAACACATCGACTATGAGTGTCCTCGCGACTTTGGCGCATGAATTCGGCCATATCTATTGGTGGCAGTATTTTGTCGAGCCTCCGGGGAGCGAGCACGCGAACCCAGTCCCGGCTGCTTTCTGCGGCGGGAGCTTCTACCCCGGAGGGCGGTGGGAGGGGGCGGTGGTTGATGTGCCGCCGAACCGCTGGGTGTCCTTTGGCTACATAGCGCAACCCGGCGTGCCTTATGTGACGCAACTCGCTGGCTTGCTGAGTTCGCGGTCCTACGGTGCTGTCGCGGACAATCTTCACCAGATATATTCCAGTGGGCAATGGGCGAGCGCGCTGGCTGCATATTCGGCGGACGAGGATTTCGTCGAGACTTTCCAATTGTATGTGCTCGTCAATGCGAATCCCGGATTACAAATCTTGAAAATTAATGTTGGCAACCGTTCGGATGATCTTCTGCGGAACGTAAACGCCAATTCAGAGCTGGGAAGAAAGCTCCGCTGTTTTGGCGCCCTGCCGCAACTGCAACTGCGCCCGCAGCGCTGAGCCCATAGAGCCGCGACGAGCAGCACTGCGGCGAGACGTGTCTGTCTGCAACTCTAAACCACAGGAGAGCCAATGACCTGGAAGAAGCGTTTGGCCATTTGCGCCGGGGCAGGGTTATCCCTGACCGCTGCCAATGCCGCGGACGCCACGATTCGCGTCGACAACGGAAAAGTTTACCTGACCGAGTTCGGACAGACGGTGCAGGTTCCGGCGACTCCGGAATTGCTCGACGCGATCGCAAAAGTAGGCGGTGGCACTGTCTCGCTGCCGAACGACCCGGCAATAATCATGTCGAGCGGCGGCGGAAGCTCATTGGGGTTTGGAGCCGCCCCTGATCCGGCCACGCAACGCGCCATCGACGAATACCTGAAACAGCATCCGCAAGCGATGCCGAGTGGCAAACAAGACCCCACGACCGATCGGAACACGGTGCGCAGAAATTAGCCGAAGGCGGCATCTTGTTGGTGACCGCGACAGCAAGACGCTTATCTTTCGGGCGGGGCAACCGGATATGCGAGGATGACGCCTCTGTCGTTTGAGGCACGGCTGCCCAAGAAATTTTGTCGCGGCACCCACCGGGCCGCTGCGCCGGCAGACACATTGGTGCGCGTTCGTCCGTTCGCGGCGCAGATGGGGATCACCCGCTTAGGCAATGTGACCGGTCTCGACCGCGTCGGCATACCGGTCGTTGTTGCGGTGCGCCCCAATTCCCGTTCGGTTTCGGTCTCCCAAGGCAAGGGGATCGAATTGCCGCAGGCGATGACCTCGGCGCTTATGGAAGCGATCGAGGGCTTTCACGGCGAACTCGCGGAGGAACAACGGCGCGCCTCCTATCGTGAGTTGGCTGCCGGTCACCGGGTTATCGATCTGCCGGGTTTATGCGCGGCGGCGCGCACCTTCGACATTGACGATCCGATTGCTTGGTCGCAGGGCTTTGACCTCCTAGGACAAGAACCGTGCTGGCTGCCGACCGAAACCGTGCACACCGACTTCACGCGGGCGCTCGACGGTTATTTCCTCGCTGGCTCTAACGGCTTGGCCTCCGGCAACCACCCCATCGAGGCAATCAGTGCAGCAATCTGCGAGCTAGTAGAACGCGATGCGGTGGCGCTATGGGCTGCTCTCAGTGCCCAAGAAAAGGCGCGGTGGGCGCTCGACATCGGTTCGATCGACGATCCCGATTGCCTGGCTTTGCTCACCAAATACGAACGAGCCGGGATCGCCGTGCGGTTGTGGAATGTTACGAGCGAGATCGGCATTGCCGCATTTCTCTGCGACATCCGCGATCCATCCAATGATGAGCCCCGCCGATTGCGCCGGTTTCACGGCTCTGGCTGCCATCCTGACCGCGCCATCGCGCTCAGCCGCGCACTGACAGAGGCGGCCCAAACCCGCCTCACCTACATCACGGGAACCCGGGACGATATCTTGACGGCAGAATATCAGGAACCGGCGACAAGCGATCTCGTCGATGCGCTACTCGACGCGCTGCGCCAGGAAGTGCTGGCGCATTCGTTCCGCGATGTCCCGAGCTTTGCTACCGATGATCTTGCCCTTGATCTGCGGCGGGCGCTGGAGCGTTTGCAGTCAGCCGGGTTTGTGCAAGTCGTCGCCGTCGATCTGACACGACCGGAATTCGAGATACCGGTATTTAAGGTCGTCATCCCCGGTCTCGAAGGCGACATCAAACATCCGAACTACACGCCCGGTCTTCGGACAAGCCGCGCTGCGGCGCCGCGATGACCCAGGCGATCATCTTTGCCGGCCCCTCCCTGCCGCCCGCATTGCGGCCCGCCGATTCACACCTCGAATGGCGCGACCCGGTGCGGCAGGGGGAACTCTACCAAGCGGCGCGTGCGCGCCCGGTGATCATCGGGGTCATTGATGGTTATTTCGAGATCACTCCCACCGTGTGGCACAAGGAGATCCTGTGGGCGATGGCGCAGGGCATCCATGTCTACGGCGCCGCCAGCATCGGCGCATTGCGCGCCGCCGAGTTGCACGCCTTCGGTATGAAAGGGATCGGTCGCATCTTCGCAGGCTACCGTGACGGAATTCTCTCCGATGATGATGAGGTCGCAGTATTGCATGCGCCGAAACAGCTCGGTTATGTCGCGGTAACGGAGGCAATGGTCAACATCCGGGCGACCCTCGATCGGGCCGTCGCCGAGGGTGTTCTTGACGGCTGGCTGGTTCCGCGCCTGGTCGAGATCGGCAAGGCGCTTTTTTACAAGGAGCGCGATTGGGATACGATCTTGCACATTGCCGGTAGGAGCGGCCTGGAAGCGATGTCGCTCGACAAATTGGCGACATGGGTCGGCTCTGGGCGCGTCGAGCAGAAATGTCTCGATTCACTGGAGATGATCGAGGCGATCCGCGCCCACCTCTCGCGCGGTGTAGAACCGTTGATCGTCTCCTATGAATTCCACAATACTGGTTACCACCAAGCCGCTACGCAGCGATTCCCATAACGAAAATCGCATTCTGAGCTCGAAGAAAGAAACTAAAAATTACCGCATTCTGCGCGCATAGTCATCGTCGCAGCAAAAGGTTAGGCGGTCCCGGGTTGTACAAGTCAAGATTGTAGTCGGCGGGGCCGCTTGAACGGGCTTGATGCCGGCGCAATCTTCGTCCCGACCCGGAGGAAACAATGCATTTCGGCTATTTCACGCTTAGCGACAACCACTACGACAACAACAGCCGGGATGCCAACACCTTCGTCGCCGATATTCTCGACGAAGCGGTTTATGCCGAGGAGGTCGGCCTTCACTCGGCCTGGATCGGCGAGCATCACTTCAGCACGCTCGGGGTGCTTTCCTGCCCCGATCTGGTGCTGGCCAATGTCGCGGCTCGGACGAAACGCATCCGGCTGGCGCCGGCCGTCACCGTTTTGCCGCTGCATCACCCGATCCGCGTTGCCGAGCAATGGGCGACATTGGACCTGCTCTCCGGCGGCCGCGTCGATTTCGCCGCCGGCCGCGGCTACGACCGGCGCGAGTATCTGCCGTTGAAGGTCTCGTTCGAGGACAATCAGGCGATCTTCGAGGAAGGAATGGAGGTCGTCCGCAGGCTGTGGTCGAGCGACGGGCCTATCTCGCATCACGGTCGCCATTACCAGTTCGACGATGTCGCGATCACGCCAAAGCCGGTGCAGCGGCCATTGCCGGCCTATGTCGCCTCATTCTCGCAGCCTTCGATCGAACTGGCCGGCAGGCTCGGCTGCGGCCTGATCGTGGCGCCTTTCGCGGCGGCGATGACCTATGGCGGGCTGCGGCAGGTGGCCGAGCTCTACCATGAGACCTGCACGAAGCATGGCCGCCGGCCGGACCGGGTGATGTGCAGCTATTTCATTCACTTCGTCGACTCAAAAAGTGAGGAGGAGGCGGCGCGGGCTCGGCAGATCCGCTACTACAAGGAATGCGTGATCGCCGCCTTTCCGGGCGATCCGAAAACCGCGCCGCCGAGCTATCGCTATTTCATCGCAATGGTCGAGCGGCTGCGCAATGTCCGCCCTGCGGACCTGACCGAGAATTCGGTGTTGCTCGGCACGCCGGCGCAGATCACCGATACCTTGAAAAAGGTCGAGGCCGCCGGATTCCAGGAGGTCATCCTTTACTTCAACGTCGGCCTGAAGCCGCATCCTCAAGTCAAAGACGAGATGGCGCGGTTCATGGCCGACGTCGCGCCGGCCTTTCCCTAATCGGCTATGGCGGAAAGCGGCCGCGCGACGCTTTCCAGCGGTTGGCGTTCGGCCTTGACCCCGATTGCGAGTTCGGTCAGCGCGGCGGCCACCATCAGGCCGGCACCGAGGAGATAGCCCTGGAACACCGCGCCGCGCTCTCCGGAGCCGATCAGAGTGCCGAACAGCCACGGCGAGACGACGCCGCCGAGCGCGGTCCCCAGCGCGTAAAAGAAAGCGATCGCGAGGGCTCGCGCTTCGATCGGGAAGCTCTCGCTGACGGTCAGGTATGCCGAGCTCGCCGCCGCTGAGGCGAAAAAAAAGATGCCGGTCCAACACAGGGTAAGCTGCGAGGCGGTAAGAACCTCCTCGCGGAAGAGATAACCGACGATCGCCAGCAGCACCCCCGAAATTGCGTAGGTCGAGGCGATCATCGGCTTGCGCCCGATAAGGTCGAAAAGCGGCCCCAGCAGCAGTGGGCCGCAGAAATTACCGAGAGCGAACGGCAATATGTACCAACCTATCGAGCCCGACGGCACGCCAAAGAATTGTGTGAGGACGAGCGCGTAGGTGAAGAAGATGGCATTGTAGAAAAACGCCTGCGAAGCCATCAGCACGAGGCCGAGGATAGCGCGTTGCGGGTAGTCGCGAACGATCGCGAGGATCATCCGGGCGATCGGCGTATGCGAACTGGCGGCGAGCCGAATCCGCCCACCCGACGGTTCCGGCAATCTGGCCTCGGCGGCAAGTGCTACACGCTGCTCAATGTCCCTGGCCACCTTTTCCGCCTCGTCGGCGCGGGCGTGCAGGATCAACCATCGCGGGCTTTCCGGGATGAACTGCCGCAACCCCAGAATGATCAGCCCGAGGACCGCACCGATGCCGAACGCAGCGCGCCAGCCCCAATCGGGCGGCAGCAGCCCAGGCCGCAAAAAGGCGATCGCGCCCGCCGCACCCATCGCCGCACCGACCCAGAAGCTGCCGTTGATCGCGAGATCGGTGCGCCCGCGAAACCGCGCCGGTATCAGTTCCTGGATCGCCGAGTTGATGGCCGTGTACTCGCCCCCAATACCGGCCCCGGTCAGGGCGCGAAAGGCGGCGAAGCTCCAAAAATCCCAAGACAGCGCGGTCGCCGCCGTCGCCGTGAGGTAGATCCCCAATGTCACCATGAACAGGCGTTTGCGCCCGAACCGATCGGTCAGATAGCCGAACAACACGGCGCCGGTGATCGCGCCGACGAGATAGGCGCTGCCAACGAGGCCAACCTCGGCGGCTGTGAAGCGCAAGACCGGACTCTCTTGCAGGGCGCCGGCGATCGAACCGGCGACGGTCACCTCGAGTCCGTCGAGAACCCAGGTGATCCCGAGCGCAATGACGACGAGGGTATGGAACCGCGTCCACGGCAACCGGTCGAGCCGAGCCGGAATGTCCGTTTCAATAACCGTGGCAGGGTCAGCCATGCCTTTGTTAACCGTCGGTCCTCCGATGAGGTCACCGGGGCAAAAATCGTGGCCGCCGGGCGCTCGTGAACATATCCTTTAGTGGGTGGGCGCTCGGAGGTCATGTTCCATGAAACAGTTCGGCATCGGTCAGCCCGTCCGCAGAGTCGAGGACCGACGGTTCATCACCGGTCACGGCAACTATGTCGACGACATCCAGCTGCCTCGCCAGACTTATGCCTTCATGCTGCGTTCGCCTCATGCCCATGCCCGCATTGTCGCTATCGATTCCGCCGCGGCTCTCGGCGTCCCCGGTGTCCTAACCGTCTTCACTGGAGAGGATTTGGCGCGCGACGGGATCGGAGATATTCCTTGCCTAAGCGCGCTCACCAACCGCGATGGAACGCCGTCGGTGCTGCCGCCGCATCCGGCGATCGTTCGCGACCGGGTGCGCCATGTCGGCGACACCGTCGCGATGGTCGTCGCGGAAACCGCCAGTGCGGCGCGCGATGCAGCCGAGCTGGTGGCGGTCGACTACGAGCCGCTCCCCGCGGTTGTCGACACCGCACATGCGCTCGATTCGGGCCAATCCACTGTTTGGGCGGAAGCGCCGGATAATTTGTGCTTCGACTGGGAGGTCGGCGACGGCGCCGCGGTCGGGAGGGCGATGGCCGGGGCGCGCCATCGCGTTACCCTCGACCTGATCAATAATCGGGTCGTCGTCAACTCCATGGAGCCGCGTGGCGCCATCGGCGAATACGACCCGGGCGAAGAAACCTACACCTTGTGGAGTTCGACACAGGGATCGCATTTCGTGCGCAATCTGCTCGCCGCCAGTGTTTTCAACATCCCCGAAAACCGCATCCGCGTCATCACTCGAGACGTAGGCGGAGGCTTTGGCATGAAATTGTTTCTCTATCCCGAGCACATCCTCGTGCTGTGGGCGGCAAGGAAGGCCGGTCGACCGGTCAAATGGGTGCCCGACCGCGCCGACGCCTTCATGACGGACACCCAGGGTCGCGATAATGTCACCCGTCTCGAATTGGCGCTCGACGAAGAACTGCGGTTCCTGGGGCTCGAAGTAGAGATGGTCGCCAATATGGGCGCTTATCTGTCGAATTTCGCTCCCGAAATTCCGACCGCCTCGGGCGCCGTCATGCACAGTGGGGTCTATGCGATCCCGGCGATTCATGTCGGGGTCAAAGGTGTCTTCACCAACACGGTGCCGGTCGACGCGTACCGCGGGGCTGGCCGACCCGAGGCGGCCTATGCCATCGAACGGCTGATAGACTATGCCGCGCGGCAGCTCGGTGTGACGCCCCAGGAGTTGCGCCGGCGCAACTTCATCAAGCCCGAGGCCATGCCGTATCAGACTGCGCTGGGCCTCAATTACGACAGCGGCGAATTCGCGCGCAACATGGACCAGGCCCTCGCTGCCGCCGATTTCGCTCATTTTCCGGAACGCCGCGCCGAGGCGCAAGGGCACGGCCGATATCGCGGGCTTGGCCACGCCGTCTACATCGAGCAGTCGGGCTTTCCGCCCGACGAATTCGCCGAATTGCGGTTCGACCAGAGCGGCACCTTGACGATTCTGATGGGGACCCAGTCTTCTGGGCAAGGGCATCAGACGGCTTATACGCAACTCGCGGCCGATCGACTCGGCGTCCCGCCCGAAAAGATCCGCGTGTTGCAGGGCGATACTGCAGCAATCTCGTTCGGCCGCGGGACCGGCGGTTCGCGCTCGATCCCGGTCGGTGGGGGGTCGCTCATCCAGGCTGCCGATAAGCTGATCGCAAAGGGCCGGCGTATTGCAGCTCACCTGTTCGAGACCGCTGAGGCCGATGTCGAATTTGCCGATGGCGTGTTCACCGTTGCCGGCACCGACCGGCGGCTCAGCATCGAAGAGGTGGCGCGCGCCGCCTTCGACCCGGCGCGGCAGCCTCCGGGTGTCGAGCCCGGTTTCGATGAGACCGGGCATTTCACGCCGCCGCAGCCGACTTTCCCCAATGGCTGCCACGTCTGTGAAGTCGAGATCCAACCCGATACCGGGCATATCGAGATCGTGCGCTATCTGGTCGTCGACGATTTTGGTGTCGTCATAAACCCGTTGCTGCTTGCGGGCCAGGTGCAGGGCGGTGTCGCGCAAGGGGTTGGCCAGGCAATGCTCGAACGCACCGTCTTCGATCCGGAAACCGGGCAGTTGCTGACCGGTTCGCTGACCGACTATGCAGTCGCCCGCGCCGACGACCTGCCGCAGATCGAGTTCGCTTATAATGTCGTGCCGAGCCGCACGAACCCGCTCGGCGTCAAAGGCGCGGGCGAAGCCGGGGCGATCGGCGCGCCGCCGGCCTTGGTCAATGCAGTGGTTGATGCGCTCGCCGAGCTCGGAATCGAGCATCTCGACATGCCGTTGACGCCGGAGCGGGTGTGGCGCGCGATGCACGCCGAGCAGCGGAAGGCGGCATGAGCACCGATCGCCAGGCAATGCTCGACATCGTCTGCCGGACGGCAGTCGCCGCCGGCGAGGCTATCCTCAAAGTCTACGCAGAAGAATTCGACGTTCGGCACAAGACCGACAAGACACCGGTGACCGAAGCCGATCTCGCCGCCGAGCGCATCATCGTCGACCGGTTGATGTCGGCCTTTCCTGACATCACGTGCGTCGCTGAGGAATTGTGTGAGTCCGAGGGGATGCCGCCCTGCTGCGATCGCTTCTGGGCGATCGACCCTCTCGACGGGACTAAGGAATTCGTCGCCCGGAATGGCGAGTTCGCGGTGCTGATCGCTTTAGTCGAAGACGGGCGCCCGGTGCTGGGGGTCGTGCATGGGCCGGCTCTGGGCCTCACCTACACCGGATGCGGTCCGGGCACTGCGACCCGCCGCCGTGCCGGTGGTATACCGGAGCTGATCCGTGCTCGCGCACCAGAGGATGGGCTCACTATCATCCACAGCCGATCGCACGAGAACAGCAGGCGTCTTGCCGAGTTCCTGCAGGATTATCCGGTGCGGGGGCGCAAGAGCTGTGGCAGCGCCCTGAAGTTCGGCGTCATCGCTGCCGGCGAGGCCGACCTCTACCCGCGTTTCGGTACGACAATGGAATGGGACACCGCTGCTGGGCAAGCGGTTCTCGAAGCTGCGGGCGGCCGCGTCGAAACTCTCGACGGCCCCCCCCTCACCTACGGCAAACCCGGCTTCAAGAACGACGGCTTCCTCGCCTGGGGCCGCCGTAGCTGACAGGTCGATTTGTGACTACTGCTTTGCTGCGACCTCTTCCGGGAAACCGGCGTTGCGCAAACCCTGAATAAGCGTCCGATCATGCAAGATCGTAAATTGCGGGTTCTTATACGGCAGCCAAGCGCGAATTCGTGCCACGGAGTTGAAGTCCGGTTTTAGTTTGACCAATTGCGCGAGCTCCGCTCTCGCCTCTTGCAGCTCACCGTTTAGACCAAGCGCACCCGCAAGCTTTAGATGAACCATCCACAGCCCAGGGTTCATCGTTGCCGCCTTTCGGAGCAAAGGCATCGCCTCATCCACCTGACCCAAGAGCAGATGGCACTTTCCCAAGTTCATATAGGCAAAACCGTCACGTGGATTCAGTTTCAATGCCTTTTCGACATAGGGAATACACGGCTCCGGACGGCCAGTTAACATGAACGTGACGCCTAAGTGGCGAATGGCCCATGCGTTATTTCGGTCTAGTGCTACTGCCGTTTCCAGCTCCGTCTGAGCTTCGGCATCGCGACCCTCAATCCGAAGCAGGAAGCCCATAGCTGCATGCGCCATTGATTGGTTCGGATCCTCGCCAATAGCTTCAACCAACAACTGCTCCGCGCGCCTCTGATCGTCTTGAATGGAACTGCTGAAGTCGGCCTCGACATTAGCGGTCAGGGCCAATCCAAGGCCGATTTTTGCGCCGACCGAACGCGGATCGATCTCTAAGGAGTGCTCGAAAGCACGTTGCATCTCCCGCAGATTGGTTTGCGATCTGGGCGCATACCACCACGTCCAGCCTCGCATCACCAGATCGCGAGCATCCGGATTGATGGAGCGCTCCTGCTCAATGCGTCGAGCGGCATCCCGTACGAGTTCCAGCTGCAGCGTTCGGGCTAGACGCCCGGTGATCTGGCTCTGGGCTTCCGCGAGGTTCCGACGGTCGGTCTCGAACCGGTCCGCCCAAACATGTGCGCCAGTTTCCCCGTCGATCAACTGAACGTTCACCTGAACCTGGTCACCCAACCGCCGGACGCTTCCTTCGAGGACATAGCGGACGCCGAGTTCGCGGGCGACCTGCTTGGCATCAACCGCTTTACCTTTATAGGTAAAAGCGGTGTTTCGCGCGATCACGAAGCTATCGGAAATCTGAGACAGGTCGGTGGTCAGATCGTCGGTGATACCGTCGACGAAGTACTCCTGATCGGGGTCGCTCGAGAGATTTGTAAACGGCAGAACCACAATCGATAGACGGGGCGCGGCAGCGCTCGCAATCGCAGTCGCAGCCGAGCTTGACGGGGTCACCCCCAGCGCTTGGACAGCTGCAGTGGGCGATATCTGGTAAGGCCATTGCCGCCACACACCGGTGGCCGCGATGCCGACCACCGCAATGGCGCACGCAGCAATCAGCAAGGTTTTTGTACTGGCGCCGGGACGTTCTGAACTCGCCCGCGGTAGTGCCGGGACGACAGGCAAAAAAGCGATCGCCGCCGCGTCCATCGCAAAGACATGGACAGGCCGCGCGATGTTCTTGACGCTCTGCTCCCCCATGTCTTCGAAGCTGTAAGGAAGCTTGTCGCGAATGTGGTCCCACACCGTGCCTGAGATGCAGATTCCGCCAGGCTCGGCCAGCGCTTCCAGACGCGCGGCGACGTTAACGCCATCGCCGTAAATGTCGCCGCCTTCCGCGATCACATCGCCGAGATTGACCCCGATCCGGAAGGTGATCCTCTTATCCTCGGCGATGTCCGCATTGCGGTCGATCATCGCCCGCTGCACCTCGACGGCGCAGCGGACCGCATCCACGACGCTCGGGAACTCGACGAGCATGCCGTCGCCAGTCGTCTTTACAATGCGGCCACGGTGTTCCTTGATTTTGGGGTCTACGAGCTGGCGGCGATGCGCTTTAAGGCACTCGTGTGTCCGCTCCTCATCCGCTCCCATCAGTCGGGAGTAGCCTGCCACATCGGCAGCGAGAATCGCGGCTAGACGACGGGAGGTGCCGACTTCGGCCGCGTCGCGCGCCGCTGAATTGCGGTCACCGACTGTGCGGTCCAATAAACGCGCGTGGGACATCCCGGCCCCCTGTGCGCCCTTCGATAAGGGCAATCCTGCTATGCGCGAGATGTAAAGTAATTCAGAAACCGATGGTCGGTCCAGGACATTCAGATATGTAAACCGGCCCCATGCCGCGACAGCTCGGCGGATAGTTTTGCAACAGTGTCTTGCTCCCGTCGTTGTTCGCGCGGGATCGCGATCGGCATTTCCGCGACGACGCGGCCGGGCGCTGAAGAGAACAGCAGGATGCGGTCGGCGAGCGCCACGGCTTCGGCTGGATCGTGCGTGACGAACAACACGGTTGCCGGGCGCGCCGCGACGAGGCGGAGCAGCAGCGCGCGCAAACGATCGGCGGCGGCTATGTCGAGAGAAACGAACGGCTCGTCGAGGAGCAACAGGTCTGGCTGGATCGCGAAGGCGCGGCCGAGCGCTGCACGCCG
>Ga0306920_100012648_pt1 | contig 11459 bp, 10 predicted proteins | sample flu12Cox44000170_FD_204666 | JGI IMG/M metagenome (GOLD analysis project Ga0306920, IMG submission 204666) | Lab enrichment of tropical soil microbial communities from Luquillo Experimental Forest, Puerto Rico - flux4day.12C.oxic.44.000.170 (v2)... | ecosystem: Environmental > Terrestrial >...
GCGGGGCGGCGCATGTCCACGCGATTTACCTAGTGGATTCTCGGCGGAATGCTGCTCGGAGCCATCGTTGGCTACGCGCTCTTTGCCACGATACCGGACCCGAAAACGGCGGAGATCGTCGGCGGCTATTTCGCCATTATCACCGATGTGTTCCTGCGGCTGATCAAAATGATCATCGCGCCGCTGGTGTTCTCGATGCTCGTCGTCGGCATCGCCCATATGGGGGACACCGAGTCGATCGGTCGCATCGGACTGAAGGCCATGGGCTGGTTCATCTCCGCCTCGGTCGTGTCGCTCGCGCTGGGGCTCGTGATGGTCAACTTGCTGCGCCCGGGCGACAGCCTGAACCTGCCTCTGCCGGAGGCGAGCGTCGCCACCAATGTGAAAGTCTCCTCACTGACGCTGCGGGAATTCGTCGTGCACATGGTGCCGCGCTCGATCATCGAAGCGATGGCGAACAACGATTTCTGCAGATCGTGGTGTTCTCGCTGTTCGCCGGCGTCGCCGTGACGGCGCTCGGCGAGAAAGGCAAGCAACTCGTCGCCCTGGCGGACGAGCTCGCGCATGTGATGCTGAAGATCACCAACTACGTGATGCTGATGGCGCCGCTCGCGGTGTTTGCCGCCGTCGCTGACGTCGTCACGACCCAGGGGCTTGGGATTCTTGTCACCTATGGCAAGTTCATGGGCGGGTTCTACCTGTCGCTCGCGATCCTGTGGGTGGTGCTGATTGCGGCCGGCTATGTATTCTTCAGCCCGCGCGTCCTGCAGCTGATGCGCGCTATTCGTGAACCGTTCCTGCTCGCATTTTCCACCGCGAGCTCGGAGGCAGCCTATCCGAAAACGGTCGAGCAGCTGGAGCGCTTCGGTGTTTCCAATCGCATTGTCAGCTTCGTGCTGCCGCTCGGCTATTCGTTCAATCTCGACGGCACCATGATGTACACGACCTTTGCGACCATCTTCATCGCGCAGGCCTATGGAATCGAGATGCCGCTCGCGACCCAGATCGGAATGCTGTTTCTGCTGATGGTCACCTCGAAGGGAATGGCCGGAATCCCGCGCGCATCGCTGGTCGTCATCGCGGCGACGCTGTCGACTTTCAACATTCCGGAAGCGGGCCTGCTGCTGATCCTGGGGATCGACCATTTTCTCGATATGGGGCGCAGCGCCACCAATGTGATCGGCAACTCGATCGCGACTTGCGTCGTGGCCAAGTGGGAAGGCGAATACGACCCTAAACGGATCCACGAACCGCTCGAGGATCCCGAGCCGGCCCATCCGATCGCAGCCGAATGACCGGTGATGCGCGTCTTTTCGAAGCTCTTTGTTGTGTTGGGTTGTGTGCTCCTGGCCGCCCAGACGCCGACGGCGCAGGCGCAGGATGCGCCGATCATTCGGCTCAGCGGAACGCTCGCAAGAGTGCACAATACGGGGGAAATCACGCTGGGTTACCGCGCAGACTCGTTTCCGTTCTCCTATCTCGATCCCGCCAGTCACCCCATCGGCTATTCGCTTGATCTATGCGGCGCAATCGTAGGCGCAGTTGCGCGTGCGATTGATATGCCGTCGGTTCGAACCAAGTTCGCGCGCGTGACGGCGCAAAGTCGTTTCCCGATGGTGATGTCCGGCGAGGTCGATTTGGTGTGTGGTGTGACCACTGACACCGCCGGGCGTGAAAAGCAGGTCGCCTTTTCGCCGATCACGTTCGTGACCGGGACGAAACTGATGGTCAAGCGCGAGGCACGGGTCAAATCCATTGCCGATCTCAAGGGCAAGAGCGTCGTCGTCATTGAGGGAACGACCAACCAGGACGCGATCAAATTCGTCAATGAGAAGCGCAATCTCGGCATGACCCTGCTATCGGTGCCTTATCGTGCGGACGGTTATGCAATGGTTGGGGACGGGAGGGCAGATGCGTTCGCGGCCGACGATGTCTTGCTCTACGCCATGATTGCGCAGCGCGAGGCGCGAGGTCAGTTCATCGTGGTCGGTGACTATCTATCGTACGATCCGTACGGTTTGATGTTTCGCCACGATGATCCGCAATTTCGCGACTTGGTGCAGGCGACGTTCCGCGAGCTTGCCGAGAACGGCGATCTCTCGGAGATTTATCACGGGTGGTTCATTCGCCGCACGCCGACAGGCGAGCGTCTGAACCTGCCAATGAGTCCGCATCTGCGGGAAATCTTTCGCGCCCTCGGCATGCCGGAGTGAGCGCGCTCAGGCGGTCTTCAACAACACGTGGCGTTTGCGGCCGAGCGAGAGCTTGATCACCCCTTCAGGCGTCAGATGCTTCGTGGTGAGCACCATTTTCTCGTCGGTGACGGTCTCGTCGTTGACCTTGAGGCCGCCGGCCTTGATCTGCCGGCGTGCTTCGCCGTTTGAAGCGAGCAAGCCGGTCTTTTCCGAGAACGCTGTGAGAACGCCGATCCCCTTGTCGAGCTCAGCTTGCGCAACCGCAATGGTCGGCAGTGACGCGGCAATCTCACCTTCCTCGAAGGTCTTACGCGCGGTCTCGGCCGCCTGCTCGGCGGCAGCGCGGCCGTGCACGAGCGCAGTCGCCTCGGTCGCCAGCACTTTCTTGGCGTCGTTGATGTCCTGGCCTTGCAGCGAGGCTAGCCGTTGAATCTCCTCCAGCGGCAGCACCGTGAACAACTTGAGAAAACGCTCGACGTCGCTGTCCTCGGTGTTGCGCCAGTACTGCCAGTAGTCATACGGGCTCACCAGGTCGGCATTGAGCCAGATCGCGCCGGCGGCAGTCTTGCCCATCTTGGCGCCCGACGAGGTCGTAATCAGCGGCGAGGTGAGCGCGAACAGTTGCGCGTTGTGCATGCGCCGGCCGAGGTCGATGCCGTTGACGATATTGCCCCATTGGTCGGAGCCGCCCATCTGCAGCACGCACCCGGTGCGCTTGAACAGCTCGACGAAGTCATAGGCCTGCAGGATCATGTAGTTGAATTCGAGAAACGACAGTTCCTGCTGGCGTTCGAGCCTCAATTTTACCGAATCGAACGAGAGCATCCGGTTGACCGAGAAATGGCGGCCGACGTCGCGCAGAAAATCGATGTAGTTGAGCTCGTTCAACCAATCGGCGTTGTTGGCCATGATGGCATCGCCAGGCCCATCACCGAATTTTAGGAACTTCGAAAACACCGCGCGGATGCCCTCGAGGTTCTGCTTGATCGTTTCCTCGGTGAGGATACGGCGGCTTTCGTCCTTGCCGGAAGGATCGCCGACCCGCGTGGTGCCGCCGCCCATCAGGGCAATCGGCCGATGCCCGGTCTGCTGCATCCAGTAGAGCATCATGATGGGCAGCAGTGAACCGACATGCAGCGAGGACGCCGTGCAGTCGAATCCGATGTAGGCGGTGACGCGCGACTTGAGCGCCAGCTCGTCGAGGGCTTCCGGCTCGGAGACCTGATGGATGAAGCCGCGCTCTGCTAAGGTGCGCAGGAAATCCGACTTGTAGGCGCTCATGGGGCGCTGATGTAACAGGTCCGGCGTCATATTCAACCGAGGAGCAGGGGCTCGTGCAGGCGATTGGGCTGATGAGCGGGACATCGCTCGATGGCGTTGACGTTGCGGTGATCGAGACCGACGGCGAACGGATCAGTGCGTTTGGGCCCACGGGCTATCGCGCCTACGCAGAGGGAGAGCGCGCGCTGTTGCGTCAGGCGCTGGGCGAGGCGACCGCAATGACCGACCGAGCGCAACGGCCTGGGGTGCTGGCTCAGGCAGAGGCCCTGGTCACGCGCGCGCACGGCGATGCGATCGCGGATTACCTGGAAGACAATGAATTGCCGCTCGGCGCCGTCGATATCATCGGCTTCCATGGTCAGACCGTGCTGCACCGGCCCGAGCGCCGGCTCACGGTGCAGATCGGCGATGGCCGGGCACTGGCGCGGCGCTTCGGACTGCCGGTCGCCTTTGATTTCCGCGCCGCCGACGTCGCGGTGGGCGGGCAGGGGGCGCCGCTGGTGCCGGTGTTTCATGGCGCGCTCGCCGCAACGCTCGACCGCCCGCGCCCGATCGCGGTTCTCAATATCGGTGGCGTTGCCAACATCACCTATTGCGACGAGGACAAGCTCATTGCGTGTGACACCGGTCCCGGCAACGCGCTGCTGGATGACTTCATGCGTGCCCGTACCGGCCGCGCCTTCGACACCGGGGGCGCCAAGGCAGCGCGTGGCCGCGTGGACCAAGCGTTTGTCGACCGCGTCTTGCGCAATCCATACTTCGAGCTGCCACCGCCCAAGTCGCTCGACCGCAACACCTTCGCGTCAGCCTCCGCAGCGCTGTCTGATTCCTCCGTCGCCGATGGCGCGGCGACGCTCGCTGCCCTTACAGCCGCCAGTGTGGCCCGGGTGATCCCGCTGCTGCCGCGCCCGCCTCGGACCTGGATCGTCGCCGGCGGCGGCGCGCATAACCCGGCGATGCTGACCATGCTGGCGGAGCGGGTGGCCCCAGCCAGCGTCGAGACCGCGGATGCGTTGGGGTGGTCAAGCGATGCGCTGGAAGCGCAGGCCTTTGCCTATCTGGCGGTTCGGACGCTGCGCGGGTTGCCGATCACGTTTCCATCGACCACGGGTGTCGCCCAACCAATGCCGGGCGGCATCGTGGCGCGGGGCGAATAGGCGTTATCCCGCGCCGCTGCGGCGGCCGCGCGGCTCGGGGCGCGTCTCCCCGGCGGCAAGCCGCTTGTCGAGATAAGTGCCGACCTCGGTCATCAGCACATCGATCTTGCCGTCGAAGAAATGGTTCGCGCCCGGCACGACTTTCTGGTCGATGACGATGCCCTTCTGGGTCTTGAGCTTCTCGACCAGGCTGGTGACGTCCTTGTGTGGGACGACCGCGTCCTTGTCGCCGTGAATGATCAGGCCTGAGGACGGGCAGGGGGCGAGGAATGAGAAATCATAGAGGTTCGCCGGCGGGGCGATCGAGATGAAGCCCTCGATCTCCGGGCGACGCATGAGCAGCTGCATGCCGATCCAGGCGCCGAACGAGAAGCCTGCAATCCAGCAGCTGCGGGTTTCCGGATTGATCGCCTGTGCCCAGTCGAGCGCGGACGCGGCATCGGAGAGCTCGCCCATGCCGTGGTCGAAGGAACCCTGGCTGCGGCCCACGCCACGAAAATTGAAGCGCAGCACGGAAAAGTTGCGATGGGCGAACTGGTAATAGAGCTGATAGACGATTTGGTGATTCATCGTCCCGCCGAACTGCGGATGCGGATGAAGCACGATCGCGATCGGTGCATTCTTGGCCTTCGCCGGATGGAAACGGCCTTCGATCCGTCCCGCGGACCCGGTGAAGATGATTTCGGGCATTCTTGAACCTCGGATGTGCCAGCGGTTGGGACGCCCGTCGCCATGACGATGAGGGCCGCGCGTACCTATCTAGGAATGTTCTGAGTTTTTGATGTTCCGGTGGCTGCGGATGTGCCAGCGCCCGCCGCGTCGGCCAGTTTTCTAGCATAGTCGCCGGGGCGAAAAGCAAGCTTCATGATACGATAGAGCAATTGTAAGTCGTGGATCGCCAGAATGGGAATTCGAGCCTATCTCGATTGGAATGCAACCGCGCCCCTGCGCGGTGAAGCGCGCGATGCCATGGCGGCGGCTATGGACGTCGTCGGCAATCCGTCCTCGGTTCATGCCGAGGGTCGCGCAGCGCGCCGGCTTATTGAGGACGCGCGCGAGCACGTGGCAGCTCTGGTCGGAGCGTCGCCCCGCAACATCATCGTTACCTCGGGGGGTACGGAAGCGAATGTGCTCGCCCTCACGCCGGGGCTGCATCAAGGCGAATCGGGCGCCTGCGAGCGCTTGCTCATGTCCACGATCGAACATCCATCGGTGCGCAGCGGTGGTCGCTTTCTAGTGTCCGCCCAGGAAGATATACCTGTCACGGGCGTTGGAGTTGTCGACACGGACCGGCTGACGCACCGGCTGGCGGAGCTTGGGGGGAGCAGGCCGCTGGTGTCCCTGATGCTCGCCAACAACGAGACCGGGGTGATCCAGCCGGTCGCAGCCGTAGCCGAGGCAGTCCACGCACACGGCGGGCTCGTGCATGTTGATGCGGTCCAGGCCGCGGGAAAGATCGCCTGTGATATCAATTCACTAGGAGCAGATCTTCTCACGATTTCTGCGCACAAGCTAGGTGGCCCGAAGGGCGTCGGTGCGCTGATTTTGGCTAATGAAGCGCTCCACATCCCTGATCCCGTTCTGAAGGGGGGCGGCCAGGAGAGCGGTCGCCGGGCCGGGACGGAGAACGTCCTCGGCATTGTCGGTTTCGGGGCATCCGCCCAGGCCGCCCATGACGCGCTGGCGGACAGCGCCGCCCGGATGACCGCAGCCCGCGATCGCTTGGAAGCCCGCGTACGCGAGATCGCCCCTGAGGCCGTCATCTTTGGGGCAAACGCGCCGCGGCTACCCAACACGACCCTGCTGGCCATGCCGGGGATCCGGGCGGAAACGGCGCTGATCGCGCTTGATCTCGAGGGCGTGGCGGTCTCTTCGGGCTCGGCGTGCTCGTCCGGCAAGGTCGCGCGTTCGCACGTGCTGGCCGCCATGGGCGTGCCGCCCGAACTGGCACTCGGGGCCATCCGCGTCAGTATCGGGCCGATTACCACCGATGACGAGATTGAAATGTTTCTAAAGGCTTGGACAAAGCGTGTTATGGGACTATCTAGAGCTAAGCGAGGCCTTGCCGCTTAGCGCCGGGTGTTGGCTGCTTCGGAGGCCTTGCACAGATCGGAGAGCTTCGGGATTTGGCCCGCTGAACTCTGATTTGTTCATGTGAGCGTTCTTGCGAACGGCTCGAGGAGGTGTGTTACCGGACACCGCCATAGATCCAACCCGCGGTCCTTGAAACCGCAGCGGAGGGAATGAATGCCGGCCGTGCAGGAGACCGTCGAACGCGTCCGCGGTATCGACGTCGATCAGTACAAGTACGGTTTTGAGACCGAGATCGAGACGGAACGGGCCCCCAAGGGCCTGTCCGAGGACGTCGTCCGCTTCATCTCGGGGAAAAAGAGCGAACCGGACTGGATGCTTGAGTGGCGGCTTGGCGCTTATCGGCGCTGGCTGACGATGCGTGAGCCGCGTTGGGCACGGGTCGAATACCCAGCCATCAACTACCAGGACATCTACTACTACGCGGCGCCCAAGGCGTTCAAAGCGCCGAAGTCGCTCGACGAGGTCGATCCGGAAATCCTGAAGACCTACGAGAAGCTGGGCATTCCGCTGCGCGAGCAGGAGCTGCTCGCGGGCGTCGCGCCGACTGAAGGCAGTTCCCGCGTCGCCGTCGACGCGGTGTTCGATTCAGTCTCGGTTGCGACCACCTTCAAGGCCGAGCTGAAGAAGGCCGGCGTCGTATTCATGCCGATCTCGGAGGCAATCCGCGAATACCCGGACCTGGTGAAGCAGTATCTCGGCTCGGTCGTGCCGGTGACCGACAACTTCTTCGCCACGCTCAATTCGGCGGTCTTCTCCGACGGCTCGTTCGTCTACGTGCCTCCGGGCGTGCGCTGCCCGATGGAGCTGTCCACCTATTTCCGTATCAACGAGCGCAACACCGGCCAGTTCGAGCGCACGCTCATCATCGCCGACAAGGGCGCGTATGTGAGCTATCTCGAGGGCTGCACCGCGCCGCGGCGCGACGAGAACCAGCTGCACGCGGCCGTGGTCGAGCTGATTGCGCTCGACGACGCCGAGATCAAGTATTCGACCGTGCAGAACTGGTACCCGGGCGATTCCCAAGGGCGTGGTGGCATCTACAACTTCGTCACCAAGCGCGGCGACTGCCGCGGTCCGCGTTCGAAGATTTCCTGGACCCAGGTCGAGACCGGCTCTGCTATCACCTGGAAATATCCAAGCTGCATCCTGCGCGGCGACAATTCACGCGGCGAGTTCTACTCGATCGCCATCTCCAACGGCTATCAGCAGGTCGACTCCGGCACCAAGATGCTGCATCTCGGCCGCAACACGACGAGCCGCATCATCTCGAAGGGCATTGCGGCGGGGCATTCAAACAACACCTATCGCGGCCTCGTGTCGGCGCATCGCCGCGCCACCGGGGCGCGCAACTTCACCAACTGCGACAGCCTGCTCATCGGCCATCACTGCGGCGCCCACACGGTGCCCTATATCGAAGCGAAGAACGCCGCGGCGGTGTTCGAGCACGAGGCAACGACGTCGAAGATCTCCGAGGAGATGCTGTTCTATTGCATGCAGCGCGGGCTCTCCGCCGAGGAGGCGACCGCGCTGGTGGTCAACGGTTTTGTGAAGGATGTGTTGCAGCAGTTGCCGATGGAGTTCGCGGTCGAAGCTCAGAAGCTGATCTCGATCTCGCTCGAGGGCAGCGTGGGTTAAGAAGGACGTAACGACATTGGCAATGCTTGAAATCAAAAACCTGCAGGTCAAGGTCGATGACCGGCAGATCCTCAATGGCCTTGATCTCAGTGTGAACGCTGGCGAGGTCCACGCCATCATGGGCCCGAACGGTTCGGGCAAATCGACGCTCGCGCACGTGCTCGCCGGCAAGCCCGGCTATGAGGTCACCGGCGGCGACGTGCTGCTCGACGGCAAAGATCTGCTCGCGCTTGGGCCGGACGAGCGTGCCGCCCATGGCATGTTCCTGGCGTTTCAGTATCCGTTGGAAATTCCCGGCGTCGCCACGATGACGTTCCTGCGCACCGCGATCAATGCGCAGCGCAAGCAGCGCGGCGAGCCGGAGCTGTCTACGCCCGAGTTCATGAAGCGCGTGCGTGATGCCGCCGCCAAGCTTGAGATCGATCAGGACATGCTGCGTCGTGGCGTCAACGTCGGCTTCTCGGGCGGCGAGAAAAAGCGCAACGAGATCCTGCAGATGGCGCTGCTCGAGCCGCGCCTCGCCGTACTGGACGAAACCGATTCCGGTCTCGACATCGACGCGCTCAAGATCGTGGCCGATGGCGTCAATCGCCTGCGGTCGCCGCAGCGTTCCATGATCGTGATCACCCATTATCAGCGGCTGCTGAACTACATCGTGCCCGATGTGGTGCACGTGCTTTCGCGCGGCCGCATCGTGCGTACCGGCGGCAAGGAGCTTGCGCTCGAGCTCGAAGCCCGCGGCTACGCCGCCTATCAGGACGAAGCGGCCTGACTCTCATGAACGCCGAGGTGACACCGATCAAGACTGCGGCTGAAACGGCGCTGGCCGATGCGTTCACGCGCCGCAAGGCCGCGCTGCCGGGCAGCCGCGAGGTTGCCGGTTTGCGCGAAGCGGCGTTCCGCCGGTTCGAGCGTAGCGGGTTGCCGCATCGGCGCGTCGAGGAGTGGAAGTATACCGACCTGCGCGCACTGATGCGCGACAGCAAGCCCTTGGCGGACGCGCCTGACGGGCGCGCCAAGGCGGCAGCAAAGTCGGCAGGCGCGATTCTCGCAGGGATAAAGGCTCATCGCATCGTCATCGTTGATGGATGCTTCGTGCCCGAGCTCTCCGATACGGCCATTAACGGCGTGACGGTCACCTCATTCGCGACCGCCGCGGCCGAGAACACAGATGCGTTCCTCGACAGCGACAACAGCGACGTCGTGCTCGCGCTCAACACGGCACTCGCGACCGACGGCGCGGTGGTCCGCGTCAAATCCGGCGCCGCCGTCGATCGGCCGATACAGCTCGTTTTCGTCCACAGCGCCCGCAAGGCGACCGCCGTGTTTGCACGCTCCCACGTTGTTGTTGAAGCGGGGGCGAGCGTGACTTTGGTGGAGAGCCACGAGGGGCCGGACAAGCTCGATTATCAGATCAATACGGCCCTCGATCTCGCAGTTGGCCGCGGCGCCAAGGTCGATCACGTCAAGGTCACCTGCGAAGGCGATGCCGCCCTACATGTCTCGACTCTGAATGCGACAGTGAGCGAAGCTGCCGAGGTGCGCGACTTCACGTTTACGCTCGGCGGCGCCGTGGTGCGCAACCAGCTTTTTGTCGCGTGCCAGGGCAAGGGCGCTCAGCTCTCGCTCGCCGGCGTCAATCTGCTGCGCGGTCGCCAGCATGCGGACACGACGTTGATGCTCGATCACGCAATTGGCGGCTCGAGCAGCCGCGAGTTGTTCAAATCGGTGCTCGACGACGAGAGTCACGGCGTATTTCAGGGCAAGATCATCGTGCGCCCGGATGCCCAGAAGACCGATGCCCGCATGATGACGCGGGCGTTGCTGCTGTCGCCCAATGCTGAGGCCGATAACAAGCCCGAGCTTGAGATCTTTGCCGATGACGTGCAGTGCGGCCACGGCGCCACCGCGGGCGCGCTCGACGAAAGCCTCAAGTTCTACCTGATGGCGCGCGGCATTCCGGAACGGGAAGCCGAGGCGTTGCTTATTCAGTCGTTCGTCGGCGAGGCGATCGAGACGATTTCGCACGAGGGCGTGCGGGCCGATCTCATGTTCGCCGCCGTGCGCTGGCTGGGAGCAAGAGGGACATGACCGTGCATCCGGCAGTGACCAACGGCGCCTACGACGTCGCAAAGATCCGCGAGGATTTTCCGATCCTCGGAATGCAGGTCTATGGCAAGCCCCTTGTCTATCTCGACAACGCCGCCTCGGCGCAAAAACCCCAGGTCGTGCTCGACCGCCTCAACAAGGCCTACACCAGCGAATACGCCAATGTGCATCGCGGGCTGCACTACCTCGCCAATGCGGCGACGGAAGGGTACGAGGGCGCGCGCGAGACGGTGCGCGCCTTTATCAACGCTCGGCGGCCCGAGGAAATCATATTTACCAAGAACGTGACCGAGGCGATCAACCTCGTCGCCTACACGTTCGGGCGCGAGCGCATCAAGGCGCCGGGTGATGAGATCGTGCTCTCGATCATGGAGCACCACTCCAACATCGTGCCGTGGAACTATCTGCGCGAGCGCCACGGCGCCGTCATCAAATGGGCGCCCGTCGACGAGGATGGCAACTTCCTGCTCGACGAGTTCGAGAAGCTGCTCACGCCGCGCACCAAGATGGTCGCCATCACCCACATGTCGAACATGCTGGGCACGGTCGTGCCGCTGAAGGAAGTAGTGCGGCTGGCGCATGCGCGCGGCATTCCAGTGCTGGTCGATGGCGCCCAGGCCGCGGTGCATCTCGACGTCGATGTGGTTGATCTCGACTGCGATTTTTATGCGATCACCGGCCACAAACTCTACGGCCCGACCGGGATCGGTGCGCTTTACGGCAAGTACGAGCACCTCGCCGCTATGCGGCCGTTCCTCGGCGGCGGCGAGATGATCCGCGAAGTGTTCGAGGATCACATCACTTACGGTGATCCGCCGCACAAGTTTGAAGCCGGCACGCCGCCGATCGTGCAGGCAATCGGACTCGGGGCGGCGCTCGACTACATCAATTCGATCGGCAAGCCGCGCATTCGTGCCCACGAGGGCGCGCTCATCGGCTACGCGCACGAGCGGCTGCGCGAGATCAATTCGTTGCGCATTCTGGGAAC
>Ga0306920_100012650_pt1 | contig 11458 bp, 7 predicted proteins | sample flu12Cox44000170_FD_204666 | JGI IMG/M metagenome (GOLD analysis project Ga0306920, IMG submission 204666) | Lab enrichment of tropical soil microbial communities from Luquillo Experimental Forest, Puerto Rico - flux4day.12C.oxic.44.000.170 (v2)... | ecosystem: Environmental > Terrestrial >...
GCGAGGCCAGCCAGTGCGCCAGCCAGTCCCCCACCGTCAGCGCCCGGCAGCCCTGACCGCCGTGACGCGGACCCCGCAGCCGGGCCAGCACCGATGTGGCGGCCGCCCGGGACGGGTAGCCGCCCCAGCGGATCCGGCAGCGGCGGCCGTTCGGCCCGGCGGGTAGCGCCAGCTCGAGGTACCAGCTTCCGTGACCGCTGCCCGCCAGCCGCGGGCACCGCCCACCAAGCTGGCGGCCGGTCACCGGATCGACGCAGCCGCACCGCTTGTAAACGCTCCCCTGACCGCTCATCACCACCGACCCCCGCATCGCCCAGAATGATCCTCCGTTTAGTCCGAGCATCCGGCTTCACGACAGCCGGGAACAACCGTCCGGAAGTGCCGGGCTGATCCCGACATCCCCGCCGCTTGAACGCTGGCCCGCCCGATCACGGCACGCCAGTCCTCCCTCGCTCAGCAAGCGGCCCCTGCACAGGCAACTGCGTGATGAGCGCGCCCAGCTCCGGCACACCAAGCGGAGAAAAGCGGTGCAGGTCCCTTCATCGGCCCGATCCGGCCTGCAGCAAACCCGCCCAGGCGCATGGCGTTGCCAGCTACTCAGCGTGAGCGTTCCCTGACGTGCCTATCACCTGCACGGAAGGGTAGAACGCCGACTCGGCGCGGCCTGTGGATGGCGAGTTCGCGGCGGGCAGAACGGCACAGAACAGTCAGGTTTGTGCGGCCGTCGCGCCGCTGGGTGATCAGTTCCGGCGGATAGCTGAGTCCTGGGTGGCGCGTAGCGCGGGTCTTCTCGGAAATCGGGGGTACAAGATCTCGCTGGTCCACCGGGCTGGGAACGCTGATTGAAGCCGGCCAGCCCGGCCAGTTGCTGGATGGCTGGCAGATGGGAGGCGAACCGCTGCCGCTTGACGCCGGGGGGGGACCACTTCAGACGCAAGAAGTACCGCGCAAGGCGGCGTCACGGATCGCTTCAGCGCACAGGCCAGCCTTGGCGATGAAGCTGTAGCCGTTGAGCTGTGCGCCGAATTGGGCGGGTTCCGCACTGGAGGTGAGCACTACTGCGGGCGGGCTCGGCAGGGCCCGCAGCCGTCGCGCCATGCCGAACCCGCCATCGTCGGCGGGGCCCACGTCGACGATCACTACGTCCGGGCGCAGGGCGGCAGCTACTGCGATCGCATGATCGCCGACTGCCATGTCGGCGACCACGTCGATTCCTTCGGTGCGCAGCAGTGCGCGGCACGCGGCTCGCGAGATCTCGTGATCATCGATGAGCACGATGCGGGCCGAGCGGGCGCCGGCAGCCGGGCATGCAGCGCTGGTTTGCATGCGCCCACGATCGCTTCGCGGGCCAACTGGTCGCATCGGTGATTTCGCCGGTTTCTGCCCGTAGTCAGGGTGATGGCCGGTGAGCTCAGGTGATATCGCGGTGGGGCAGGCCGTCGCGCACGAGTTCGGTGCGCGACGTGATCCCGAGCTTGGTGAACACCTTCCGCAGGTGGTAGTCGACGGTGCGCGGGCTGAGGAACAGCCGCGCCGCGATGTCCTTGTTGGCCAGCCCTTCGGTGACCAGCCCTGCGATCTGGAATTCTTGCGGGGTCAGCTGCTCGACCGCTGACGGGTGCCGCTTGCGCGCTGTCTCCCCGGTCGCCCGCAGCTCAGCCTCGGCGCGGTCCGCAAACGGTACTGCGCCCAGACTGCGGAATGCCTCCAGCGCCGCACGCAGGTGGATCCGCGCGTCCGTGCGCCGCCGCTCTCGCCGCAGCCATTCACCGTAAAGCAGTTGCGTGCGGGCCCGCTGCAGCGGCGACAACGCCGCCGCGTACCCGGTGGCCTCCGTGAATGCTTGATCCGGATCACGCGCCCCGGCCAGCGCCGCGCAGCGCGCCAGCAACGCCTGGTGCGCCTGGGTCGGGGTCGCTGTGACCCACCCACCGAAGGTCTCAAGGCGCTGGGCCGCCTCCTCTGGCCGGCCGGCCCGGACCCCGGCCTCGACGGCATCGGGCATGGCTTCAAAGGCGATCACGGGATGGATGTCGGGGCGGTCGGGCCCGGTCAGGGCGAGCAGCCAGCTGGCTGCCTCGGCCGGCCGCCCGGCGGTCAGCTCCATCAGTCCGAGTGTCCATTCGCTGATCGCCCGGAACTTAAAGCCCTGCCGCGATCCGGTCGCGAGCGCTTCGTCGGCATGCTTGCGCGCGTCCTGTTCCCGGCCCCACGTGGCTTCTACGGCGGCCATGTTCATCAGGTGCCCGGCTGAGCCGTAGCCGAGGTCGAGCGCCAGGCGATATCCCTCCTGTGCCACGGCATACGCCAGGTCGAACTGGCTCGACCACAAGAACTCCACGGCCTGCTGGCGCAAGGCCGGTGGCAGCAGGCTGAGCAGCCCGTTGCGGCGGACCAGGTCCACCGCGCGGTTGACATAGGGCAGGCCAGCGCCCGGCCCCTCGCTGATCGTCGCCGCATCGGCCGCCAGCAAGAGGACATAAGGGTCAGTCAGCGTGCCGGCGCTGCGCAGGGCATCGGTGAGCAGTGCCTGGGCCTCGCCGTGATCTCCCGCATAAAACCGCGCATACCCCGCGAACGCGGCAATCTTGAAGCGGTCCAGCTCATTCACGGGTGAGATGCGCATGGCCCGCCGGCTTAGTTCTGCGACAGCTGCGGAATCGCCGGACGACACTGCTGCATCCGCGGCCTGGATCAGCATCTCGATGGTCAGCGAGGGATCGGTGCAGGCGTCCGCCGCGGCCACCAGCAGCGTGGCAGCTTCCTGCAGCCGTCCCGTGAAGGCCTCGATCACCCCGCCTAGGTGCAGCACTTCCGCCCGCGTCTGGCCGGTGGCCAGCGGAAGGGCCCGGCCGATGATCTCGCGGGCGCGGTCGGGTTGCCCGGCATCCCAGGCTGCACGCGCAGCCGCGGCCATCCTCGGCACGCGATGAGCGTCGTCAGTGCTCAGCTCAGCCGCCCGCAAGAACGCGGTCGCGGCCGAGGCGTAGCCGGCGCGCAGCCGCGCGCGGCGGGCGGAGGCCTCCAGGGCGGCCGCGACTTCCTCATCGCCGGTCAGCGTGGCCATGGCCTGGTGCCAGACCCGACGGTCGGTGTTCTCCTCGCCGGACAGGGCGCCCGCCAGCGCCGCGTGCGCCCGCTGCCGCTGGCTGAGGGTGGCCGCCTGGTAGAGCGCCGAGCGGACCAGCGGATGCCGGAAGGTGATCGTAGCGCCGGTGATCTGGATCAGGGCCGCGTGCTGGGCGGGGTCGAGCGCGTCGGCGGGAAGCTGGAGTCCTGCCGCCGCCCGCAGCACAGCGGCCGCGTCGCCGGTATTGTCCGCGGCGGCGATCAACAGCGCGGTCTGCGCCGCCTCGGGGAGCTGGCCGATCCGCTGCCGGAACACGCTCTTCAGCCGCGGGGTGAGCGGCGTCGCCTCTGGCAACGGCACCAGGCCTTCCAGCTGCTCGCTTGACAGCCCCCCGGGCAGCTCCAGCAGCGCCAGCGGATTCCCGGCGGCTTCGGCGAGCAGCCGGTCGCGCACGCCGGGGGGTGCCCGGTACGCTCCGGCGGCGAGGATGCTGGCGGCGGACTCCTGGTCGAGCCCGGCGAGTATCAGGTCCGGTAGCCCGGCGGCCTCGAACCGGGTTGCCTCGCCCTCGCGCGCCGCGAACAGAATGGCCAGGCGCTCGGCGCGCAGCCGCCGGGCCGTGAACACCAGCGCATCAGCGGAGGGCCGGTCCACCCACTGTGCGTCATCGACCACACACAGCGTAGGGGTATCTTCCGCGGCCCTGGCCAGCAAGCCGAGCACAGCGGCCGAGACGAGCAGGCGATCGGGATGCGTGGACGGCGCCAGCCCCAGCGCACCCGCCAGCGCCTGGGATTGAGTAGCCGGTAGCTCGCCGAGATAACCGAGCACTGGCCGCATCAGCTCATGCAAGCCGGCGAACGCCAGGTCGGATTCGGCCTGCACGCCGACCGCGGACAGCACCAGCATCGGTGCCGCGTGCTGCCCCGCGTAACCCAGCAGCGCTGATTTGCCGATCCCGGGCTCGCCCCGCACCACCAGCGCCCCGCCCGTGCCGGCCCGGGCTTCCGCCAGGACGGCGTCGATGACCGCGCATTCACGATCGCGCCCCAGCAGCGGCACAACCTGCTGGACCCCGCGCCCGGTCATAGCACGCATGGTAAGCGGTGCTGTGGCGGCCGCCCAGGACAAGCAGGGCTCTTCGCGTGAACGCTCGCCGGCTGCGCAACGTGGCCTGACACCCGCCTTCGCCGGTGACGGGCGATCCAAGACGAACGACTGGCGATTTCGCCGGTGCGAGTCAGCCGTCCGCCGGGCGACCTTGGTGTGGTACCGACTCACCGGCTTACCGCCCAGGCCCGGAAGGACACGCAGATGAGAATCGCTGACCGCTTTACCAAGAGGTACCGCAGCATCGTCGCCGCCGGTGGCTTGGGCTCGCAGGTCGGGCCCGGCGGGGTCACCGGCTTCCGGGGGCCTAACGGCGCCGGTAAGACCACCGCGACTCAGGTCAGCACTCCAGCGGACCGTTCCGGCGGCGGGCGGGGCCGAGACCGTGGCTTGTTCGGGTGGCTGGGCCGCGGCGTCACCGCCCATCCGGTGATGGTGACCTTGGGATGGCTGCTGGTTGTTGCCGGACTGTCCGCGGTCAGTTCGGTGCTGGGCCAGCCGCCGCCGTCGTCGGCCGAGGCGGCCCAGCTGCCAGCCGGCTATGAATCGGCGCGCGCCCAGGCCGCCATGGACCGGGCGTTCGGCGTGCCGGGCAGCGACGCCACGGCCGTGCTGGTGTTCAGCCGCGCTGACGGGCGCAAGCTGGCAAGCGGGGACCTGGTGGCGGCCGACCGCGCGGTGAGGGCGCTGGCCAGCTTTGAGGCCCGCCAGCGTGCGGCGGCCCCGGTGCAGTCACCGGAACCACCAGCGGCGGTCCGCATCACCCCAGTTGCGCCGTCGCCCAATCACCTAATCGCCGTCGCTCAGTTCAGCTTCGGCGCGCAGAGCGACACCCCAGCGACCAGCCAGGCGGTGGTGAACATCCGCTCCGGCATCGGCCGCGCGGTGGCCGGGACCGGGCTGCGCGCGGAACTGACCGGGCAGGCCGCCGGTGACCAGGACAACGTCCCGGTCCAGCAGCTAGCGCTATACGGGATGCTGGCGGCCATCGTGGTGCTGCTGCTGATCCTGTTCCGCAGCCCCGGGCTGCCGTTCCTGGTCATCGGGGTGATCTTCGGCGTCGGGCTGGGCGTCCTCAGCCTGCTGAACATCGCCGGGCACGTGCTCGGCTTCCAGCTGGACCAGACCACCACGAACCTGCTGCCGGTGGTGCTGCTCGGCGTCGGCACCGACTACGCGGTGTTCCTGCTGTACCGCTACCGCGACCGGCTGCGTGCAGGGGAGGACCACCGCACCGCAATGGCCGCCGCCATCGCCAAGGTCGGCCACGCGATCGTGGCCAGCGCGCTGGCAGTGGCGGTGAGCTTCGCCGCGCTGCTGGCCAGCGGCCTGGCCAGCTTCCGCATCCTCGGCCCGTCGCTGGCCGTCGCGGTGCTGGCGATGCTGGCCACCTCGGTCACGTTGCTGCCCGCGGTTCTTGCCATCGGGTCCAAGCGGCGGGCCCGCAGCCGCCGGTGGACCCGGCCACACCGCGCCCGGGCTACCGGCCGGGCAGCCAGCCTGGTCACACACCGGCCGGTCCCGGTCGCGCTGGCCGCCGCCGCGGTGCTGGCCGCCCTGGCCGTCTGTGCGCTGGGCTACCACGCCTCCTACGACTCCCAGCCCTACCCGGCCGGCAGCCAGTCCGCGGCCGGCTACCAGCAGCTCCAGCGCGGGTTCCCGGCCGGGGCCCTGGACCCGACGCAGGTCATCGTCACTGCCCCAGGCGCCGCGCCCACCACGGCGCAGCTAGCTAGCTTCGCCGTCGACTTGGCCAAGGTGCCGGGCGTCGGCCGGGTCACCCATGGCAGGACCGCCGAGCACGGCCGGGTCACCGTCCTCGACGTGCAGCTGTCGGTCAGCCCGGTTAGCAGCGCCGCGTTCGGCACCGTGCGCGCGGTCGAGACCGTCGCCCGTACCCGCGCACCGGCCGGGACCACCGCCCTGGTCGGCGGTGACAGCGCCGCCTACAACGACGTCAGCACCGTCCTCGGCCACGACATGAAGATCATCCTCCCGCTCGCGGGGATCGGGATCCTGCTGATCCTGCTGCTGACGCTCGGCGCCCTGCTCGCCCCGCTGTACCTGATGGCCTCGGTCATCGCTGGCTTCGCCGCCAGCGTCGGCGCCACGGTGCTGGTGTTCCAGCACATCCTGGGCCACCCGGGGGTCAACTTCGCGCTCCCGGTCATCGTGTACCTGTTCGTGGCCAGCCTCGGTACCGACTACAACATCCTGATCATCAGCAGGTTGCGCGAGGAGATGCAGCACGGCGCGGCGCCGCGCGACGCCGCTGGCACCGCCGTCCGCCGGGCCGGGCCCGCGGTCGCTGCCGCAGGCCTGGTACTGGCCGCCAGCTTCGGCCTGCTGACGATCTCCCCGCGGCTCGCCGACATCGGGTTCGCCGTCGCCACCGGCGCGCTGATCTGCGCCTTCATCAACGCGTTCCTGCTCATCCCAGCGCTCACCGCAATCGCCGGGAAGGCCGCCTGGTGGCCATCCCACCCCGGCGCCGGGCGTCATTCCGCCACCACAGGCCCGGACGCACCCCCATCGATCCAGGCAGCACAAGTGCCCATGCCAGCCCGGTAGCGGATGCTGCGCCAGCGCCAGGCGGCTTCGCCCGGCCGCTGTCAGGCGGCCGCCTGGCGCTGGGCCCTGACACCGACGCGCCGGACAAGGGTTTCACCGTCCGCCAACGCGATCGCCGAGCCCCGGCGCCATCCTCTCAGCAGGGACTATCCAACGGCGCACGCGCTACCGGCCACGGTATTGCGCGGAAACGTCCGGGTGATTGCGGTGGCTCAGAACCGAAGACCACGCAATCTCCGGTTCGGCGCCCGGGCCCGATGACAAGCTGAAGGGCGGACACCACCGCTGGAAGGTCACACTCGACGTGTCGGGCCAGATCAGCTACACCGATCGTCGTCGGACACTCCCGGGGACCCGGGGAACATGAGGGTCTCCGGAAAGGCCAGTGCGGTTCAGGGCGCGTCTGCCTCGATGACGCCTGCCTGGTATGCGAGGACGACCGCTTGGACGCGGTCGCGCAGGCCCAGCTTCTGGAGGATGTGCGTGACGTGTGTCTTGACGGTGGTCTCGCTGATGTAGAGCCGTCGCCCGATCTCTGCGTTGGAAAGGCCGGTGGCGATGAGCCGGAGGATGTCTTGCTCTCGTGCGGTGAGTTCGCTGAGCTCTTTCGGGGGAACTGGACGCGGGATCCGGGTGAATTGCTTGATCACGCGTTTGGTGATCGCGGGTGACAGGAGCGCGTTTCCGCCGGCGACGGTGCGTACGGCTGAGATCAGTTGTTCGGGAGGGTCGTCTTTGAGGACAAACCCGCTCGCGCCGTCTCGGAGTGCTTCGTAGACGTATTCGTCAAGGCCAAACGTTGTCAGGATCAGGATCCGGGCGGTGTCGTTAGCGGCGAGAATCCGTCGGGTCGCCTCGAGGCCGTCGAGCTCGGGCATCCGGATGTCCATCAGGATGACGGTTGGATCAAACCGGGCCGCCTTGGCGACCGCGTCGAGCCCGTCTTGTGCCTCGGCGACGACTTCGATGTCTTGTTCGCCGGCGAGCAGCATCTTAAAGCCGGCGCGGACCATGGACTGGTCGTCGGCGATGAGGACGCGGATCGTCATCGCCGCGGGTCCGGGACTGGGAGCCGTGTGCTGAGGACGAAGCCGCCGCCGTTGGCCGTGTCGGCGGTCATGTCGCCGCCGTAGAGCTTGACGCGCTCGCGGATTCCGATGAGCCCGTGGCCGTGCCCGTTGCCCGTCACGGCTCCGTGGCCGTTGTCGCGCACTTGGATCTGTATTTCGTCTGGCGCGTAGCAGATGGTGACGTCGGCGTGGCTGGCGTTTGCGTGCTTGAGCGCGTTGGTGAGGGCTTCTTGCGCGATCCGGTACGCCGACAGGTCGATCCCCGGCGGGAGCGGGAACGGCTGCCCTTCGACGTGCAGCTCGACGGGCAGCCCCGCGCGGCCGATGTCTTTCACCAGCGAGTCGAGGCCGTCTAGGCCCGGCTGGGGCGTGAGCTCGGCGGGATCCCCGTCCCGGCGCATCACGGCCAGCAGGTGGCGCAGCTCCGCGAGCGCACCGCGGCCGACCCGCTCGACACTCCTCAGCGCGTCGCGATCTTCGGCGAGCGCATCGGGAAGCTTGTGCCTGACGGCCCCGACCTGGAGGACCATCACGCTGACGGCGTGCGCGACGATGTCGTGGAGCTCGCGCGCGATCCGTGCCCGCTCTTCGGCCACCGCGATCCGCGCGGCCGCATCCCGCTCCACCTCGGCCGTGCTCGCGCGCACCTCCGCCGCCTCGGCCTGCTCGGCACGCTCGCGCACGGCAAAGCCCGCGACCCAGCCCACCGCGAACTCGACGGGGATGAAGACGAGCTCGCTGGCCGAGTGGCCGGGAAGGTTGTAGACGATCGTTACCGCGCTGCCCACCACGACCGCCAGTCCGGCGCCCGCCTTCCGCCAGTCACGCAGGTTCCCCAGCAGGAATGCGTCGGCCAGCCCAATCGGGACCAGAGCGTTGGCGTATGGGATCAATAGCCCGTCGACAAACGTAATCCCCGCCCCCAGCAGCCAGTACACCGCCGGGCCCGCGAACGGGAAGCGCCGGCGCGCGAAGATCGGGAGCACCAGGATCGCGCGCGCCGGAATGCTGAACCACAGCGTCGTCTGGGGCGCTCCCCGCGGGTTCCCGCGTCCGAGCGCGACCTCAACGATGGCCACGACCGCCAGCAGCGTGACCAGCAGGTCGAACCAGTACTTGCGGGCCAGATATCGCAGATGACTCACTATTTGAACGTACTCCACGCGCTTTCTGCCCGCCTCCTACCTAAGGAGGAGCACGAATCGTCGGATGGTACGAACCCGAAATCCAGCCTCCCGACGATGCCGATCTCCCGATCTGATTTTAGGTTCGCGGCATGGCACGACAAGCGAATGCAGCATCTGGAATCAGCGGCACCACCAGCCGCTCGCCCTTGGTCCGCACGCCGGATGCGGGTGCCGACCGCCGTTGCGCTAACCCTCAGGTGAAAGGAGTGGTCATGACCACCATCGACCACGAACCCACTGAAGTTTCCGTCCCGGGCCGCTCGCCTCGTGCGGGAGCCGTCACCATCACTCAATACAGCCGCCGGGCGATCGTGGCCATCTGGGCGGCGGCCGCCCTGCCCATGGGCGCGCTGGCGTGGATCGTCGCGCCGGTCATCGCTGGTGGCGGCGGCGTATCGCTTACCCGGGCCCTGCTGGTCTGCCTGACCGCTGGGTTGATCTGGCAGTTTGTCCTCGTCGCCGTTCTGGTTGGCTATGAGCAGCGCAGCTTGCGGTGGTCCCGGATCGGCCCGGCGCTGTGGTTGCAGTCTCCGCGGTCGCCGCGTACCGGGCGTGTCGGCGGCTGGACCTGGCTGATCGTGATTCCCCTGATCGCGGGTTTCGCGGTCCACCAGCTGGCGCCGTCTCTGCCGCACCCAGTCAGCTACGACCTCGGCAAGTTCCTGTCCACCGGCGCCGCCAAGACGATGTTCCACGGCTCGTGGGGCTGGTTCGCCGTCCTCATGCTGGAGCTGATCTTCAACACCGTGCTCGGTGAGGAACTGCTGTTCCGCGGCCTGCTGCTGCCCCGGATGAACGGCGCCTTCGGCGATCGTGACTGGGTCGCCAACGGCGTGCTGTTCGCCGTCTACCACCTCCACTTCCCCTGGACCATCCCGGTCAACCTCCTGGACACGCTGCTGATCTCCTACCCGACCAGGCGCTTCCGCAGCGCCTGGATCGGCATTGCCGTCCACAGCGCGCAGTCCGTCGTGTTCGCCCTGCTCGTGCTCAGGCTCGTCCTCTAGGGGCCGGCCGCGCCGGCCAGACATCGCCTGACCCCGCAATCCCGCCAGCGGAGCCCGCATACGGCGCCGCCGCCAGAAAAGGAGAAGTCCGTGTTCCCCAACCCCCAAACGCACTCCGCTAGCCGACCTGTTCACCCGGAAAGGGATGCCATCATGAACGGCCCGCAGCCCTCCCAGCCAGCGCGGCTGGCTGCCCCGCCGACACCGGCCAGGCCGGGGAACGGCCTGGGCGTGACGGCCTTGGTCCTCGGCGTGGCCAGCCTGGTCGCCGCGGTGTCCTTCACTTTGTTCCCGCTAGGCCTACTCGGAGGCCTGGTCGCCGCCGCCCTGGGCGGCATCGCCATCACCCGCGCCAGGACCGGCGGCGTGGCCAGGCTCCGGGCCGCCATCGCAGGAACTATGTGCGGCGTCCTAGCGCTGGCCGTCGGCGTCGTGTTCGCCGTACACATCGGCATGCTCGTGTCGCACAACACGAGCGCCTTCACCACGTTCGACAGCTGCATCGCCAAAGCCGGCAACCGCAGCGCCGTCGTCAGCTGCATCACCCATCTGGCCAACGGCATCCAGCCATAGGCCACAGCGGCGGCCCTGGAGGAAGGCCGGACTTGTTCCGCACAGCCGCCTGAGCACAGGGCCAGAAACCGACCGGGTAACGACGGGAGAAGACACAATGAACACGCCTCAAGAATCCCGCGGCGGCCCACCGTTCGCGCGCATAGTCAGCGCGATCCCGTCTTTCAGACGTTCTGCGGTATCGGCCGCAGACGGGCACGCTGCGGCCAGAGAGCCGACTGCCCCACCAGCCGCGGGCCAGGCTGGCCGGGTGGAAAAGCCGGGCAGATGGCTGGCCCGGTGGTGGTCCCAGACCCCGGACGGCAGGACTTACCAGCGCCCACGGTCCGACGCGCTTGTGGCCGCGGCCGGGCTCGTCGTCGTCGTCGTGTGCGGAGTGCTCGTAGCGAACCGGACGCTCATTGGTACAGACGTGGCCGTGTTCGGGCGGATCAATCACTGGCCCGGGTGGGTGTACCCGCCGATGTGGGCAGTCCAGCTATCGGGAGTGATCGGGGCTCTTGCTCTGGTGGCCGCCCCGGCCGTGCTGTTGCGCAGGCTGCGCCTGGCCGCCGCGCTGGCGGCCGCGACCCTGCTGAAGGTATGGCTGGAGGCCGTAGCCAAGATGTTCGTGCAGCGTGCCCGGCCCGCGGAGACCCTGCCGGATGTGATCTTGCGTGGCCAGTCCGCCGCCCACGGGCTGAGCTTTCCCTCAGGTCACGCCATGGTGATCTTCGCGATCGCCGCTTTGGCGGCCCCCTACGTCAAACGCTGGTGGAAGGTCCTGCCCTGGGCCCTGGCCGCCGCTGTCTGCCTACCACGTGTGTACCTCGGTGCGCACTTCCCGTTGGACGTCATCGCGGGAGCGGGCCTAGGCATGTTCATCGGAGG
>Ga0306920_100012652_pt1 | contig 11457 bp, 10 predicted proteins | sample flu12Cox44000170_FD_204666 | JGI IMG/M metagenome (GOLD analysis project Ga0306920, IMG submission 204666) | Lab enrichment of tropical soil microbial communities from Luquillo Experimental Forest, Puerto Rico - flux4day.12C.oxic.44.000.170 (v2)... | ecosystem: Environmental > Terrestrial >...
CGCTGCGTACGGCATCGGCGTCGTAGCGCTACGCTACTTCAACGTATACGGACCCCGTCAGGCGCTCTCCAACCCCTATACCGGTGTGGGCGCCATCTTCTCCGCGAGGCTCCTCAACGGCCGAGCGCCGTTGGCGTTTGAGGACGGCCAGCAGCTCCGGGACTTCGTCCACGTTCGTGACGTAGCCCGGGCCACCGTGCTCGCCCTAGAAAGCGAGGCGGCAACTGGCCAAGCTATCAACGTTGGCGTCGGGTCCCCACTCACGATCGTGCAGGTCGCGCATCTGCTGGCCAAGCAGCTACGCGTTGATGTCGATCCCGAAGTCACCGGCAAGTTCCGTTTCGGGGATATCCGGCATTGCTGGGCTGATCCCACACGGGCTGAGAAGCTTTTGGGTTTCGTTGCTGAGATACCGCTGGAGACTGGCGTTGCCGAGCTGATCGACTGGGTATCTACTCAAGAAGCCGATGACCGCGTCGACCACGCAAACGCGGAGCTTGGCCAACGAGGACTTGCCCTTTGATCGCGGGGTTGCCTCTCTAACCTGAATCTTTCGTGATCTTGGGTGGCTGGCTCGGGGGCGTCGGCTGGCGGCTGTTTCCGATGGCGTTTCAGTGTCTGGCCGTGGGTGGCAGCCCGGCTGTCGCGCCGGGTGGGCGGAGTTCCACGGGCCCGGGATTCCTTTCCTGATCGCAGGGACGGGTGGTGGCTGTCAGCCGGACGGGAGGGTCTGGAGGCGGCTGATCGCGGTGGTGATCAGCAGGTTCCAGGGCCATCGGCGGGCGAGCCGGAGGCGCAGGCGGCGGCCGCCGCGGGCCAGGCGGCCGGCGGCGGAGAACAGGCGCAGCCGCAGCCGTTTGGGTTCCCATCTGCGGGAGGTGCCGGTGAGGGCGAGCATCGCCATCCAGGCGAGCAGCTCGCCGGCCAGGGCGACGATCTCGCACCAGATCTGGTTCTGGGGGTAGCCCTGGAGCGGGAGGTTGCGCAGGCCGGTGTCCTTAGCGCAGCGGATCCGGTCCTCGCAGCGGGCCCGGCGCCGGTGGCGCAGTTCCAGGCCGGCGAGCTGGCCGCCTTTGGTGCTGGTGGCGAAGCAGGTGAAGCGGTGGCCGTCGATGTCGGTGAACCGCAGCTGAGCGCCGGGATGCGGCCGTTCCTTGCGGACGATGACCCGCATTCCCGCAGGCCAGGACGACAAGTCCAGCATGCCGGTGATCTCCGCGACCCACGCGCCGTCGCGGACCTGGCCGTCGGCGTCGCAGGCCGGGGTCCAGGCGCGAGCTGGGATCGCGAGGATCGCCTGCTGGATGTCCTCGGTGACGGTCATGCCGACGGAGTAGTCCAGGCCGCGGCCGGGCCGGGCCAGCCAGGCGAGGAAATCGTGGGTGCCGCCGCCGGAGTCGGTGCGGATCAGCACGCGGCGCCGCAGGGGGCGGGGCAGCTGGGCCAGGGCCAGCTTCGTGGCCTCGATGTGGTCGGCGGCAGTGTTCGACCCGGCGTTCCCGGGCCTTAGCATTATCGCCAGCGGTTCCCCGCTCCCGGCCGGGCCATGGTCGGCGAACGCCGCCAGCGGGTAATGGCCGTATGTCTTCTTCCAGGTCGGGGCGGCGTTCTCCTTCTCCGAGCACGACGTCACGATCGTGGCGTCGATATCAACGGTGACCTGCGCCCCGTGCGCGCCGGGAGCTGTGTCACCGGCGGCCGCCCAGGCCCGCTGCCGCGCCGCGGCGCGTGCCGCCCGGACCGCCCGCAGCGCCCGTGGCAGGTCCGCGGCCAGGGCTGCGATCATCCGCGATACCACCGGGTCGGAGGCGACCGGGCCGTACAGCTCCGGCTCGGCGCGCAGCACGGCGATATCGGCCAGGCAGTCCCCGCCGAGCGCGACCGCCACGGCCAGGTCAGCGACGATCTTCCCCGGGTCATGCACCGCCCGGGCCGCCCGCCACCGGCCCAGTCCCTGCGACAGGCCGCTGCTCAGCCCGGTGACCCGCAGCGTCTCAGCCACCAGCAGCCCGCCGGCTCCGGACACGATTCCCTTTCCGTCAGCCGACACGGTGATCTTGGGACGCTGCGGGGTAACCTGCATCTTGAAAGTGCCTTTCGATCCGGCGCGGACAGGACTCTCGACAAGCCCTATTCTCCCAGGTCAAAGGCACTTTTCTCATGAAAATGATCAAGCCCGGCCGAGCCCAGGCGAAATCACGAGGCTAGGGCTAAGACAAGGCGCGTCCGCCGGCAGTGACATCCCCGGCCTGAGGCCTGAGCCTGGCGGGCAGTGCCTCCTCCAGCCCGTCCGCGAACAGCGGCACGCGCCACAACGGCGGCGCCTGCCCGGCGACTCCGCTCAGCTCCATGAGGACCTGAATGGTCGCCCGTATCAGGCGCAAGGCGGTGGCGAACATCAACAAAGCGATCGGAAGCTCGACCAGCAGCGCCCAGACGATACTCGTCGTGAAATCGCTCGAGCCGTAACTCAGCGCCACGTCGAACCACGCGTCGCACACAAGCAACGTCCCCGTGATGATCATGAAGACGATGACGATCTGGCGCTGATGCCATGCCGCCCAGCCCGTCGCGGCGAATCCGGCCAGCTCAACGAGGTCCAGCCCGACCCATACGGTCTGCCAGTCGCGCGAGGTATAGTGCCCGGGCAGGGTCAAGATGAGAATCGCGATCCACCCGGCCAGGGCGATACAGCACCCCGTCACGAACAGCAGGCCGAACCGCATGCGGCGCCGCATCCGCGGATCGGTCAGCGGATGCGGCTTGTCCAGGGCGGCTAGGGCGTGGGCCAGCTGACGTCGCTCATCCTGGCTCATCCGGCGTAGTTCAGTCTCATCGATCACGCTTCATTCTGCGCCGCGACGCCGGTGGCCTTGGGTTCGAGTCCCTCCCAGCGCGCCCAGGTCGAGGGCCCCGAAAGTAGTCCAAGCCGACGCCGTGGCCGGGCGGCAAGATCGCCCTTAGTCTGGGACTTCAGCTTCGGACTTGCTGTGCTGAACCACGGGCAGGCGCCGCGGTGCAGGTGGTTGCAGTCCTCCCAGGTCAGCCAGCCCAGGCGCTTGGGCACCGACTCCAGGTCAGTAATAAGCCAGGTGATCACCGGGATCGCCGGAGGCGACCTGACCGAAATGCTCGGCCAGTTGCTGTTCCGTGAACGGCAGATAGTCCGGATGGATCAAGCCATCGGCGGGAACTTGATTCATCTCATCCTCCGCTTGCTGGTGCCTACCGGTCAGGGTCCCACAGGGGAGCCCCTGACCACCAGTTCTGACCTGCGCAGACGTTCTATCTTCTTAGCTCAGGCGTAATGCAATTTACGCGCGGTGGTCGGCGGACTTGACTTGGTGCCGGCAAGAATCCGCCTCTGGCCAGCCCGTTCTGCGGGTTGGTGACTAATTTGACCGGTGTTCAGCCAGATGACGCACTCACATTAGGACTGCACGCATACCGTTCGCTAACTACTACGCTGATGTGCCACCGGAGGACAGGCTGCGGGCAGCAATGCATCGGCTATATGTTGCAGCCCGTGTCCAGCTGGGTGTACCTAATCCCGAAGAGGTCGCTTCTGACGAGCCGATCGAGCTGCCTCCGGAATCGTGAGCACGACTGTCAATCGCGTCTTGACGCTCAACGGAGGACCGAGCGGACCAGGTTACCAACGAGCCTGGATACGGGGCATTGCGGTGGCCGACGAAGCTTGTCAGCCCGGGCCAGAGACGGTGTAGGCCCACCTTGAGCGAATCTGCAAGCGTCAAGTGGTCGCGGCGGTGGAAGTCGTCGTCGTGGGCGGGGTGACCGGGGCCGCCGCTGAGTGCCATGATCTACAAGGGCTCGCATGGGGTGTCCAGGGCTCTGCTGGCATAGGGGAGGTCGCTGCATATGGATGACGAGGCTCGCGACACTATTGAGCGGTTCCACGAGGCGCTCAACCGCCGGGACCTCGATGCTCTGGGTGACTTGATCACCGACGATTGCGTGTTCGAGGCCACCAGCCCGGCACCGGATGGGACCCGACACGTTGGGCGGCAGGCGGTGCTTGAGGCGTGTGGGGCCTTCTTCGCCGGTTCGCCAATCACGCATTTTGAGGTTGAGGAGATGTTCGGCGCGGGTGACCGGGTCATCGTCCGGTGGCTCTACACCTGGGCAGACGGGCACGTCCGCGGGGTTGACGTGCTGCGGGTCCGGGCTGGGCGGGTGGCGGAGACTCTGGCCTACGTCAAAGGATGAGCACCCACCCTGCCTGCGCAGGGTCAAAGCTGATGGTTAAACGGCTTCACGGCGGCGAAGGCAATTGAAAAGGTCGGCCGTGGCCGGAGCTGGCGCCACATCGAGTTCGGTACGCAGCGCGGCGGCACAGGCGTGGTATTGCCGAAGAGCCAGCTGCACTTGGCCTTGTCGGCTGTAGCATCGCATCAACCGGCAATGGGCGTCCTCCCTGCAGCTGTCACAGGCCAGAAGCTTCAGGCACACCGCCACGCAGCCAGCGTAATCACCTGAGTTCAACCGCAAAGCGCCAAGTCGGTCCAGTGCGTCGAGATAGCAAAGACGTAGATGCTCCCTAGTCACTATCGCCCACTCTTCATAGGGGTCATCGGCAAGGAACTCGCCCTGATAGAGCCAAGTCGCCTCTTCGAAAGCTCCCTCGGCCTGCACGAATTCCGTGCTAGCGAGATGCTGATGAGCAGCCTTTAGTCGGTCTTCGAAAGCCTCAACATCAATCCAGATGTCGAGCGCCGGCTCAATGAAGTAAGCCTGATCCCGGTGGATCACCACTGCGGTGTCGCCGGCCGCTGGGCGCAGTGACTGACGAAGCCCATGGATCGCTACGTTGAGGCTGTTGCGAGCGGCGTCGGACGATGCTTCCGGCCAGAATATCCTCATCAGCCGATCTCGTCGCACCTTGCTGTGACGGTTGACGAGAAGGTACTCAAATACTGCGCGGCCTCGCCCCGACAGCCAGATCTCGACCGGATGGTCCCGAAAGGCAACGCGCAGTTCACCAAACAGGTGGGCGGTAAGGTCAGGCGTCATTCTGTGCACGGCCGTGAGCAGCTTTGCAGGCGGCGGGAGAGGTTCCAGCCAGCTGGCATCGGGCAAGACCGGAGATGGTGTTAGGTCCGGTAGAGGCTGTTCAACACGAGCGTCAACGGTCAGCAGCGACAGTCGCGCGGGCGTATTCCTTCTCCAGCCTGATGACTGGCGAGCAAGCCGAACGAACCGGCGACGCCACCAGGGGGCGCGGTGCTTGGCCATGTGGTCCGGTACGGGAATGTGCCCGGCCGCCGGGCGGTCTTGGGCCAGAGTTCGGCCCAGCCTGGCCAGTGTCATCCAGGAGCCAGTACTCGCAAGATCGGATGCGACAGTGACGGCTGTGTCGGCGGCGCGGCCGACCTCTTTGGCTTCCATGTACAGCTCAAGCGCTCGGTCCCCGGCTCCCTGGCTGGCGATGTAGTCGCCCAAGAGCGTGAGTGAGGCGGAATCCATGTCCGTGCCTCCAACGGATCCCAAAGGAGCTTGCCCGTGGGTGAGCCGTTGTGCGCCCACCAAGAGGTTCCAGGGCTCAACACTGGTGGTGACGATCTGCTGTGTGGAGCAGTTACGAGCTGACCCAGCAGATGGACCGCTCCCTCGGCCGGGTCTGGCCCCGGGCGGTCAGCAAGCTGTATGACGAGCCGAAGAAGCTTGCCTCCCATGGCCTGGCCCGCTCGGCTATCCAGCGGAACGGGCGGCGAACCCGGACCGTCTACACGATCACTGCCAAGGGGCGGCGGGCCCTCGCCGAGTGGCTCGGCGAGCCCGGTGAGGGCCCGGCGCTGGAGTTCGAGCAGCTTCTGAAGGTGTTCTTCGCCGACAACGGCACCAAGGCCGACCTGCTGGCCACTCTGGCTGCCGCCCAGGCATGGTCGCGGGCGCGCTGCGCCGAAAGCCTGGCCATCGGCGAGCAGTACAGCCTCGGCAGCGGCCCGTTTCCCGAGCGGCTGCCCGAGCTTCAGCTCACCAGCCGGTTCCTCACCGACTTCTACCTGCTCGTCGGCCAGTGGGCCCGCTGGGCCGAAACCATCGTGGAGACCTGGCCCGACGACCCACGCCACGCCAAGCCTGACCCCGAGGTAACCGCCGAGATCATCCGCCGCGCGGCTGAGGGAGCCAAACCTCCCGGCGGCTAGCCGCCATCCGATCCGGCTCCGGAGCGGCTCTCACGCTCCTGAAGAAAGCTTCGACAGCGGCGCGGAGCTTCGGCAGGTGCAGGTGGCCGTGGACACGGCGGAACTGGTGAGCACCGATGAATCTTGCCGATGCTGGCGGTCTTACCTTGTGGTTGATCAAAGAAAGGGGGAGCTATGCCGAACCAGTCCCCGCGGGCCACTCTCGACGCCCGCTACAGCGAAGAAAACGCCCAAGCGACACCGTGGACCGACGCAGTGACGCGCCTGGAGGCCGCCGGGCTGTTTTGGGTTTCCACCGTGCGGAGCGATGGCCGTCCACACGTCACCCCGGTCGTCGCGGTCTGGATGGACGGCGCGTTGTATTTCTCCAGCGGGCCGGGTGAGCAGAAGTCGAGAAACCTGGCTGCCAACCAGCACTGCGCGGTGACGACCGGGTGCAACACCTGGAATGAGGGCTTCGACATCGTGCTGAACGGCGAGGCCGTCGTCGTGCGGGACCTGCCGCTCTTGCGGCGGGTGGCCGATGCGTTCCTGGCGAAATACGGCAGCGACTGGGCCTTCGAGGTCGCCGACGATGGAACCTTCGGCGGTCATGGCGTATCGCTGGTCTACCAGCTGACCCCAGCGCACGCACTGGGCTTTGGAAAAGGTCCGTTCAGCCACACGCGCTGGGACTTCGACACGTGATCCGACCGTGCCCGGCGCGAGGTACCAGCTGCGAACTGGTGGTGGGTTCAAGTTCGCCCGGGCCTCGTGATCAGCCCAGGTAGGACTCCTGGAGACCAACCGCTTCCTGGCCGTGTGCTCTATAAGCCGCTGGCATCATGCACGGCGGGCGCGGCCGCCGCGCTGGCGACCAGTTCCATGCATTCGGCCGGTCAGCTGGGATCATCCCCGCGAACGGCCGACCGTATCTCCGGGCCCAGGTTCTGAAGCAGCGGGGCTGATGCGGTGTCGAGCGCTTTTACCGCGTCGTCAAGCCGGGAGGCCGGGAATTTTCCCTGGCCGGGCGCCGTGCCGAGTACGCTCAGCGCCCTGGCCATCTCACCGTCCAGGTTCTGGGCTTGCTCGAGGAAGTTCCTTGTCGTCTTGTCGTCGATCAGTATCGGCGCGACGGCCAGCACCATCATCGTGTACGTCCGGAACTCCTCGTACGCCGCGTCCCGGTCGCCCGGCAGGGCCAGTACCTGGGACACCGCCTGGGACGCGCGGTTGGCCTGAGTCATCAGGATGACGACCTGGACCGCCACGGCGCGGGCCCGGCTGCTGCCCTGCCGGAGCCGGACCACCTGATCGACTACCAGGACCGTGATCAACAGCACGAGGAGCCCTGCGATCGTGTCGGTGGTCAGGGCGTGATCGTCCCACCAGCGCCTCACCCCGGCGTCGGTCACATCAAGGATCACCAGGACGCAAGCGACCAGCGCAACGGCGGCGGCGAGCCCGCCCAGCCAGCGTGACAGCATCACAAGACCATAGTGAGGACGCCGCGGGGTTCTTCCGCTCGGGGCGGTTAGCGTTCAGGCTGACGGGTGGCCCGGTGGGCGGCGGTGAGGCGGTAGGCGAGCAGCAGGGCCACGAGCACAGTCATGATCATGATGCTGAACGGCAGGGTGAGGGCCGGGGTGGCTGCGGCGGCCGCCAGTACCAAGGCGCCGGTGAGGAGTGTCGGCCAGAGGGCTGCCGGTTCGCCGCCCCTGCGGGTGCCCAGCAGGGCCAGCATGACGATGTAAATCGTGACCGGGATGGCCACCGTCAAGGCCGCGAAGGCCGGGCTGACGTGGGTGCTGTGCAGGAGGGCGCCGATCACGACCTGGAGCCCGGCGCCGAGCGCGGCGACGGCGGCGAAGATCAGGTAGTGCGAGATCCCCCACACGAACGTCCAGCGCATCGATCCCCGGATGTCCTCGGCGGCGGAGTGCTTGAAATACAGCCACCACAGCGCGAACACCAGCAGCAGCCCGGCGGCTGCGGCGGTGACCAGGCCGGGCGTCGCCCGGCTGTGGTCCACCGCCGCCTGCGCCGCGGCGGCGATCGCCGCGATGACCTCGCCGAGCACGATGATGGTGAACCCTCCGTACCGCTCGGTGATATGGCCGGGATGCCAGGGCGTGGGCCGCCCGGCGAACTCGGCCCAGGCCGGTACCACCAGCTCGGCGGCCACCAGCACCAAGAACCCGACCACGCGGGCCGCGCTGGGCAGGAAGAGCCAGCCGATCCAGCCCAGCTGGACCACGGTGACGCCTACCGCGTACCGCAGCGTCCCGGCCCGGCCTTCGGGATGGCCCTGGGCGGCGCGCAGCCACTGGGCCACCAGCGCCAGCCGCATAATCACGTACCCGACCACGACCGTGGCCAGGTCGAAGTGCTCGAACGCCGCCGGGATCCCGGCCGCGAAGACCAGCACGCCCGCCATCTGCAGCAACGTCAGCAGCCGGTAGGGCACGTCGTCGGTGTCGTACGCGGAGGCGAACCAGGTGAAGTTCATCCACGCCCACCACAAGCCGAAGAAGATCTCCGCGTAACGGGCCAGCGCGAGGCCCGCATGCCCCACTTCCAGTGCATCCCGCAGCTCGACACCCGCCCGGGCCACCGCAACCACGAACGTCAGGTCAAACAGCAGCTCCAGGGGCGTGGAGGCCCGGTGCGCCTCGGCCGGATCGCGGCCAGTCATCCGCTGCACCCAGGGCCGCGGCCGTACCAGAGGCTCGCTCATCCCGCGCCACCAGCACGGGCAGATGTGGACGCCATCCCCACGTTCTACCAGCCAGGCAGCGACAGGCCCGCACACTGCCTGGCCGCCAGGATTTGGGCCTCCGGCCCGCAGGCCCTTGCCTGTGGCCGCCTTCTCCCCGCGATTCACGGGAGCAGGCCCGTCATCGGCGCGGCCGGCCCGAGGACGCCGCGGTCATAGCGTGGGTCTATGGCGCTACAGCCACAATGGCTTTTGCTAAGGGGCACGGGCCGGATGGACTGGCGGATGAAGCCGGGCAGTCCGCTGCCTGCCCGGTCACCGGCGAGGAGGCCTCCTATGACAAGTCGCAAGGTTGCCGTGCTGGGCCCGATTCCTCGCGACCACGTCGAGACCCACGCCGGTGAGCGGGTCGAGAAGTACGGATGCGTGATATATACCGCGGTTGCCCTCTCCGCTTTGCTGGATGCTGGTGACACCGTCGTCCCGATATCACATGTCCGTCGGCAGGACGAGGGCCCGATCAAGCAGATCCTCGGGTCCTTCCCGAATATCGACACCTCCGGCATAACGTCGCCGGCCGACCAGGGGGACGTCGTCGAGCTGCGTTATCTCGACCAGAATCGTCGGGCCGAGCGGCAGACGAGCTTCATGAACCCGGTCCTGCCGGCCGACGTCAACAAGGTGCTCGATGCCGACGTGGTCGTCTGTGTCCCGATCACGGACTATGAGGTGGGGCAGCCAACGCTGCGGCACATCAAGGAACACAGCCGTGCCACCGTGGTGCTGGATGCCCACGGCCCCACGACGACGCTGACCCGCAGCGGCGAGCGCCATCCGAGGGTGTGGGCTGACCTGGATGTATGGCTTCCGTATATCGACATCCTGAAGATGAACCTGGACGAAGCGAGCTCGACGTGGCTCGGTGAGTCAGCGGAGGTGACGGCTGATCCGCCGAGGCTGAGCGATGAACAGCTGTGCGGCCTGGCGCAGCACTGTCTGGACCGCGGTGTCGGGGCAGTATGCGTGACCCTCGACGAGCGCGGCTGCGTAGCCTTCTACCGGGATGGCTCCGGCGGGATCGCCGCGGAGTTCGTCGATCGCATCGAGGTGAAGCACGTCGTGGACACGACCGGTGCCGGCGACTCGTTCGCCGGGGGCCTGGCCTACGGCTACCTCGCCTACCGGGATTACGTCGTGGCCTGCCAGTACGGGAACGCCATGGGCGCTCAGCGTTGTACCGGCACGGAACTGAACGTCTACCTGTCACGAGAGGAAACGGAGCGGCAGATCCGCGCGGCGTACGGCCCCCGACCGCAGGAGGAACTGCCCTGAACGCCCCCGGCGGCCTTCGTCGGGCACATGCAGAACCAGTGGAACGGGTACGCCTTCGGCGCGGCCGGCCCGCCGTCGGTGACCGCGAAGGCGGCCAGGCCGGCAGGAGGTGCCGTGGACGGTTTCTTGCTCGCCTATGACGGCTTCGATCCCGGGAACGAGGGGCTGCGGGAGGCGCTGACCTCCACCGGCAACGGTTACCTGTGCACGCGCGGCGCGGCGGAGTGGGAAGACGCCGACGGCGTGCACTATCCGGGCACGTATGCGCACGGAGGCTACAACCGCGAGACGACGATCCTGAGCGGCCTGCCGGTACTCAACGAGGACCTCGTCAACCTGCCGAACTGGCTAGTGCTCCAGCTGCGTATCGAAGGCGAGGATGCGATCAGGCTCGCCGACGTCGAGCTGCTGGGCTACCGCCACGAGCTCGACATCCGCAACGCGACCGTCCAGCGGCACCTCCGCTTTCGCGACCGCGCCGGCCGGGAGACGACGCTGAAAAGCCACCGGTTCGTCAGCATGGCCGACCCGCACCACGCCGGGATCGAGTGGACCCTCATCCCCCAGAACTGGTCCGGCCACGTCGAGGTCATCTCAGCGCTCGACGCCCGGGTGAGCAACCGCGGCGTCGCCCGCTACCGGCAGCTCGAAGGCCGCCACCTGAACCCCATTTCCCCCCGGACGTTCGGGCCGGAGGTCATCGCGCTCAAGGCCGAGACCCGGCAGTCGAATCTGTACATCAGCCAGGCGACCCGCACGCGCGTGTTCCGCGGCGGCGAACTGCTGCCCGCGATGCGGGCGCTCTACCAGATGGAGGACTACATCCAGCAGGTCCTGGCCTTCGACGTACGCCAAGGCGAAGCGACGCGGGTCGAGAAGATGGTCGCCTTCTACACGTCACGAGACCCGGCGGTCAGCGACACGCTGGTCAGGGCGGCCAGGTCGGCGGCGCGCCACAGCGACTTCCGCGCGTCTTTCCAGCGCCACAGCGCAGCATGGGATGCATTGTGGCGGACATGCGATGGGTGCGTGTCCGGGAACGACCAGGTCCAGTTGCTGCTCCGGCTGCACATCGCGCACCTACTCCAGGTCTGCTCCCCGCACACCGCCGACCTCGATGCCGGCCTCCCCGCCCGCGGGCTCAACGGCGAGGCCTACCGCGGGCACGTGTTCTGGGACGAGTTGTACGCGTTCCCGTTCTTCAATGTCCGGCTGCCCGAGGTCACGCGCGGGCTGCTGATGTATCGCTACCGCCGGATCGGC
>Ga0306920_100012653_pt1 | contig 11457 bp, 7 predicted proteins | sample flu12Cox44000170_FD_204666 | JGI IMG/M metagenome (GOLD analysis project Ga0306920, IMG submission 204666) | Lab enrichment of tropical soil microbial communities from Luquillo Experimental Forest, Puerto Rico - flux4day.12C.oxic.44.000.170 (v2)... | ecosystem: Environmental > Terrestrial >...
ATGAGCCCGGCCATCTGTCCGTCCTGCTGCACGGCAGCAAGCTCGCCGGAGGATTCGCCTTGACCCGCACCGGCGAGCGCCGCTGGGTTTTGGTCAAGACCCGCGATGGCCATGCGCGACCCGGCTCGGACATCGTGGCCGAGCAGCCAGGGAGCGTGCGCAGCGGCAGGACGTGGGAAGACCTGGCGTCAGGTCAGACGGGCGTGGAATCGTCCGCTGGCGACCGGGGCCACCGGCCCGCCGACCCATAGCCGGCCGTCCGGCTCGGGGCGGACCTCGATGGTGCTGGGCCGCCCGGTGAACCTGCCCTGATGGATCAGCAGGGGCTCGCCGCGGGGCCGCACCCCGTGGTGCAGCAGGTAGCCTGCGGCCGGCCCGGCCGCGCTGCCGGTTGCGACATCCTCTATCCGGCCGGCGTTATCCCAGGTGCGGCCCTCTGGGCGGTCCGGGTCAAGCACATAGACGAACTTCGCCCCGTTGGCGGCAAGCAGCTGTTCGAACCGTGGATGGCTGATCGCGGCGCGCTCCAGGCCGCCTTGAACCGGCACGATCAGGTAGGGCAGGCCGGTGCTGACCACCTGTACCGGCAGGGCCGGATGCAGGTGGCCGGGCGCGAGGTTAAGTGCGTTGCCGTACGCGCGTGCCTGCTCGCCGGCGATGGCCGGGCCGAAATGCGGGACACCCTGGTCCATGGCCGCGTCGGTCCACCCGGCCGCGCCGCGGGTCCGGGCCGCAACGGTCCGCTGTGCCACGTTCAGCGCCCAGGTCCGTTCGGCATCTGATTCCGGCAGCATGGCGTGCAGCACGGCCGCAGCGCCCAGTACCGGATGCCCGGCGAAGTCCAGCTCCTCATCCTCGGTGAAGATCCGCAGCCGGGCAGACCCGCCCGCCAGGTCCACGTCGGTCACGAACGCCGTCTCGAACTGGCGGACCTCCCGCGTCACCTCTTGCATCACCGCCGCGGGCAGGCTGGCCGCGTTCAGCACCACCACCAGGCCGTTACCCCGCAGCGCCCGCCGGCTGAAGACATCAACATGCCGGTACTCCAGGTCAAGCATGACGATTTCGCTCACCCGCGCTACCGTAGCTGGCCCACCCGGCCAGCGACAGTAACCCTGCCCCGTGTTACCCGGGAGGTGAGGTCACCGCACTTCGGTGTACTCGCTGCGGTCCAGCTGTATGACGTTGGCGTAGTCGCTGCCCGCTGGCTCTGCGACGTTGGTGTACTGGCTGCCGTCCAGCTGCACGATACGGAAGCTGTCCCCGGAGAGCAGCTTGCGCAGGTGCCGCATCCCGCTCATGCCCGCGAGCGCGACAGCAATACCGGCAGCGAGGACCGAGCCGCCAAACAGCGCGAGCCCGCCGACGACGTATCCCAGCATCATCATGACCACTCCGGCCAGCAGGGCCACCGGCACGGCCGCCACCAGCAGCAGCGCCACCAGCGTCACGGCGATCACGGCCCAGGCCGTCCTGTCCGGCGTCCGCTCCGCGTACCAACCGGTCATCACGCTCACCTCTCAAGGCCCGGAACTCTGCAAGGGTCCAGGCCCGCCAAATAACACGATATGTCGTGTCCTATCTCAACGCTCCTCTCGATCAGAATCATCCCGTGACCGGCCGGCGCGCTGACCGGGCCTGGGGCCGGTAAATGCGTCGCGCCGCCGGTCGGTCTCTGCTTTAGTGACGGCCATGACCGGATTCGATGATCCCGCGTTCTACGGCGATAGCTGGGCGGCCGTTTATGACGACCACCACAGGCAGATGGACCCAGGGCCCGCGGTGAAGTTCCTGGCCGGCTTGGCCGGAGACGGGCGGGTACTGGAGCTGGCCATCGGGACCGGCCGGGTCGCGCTGCCGCTGGCTGCCCGGGGGATCACCGTGGAAGGGGTTGACGCATCGGCTGCGATGGTGGAACGGCTGCGGGCCAAGCCGGGCGGCGAGTCGATCGCGGTCACCCTGGGAGACATGGCCCAGGTGCCGGTTAGCGGCCGGTTCCGGCTGGTGTACCTGGTGTTCAACACGCTGTTCGGCCTGCTCAGCCAGGCGCGGCAGGCGGAGTGCTTCGGCAACGTGGCGCGCGTGCTCGATCCGGGCGGGATGTTCGTCATCGAGTGCTTCGTCCCGGACCTGGCCCGGTTCGACCGCGACCAGCGGGTCCAGGCGCGGTCCGTGACCGAAGACTCCGCGATCATCGAGGTGTCTCGCCACGACAAGACGCAGCAGCGCGTCAATACTCAGATGATCACGCTGGATGGCCAGGGGATGCACCTGCGGCCGGTGGCCATTCGCTACAGCTGGCCGGCCGAGCTGGACCTGATGGCCGACCGGGCCGGCCTGCGGCTAACCGAACGCTACGCCGACTGGGACCGGCGGCCGTTCACTTCGGCCAGCGGCGGCCACGTCTCCGTTTACCAGCGAGCGGTGGCTCACGGCGTCTGAGTGCCGGTACCACGCTGGTCCCGGACGATGGCTACCGCCTGCTGCTGAGTCAGCGCGGAGCCGGCGGAGAACGCCTGATCGAACCGGGCTGCGCCCAGCGTGTGGCGGACCTGGGCCACTAGCTCGGCCTCCACCCGCCGCAGGTGCGGCCACGCCGGCAGGCCGACCCGCCGGCGCAGGCCCTCGGCCGCGCCTTCCAGCCGCGCCGCCCGGTCCGGGTCGCCGTCGGCGAACGCCAGCTGGGCGTACCCGGCCAGGCACTGGGTCACGAACGGGGTGCTGCGGGCCGCCAGGCTCAGATCCAGCGCCTCCTCCAGCAGCGCCCGGGCCTCATCGAGCCTGCCCCGCAGGACCGCCAGGATGCCCAGCTGCACCCGGGGGCCCGCGGCGAGCCAGTCACCGCCGATCCGCTCAGCCAGGTCACGCGCCTCGCGCAGGTGTCGCAGCGCATCGTCATAGCGGCCCAGCGCCATGTCCACCGAGCCGACAGTGAACACGGCCATCCCCATGAAGACGGGCTCATCTTGGCCCCGGAGCTCCTCCAGCGAGACCGCCGCCTCCCGCAGAGCCCCATCAAAGTCGCCGGCGATCGGCAAGATCCACGCCATCGCCAGCTGGGCCACCGCATGCAAAAAGGGGTCGGAGATCCCGGCCAGCAGCGGCGCCAGGCGCTGGTGGGCCGCCAGCGCCGCCGCGTCGTCCCCGACGTCCATGGCCAGCACTGCCGCCGCCCAGGCCAGCTCGGCCCGCGCTTGCGGATCCAGCGTGCCGACCGCGGGCAGCAGCTGCTGCGCCCAGGACCAGGCCTCGCGTTCAAGGTCCTCCTGCGTCCAGAACAGCCACAGGACCCGGAACAGGTGGGGCAGCGGCCCGGGGTCATGGGCCAGGTACCAGCGGACCGCTGCGGCCAGGTTGCCCGCCTCGGCCCACAGCCGCTCCAGCCACTCGCTCCCGCCGGGACTGCGCAACGGCCGGTCCGCCTGCTCGGCCAGGACCCGGTAGTACCCGGCGTGCCGCCGCCCGACCTCGGCGGCGTCGGGCCGGGCCGCCAGCTGTTCGGCCACGAACTCGCGGACGGTCTCCAGCATCCGCGACCGGGGCCCGAGCTCGGTGCTGTCGATAGCGACCAGGCTGTGCCGGGCCAGCGCCTCACACAACTCCAGCGCCCGGTCCTCATCCAGGCCCGCCACCTGGGCCACGGCCTGGATGGTCCAGCCGTCGATGAACACCGCCGTGACCTCCAGCAGCGACCGCTCGTCGTCTTCCAAGAGGCCGACGCTCCACTCCACGGTGGCGCGCAGGGTCCGCTGCCGCTCGGGGAGGTCCACCGCGCCGGTGCCGAGCGCGTCCAGCGAGGCCGCTAGCCGGTCCAGCAGCGCGGCCGGGTCCAGCAGCCGGGTGCGGGCGGCGGCCAGCTCGATGGCCAACGGAACCCCCTCCAGCCGCCGGCAGATCTCCGCCACCGCCGCCGCGTTGCCCTCGGTGAGGGCAAATCCTGGCCGCACCGCGCGGGCCCGGTCCACGAACAGCGCCACCGCCGGCGAGGCCGCCACCTCCGCGACCGAGGCAGTGCCCGGATCTGCGGGCAACGCCAGCGTCGGCACCGGGTACTCCCGCTCGGCGCGCAACCCCAGCACCGTGCGGCTGGTGGCCAGCATCGCCACCCTCGGGCAGCGGGCCAGCAACTCGCCCAGGTCCGGGGCGGCCTGGATCACCTGCTCCAGGTTGTCCAGGACCAGCAGCCACGCGCCGTCGCCGAACGTCTCGGCCAGCGCCTCCAGCGGCGCGCCGACGCCGGCCAGGTCGGCGCCCGCGGCCCGGCCGATGGCGGCCAGGACCTGCCCGGAGTCGGTGACCGAATCCAGCGGCACGAAGGCGGTGCCCGCGCCGAACCGGTCTCGCAGCCGCTCGCCCACCGCCACCGCCAGCCGGGTCTTGCCGACCCCGCCGGGCCCGGTCAGCGTCACGAGCCGCACCTCCGGCTGCTCGAGCAGCCCGGCCACCTCGTCGACGGCATGCTCCCGGCCCAGCAGCGACGTCGTGCTCACCGGCAGCGGTCGGGGGCCGCGGGCGCCGGCCGGCGACGGCACCGCGGCCGCGGCCTGGCCGGCAGCGGCGGCGAACCGCTCACTCAGCAGCACCGCCAGGTCATCACGCACCAGCCGGCCCAGCTCGGCGGGGGTGCGGAAATGCCGGTAGGACGCCGAGGCCTCCTCCTGGATGCGGGCCAGCAGATCGCCCAGGCGCGGGTCGCGGTCGGCCGCCGGCGCCTTGACGTACAGCAGCCGGGGCAGCTCGCCGGACAGGTCGAACTCCTCCTCCAGGCCGGAGACCCGCATGCCCGGGGCGGGCTGCCCGTATCGCTGCCAGTACAGCCCGATGAACACGTCGCTTTGCGCCAGGTACTGCTGGTACACCTCCTGCGGCGGGTACGGCCGGGCCCCGAGCTCAAACATCACCGGGGTCAGGCGCAGCGCCTCGATCGCGCGCGAGACGGCCCGCCGCTCGTCGGCCAGCTCGCCCAGCGTGGAACTCACGAACACCCGCAGCCGCCGGTCAGGAGTCCGGATGAACGGCTCATCCCGCGGCCCCTGGCTCACCGATCGCCCCTGAGCTGGCCCACTACGCAAGTCTGCAACCAGCCATCCCGGCCAGCAAGCCCGCCTGAGCACCAAATCCGTCAGCCAGCACCGGCTAGCGCAGGCTACTAGGTCCCCGGTGCGCAGCTATCGGGCCGCAGTCCCGACCATCAGCTCAACGGCGGTTCGAATCGCCGTTGACGCGCGAGTCTCTTGACCAGGCCTCTGCTCAGGTCAATGCCGCGCAGAACAGGGGTCCATCTGCGCTCGGCGTGTTCGGCATGGTGTCGCCCTGGAAGGCTACGGCCTTGGCGTGGACGTTGACGAGGGCCGTCGCTGCGGATCACGCCGCATCTTCGGCACGGTTGCTCCGGCAGCTGGCGGCTGCGGTGACGAGATCGGCCAGCTCGTCCCGGGCCGGGCCGGGGGGCATGGGCGGGCGCCAGCCGGTTGCGTAGATGGCCCGTGCCCGGGCCTGGACGGCGTCCAGGCTGCCGGGGAGCGCTTGCATGGTTGCGTAGGGCCCCACCGCCTTGGCTATCTCCGGGTCGGCCTGCGCGGCGGCCATGATCAGGTCCGACGGGAGAGGATGGGTCAGGTTGACGTCCTGGCCGGACCAGCGCCGGATCAGGTCGGTGTCCCAGTAGACGTGATCTTCGAACCAGGGCCTGATGTGGTCGGCGCACCAGCTGTCGAACGCCAGCGAGCAGGAGGTCAGATCGCGCCCGTGCTCTTCCAGCAGGCTGATCAGCTGCCGGGCCTGCAGCAGGGAGGTGGTCACTCCCCGCCCGGCCGCCGGGTTGGTGGTGCACACCGAGTCCCCGGCAAAGATCAGCCCGTCCAGCGCGACACGGCCGGCATCGTTCAGCTGCCCTCGGTAGCTGTTGTACAGTCGCCCGCCCGGCAGCACCGGGGTAAGCGGCCGGGATCGTCCCGGATCAGTCCAGGCCGCCAGGGCCGGGACCGCCCGGGCGGCGGCCTCGAACGCGGCCCGGGTCCGCAGCGCGGCCAGCTGCCGGTCGGTGCTGGCCCGGGCGATCAGGACCGACAGGATCCGGCTGTCGTGGATGAACACGGCCGCCAGGTAGCCGGGGTATGTCACCACCACCCCGAACGGCATGTTGACCGGCCCGTCCGCGGCGCCGGGCAGCATCTTGTACTGCCGCGACACATATGCGATCCCGCAGTCACCGCCCTCGGCCGGTCCTCTCAGCGCCCGGGTCAGCCGGCCGCTGCGGCCGCCCGCGTCGATGACCAGATCGGCGTGGACCCGATGGCCTCCTACCATGACCCCGGCGGCGCGTCCCCGCTCGCCGCACACCTCGTCGACATGGCCGGTGCGCAGCAATACTCCGGGCTCGGTCTCGGCGGCTGCTCGCAGGACCCGCTCGAAGGTAACGCGCCGGCAGTGCAGCCCGGCCGGCGCGCCGGGCTGGCCAGGCAGGCTGGCCGGCACGGCCCCGGCCGCCAGCAGGCCCTGCCAGACCTCGGGCATCTCAGCCAGCAGCGCGTCGGCCACCTGCTGACGGAAAAAGTGCGGGTGATGGAACTGCATCACGCCCTTGCGGTCCCACCACTGGCCGCCGTCCGGCCCGGGATCGCGGTCGATCACTGTGACCTGGTGCCCGCGCCGCGCCAGCGCGATCGCGGTATACAGCCCGGTCGGCCCCGCCCCGACGATAACTGCCCGCATTGAAGACCCCCTTATTCCCCGTTCAGCTGCACAGAGGGGAATGGTGTGCCGCCTGATACACCGGCGTCCCACAGGCTCCGGAGCCGCTCCCTGCCCCATGCCTGCCGCACCCGACAGCGACACCACGGTGCACGGCCTGGACCAGGACGACATCCAGCCGTGCAACAGAACGTCATGGTCGGCGGTTCCAGCTGGAAAGCACCGTGCGCCCGCCGAGCAGCTACCGGCAGATTCGCAACCTGCGCCGCAGCGCACGCATCTGGCTCCGCTTGCCTAGTCCTGCCTGCACAGATGCCGCTGGGCCGGGCGTCCTGACGACTCGTCCGGTCGGCGGCATGTGCGGACCTTACCGTCGACAGTATGTATGAATATTCATGCAGTCCGACTTACGGTTGGCATTTCCGTAGCGAGCGACGTGGCGTCCTTCAGGCGCGCGTATCCGCCGATAGGCGCGCCCCTCGGGTGACGTCGGCTCCTAACAGCTGCGCATCAGTTGATATGCGCGGTCCAGTTTCGCGAAGGGCATCGCCGGGCACGGGCCGTTGGCTGATTGTCGTAACTGCGCCGCTGCCTGGCCATCCGTCTCATGGTCTGCCGCGCTTTCGCCGGCGTCGATCAGCGCCGCGACGGCCGGGTGACGGCGCAGCTTGTCGAGGCAACGGCCGCGGGCCGGTCCTATGCTCCCGACCGGGATGCCCAGCCTGGCGCTGATCTGGGCGTAGGGCACAGGAGGATCTTCTATCAGTAGGGCAATCAGCTGCTGACAGCACGCGGGCAAGTGAGTGAACGCCTCGCGCAGCGCGATGTGGCGCTCGGCCAGCAGCAGTTCCCGCTCGGCCATCCCGGCGTGCTGGTCCGGGATGCTCTCAGTGCTCAGCACATACCCGGCGCCCTGTGGTTCTCGCGCTGCGCGCTGGACTCGGCCGCATTCCCGTCGGGTGGTGGTGGCCAGCCAGCCGGGAACCGTGGCTGGATCGCGGACCCTGTCCAACTCGTCCATGAGCTGCAGCCAGACGCGCCGGCCGACGTCGGCGGCGGCGGTGCCGCCCAGCCGGTGCCTGCGGCAGATGGACCAGACTAGCGGGGCGTACCGCTCAACCAGCGCGTCCCACGCCTGCTGGTCTCCGTCTCTGGCACGCGTCACTAGGTCATTTATCACTGGGTCATCGCGCATCGGGTCCGCCTCCTCTTCGGGTAGGTGCACGGGAGACGCATGGCGCAGCCGAGGACGTGGCCCGGTCGGGCGATGCCGCGGCGCTGGCTGCCTCAGTGGTCATGATCAGGTTCTCCCGTCTACTTGGAGCTGGCCGGGACGCTCCGGCCTCCGACTGATTTCACCGTGGCCATCGGCGCCGACGATCACCACACGTACGTGCCCACAGGAGGAGTCACAGGATTGCGCCAAATAGCCTTCGCTCCTAGGCGGCACCAAGGTGAGGTGCATCGGGCGAGTCCACGGTGTGGTCTGCTCCCGCGGTCGGCAACAGCGCTGGAGATGGTGCTGGTTGGGTCGGGCTGGATAACCTTGGTGCGGGTCCTTCAGGGCTGTGCCGGAATGTCGTGCGGAGGGATGAAGGCCCGCGGAGGGGGCCGACCATGGCGGAGCCGCCTGCGCTTGGATTCGGCGACCTGCTGCGGCAGCTGCGGGCCGGGGCCAGGCTGACGCAGGAGGAGCTGGCGGAGGCGGCGGGCCTGAGCCCGCGATCCGTTAGTGACCTGGAACGGGGCATCAACCGCACCGCGCGCAGGGACACCGCTGTGCTGCTGGCCGGCGCGCTGGGCCTCGCCGAGCCGGTGCGCGCGGTGTTCGTGGCGGCGGCCCGTGGGCGCGCGCCGGCCGCGGATGTGCTGGCGGGCATTCGAGGAGAGGCCAGCGCGGCAGTACCTGAAGGAGCGCCGCCTGGCGTTGATCTGGTGTGGCCAGGGTGCCCTTATCTGGGACTGGTGCCGTTCGAGGAGCAGGATGCGCGGGTTTTTTACGGGCGCAAGGAGCTGGTGGGACAGCTAGTGCGGCAGCTTGCGGAGCGGCTGGACGGGCCGGGGATGCTGCTGATGGCCGGGGCGTCGGGGGCGGGCAAGTCCTCGCTGCTGAGGGCGGGATTGATGCCACGGCTGGCGGCTGGTGCCCTGGGACCGGGGTCGCAGCGATGGCCGCGGCGGGTGATGCGGCCCACGGGGAGTCCGCTGCGGGAGCTGGCCATGCTGCTGGCCGAGGTGGCAGGCGCGGATCCGGTATCGGTGTACCGGTCGCTGTCGGCGGCGCCGGGTGAGGCACCGATGCTGATCGAGCAGGCCGTGCGCGCCGCCATCGGCCGCGGCGCGGACCCGCGACCCGAAGGGTCGGCCGATGTCAAAGCCGACGTGCCGCCGCGCCTAGTGCTGGTGGTCGATCAGTTCGAAGAGTTGTTCACCGTCGGCGGGGGTGCTGACGCCGACCAGGTGGAGCGGCAGGCGTTCATCAGGGCGCTGCATGCGGCGGGCACGGTCCCGGTCGGCCCACGGAAACGTCCGCGGGCGCTGGTGGTTGTGGCGGCCCGCGCGGACATCCTCGGTCGGCTCATCGCTGATCCGCCGCTGAAGGCATGGGTGGATGCCGGGCTGTTCACGGTCGGGCCGATGAGCGAGGCCGAGTTGCGGCTCGCGATCACCGGGCCCGCAGCCGAGGCCAGCCTGCCCACGGAGCGCGCCCTGGTCGAAGCGGTGATCACTGAGCTCCACGAGGGGGCCGGGGACGGGCTGGGCAGCGGGGTCCTGCCGCTGATGTCGCAGGCGATGGCCGCCACCTGGGAACATCGCGAGGGCGGCGAGCTGACGCTGCGCGCCTACCGGCGTGCGGGAGGGGTCGCCGACGCGGTCAACCGCAGCGCCCAGGCCGCCTACGACGCCCTGACCAGCCGGCAGAAGGACGCGGCGCGCCAGGTGTTCACCCAGCTGACGGTTATCACGCCCGATGGCCAGTTCGCGCGGCGCCGGTGCACGATGGCCGATCTGCGCTCCCCGGAAGCACAGCTGGCCGCGGACATCGACGCCGTGATTGACGTCTTCGGCGCCCGGCGCCTGCTCGTCCGGGGGAAGGACGGTGTCGAGATCGCCCATGACGCGCTGCTGCAGGCCTGGAAGCAGCTCCGCGACTGGCTCGGCGACGACCAGCTCGACCGCGCCCTGTACAGCCAGATCGCCACTGACGCGCAAACGTGGGAGGCCAGCCGGCGGGACTCCTCCTACCTGTACCGGCCGGGGCGCCTGGCCACCATCGACGCTGCCACCGCGCGCTGGCAGGAGGCGCCCGCCCGGTTCCCTCCGCTAGCCGCCACCAGCCAGGCGTTCCTTGACGCCGCTCACCACGCCGCACGCCGCGGCATCCGGCAGCGGCGCGCCGTGGTCGCCGGCCTCGTGGCCATGACCATGATCGTGATCGGCGCCGCGGGGATCGCCGCAGGCAACGCCGTCAACGCCTCCCGTCAACACGCCATCGCCCTCTCCCGCCAACTCGCGGCCGAGAGCCTGGTCATCGACTCCTACGACCCCTTGACCGCGCGGCGCCTCGCCGTGGCCGCCTGGCGCGTCTCTCACACCGATGAGGCCCGCTCGGCCATGACGACCTTGCTGGTCGAGCAGCCGCAAGGCGGCTACACAGTTGGCGATTCCTCCAACCCCGACATGAACGGGGCAGCGTTCAGCTCGGACGGCAAGCTGCTGGCCACCGCCGAGGCGGACGGCTATGTGCGACTGTGGGATCTGGCCACCAGGCAGGCCGACGGGGTTCCCCTCCCGGCTGACACCGGCACGGCGGGCGGCGTCCGGGGGGTGGTGTTCAGCCCGGGCGGCAAGCTGCTAGCCAGCGTTGACGCGGACGGCTACGTGCGGCTGTGGGATCTCACCACCAGGCACCCGGTCAGCGCTCCCCTCCCGGCAAGCGTTGAGAATGGCGTGAACGGGGTGGCGTTCAGCCTGGACGGCAAGCTGCTAGCCACCGCAGGCGGCGACGGCTACGTGCGGCTGTGGAATCCCGCCACCGGGCAGGCTGTCGGCACTCCAATCCGGGCAGGCCCTGAGAACGGCGTCTACGCCGTGGCGTTCAGCTCGGACGGCAAGCTGCTGGCCACCGCAGGCGGCGACGGCTACATGCAGCTGTGGAATCCCGCCACCGGCCGACCCGCCAGCGCTGCCCTCCCGGCTGTTACCGGCCCGATCCCCGGCGTGAACGCCGTGGCGTTCAGCCCGGAGGGCAACCTGCTTGCCGCCGCCGGCGCGAACGGTTACGTGTCGCTGCGGAATCTCACCACTAGGCAACTGGTCGGCGCCCCCCTCCCGGCGGGCCTTGGGGGCGGCGTGTTCGTGGTGGCGTTCAGCCCGAACGGCAAGCTGCTAGCCACCGCCGGCGCGCACGGCGCTGCGCAGCTGTGGAATCCGGCCACCGGGCAGGCCGTTGCCACACTTGTCCCGGCTGAAAAAGGCGCGCGAGTCGCCCTTCCGCATGCTCGCTTCGTCCCCGGCGTGACCTGGGTGGCGTTCAGCCCGGACGGCAAGCTGCTGGCCACCGTCCGCGACGGCACCGCGCGGACGTGGCAGCTATCGATGTTCGCTGATCCTTACTCAGCGCTCTGCGCCGATGTCGGGCCGCCGACCAAGGCGGACTGGGCACAGTACGTCCCAGGTGAACCGCAACCCGGCGTCTGCGGGTGACGCGGGACTGTCCCAAGAACGCGCGGAACTGGTCGATCTGGGTACGGACGCGCCCAT